>Ga0302270_10006842_pt1 | contig 10133 bp, 9 predicted proteins | sample III_Bog_E2_3_FD_198773 | JGI IMG/M metagenome (GOLD analysis project Ga0302270, IMG submission 198773) | Peat permafrost microbial communities from Stordalen Mire near Abisko, Sweden - III_Bog_E2_3 | ecosystem: Environmental > Terrestrial > Soil > Wetlands > Peat | place: Sweden: Abisko...
GCTTTTTGCCGATGGGGTGAGCCTGGTTGACGAGAGTGAAAGTGTCCGTGTGACAGCGGCGGCCAATGTGGTTGCCTACCTCGAAGCCGCGCTCGCGGAAATCTCCGAGGCGGGCCTGGTGGGCGTTGAGCTTGTCCCGATTTCACGAACGAAGGCCGAGAAGTCGAAGCTTTGCGCGGCCGGGTCCGGCGAAATCTGGATCCTCCGCACCTGCGAATACCGGGGCGGCATGAGCGGCGGGGAGAGCATGGTCCAGACGCCGTAAGGGAGGCCCGCTTCAAGGGGCGTTTGTATCTGTGGAGGAAACGCCATGCAAATCACCTCCCAGGTCAGCATTCTCAGCAGGGTCGCCATCGGCGATATCAGGGCCGCGGCTAGGCTCAGCACGATGAAGTGGTGGGAGAGGTGGCGTTCGCACAACCCGGTTTTCAACTGCATAGCGCGCCATGTGGCAGCGGGGGAAAAGATAGACCTTGGCGGGCTTGACGCGATGGGCTTCCTGATTTTTCTAGCTCATAGGCTATTCACGATGGCAGCTTAAGCGCTGGCACCCGGGCTGGCAAGGCGTGGTCTCTCTGTCGTCCATACACGGTACTGACAAGCATCCGCTGTCCGAAACGGACAACCGATGTTTGCATTTTCAAAAATACCAGTTGACCATTTCCTGCGTTTGCTGATATTAGTTCAAAAGGTATCTTTCAAAATGAAAACCCGCAACGAGACAAGCACCCTAAGCCGCTGGACCAGTTTGAACTTCATGGCCGACAAATGGGAGGCCATTCGCAATGCCGCCACGGCGGACGGAACCGCATACAATGGCCTGATAATTGACGCCCTGCAGCGATACCGCCACCGGCTCGAACATGAAAAGACCGGCCCCATCACAGCGGTGGAGGCGGTGAGGATCCAGCGGGCGGCCCGGGATGCGGCCGAGGCGGTAATCGTCGGGCGAAAGGGGCGGCTCGGCCTGCATGCCGAGGCGAAGAACACCCCGCCGCGGGATACCCCCGAGGGAATGGTGATGGCACCGCTCAAACTTCCCAAGGATTTGCACGCATGGCTCAGGGAGCGCCGGGGAATCGTTCAGATTGAAGCCCGGGAGCGGAAGGCGATGGAGGAGTTGGAGGGGAAGAAGGCAGTCGCGCGTAAAAAAAAGGGCAAGACCGGCCGGCGCGACTCCACGATGGCGCTGGTGGTGGAGCAGGCGATCGACGAATACCTCGCCAACCGGGATAGGCCCGAAAAACGACTGACCCTGGAAGAGGGCGCGACGATGCGCAAGATTGCGCGGCTCGCAAGGCAGCGCCATTTCGAGGTGATCGCCAAGGACAACGGCCTCGATCCCGAGGTTTTTCTGCTCAAAGACGAAATCCCGATCTCCAGGAAAGAGGCGAAGGAACTGCTCCTCTCGCCCAAGAACGAGGCTCTGTACAACATCGCCATGGCGGAAGTCGCCAGCGTCAAGGTGCGCCTGAGCATCCTGAAAAAAGGGGACCAGAAAAAGAAGGCCGCCTGACCGCAGCAAAGTCAGACGTGGTGCGCTCTGCGCGCCCCGCCTGCCGGCGCGGCGAATATCCAGCCCTTTAGCGCCCCGTCGGCATCCGAGTCAAAAAGCCGGATGATCGCCAGCAAGAAACCCGAGGGTTCCGACCGCAGGTGCCGGGGAAAAACGCCGTGGCGGGCGTCCTGTCAGCGGTCGGTTTTTCCTGGGTCGCGCCGATGCCTCCTCGCCGAGGAACTGCGCACGGCGGGGTACACCGTCGCTGGCGGACACTGATCAAAACCCGGGATGCCAACAAGCCTCACCGCTTGCCCTTGCTTCAGCCGCCCCTTTCCGGCGAACCTTTTCCCATGGCGGCCCCGAGCGAACAGCAACCCCAGGACGGCATCACCGGCCTGATCGAGCGGGTAACCTTCCACAGCGAGGAGACCGGCTTTGCGGTGTTGCGCGTCAAAGCCAAGGGCCACCGGGATTTGGTCACCGTGGTCGGCTCCCTTGCCACGGTGAACGCCGGGGAATGGGTCACCGCCCAAGGCCGATGGGTCCGGGACAAGGAACACGGACTGCAGCTCAGCGCTGAGCACCTGAAATGCACCGAACCGACTTCCCGGGAGGGGATCGAAAAATATCTCGGCAGCGGGATGATCAAGGGAATCGGCCCCGTGTACGCCAAAAAGCTCGTGGACAAGTTCGGGGAGGAAATCTTCACGATCATCGAGCAATACTCCGTCCGCCTGGAGGAGATCGGCGGCATCGGCCCTGGGCGCCGCAAGCGCATCAAGGAGGCGTGGAAGGAGCAGAAGGTCATCCGGGAGATCATGGTGTTCCTGCACTCCAACGGGGTGAGCACCAGCCGGGCGGTCCGGATTTTCAAGACCTACGGGGAAGCCTCCATTGAAACTGTGCGGGCCGACCCCTACGTGCTGGCTCGGGAGATTCACGGCATCGGGTTCAAGACCGCCGACCAGGTGGCGCACAAGCTCGGGATTCCCCATGACTCGATCCTGCGTGCGCGGGCCGGACTCAGCCATGTGCTGCTGGAGGCTACCGGCGACGGCCACTGTGCGCTCCCCCGCGAATTGATGCTGGAGAATGCCGTGAAGGTGCTGGAGATCGACGCCGCCATCGTCGCCGAGGCACTGGCCCGCATGCTGGTTGATGGCGAAGTCGTGGAGGAGGCAATCGACGGGGAACCGCTGGTGTTCCTGCCGGCGCTCAAATCTGCCGAGGAAGGGATTGCCGCCAGAATTCGCCAACTGGCCCAGACGCCCGGCTGCTACCCGGAGATCGAAATCGAAAAGGCAATCCCGTGGTGCGAGGGCAGGACCGGCAAGGCATTGGCCGTTCAGCAGAAGGAGGCCATCCGGCAGGCCCTGGCCAGCCGGGTAATGTTGATCACCGGCGGGCCTGGCACCGGCAAGACTACGCTAACTAATTCCCTGCTCAAAATCCTGCGGGCCAAGAAGGTCAAATGCCTGCTGGCGGCGCCCACCGGCCGGGCAGCCAAGCGCCTCTTTGAATCGACGGGGGTGGAGGCGAAGACGATTCACCGGCTTCTCGAGTTCCTTCCTTCAACGGGAGCCTTTTCCCGCAACGAGAATAACCCGCTGGATTGCGACCTGCTCATCGTGGACGAGGTTTCCATGGTCGATGTGCCCCTGATGCACAAGGTCTTGAGAGCCCTGCCCAGGCGGGGACATCTCATTTTCGTCGGGGACGCCGACCAGCTTCCCTCCGTCGGCCCCGGCATGGTGCTGCACGATTTCATCGAGAGCGGGGTCATGCCCGTGGTGCGGCTCACGGAGATCTTCCGGCAGGCCGCGCAGAGCCGGATCATCATCAACGCCCACCGGATCAACGAGGGCGGCATGCCGGAGTTTTCCGAGGGGCCGGACTCGGATTTCTTCTTTGTCGAGCGCGAGGAGGCCGAGGCCATCCAGGCCACCCTGCTGCAAATGGTCAGGGAGCGGATCCCGCGGAAACTGGGATGCAACCCGGTCAACGACGTGCAGGTGCTCTGCCCGATGAACCGCGGAACCCTCGGGGTGCGGACGCTCAACGGGCTGCTTCAAAATGCCCTGAACCCGCTCCGGCCCGATGATCCGGTCGTGGAAAAGTTCGGGTGGCAGTTCCGGCTCCGGGACAAGGTGATGCAGACCGAGAACGACTACGACAAGGACGTGTTCAACGGGGACATCGGCGCGGTCACGGCCATCGATACCGGCGAGCGGGAGATAGTCATTCGCTTCGATCAGAGGGAGGTCCGCTACGATTACCACGAGCTGGACGAGGTGGCGCCGGCCTACGCCGCCACGATCCATAAATCCCAGGGGTCCGAATTTCCGGTCGTGGTGATCCCGGTGGCCATGCAGCATTACATGATGCTCCAGCGGAACCTGGTCTATACCGGGGTGACCCGCGGCAAGCAGCTCGTGGTGCTGATCGGGCAGAAGAAGGCGCTGGGGCTGGCGGTGCGCAACCACCGGACGCGGCGGCGGTATTCGGGGTTGCTGCAACGGCTCAAGACTTCAAATTGAGTGCAAGGCCACCCCACAATATAATTCAACATGGAGATGGAGAAAGACGTTCTCGAAATCAAATCCCCCTGGACATTGGTCTATATCGAGTATGTGGATGAGTTCATCGCCGAGATCAAGGCGGCCCTTCCTCCGGATCATGAATTGCGTGATCATGAAATCGTTCCCGGCATAAAGCTGAGCAGAAGATGGGTATTCATCGTTGATGACGACACCACCGGGGAGCAGATCCTGATCGACTTCGAGAGGAAGAAACGCTGGAAGAAGACGAAGTTTTATGCGCCAACCATCATGGTTTTCAAGAGCCGCGACGAGGTGAGGGAGAGGATCAACCGTGACCATCAAGCCGAACTCGAAAAATTCAAAGAGGAAGAGCGGAGAGGGAATGCCTGAGGAAGTGCCGGCAACATGGACACGGATCAACTGACGGAAATGGCGTATGGCTGTCTGCGGCTCGCCGACGACGCGAGCGACTGCCTGAAGACGGAGTTCGGCGCGGCGTGCAGCAAGTTTCGAGATGAGGACGAATACCTTGAGAGGATTTTGGCATACGTTCTTGAGATCGAAGCCGAACCCGAATCATTCCTCGATGAGTGGGACCTCGTGGATTCCACAAATTTACGGACTTTCAGGCAAAAGTTGCGGGTGCTGCGGGAATACATCCAAAGAGCAATCGCCACACCCATTGGGCGGCGGGGGAAAACGGAGTGGTGAAGGCCGTCCACCCCTACTAATCACTGAAAGGCTCAAGGGCGGTTGAAATGTGCGGCGGGTGTCGCCGAGTGGGGCGGCGGTTCAATAGTGCGGCGCCGAACGTATCTGTGGTCGTGACTGGATTTAAGAACTGCCAGGTTAACCTCACTCAAAAAGGGGTGAAACCTGTCTTCCGCGGACTGCCGGCGGGGGATGGGATTGGGGAGATTCTGGATGCGGAGTTTCGCGTCAGGAACGCTGTGGTCGGCAATGAGGCAGGCATCGAGCAGGTGTTTTCCGTGATCGCGCGACAGTATTCGCAGGGTAGAACGGTGTTTGGACCGTTTCTGTTCGTCGGCGCCAGCGGTGCCGGGAAAGGCGCGCTTGCGCGTGCCATGGCGACACCGGGGATGCTCCTTGAAATCGATTTGAGCACCTGTACCGCCGGGCACACCATCGGCGCTTTTTTGGGTTCGCCTGCCGGATTCAAGGGCTGCGACCAAAGGCCGGCATTCGTCACCAAGCTGGAGGCGCTCAATGCGGCGGCCGTTTCGGCAGTCGAGGGCGCAAGCCTGCCTCTCCCGGTCGTCTTCTTCGATAATGCCGACCTCGCGCACCCGGAGGTTCTGGCCGCGCTCGCCAAATTCTTTCTGACCGGCGTCGTTGCGCCGTACAACTCGCCCGCCGTTTCCCTCGCGCGCGGCGTCATCATCCTGGCCGCGGCCGGGCTTGGTCCGGCGGTCGAGGCCCTGCGTTTTCGCGCCGACATCCAGACCGACCTGCGAGGCCTGGTCGAGCGGTGCCAGTCCGGCGGGGAGGCGGTTTTCCCACGGTCCCTCATCGAGGCCGCGGCCATCGTTCCCCTTTTCGAGCCGACCCCCGACGAAATCCTCTCGCACCTCTCAATCCGGTGCGGCCGGGACGTGGCCCTTGATTGCTCGCTGGAAGCAACTCGAACGGGCCGCCTCCGCCTGGGGCCGATCGCGATGGCGGACATGTGGAAAAGGAGCGCGATTTCCCCGACCGACGGGGCCGGACGCATCATCGCGGCCCTCCAGGAACGATGGGCGGTTTGCCGCGGATATTGCTCCAAAGACGCGGCGGTCCGGAAGAGGATTGCGCAGCGCCCGGCCGAGGGCTGCTATTACCTGCTGGATGTGCGCAGGGGGAGAAAAGGGATGTCGCTCGAAGAGCTTCCCTTTCCGGGCGCGCCGATCCCCACCTCCGGTCTCCATCTTCCTATCGCCTACCTCGAAAGGACGCTGGGACCGGATGCCGTCACGCGGGCAGACCACTGGGACTTGCCGGAAACTTTTGAGCGGGAACTGGCCGCGGCCGTCCTCGGGCAGGACAAGGTCTTGGCAGAGATCGCGCTGCGAATGAGAGGGCGGATCGCCGAAAGGAAAGGCGGTCTGCCCGTCATCTCGTTCATCGTGATCGGTCCAAGCGGCTCCGGAAAGACCGATCTTGGCCGCGTGATCGCGAGAATCACCGGGCACCGGGAAATCTTCTGCCCCTGCAACGAATGGCAAACCGTGGAGGCGGTGAAAGATGGCATCTTCGGGACCGACCAGACCTCGGTGGCATCCCAGTTGGCCGAGAACCCGTCCGGTGTCATCATCTTTGACGAGGTCGACAAGGCTCATCCGAAGTTTTGGGAGTTCTACATGGGGGTGGGCGACACGGGGCAGATCGTTGATCGCCGGACAGGGGCCAGCGTTTCGCTGCGGCACGCGGTGGTCGAGCTGACGAGCAACTACCTCTCGGACCAACTCGGGTCCATGGCCTCGCAGGCGGCGGAAAAGAGCGTTCAGGAGATGGATCCGATTGTCCGAAAAGTCCTCGCCCAATGCGCCGGCATCAATTCCGCCTGCATCGAGCGGCTCGACCTTGCGGCGATCATGCTGCCCGTCGAGGGGCCTAACGCCTACCCGATCTGGCTGAAGTTCATCCGGGAAAAGTTTTCCGCGCTCGGAATGGAAGGCGTCTCGATCTCCCCGGAGGTTCCCGCCTTTATGGAATTCCAACACTTGGATAACGGGGGCAGCAGTGGAGCCAGGGCACGCCGACGCACCTGCGACGACCTGCTCAACCGGTGGCATGCGGGGCTCGAACAGGCGTTTGATCTCGATGACGGCGAGTTCCGCCTGGCCGCGGCCCTGCGAAATTCCCCCATCCTCCTCCCCCGAAGCGAACGGCAGCGGCTCTGGGGCGTGAGCCCGGAAAAGGCCGCCGCGTTCAGGAGCCTCTACACCGGCAACGACGAGGTGGCGGAGTTCGTTTTGAATTTCCTGCGCGTCGAAGGCTCAAAGGCAAAACCGCGAACCCCGATGGGCGTGATCCTGCTGGTGGGACCAACTGGTACCGGAAAGACGTACCTTGGGCAGGCCTTGGCAAAGTCGTTCAACAAAGGAGATCCTATCCGCATCGACTGCTCGCAGTGCGATAGTGAGGAGGCAGTCACCGCTCTCCTGCTAGGTTCTCCCGTCGGGTATCGCGGCTGCGAGCACGGCGGCCTCTTGACCCGGCCCGTTCTGGCACGGCGCGATCAAGTCGTGATCTTCGACGAGTGTGACCGCGCGCACCCTTCCATTTTTGACGCGACTCTCGGCGCCTTCGATGAGGGAACCGCCCTAGACCGGGGGACCAACCTGGCCGTCGATCTGAAGCAGTGCCTTTTCATCCTGACGAGCAATTTGGCCGCTAATGAGTTGAGCGACCGGATCGGCCAAATGAACGGCGCCGCCCTGCCTGAAAAGCAGGCCGCGGCCCGGGAGATCATCGCCGCCACGGGAGTTCTCGCGCCCGAGAAACTTGCGAGGATCCAATTCGTTCTGCCCCTCATCCGGCGGCCCGGCGGGAACGGCCGAGAGGAGGTCCGGCTCGCCATCCGAGCCGTCATGGAAGAGTTCGGCCGCAACCTGACCGTTTCCCCCGAGGTCGAGGACGCCCTGGCTGCGGCCTGCCAGGCATCACCCTACCGGGACATCAGAAGCATCACGCGGACGGTGCAGTCGTTGCTGGAAGACGCACTTATTGGCGGCGACAGCCGGGACTTTGAGACCGGCAACGGCGTGATTCGGATGAGGCGGCCTTGACGTTCGATCCGACGCCGCCATTTTGATCCGGCTCCTGGCAATCATTGTCAGCCTCATTTCCCGCCCCGGCGCCGCTGTCGTAATTGTCTCCAGGCCGCGGCCTTTGCGTCGTGCCGTACGTGGCCCCGGAGAGTCTTCTAACGCGCCCCCTTCTCCTTCGGGACGGCCCTGCAATAGTGGTGGGTGATTGTCCTGGCCCACGCGATCGGGCGTGAATTGCTAGAATGCCCCTTGATCCTGAGCAGCAAGCCAATGAAATGGCATAAAATATGCTTAAAAACGCATTCTCGGGATGACTCGAAATGGTACCATGGGACTGAATATTCTGGCTGTGGACGATGACGCCGGCAGCGGGGCGGCGTTGGCTGTCGCCCTGAAACTCTTTGGGCACCGACCATTCATCGCAGGTGACGCCGAGGACGCCTTAAAGCTGGTTGAGAATGATCCAGCCCCTTTCGATCAAGCTATGTTGCGTCCCTGGGTTGTGTATGGTGGGCTTAACGATGAGGATGGTGCCCGGTAAATCCGGCGTCGTCACACCTATGCCGTATTCCAAAGAACTTCTGTGGGTTAAATCGACCGCCAACGAGTTGAACAATTTGTTGCAGGTCATCATGGATTCCAGCCAGTTCCTCCAGCGCTTTAGCGGCGGCAATCTGGAAGCCGCCCGCTACTACGACATGATGCGCAGCGCCGTGGATCGCGCCACCCATCTCTCCAGGACCTTGATCGAGCGTAGCGCCCAGACAACCGAGGGCCAGCACAAGGTCCACCCTTCCCCCGGCCCAGGCAGCTTCGGCTCAGCCCCCGCCCCGGTGCAGCAGGGGTCTTTTTCGTCCAGCGAGAGCCCTCATGTCGAAGTCCGTATCGCCAATCCCGAAGGCCCTCGCGAACTCATCATGATTGTCGATGACGAGGACTTTGTTACCCTGCTGGCCCAGCGGGTTCTCACAGATGAGGGGTATCGGGTTGTGATAGCTCGGGATGGCTTCCATGCGCTCGATATTTACAAGAAACTCCGGGATCAGATCCAGTTGGTCATCCTGGACTTCACCATGCCCATCATGGATGGCGCGGAGGTATTTAGCGAATTGCGGATGATCAATCCCCAAGTGCCCGTCGTCCTCAGCAGCGGCTTCACTGAGCAGGACAAGCTCAAGTGGATGCTCTCCAAGGGGCTGCGCGGCTTCATCCCGAAGCCGTACAGTCAGCAGAAGCTGCTCTCGCAAATCCGTTCGACCCTCGACGCCATGAAGGGCGAGCGTCGGGGATGAAAGAATGTGACCACTAATTTTCTCATGTCACAGGAACACACCGAATTCTCACCGCCTACCCGGCGGATATCAGGCTAAGGGAGTCGTTCAAGCAGATTGCTCGTCCAGGCCGCGGCCGAGGTGAGCGGAGGGTCAGGGTATCTCCGGCATGAGGAGAACGTGCGCATGGTGCGCTGCTGAACTGCCAGAAGACGAGCGTCCCGGGACCGCGATCACCCACGGCATATGTGCCTCCTGCCTATGGCGGGAGTTCGGACTAACCGAAGCCGCTTTGGCGGACTTCGACGAGACCAAGCGTCCCGAGGAGCAGAATGAAACCGACGATCCGTCGAGACCATGAGCGCTTATATCGTGGGCAAAGACCACATCCTTTACCTCCTCGCCGCAATGGTCTCCCGGCGGATTTGCCCGCATGGCTTTTACTGGTTCCACGGCGGGCGGACCACTGAACCGCTGGCCGCTGACATGGACAAGGCGGCCGAGCTCGCCAACGCCCTGTGGCTCGAAAACATCCGGTCCGTCTCGGCTCGCTATCCGGGTGAATCCTCCGGGACGCTTCCCGGTCCGGGGTGCGGAAGCTACGTTATTCTGGCGACGGATTTTTCCCATAACCGGTGGCAGGAGATGGACCCGGTCCAGGTGCTGAAAGCAATCGACGCCTATGCCTATCAAAGCTGCGAGCATGACGGGTGGGAGTCGAGCGAGGCGCACGCGATTTGCGAGGCCCTGCGGCATCGCGCGATTCAGGCTCTCCCAGGATACGAAGAGGCGGAGTGGGGCGCGCCCGCTGTCCGCAAACCGGGCCGCGGCCTGGCATGAGTGGACTCATGCCGGTGAAGAGCCCGCCGCGCAAGCCGGGAAGGGTACGCGGGGTTGATAATCTAACTATCATTTGACGCTGATGACGGCGGATCAGCTTAATTGAGGCAGTGAAGAAGTTCTCCCTGGTCGCGGTGGCCCTCGTGATACTCTTGGCGCCGGTTGCCTCGAAGGCGCAAATCCTCTACGTCGCGAGCGAATACAGCAGTTC
>Ga0302270_10006843_pt1 | contig 10132 bp, 6 predicted proteins | sample III_Bog_E2_3_FD_198773 | JGI IMG/M metagenome (GOLD analysis project Ga0302270, IMG submission 198773) | Peat permafrost microbial communities from Stordalen Mire near Abisko, Sweden - III_Bog_E2_3 | ecosystem: Environmental > Terrestrial > Soil > Wetlands > Peat | place: Sweden: Abisko...
CTGATTCCAGAGACGCAGCCTGCCGCGACGATTGGGATGGTGGCTCCCTCTACTGCGGATAAATGCTCACTGGCTGCGGTCGATTGGTCCGTATCGCCTCTGGAACGGTCAGCGACCGGCGCGGTGATACCTCGACCAGACGAGCAATACCGGTTGCTGTTTGAATGCAACCCGGTTGCGATGTGGGTGTTCGATCCGAAGACGCTGCGCTTTGTCGCGGTGAACGAGGCGGCGATCCACCAATATGGATTCAGCCGGGAGGAGTTCCTGACGAAGACCGTGCTGGATGTGCGGCCTGAGGAGGGCGTTGCCGGCATGTTGCAGGACATGGAGAGCCATACCGCAGGACTGCAGAAACGGGGACTTTGGCGGCATCGCAGGAAGAATGGCGAGATCCTGGACGTCGAGATTGTCTGCGACTATCTGGACTTCAATGGGGTCAATTCGGTATTGGTTGCGGCGTACGACGTAACCGAGCGGAAGCGCGGCGAGGATGCGGTGAGGCAGGCGGAGGAGAAGTATCGCGGCATCTTTGAGGATGCGGTGATCGGGATATTTCAAGCGTCGCCAGATGGCCGGCTGATGAGCGTCAACCGGGCGCACGCGCAGATGCACGGCTATGACTCTCCGGAAGAGATGATGGCTGAGGTTGCTAATGTGGGGCGCGACCTGTTTGTGGAGCCCATCCGGATGGTGGAACTGGCCCGCGAGGTAATGCGGAGCGGTGTAGTCCGCGGCGCCGAAGTGGAGATTTACCACAAGGACCGCAGCAAGAAGTGGGTGAGGGTAAACCTGCGCGCCATCCACGGTATGGAGGACAGCATCGTACTGTTCGAAGGTACGGTAGAGGACATCACGGAGCAAAAGGCCGCGCAGGAGCGGATAAAATTTCTGGCCTTCTATGATGCGCTGACGGAGTTGCCGCATCGCGCGCTGCTGCAGGACCGTCTGGAGACTGCTCTGGCCGGAGCGCGGCGCAGAGGTGAAAGGGTAGCCCTCCTGTTTCTGGATCTGGATCGGTTCAAGGCGATCAATGACTCGTTTGGTCACGCGTTCGGGGATGTTGTGCTGAAGGAAGTTGCGAAGAGGTTGAAGGAATGCGTTCGAGACTATACGGTTGCGCGGGTGGGAGGGGATGAATTTCTGGTTCTGCTGAGCAATCTGAAGGACCCGGGTGACGCAGCGATCGCCGCGGAACGGGTGATGGGTGCAATGAGCGAGAGTTTCATCCTCCAGGGGCGGACGCTGAGCGTGAGTTGCAGCGTCGGGGTAAGCATCTTCCCGGAGCATGGGACGGATGGAGACACATTGATCCGGAATGCGGATGCTGCGATGTATTCGGCGAAAGATAGCGGGCGCAGCAATGTGCGGTTCTTCACGGACGAGATGAACGCGCAAGCGGCAGAGCGCCTGGCCATGGATAAGAACCTGCGGCAAGCGCTGGAGCGGAAGGAATTCTTCCTGGTGTATCAGCCGCAGATGGAGATTGAGAGCGGAAAAATTACTGGGTTTGAGGCGCTGATTCGCTGGAACCATCCTGAGTTGGGCCTGGTCCCGCCGGACCGGTTCATTTCGATTGCGGAAAACAACGGGCTGATCCTGCCGATCGGCGAGTGGGTGCTGAGAACCGCGTGCGTGCAGGCCCGCAGATGGCAGGACGAGGGGCTGTGCGCCGTGCCGGTGGCGGTGAATGTGTCCGCAGTGCAGTTTCGTCAGGAGGGGTTCCCGGGGCTGATCCAAGGAGTGCTGCGGGAGGCCGGCCTGGCGCCGGAGTACCTGCACCTGGAGCTTACGGAAAGCCTGCTGCTCTCCAGTGCGGACGTGACCCAGTCCGTTCTCCAGGATTTGAAAGAGATGGGGTTGAAGCTGTCGATTGATGACTTTGGGACGGGGTATTCGAGTTTCAGTTATCTGAAGCGTTTTTCAGTGGACAAGCTGAAGATCGACCGATCGTTTGTCCGCGACATCGCCGCAGACCATGATGACGCAGCGATTGCGATTGCGATTATCAGCCTGGCCAAGAGCCTGCACCTGAAGGTGATTGCGGAAGGTGTGGAGAACGAAGCGCAGATGTTCTTTCTGCAGGAGCATCGGTGCGATGAGATACAGGGACACTACTTCAGCAAGCCGGTGTCGGCCATCGGAGCCGCCGCGATGCTGCGGTGTGAGCGTGGATTTGGGGCGGCTGGGGAGCGAAGGGTCGCGGAGTTGGATGCGATCGACGCGCTTGGTTACGCAGCGGGCGATTAGAGAGCGCCGCGGGGCGAGGCGGGGCTCAGGTGGTGGGGAAAAACGCCCATTAACTCGCCATCGACGAGGTTTGGCGCCGGGAAAACCGAGTTTCGGCCGTGTTCCTTGGCCTCATACATGGCGGTGTCGGCGCGGCGCATCATGATCTCCCACCCTCCCTGAGCCGGATCGAACTGGGCTACGCCAGCGCTGACGGTGATTTGGATAGGGCCGCTCTCGAAGGGCACCACCAACGTCTCGATGGCCTGGCGGACGCGTTCCGCGGCAATGATGCCGGCGGATGCTGACGTTTCCGGCAGCAGGACTGTGAACTCCTCGCCGCCAGTACGGGCAATGAGGTCGTTCTCGCGCAGCATCAACTTCACTTGACGAACCAGCGCCTGCAGAGCGCAGTCGCCGGCCGCATGCCCACGTGTGTCGTTGAGGTGTTTGAAGTGGTCGACGTCGAGCACGATCATGCACAGCTCGCGGTTGTGCCGGATGCTGCGTGCCGTTTCGCGCAGAGCAGCTTCCTCCATCGCCCTGCGGTTCAGCGCCCCGGTAAGTGAATCAGTACGCGCTTGCTCGGCCAGCTCTCTGCTGAGTTCGGTTACCAGATACCACAGGTAGCACATGACCATGCAGGTGGCAAGAAAGGCCGCGAAGGCGAGCGAATAGAGCCAGCGGGGATCGGTTTCGGCGTGTACCGTTTCCCAGGGCCGGATATAGCGGATGTTGGTCAACCAGGCGCGATACAGCATCACTGCTGCCTCTCCGGTGAGGATTACGGCGGCGACGCGAGAGACTGCAGCGGTTCCGAACCTCAGCAGAAACCATGCGGACGCGGCGCATACGATTACATTGGGGATATTGATGACGTTGCCGCTATATGGAATCTTGCCGAGGAACATCGCTGTGTAGGCCGCCAGGGAGAGGCCGATCGCGACGAAGGGCAATTTGTACCGGAACGGCGCACGGGCCACAAACCAGTGCAGGCCCATCAATTGCAGGAGGGAGGAGATGAGGTAAAGCTCGTTCGGCACCATGTTGCCGAGAACCGCGGGCACCTTACCTTCCAGGCCCTGCAGGATGAGCTTCCCCAGCAGCGCCAGAAGGCTGCCGGCAAACCACTTCATCCCAACGACGGTGCGATTGCGCCACGCAAGAACGCTGACGCTCAAGGTGAACACGGTCATCGAGACGATATTAGTGAAGAAAAAAGTGCCGTAATCCATAGCCCGGGAGAACGTGAAACAGACCGCAGTCACACATTCACATCATAGGCGAATTCATCGGGGGTGAGTGCAAGAGAAGGAGTGCCACAAATGGGTCATGGAGGCGCAGGAGTTACCCCGCGATGTCGTCGCGCCTCTTCCCGGCACCAGCTCCAACAAAATGGATGGTCCTGGGGGTTATTTGGGCGGCAAAGGCTAAGTGGTCTTGCGAGGCTTCTGCACCAGCAGATTGACCGGCACAATGGAGCCCGCGGGTAGGGTGGGACTCACCAGGCTGGGGGCGACGGTGAGGCCGGGTACCAGCTCCGACGAAACCGGCGAATCCGTCAGTGTGCTGCGGTTGATGATGTGGACCAGGTTGTCTCCCGCGGTTCCGGCGAAGATCGTGGTGTTGTCTCCGCTGATGACGCCCGCGAGGGGCGCGGTTGCCGTGCCCGACAGCGTGACATAGCTGAGGGTCCCTGCACCGCTGGCCGCAGGGGCATAGGCCGGCAGGTAGGAAGGCAGGGTGCCGCCGGACCCGGTAGGAAGCGTGTAGGTGACAACTGCGAGGGTCGAATCCGAGGTGGGCAGAACGCCGGTGATGGAGCCCGCGGTGATTTTGCTGAGGGGGATGGTCGACACCGTATTCGAGAAGGCGAGGCCGCCGGTTATTCCGGTGGTGACGCCGCCGGGGGTGGTGGTCTGAGTGCCTTGGGGACAGGCGATGCTAACAGTCGGTCCGAGGGGGTTAGTGCTGGGGATTTGAACGCGGAGGTCATTGAGCGTGGGCGCGGGCGTCACAGTCGCGCCGAGGATGTGCAGGCCATCGTTGGTGGCGGCGATGCGGTCGGTGATTGCTGGCGAGCTGTCGGCGGGCGGATAGAAGACATTGGTTTCGGTGGTAACGCCGCCAACTGTGGAAGCGGTGCTGGATGGGCAGTAGCCGCGCGCGGTGGTGGTGGTTCCGGCGAAGTACGCGCCGACGCTGGGCACGGTGATTGCGACGTCGGTTACGGGATTTCCGGCGGTTGTGGCCGGGGCGATGCTGGTCCAGCCGGTGTAGGTGGAGTAGACCAATATCTGATTGCCGGCGGTGACGTACACGGTCTGGCTGTCAGGGGCAAACTCGGCGTGGGTTGCGATGCCTCCGTAGGTGGTGATGGCGCCGCCGGAGGAGCTTTCGAGGGTGGTGACCTGCTTGATTGGATCGCTGACGACTATGGTGCCGCCGTCCGGCGAAACGGCGAGCACGGTTCCCGGCGAGGTGGCATCAGTGCGGGTGATACCCAGGGTGTTCACGGCGTTGAGGACCATGAGCGCGGTGGAGCTGCCCATATAGATGGTTGAGCCGTCGTTGGAGATGACCATGGAGTTCGGCAGATACGGCAGCAGGAATGGAGCTGCCATTGCGGTTTGCGTGAAGTCCCTGGATTCCATGTAAAGGGACTGCGTGCTGGCCATGTAGAGCACGGTGCTGTTGGTGCCGGGTGCGGTGAAGTTGAGGGAGTTAGAGGTAATGGGCTTGCCGTTGCCGAAGAGACCGATCTGGTTATAGGGAGAGGAATTGCAACCTGCGGACGGCGCACAGATGGCGGAGACGGAGGCTGCACCTGCCAGAGAGGGTGTTAGCGAACCGCTGGAGCCCGCGGGGATGGTAATCGGCGATGTCGATTCGTACACCAGCGACAACCCGGTGATGGGCTTGCCGTTGGTGTCGAGGATGGCGGCCTGGAGTGCTTGCGGATTGTTCTGGTTGACAATGATCGGATTGGAGGGAGTGCCGGCTTGCAGGGCGCCGGGCGCGGTGAGCGCGATGGAGGCTGGCGGGCAGGTGGAGAAGTAGCCCGCGGAACTGGCCGCGTCGGAGATATTCGCCGAGATGAGCACAGATCCAGGTTGATTGGCAGTGGCCACGCCGTTCTGGTCGATGCTGAGGACCGGAGAGACCGCGGTCTGCGAGGAGGCGCCCTGAACTGTGTACTGCAAGTGCCCGGCCAGGCAACTGATGTTGGTCTGATTAGCACCCGTACCCGCGTAGACCCGTGCCACCAGCTGGGCGACGGTTCCCTGTGAAAGGCAGGAATTTGCCAGATAGGGCGGCGCCGCGACCGGGTTGACGGCCAGCGGGCAGCAGGCCGTGGTGGGATCGGTCGTACAGTTTGACGACGGACCACCTAGCACGATGCTAGTGACTACCGGATGGATGAAGACCGGCAGCGGATTGCTGGTGACGCCGCCGGCGCTAGCAGAGACGTAGGCAACTCCCGACTTATTGGTTGGAACGCAGTAGGTGTAATCGGGGATGCCCCCGCCGCTGTTGCGGTTCCAGGTTCCGCCGCAGAGGCGGCCGGTGCTGGGCTGGACGTCGGCGATGGTCATGTCGGTGGTGCCGTAGGTGTAGGCACCGATGGAAGCGTTCGCCCCAGTGCAGTCGGTCGCGGAAGGCGTGTTGAGCTGTCCTATCTCCGCGAAGTTCAACGAGACGCCGTAGACGATGGGGGTCAAGGTAATGGTTGTGACCTGGCCTGTGGTTAGGCCGGAGTCTCCCTTACCACAGAAGATGGGCGCGGCATTGTGGGAGCAGCCCGAGATCGAGACACCGAATGGAATCGCAAACAGAAGCAGAACAACCAACGTGACAAACCGACGCATTAATCCTCCCCGTCCAACCGGAAACAAAGCTGAACGGTCACACCGCAAACGCTAGTTTCACCACCCTCAGTGTAGAAGCTGCGAAGAGGAGACGCAAATAGGCAGTTGCAGGTCGCAGGTTGTCAGTCGCCAGGGGGAAGAACAACTATGGAGATTCTGACTCTTCGAGTCAGAATGACGCGGGATTCTGGTGCTGATTGCGAGCTATTTTGGCGGCATTTCGGTTTCGAACCAGTCGAGCGCGCGCTTGAGGACGTCGCGCTGGTGATCGGGCGAGACGAAGTGGTGGCCTTCGTTGGGATAGATGACGAGCTGGGTCTTAACGCCTTCATCGCGGAGCGCGTGCCAGAACTCGAAGCTCTGCGGCGCGGGGCATTCGCCATCGCGGTCGCCGACGACCATGAGGGTTGGGGTTTTGACACGCTTGATGAAGGTGATGGGGGAGGACTTTGCGTAGACGGCGGGATCGTCATATACAGTCGCGCCGAAGAACGGGACCATCCATTGATCGATAGAGTTCTCGCCGTAGTAGCTCTGCCAGTTGGCGAGACCCGCGCCGGCAACTGCGGCCTTGAAGCGGGTGGTCTGGGTGACGGCGAACATGGTCATAAAACCGCCATAGCTCCAACCGGTGATGCCCTCGCGGTCCTTGTCGATGGGGAAGCGCTTTTCGAGGAGGTCGACTCCTGCGAGGACGTCGCGGAGGTCTCCGTAGCCGAAGTCCTTGATGTTGGCCTGGGTAAACTTTTCGCCCTGGCCATAGCTGCCACGCGGATTAGGCATGAAGTCGAAGTAGCCGAGCGCGGAGAACGGGACGGAGCCGTAGCCCACGGTGGGCCAGCGCGGCGTGACGGCCGAGGATGGGCCGCCGTGAACGCTGACGATCAGCGGATACGTCTTGGCGGGATCGTAGTTGGCAGGATAGAGCAGCCAGCCCTGGATATGGTAGCCGTCGTTGGTGTAGTCGATGGATTCGGAGCGGCCCCAGGCGGGCTTGAGGGTGTCGTTGAGGTGGGTGACCTGCTTGAGGTTGGCGAGCGGGCCGGCCCAGACTTCGGGCGGGTGGTCGAAGGACTGGCGGATGAGGGCGATGTTCCTGGATTTGCCAGCCATGGAAATGCTCATCACGTCGACGCCAGAGATGATCGTTTCAGGCAAGGTGAGGTTGACGGCGGAGAGATCTTTGCCCGTATTCACATCGATCGCGGTAATGTGGGTGCTTCCGCCAACATGCTCGGAGACGCCAAGGTAGCGATCGGTGATCCAGGCGATGTAGGCGGGGGAAGCGGCGCGGTTGGGAGTGACGTCTTTAGGCTCGCCGCCGGTCGAAGGAATGAGATAGATATCGCCCCCGACTGAGCCCTGATCGGACATGATGCCGCCGATGAAAGCGATTTGTTTGCCGTCGGGAGAGAAGCGGGGGACAGCGATCTGGAGGCCGTGGAGGGGGCCAGGGGTGGTGGTGGGGTCGAAGAGAAGGTTGAGGAAGAGAAAGCACTTGCCTTGAACTGGTGTGCATGCGTGATTCGGACCGGGAAACATGGCGGGAGACTCACCCGGCGCGACCAGAAGATCCATGGTGTAGAGCTTGGCGATCCACCAAGTATTCTCGCCGGGCGGATTTGCACCGATCAGAGCAATTTGCTTTGAGCCGGGCGCCCACGAAAATTCGTACGCATGCAAGTTCTCAGGCGTTACCCAACCCCCCTTTCCGCTAGCCGCATCGACGGCATAAACACGCTGGACTTCGACGCCATCTTCGCCGTAGACGCCGTTCCAGGGCTTCATGGCGTCGAGGGCGCCGGCGTGGCGGGTGGCGTTTTCGACGAAGAGGAAGGCGATGGACTTGTTGTCGGGCGACCATTGGATGTCGCTGATCGCGCCGTGCAGATGGCTGACCTGCTTCAGATCGTTGGTGGCTTGCGTCCAGACAAAGATGTTGTCCTGCGAATCCGATTGCCAGCTTCCATTGCTAGAGGCGCAGCCGGAGAGAAAGGCAAGTTGTTTGCCGTCGGGCGACCAGTTTGGATGGGAGGCAGAGCACACTCCGGGAGTGTTGTTGGTAATGTTGGCGCTGGTGTCGGGCGAAAGGATGCGGTCGGCCGAGTTGCCGGAGGATGCGATGGGGGTTAGGTGCAGCTCGGAGCCGTTCGATCCGTTGAAGGCGTAGGCGATGGTGACGCCGTCGGGCGAGATGGAGACCGAGGTCGGGGTTCGGACGCGGGCGAGGTCTTCGAGGAGGGAGGCGATGCGGTCGTCCTTTGCTTTATTGGCCGGGGTCTGCGAGGTGGCTGCGAGAGGCAGGGAGAGCAGCAATGCGGCGTTAAGAATGCGCCATTTCGCGGGTTGGAGGCGTCGCGCGGTCTGGAGGGGCATGCAGAGAGGCTAGCACGCGCTGAAAAGCGTCAGTTGGAACGAAATTTACTCAAGAAAACTTGACCCTGCGCTGCTGGCTTGATATTGTTAGAAGGTTCCGCGTGAATCGGGAACCCGTTGCCGTGCAGGTTGCGCGGGGGCGGCTGGTGTGCCGAGCGGGCTTTAGCCGGTTGCGGTACACTGGAAACAGTAGTTCCTCCGCAGGGTTTGTGCCTAGGTAAAAGCACCGAACCAGCTAAGCTGCGGTACCTCGCAATCGTACCTGCGACACCCTCCTCCCGATTCATTGGGATCCAAGGATGGGCTATGCGGGGCGGAACAGCGAAACGGAGCCAACTCCAACTTCCAGTAGTTCTGGTTTGCATGGCTTGATTTTGGGAAGCCAGCCAGGGGAAGCAAGGGACGCTCGGCCACCGTCGACTGTTATTCGTCTGATTTGTGTGTTCCAGACGGGAAGCAAGGGACAATTTTCGCGCGAGGCACGTCAGTGTCCTCACTTTTTCGTGTGTACTTCGCACGGACATCACAGGCGCGCGAAATGCGGCTCCCTCCTTTTCGACTGCAAAGGTTTTGAGGGTAGCAACGGCCTTTGGCCGCAGTACAAGGAGTTCGAGTGCCTACGTTTCATCAGCTCGTCAAGCAGGGCCGCACGCCCACCCGTTATAAGACCGCTAGCCCAGCATTGCAGGGCTCGCCTCAGCGCCGCGGTGTTTGCACCCGCGTTTACACCCAGACCCCCAAGAAGCCGAATTCGGCGTTGCGCAAGGTCGCGCGCGTTCGTTTGACAAACGGGATTGAGGTCACCACCTATATTCCGGGCATTGGACATAACCTACAGGAGCACTCGATTGTGCTGATCCGCGGCGGGCGTGTGAAGGACCTGCCGGGCGTTCGGTACCACGTGGTTCGTGGGTCGCTGGATTCTGTGGGCGTGGCCAACCGCAAGCAGAGCAGATCGAAGTACGGGGCGAAGCGTCCGAAGGCTGCTGCCGGTAAGTAAAGGATTGCGTTGTTCGTTGTACATTCTCCGTTGGTGCGGAGCTTGCAGCGGACAACGGTGAACGAAGAACGAAGAACGGTAAACAGATTTTAGGTCCAGTCGCTTGAGAAGTTCACGGCGCTGGAGGAAGAAGAGAAGAGAGAGAAAATGCCGAGAAAAGGTTACATCGCGAAGCGTGAAGTTGCTCCGGACCCCGTCTATGGTTCGACCCTGGTGACGAAGTTTGTGAACTCGATGATGTGGGGCGGCAAGAAGTCGACCGCCCAGGGCATCTTCTATACCGCTATGACCAACTTGGAACAGAAGGGCGGCGACGAGGCCCTGAAGCTTTTCAAGAAGGCGATTGAGAACTGCAAGCCGCTTCTGGAAGTGAAGAGCCGCCGCGTCGGCGGAGCGAACTACCAGGTGCCGATCGAAGTTCTGCCCGAGCGTCGCACCTCGTTGGCGATTCGCTGGCTGGTAACGTTTGGCCGGGCTCGCGGCGAGAAGGGGATGGTGGAGAAGCTGACCGCCGAACTGCTGGATGCCGCAAATGGCCGCGGTGCAGCAATGAAGAAGAAGGAAGACGTACACCGCATGGCTGAGGCCAACAAGGCATTTGCCCACTACCGCTGGTAAGGCGGAATTCGGGAGCGGGAGCGCGTTAGCGGCAGGCCCG
>Ga0302270_10006850_pt1 | contig 10125 bp, 10 predicted proteins | sample III_Bog_E2_3_FD_198773 | JGI IMG/M metagenome (GOLD analysis project Ga0302270, IMG submission 198773) | Peat permafrost microbial communities from Stordalen Mire near Abisko, Sweden - III_Bog_E2_3 | ecosystem: Environmental > Terrestrial > Soil > Wetlands > Peat | place: Sweden: Abisko...
CTGACGGGCCACATCTAGTCTTTGGCGACAGACCGTGAGATCATGGCCGGATGGATACATCAAAAACTGAAACCGGCCAGCGACGTTTAACTTCTAAACAGCGGCGACGACTGCTGGCAAAATTCCAATAATATGCCAAGTAAAGCCTTAGCGCGATGATTGGTTATTAGAGGCTTATTACGTTTAATAACTCCCCCAACATTAGCGGCATTGGTGGTAACGGAGAAATCCCGTTTAAGGGGTCTGGCCGGTTCGAGGCTAAACACGGACTGCCCCAAACTCCATTTAATCATCAATTGCATAGCTAGACTCGATTTGCCGTGTCCAGTAGGTCCGACTAGTAGCAGACCACCTCGCCTACACAAATAGCGGTGTTTCAGCAGTTCAGCCGGGTCGTTTCCAATCAGCTTCACAAACTCGTCTAAAGTTCTGGCAAAAGGCACTGAATCGTCCAGCATTGAGTCCTGTTCTTGGGAGGTTGCGGTTCTGGTCGACTTTTCTTGCTCTAAAAGGACGCGTATATTGTTCGCTGCTCGGGTCGGTAGTTGTTTGAGAATCTTCATATCGATTATTCTTTGGGTGTAATTGTTAGAGTTATTTGTTTATCCTTAAGATTGGCCTACAACCTTAAGATAACACTGAGCTATCTCTAGTTTTCAGCCAATCTCAAAACCACATCAGTCCTTGCCCTCCAGCTCGAACGAATCCACGACTACCAGAGGCTTTTCATTTAATGCTTGCATTTAGCAAGCATAATATGCTAGGTTAAATTGTTTTCCACAAAAGCCGTTCGGTATGCGTTTAATGCAAAGCCTGAAACCATCGAAATCAGCATGGATCAACGTGTGCTGTCATGACATGGATGGTTTAATGCAGCGGCTGACTATCACGATGTTGGTTTCCCTTGCAGTCCCGGTTCCAGTTGCCGCTCGTCCTTCCCTTCATCCCTCAAAATCTGAATCATTATGAAAACAAAAAACCAACATCTCCTCCTCGCGCTAACATTGCTCGCCAGCCTGCACCGGGCCGCTGCTGACCCCGGCGACAAACCAACCGAGAGTATCACCTATCAAGGCCGGTTGTTGACTGCGGCTGGTGCTCCGGCCAACGGCAGTTATGACATCATGTTCACGCTGTTCAACACCGTGAGCAACGGCAGTCCGGTCGCCGGGCCGTTCACCAATACCGCCGTGTCGGTTAGCAGCAACGGCTTGTTCACGACGCTGATGGATTTTGGTCCCAGCCCCTTTAATGGCAGCACAACCAACTGGGTGGAGATTGGCGTGCAAACCAATGGTGGCAGTGGATTCACCACGCTGACGCCGCGCCAGTTGTTGACGCCGACACCGCTATCCCTTTATGCGAGCACCGCTGGCACCGCCAACGGCGTGTCGGCTTCCGCCGTAATCCAAGGGCAAAGCCTTAGCGTGGGCCAGAGCAACACGGTGAGCGGCGCGTATTCCTCCATTGCCGGTGGCGGCTACAACGCCGCGACTTTGGACTATGCCGTGGTCGCCGGCGGTTATGGCAATACGGCCAGCAGCAACAACGCGGCCGTTGGCGGCGGGGCGGGCAATGTGGCGAGCGGTGATTACGCCGTGGTCGCCGGCGGTCAGGGGAACATCGCCAGCGGCACCCATACGTTTGTTGGTGGGGGCTTGGATAACAGTGCCCTCAGCGATGAAGATGTCGTGGTCGGTGGTGTGTCCAATAGTGCGGCCGGCGACCCGTCCTTTATCGGCAACGGAATTAACAATCATGTTGGCGTCAATATCCTTCAGTTTACCGCTTGGAACAGTTTTATAGTTTGCGGTCAAAATAATAGTGTCCAGGCAAACTGGTCGGGCATTGGCGGCGGTTTTGGGAACACCATCCAGACGGGTGCCACTTATTCATTCATTGGCGGCGGCGATGGGAACATCATCAACAGCGGGGCTACGGAAGCCACCATCGGCGGCGGCACCGGCAATGCCATCCGAACCAGCGCCGCCGACACAGTCATCGGTGGCGGTGTTGGCAATACCATCGATGTGACGAACCTCTATGCGGTCATCAGTGGTGGTGGCTACAACTGGATACAACAAAACGCCGACGCCTCGTTCATTGGCGGTGGAACCGGTAACGTCATCCAGAACAACGCCACCTATGGAGTTATCAGTGGTGGCAATAATGATTCCATCTGGAACAATGCCAGCTTTTCATTCATTGGCGGCGGCTATAATAACATTATCGGCACTTACGCCATAAATGCCGCCATTGGCGGGGGCATTTATAATACGATTCAGTCGAATGCCGATTACTCGGCTATCGGCGGCGGGACTCACAATACGATCCACACAAACGTCCAATATTCGTTCGTTGGTGGGGGCGGGAACAACAACATCGCCAGTTCAAGCACCAGCGGCACGTTCACGACCTATGCGACGGTGGGCGGCGGCGGCAATAACACCGCCAGTGCGAATTATGCGACGGTGGGTGGCGGGGCGACCAATTCCTCCAGCGGGGCTTATGCCACGGTCGCCGGGGGCGAGGCAAATTCGGCCAGTGGCGGGAATGCTTTCATCGGCGGCGGTGGCGGCAACGCCGCGAGCAGCGGAGGTGATGTCATCGGCGGCGGCGCTTCCAACAATGTGTCAAGCCCGTTCGGCTTCATCGGTGGCGGATCATTCAATTCGGTTTCAGCCAACCATGCCGGCATTGGCAACGGCGCAACCAATATCATTCAGGGGAATGCCGATTCATCCTTAATCGGTGGTGGCGACTTCAACCTCATCCAGTCTAATGCCACTGAATCCGTCATTGGCGGAGGCACCGCCAACACCATTCAGAATTTCGCAGCCGACTCAACCATCGGTGGCGGCAATGGCAACATTATTGGCGGCGGCTACAACACCAACTACGGGACGATCAATTCACCCTACGCAACCATCGGCGGCGGTTTGGAAAACACCGCCAGTAATTTTAGCTCGACGATCAGCGGTGGCAGCTACAACACCGCCGGTGCCAATTACGCAACGGTGGGCGGCGGGTCCAATAATCAGGCCACCAATTCCTATACCACCATCCCCGGCGGACAGCAGGCGGTGGCCAACAATTATGGGCAACTGGCCTATTCCAGCGGGCAATTGCAGATCCCCGGCGATTCCCAGTATTCCCTCTATGTGCTGCGGGGTTCGACCTGCGGCAGCAATACCGCCTGCAATGCCACCTATCTCTATCTGGACGGCAGTTCACTGGAAATGGCCCTGCCGTCCAACCGGTCGGTGGCCTACAACATAAACATTGTGGCCCGCTCTTCCGGCAGCGGGGCGCAGACCACCGTCTTCTTGATTCGTGGTGGCGCGAGCGGAACCACCCAGAGTGTAGGAACTCCACTTGTGGACCTGCCGCTGAATGAATTTGGTTTTAGTCCAACCCAGGTGCAGCTTTCGGTATCCGGTGGGTTTCTCCATATTCTAGTAATCGGCGTTGCGGGAACAGCTATTGATTGGACCGCCACGGTCAGAAACGCTGAAGAGTCGTTCTAAATCAACCTAACCCACAACCAAGGGCATGAAAATCCTGAACAAAATCTTGAACGTGGCCGGGTTAAGCCCAGGCTGGAATGACGCGCAGCGATTCAACACGCGGGCGGCCATTGCCCCTTTCCAATTGAAAACTGGAAAAGTTAAATGGCCGTTGCTGGCAATGCTCCTACTCGCACCAATTGTCGCGCCCGCCCAAAGCTATTCCATTGACTGGTATAAGATTGCCGGTGGCGGCGGCACCAGCACGAACGGGCAGTTTTCCATAACCGGCACCATCGGCCAACCGGACGCGAACGGTGCGATGAGCGGCGGCAGTTATTCTTTGTCCGGCGGCTTTTGGAGCCTCGTTTCCGTCGTGCAAACGGCGGGCGCACCGATGCTGACCATCACCCATACGGGCAACACTGTGACCGTCTCATGGCCGTATCCCTCGACGGGCTGGACGTTGCACCAGAATCCGGATTTGACGACGGCCAACTGGTCGTCCAGCGGCGGCATTGCCAACGACGGCACAAACAATTTCATCACCCTCACCTCGCCGACAGGAAATTTATTCTTCCGCCTGAGCAATCCTTGAAAATCCGTGCGTGGGATGGGCATTGATATTTCGCCCATGCCAGTGCGTCATGGCCAAGCGCCTGCGCGATGTTTGCGCCCTGCCGGAAAGCGAACCGCTCTGGCGCGCCGGGCGCGGTTTCGTCGTCCGCGAGGCATGGTAGGGCGCGGCACTCCGTGCGCGCCGTCGTGGTGAACCAGAATGCTCTCGTTGGCTATCGGCAGCGGGCAGAGGACTGCCCGCCCTACCCATCCCGCCGTTTGAATTTGAGAACTGGGCCGTCATCGCCCTCGGCGGCATCCCGAACAAAGTGCAAGTCGGCGACATGGGCGTGGATGGCCGCATCTTCCCCGTTTCCTCCAGCGCTGCGCCGCGCAAGCAGCAGGAAGGCGAACTCGGCCTTCCCCTAACCTTTGTCCCATTTGCTTGATTAAACTGCGCGCATGAAACAATTGGAACAGCATCCGGCCTGCGGCCATGGGCTTGGGCGAGCGCGGGCGGCATTGGCAGGAATGTTTTTCAGCGGACATCCGGCAATTTGTTGACCAAACCTTGACCGAACAAACCAAACAGTCTTTGGATGAATGACGATGGCGGACTACACCGGTTGAATGGCGGCGGCGGCATGGTCCGAACGCAACAAGCCATATATCGCGTGGTCAACGTGGCGATCATGCAGCCATTCGATCTGGCGGACAATACCTTCCAGCTTGAATCCCAATCGCTCGGCGATGGCCCGACTGCGCGTATTTGCGGTGGCGCATTCGATGGTAACGCGGTTGAGTTTCCACGCGTCAAAGACGTGAAGCAGCATCGCCCGGCAACAAGCGGTCATGATGCCTTGGCCCTAATGCGCGGCATCCAACCAATAGCTCAATGCCACCCAACGGTTTGGCCAGTCCAAGTTCAAATGACTGATCATGCCGCAAAATTGTCCCTTGAACCAGATGCCCGCCGCGACCCCCCGATGACTGGCATATTGTTGCTGCCAGACGTTAATGACTCTGGCGACATCCGCCGCCGAGTGCAGCGTGTCCACCCAAGGATGCCAGATTCGTAGATAGTCCCGATTGGCATCCAGAAGCTTGAACAGTTCTTCGCCATGCGGGGTATCAATTTGTCGCAATTCAATCAGCTCATTGACTTTGCAGTAGAACATTGGTCGCGGAGATAAGGTTGAAAACCAAAGCCGCCCCGGAGCGAGGCGGCTAGTCAGATTCCTTTAAATCAGGCTGTGATTTAAGCCACCACATTCAAACTGCCATCACTACCCACGGTGGAACTCGAGGTCGAACTGGTCGTCGGCGTGGTTGACGATGCGGTCGCAGACGTGGCGCTGGCCGCATGATGATGGTGGTGGCCTTTGTGGGCGGATTTGGTGGACTGCGCGGATTTAAGATCATTTTGCAAACTGGCATAGGCCTTTTGGGCGGTCGAAAGATTGCCGGATTGCAAAGCACTGGTCAGATTTTGGTAATCCTTGTTCGCCTGGCTGTTCTTGCCAAACGGCTGGCTGGACGAAGTCTGCGAATTGGACTGTGAATTGCCTTGCAAGGCCTGCTGAAAGGCGGCCAGCGCACTTTGAGCGGATGAAAGATCGCCGGATTGCAGGGCACTGCCGATGGCCTGAAAATTCTGGGCAATTTGGGTATAGCCACTCTGCTGGTTGGTGGTCTGGTTGGGATTGGTGGTCGAATTGACGCTGGAGATGCTGCTCATATTGGTTGGCTGTTTAATTGGTTTAACTCGACGACTGCTTGTCGTCCTGAATCTGGCATCGGATGAAATGAGCCGGACTTTAGGAAAACTTTAGGAAATATTCCATCATCAACCAGCGCCAGCAAGGAGCCAGCGTCGAATGACTTAACCTTCATTGGCGCTGCTGATATTTTGGCGACCAAGCAAGAGCCTTCTGGTGTGAACCAGAGTGGCAATGGACATCACCCACAATCCAGGCCGCTGCGTCCAGGCCGCTGCGGAGAGGGAGAAAAATTGACAGCGTCAATCTGTGTTCACCTGTTTGGCGATGATGCCGCTGCTGGAGAAATTGCAACCGAGTGCCGCCATCACCCTATGGCGACGAGGCGTCGCCGCCACTTTCGGATGGTCGCTTCGGTTTTCGGGTTAAGTCCGGCGGGAACACTTCGCGAATGATCCCCACATCCGGAACGCGTTCTGGCAAGGCTTTATTGCGCCGGAGTCCAAGCGCCATCCGGGTCATAAGCGGTCATGGCCTGGGCGATTTTCACAGTCTTGGGTCCGAGGTTCCTTTGATAAATCCTGCCCTGTTGATTTACGATGAAAGTCATCACGCCGGTGTTGCCCCATTCGGCTGGCCACGCGACGAGCGCGAATCCGGCAATCATCCGGCCATTGATGATGTAATTATATTTTTCACCCGGCGCGTGTTTGCCCTGACACGTCAGGATTTTGAAATAATATCCATGATAAGGCGCTTGTTCGTCGTTCAGCATTTTTGCCGTGCGATGATAGCCGTCCACGCGCGCTTGCGCGATGAGCGGCCCCAATGGACTCAATACTTCGCCGGGTTGATTCGTCGGCCAGAAAAGTCCGTCGTGCGTGCCGGGCGTGCTGCGCAGAAATTGGGCGTAGGCAAGCACGCTGTCGCCCATGCGATCCTCGCTGGCATATTCGCGCTGCGCATCCACATAGGCTTTGCAGACATTGATCGCGCCGATTTCGTCCATACCGATGCGGCGGGCGAGAATTTCTTCCGCGCCCGCAGCGGTGTCAAAGAACCATTGGCCGTCCTGTTTCACCAACGGGATTGGAAACGGCCAGCCGTCCGCGCCGATTTCCAGCGTGATTTTAGAATCTGAATTGGTGGTTAATTCGATCTTTTTCGTCAGGTGTTGGACGAACAGTTGGTATTCCTCGGTAGCCTGAACCACGTCCGGCGATATCAATTCATGTCCCGCCGGACCAAAAATTAAATGCAGCGCATTCGTGTCATGATTCGTGGCTGCCACCACCAACGCGTTGACGGCGTCGTTAGGTGAGGAAAAAACTTGCTCCTCTCGTGCCAAGACACAAACCGGCAAGGCCAGACCCAGTCCAACGGTCATCAGAAATGTTTTTTTGAAAATCATAGAGATAAAAATTAATGTCTGACTTCACCACCATGTCCGCCACCACCACCGGAGCTACCGCTGTTAACATGACCGCCGCCGCCAGAAGGTGCTGGCCGCGACACCGGCGCGGAACGGGGAGCGGCCTGCATACTTTGTTGGCCGCGATTGCTATAACTTCTTGTTTCTTGAGAACTTTGTATGCCAATGAAAGCGCCGTTCGATTCCGGTCGGCTGACGGGTGCGGCGCGTTCAACCGGCGCGGCAGCGGAACGGGAAACACTCACCGAATGTTCAGCTTGTTGCGCCGACGGGTGAGCCAGTTGTTGTCGTATGGCTGCCGGAGCTGCCGCACGGGGAAGCGTGCTCCCGCCATAACCCCGGTCGCCTCGGTTGGCTGCGACTGCGCCGGGATGATAATCTGATCGCCAAACGCCCGTATGCCCCATGTCCCGCTGGCGTGAGGATTCATGCCACCAGTTGGCCGGACGGGAAAAGCCATGTCCCCAGAAGATGAGATTGCCGGCTCCCCAATTACAATCGTAATCCATCCATGAACCGATCGGCCAGCCGATGCCAAAAGTAATGAAGGGCGAGCCATAAGGTGCGTCATAATAAACCTGGTCCGGCTGATAGACTGGCACATAAATTACTTGGGGATCCGCCGGAACAATTTCAATGTCGCTGCCGTCAGCTATCACCTGTTGCTGTGGCGATGACTGCAAGTTGCCCAGTTTGGAAGCCGTGGCGCGCAGCCGTTGGATGGAGTTCATCACGTCCGGCTGTTGATCGAGAAAAGCCTGTCCTGCCTGGGTCGTCCAATTCAAGTTGTCATCCATCCATTTCAATACACTGGGATAGCGCGCCAATGCCTGGACACTGGCGTCCCACGGCTGCTGGTCAATCTGGTTGGGATCGCCGCCACTGGTAATATAACGGTCGGCCAACACGATTTGCGTCGGCAAGGTGGACGCCGGCAGAATTTCTGCAATCAACGGGTCTGGATAAAGCGCAATCGGTCCCAGCAATTGGTCCAGTTGCGCGGCTGGCAGCGCTTGATAAGCTGGCATTGGAGGCGTAGCCGCCGCTTGTGCCCGCATCGACAGGGTCGTGCCAGCCAGCAGACACAGCAGAACCGGAATTGTAAGCAATAATTTCATCACGATGTCAGTATTTGAACCGGCCAATCTTTCTCGTTACACGATCACTATAGGTTGAACTCTCTGGCGGGAGCTATGGGGTGTTCACCCCATGACTCATCCAAAAAAGTCGTCCCCGCTTGAAGGATTCGCCGGTTTTGGGTGGCGTCCAAACACTCCGGAAACTTTCATTCTTTATGTCAGGTGCTGAACACACAAAAGCGCGGGCAGTCAAATTGTCCTTGGCAGTTACGTGTGCGGCGCGACTGGCAATTGTGGTTGTTTGACGCGAAGCTTCGGGCGAGTCAAGTAATCGACCCTTTGCCGAACACAACAGTCGCGCCAGAATCCAACAGAGCGGTGTGGATTCCGTAGCCAACGAACTTCCCAAAAGATAAAGAGCCATTGAGAAACGGGAGATTTGATTTCCAGTTCGTCGCAAAGTTGGGACAATTCCCGAAACCTCGACAGGTGCCACCACCGCCGAACGCAACTCGTTCAGCTCAGTTTTGATGGGGCACTCAAGTTCCATTGCAGTTCTTGATTGAACAATTCAATGGTGCTTGGCCGGGCTGCTGCATTCACAGGGCGTCGTTGCCGCTTGGTAATGGAATTCTGTTTCCTTGCCGGCCAGCCGCGCCAATTTTTGATCGGCAGATTCCGCCAGCAGTTTTGCCATCGTTCGCAACAGCGTAGGGATGTCCATCGGTTTTTCGAGCAACGCGCCGGCACCGGCACCGAGTGCCGTGAAGAGTTGGTCCGGGCGCGCGGTGGCGATGATAATGGGAATCAATGGGTGGTCCGTGGTCAATTGCGCAAACGTATCCCACCCATTCCTGACCGGCATATTCAGGTCGAGCAGCACCAAATCAACTGGCAGGGTGTTGGCAAAATCAAGCGCCTGCTGGCCGTTTTCAGCGGAAATAACAAAGTAATCTTCGCCCACGAGCACGTCGTTCAGGGAATCGCGCACGGTGGGATCGTCATCCACCAGCAGGATGCGTTTACGGGGTTGCGAGCGTCTGGGGCTTTTCTTCGGACGAGCATGGGGGGTCGCAGACCTTGGCGAGGTGGTTAATTTCATAAGTAAAAAATTGGCATCGTGTTGCCGTTGGCTACAACGTGGAACGGCTTGATTCCGCGCTGCCGAGCAACTGCGTGACAAACGTGCGTTTGGTGATGCGGTTGTCATGGCGATGTTCATCTTCGTTGGTGAGCCGTTTAACAGCCTTCACCAGAATTGGGATGTTCAAGGGTTTCTCCATAAAGGCATCCACGCCCACGCGCACGGCCTCTTGATATTGATTCGGGCGGGCGGTGATGATGATGACTGGCAACAAGGGCTTAACCTGCTCAAGCTGGCTGAAAGCCGTCCAGCCATCCGCGTGCGGCATATTGAGGTCAAGCAATACCAAGTCTGGCTTGTGTCGGATGGCGCGGGTGACGGCTTCGATGCCATTGCACGCTTCATCCACCTCGTAGCCCTCGGATTCCAGCACTGCGGCCAGACTGCCGCGCACCACCGCGTCGTCGTCGGCGATCAAAACATGGTAGTGGATCGGCGGAGTTGTCCTTGCCCGCACCGTCGTCCGCGCCACTGGTGAGTTGGCATAAATTCTTTTGGCGACAGCGGCATCTTCCACAAAAACCCCCAGCACATTGCGCACGATTGCCACAAAGTCCCAGAGGTTAAATGGCTTCGGGATCAACGCCGCGATATTAAGTTGAGGATAGTTTCGCGTGGCCTCGTTGGTGAGCGAGCCGGAAGCCAGAATGACGGGCAGGCTCATGCCTGCTTTGCGAGCCCGCTCAAT
>Ga0302270_10006851_pt1 | contig 10125 bp, 6 predicted proteins | sample III_Bog_E2_3_FD_198773 | JGI IMG/M metagenome (GOLD analysis project Ga0302270, IMG submission 198773) | Peat permafrost microbial communities from Stordalen Mire near Abisko, Sweden - III_Bog_E2_3 | ecosystem: Environmental > Terrestrial > Soil > Wetlands > Peat | place: Sweden: Abisko...
TGGTCGAGCGCGTAGATTTTTCCGGCCTTGAGGCGTTCGATCAAATCTTCGGCGGGCAGGTCGATGTTCACGATCTGGTCGGCCTCGGTGACGATGGAGTCGGGGATGCGCTCCTTCACCTTGATGCCCGTCGCCGCCTCGATCACGTTGTAGAGCGACTCGAGGTGCTGCACGTTGAGCGTGGTGATGACGCTGATGCCGGCGTCGAGAAGCTCGAGCACGTCCTCGTAGCGCTTCTGGTTCTTGCTGCCGGGCGCGTTGGTGTGCGCGAACTCGTCGACCAGCACGACGGTGGGCTTGCGCTTGAGCACCGCGTCGAGGTCCATCTCGCGGATCTCGATGCCGTGATAGGTGCTGACGCGCGGCGGGATGATCTCCAGGCCTCCAATCTGCGCGGTTGTCTCGGGGCGCGCGTGCGGCTCGACGTAGCCGATAACCACGTCGACACCGCGCTGCCGGAGCCGGTTGCCCTCGACCAGCATCGAGTAGGTCTTGCCCACGCCAGCGGACGAGCCGAGGTAGACCTTCAGCTTGCCCCGCGCCTGCCGCTGGATGAGCTGGAGAAAATCTTCCGGGCTCTGGCGATCCGGTTCGCGCAGCGTTTTCTCCATTCCCATCTATAGCTTTACTTGTACTTGCCGTCCAAGGCGAGATTGAGCTTCACGATATTCACGCCCGCGTCGCCGAGGATGCCGAAGTCCGGGCCATCGGTGCATTTCTGCATCAGCGCCTTCAGGCCTGCCTCGGTCATGCTGCGCGCCTTGGCCACGCGCGGTAGTTGCAGCAGCGCATTCTTCACGCTGATGTGCGGATCGAGCCCGCTGCCCGAGGCGGTGACCGCGTCGGCCGGGACGAGCTGCGTATCGCTGAGATTATTCGCCTTGCGATAATCGGCGACACGCTGCTTCACATTATCGTGCAGCGTCTGCGAGAGCGCGCCGAGATTGCTGCCGCCCGATTGGGTCGAGTCGTAGCCGTTGCCCGCCGATGACGGACGTGGATTGAAGTATTTGTCCGCGCTGAATTGCTGGCCGAGCAGCGTCGAGGCGATGGGCTTGCCGCCGGCGTCATAGACGATGCTGCCATCAGCCTTGTCCGGGAAGAGCAACTGGCCCGCGCCAAAGACGAAGACAGGATATATGGCGCAGCAGACGATCAGCAGCACCAGCGTGGTGAGAACCGTGGTTTTGATTTCCTTGAGCGTATTCATAGTCGTGATTTCAGATGAGATGGAGCGACGTGATGATCACATCGATGAGCTTGATGCCGATAAACGGCGCAATGATGCCGCCGACGCCGTAGATCAGCAGGTTGCGCTGCAGGAGCGCCATCGCGGGCATCGGCCGGAATTGCACGCCCTTCAGCGCGAGCGGAATCAGCAGCACGATGATGAGCGCGTTGAAGATGACCGCGCTCAGGATGGCGCTGTTCGGCGTGGCCAGGTGCATGATGTTGAGCGGCCCGACCGCGGGAAACGTCACCATCAGCATGGCCGGGATGATGGCGAAATACTTCGCCACGTCGTTGGCGATGCTGAACGTGGTCAGCGCGCCGCGCGTCATCAAGAGCTGCTTGCCGATCTCGACGATCTCGATGAGCTTCGTCGGATTTGAGTCGAGGTCGACCATATTGCCGGCTTCTTTCGCGGCCTGCGTGCCGGTGTTCATGGCCACGCCGACATCGGCCTGCGCCAGCGCGGGTGCGTCGTTGGTGCCGTCGCCGGTCATGGCGACCAACCGGCCCTCCTGCTGCTCCTTGCGGATCAGCGCGAGCTTGTCCTCCGGCTTCGCCTGCGCGAGGAAGTCATCCACGCCCGCCTCGTGCGCGATAGCGCGCGCCGTCAGCGGATTATCGCCGGTGATCATGACGGTGCGAATGCCCATGGCGCGGAACCGTGCGAAGCGATCCACCAGGCCGCCCTTCACGATGTCCTTGAGATAAATCACGCCGTAAACCTTCGGCTTGTTCTCCGAACTAGAGATGTCCTTCGCGGCCACGACGAGCGGCGTGCCGCCCAGCTTGGAAATCTCGTCGATCTTGTTGCCGACCTCGCCGACAAAATTCCAGCCGACGTAATCGCTGACCGACTCCGCCGCGCCCTTGCGATATTGCATCGTGCCGACATCGACGCCGCTCATGCGCGTCTGTGCGGTGAACGGCACGAAGGTGGCGTGCGGCAGGTCGTTCAGCGTGCGCGCGCGCAGCCCCTTTTCCTTGGCCAGCACGACGATGCTGCGGCCTTCCGGCGTTTCGTCAGCGAGCGAAGCGAGCTGCGCGGCGTCGAGCATCTCGCTCATCTCAATGCCCGGCGCGGGGAAAAACTCGACGGCCTGGCGATTGCCCAGCGTGATCGTGCCGGTCTTGTCGAGCAGCAGCACGTCGACATCGCCGGCGGCTTCGACCGCGCGGCCACTCATCGCCAGCACGTTCTTTTGCACAAGGCGATCGATACCCGCGATGCCGATGGCGCTCAGCAGTCCGCCGATCGTGGTGGGAATAAGGCAGACCAGCAGCGCGACGAGCACGGTAATGGAAAACGTTACCTGCGCGTAGAGGCCATAGGGCAGCAGCGTCACGCAGACGACTAGGAAGATGACCGTCAGCGCGGCGAGTAGAATGGTCAGCGCGATTTCATTCGGCGTTTTCTGCCGCTTCGCGCCCTCGACGAGCCCGATCATGCGATCAAGGAAGCTGTGGCCCGGATCAGCCGAGATGCGCACCTTGATCACGTCCGAGAGCACGCGCGTGCCACCGGTGACCGAGCTGCGGTCGCCGCCGGCCTCGCGGATGACCGGGGCCGACTCGCCCGTGATGGCCGATTCATCCACCGTGGCAGCGCCCTCGATGATTTCACCATCACCCGCGATCATCTCGCCGGCCTGGATGACGATCACGTCGCCGCGCCGCAACGAGGCGGCGTCGACCAACTCGCTCGTGCCGTTGGAGCGGAGCAACTTGGCCTTCGTGGTGGTGCGAGAGGAACGCAGCGCGTTCGCCTGTGCCTTGCCGCGACCCTCGGCCATGGCTTCCGCGAAGTTCGCGAAGAGCACGGTGAACCACAGCCAGACGGTGATTTGAATCGTGAAGGCCTTCGGTTCACTCGAGGCGAAGATTTCCGCCGTGGTGACAAGGGCGCCGACCATGGTCACGAACATGACCGGGTTCTTGATCATTACCGCGGGATTCAGTTTCTTGAATGAATCGGCCAGCGCGGGAACGACGATGGACGAATCGAATAGAGAATGGGCTTTTGCGCTCATATATATATTTCTTTCAGATGGTGCTCAGTACAGTTTGGGAACACCGGACCAGAGGATGAAGTGCTCGACGATCGGGCCGAGGGCCAGCGCGGGCAGGAAGTTCAGCGCGCCCACGAGCAGCACCGTGCCGATCAGCAGCCAGGTGAAGGTCGCGCCGGAGACCGGGAACGAGCCCGGGCCGGGCGGAATCAGCTTCTTGGCCGCCAGCGAACCGGCGATGGCCATGATGGGCACAATCATGAGGAAGCGGCCGATCAGCATGGCAACGCCCAACGTGGAGTCGTACCAATAGGTGCTCGCGGTCAGGCCGGCGAAGGCGCTGCCGTTGTTGCCCGTGGCGGAGCTATAGGCATAGAGCATCTCGCTGAAGCCGTGCGGCCCCTGGTTGTTGAGGCCGGCAAGGCCCCACTGGCTGACGCAGGCCCATGCCGTGAAGCCGAGGATGTCCATGGCCAGCACGAGCAGGACGAGCATCGCCATCTTGACCTCGAACGACTGGATTTTCTTGCCGAGATACTCCGGCGTGCGGCCGACCATGAGGCCGGCGATGAACACAGCCACGATCACGAAGACAAGCATGCCATAGAGACCGGCGCCCACGCCGCCGAAGACAACTTCGCCGAGTTCTATATTGAAGAGCGGCACCAAGCCGCCCAGGGGCGTGAAGGAATCGTGCATGGAATTGACCGCGCCGCACGAGGCGTCCGTCGTAATCGTCGCGAAGAGCGCCGAATTGAAGACGCCGAAGCGCACCTCTTTGCCCTCCATGTTGCCGTCGGCGGGATCGACGCCCAATTGCGCCATCACCGGGTTGCCGGCCTGCTCGTAGTGCCAGCACATCAGGAATGCGCCGAGGAACAGGAGGGCCATCGCCGCCCAGACCGACCAGCCATGGCCAGGACTCTTGACCATGCGCCCCAAATAGAAGGTGAGCGCGCTGGGAATGGCGAAGATGGAGAGGATCTGCAGAAAATTCGAAAGCGGCGTCGGATTTTCATACGGATGCGCCGCATTCGCGTTGGTGTAGCCGCCGCCATTGGTGCCGAGCATCTTAATGGCGACCTGCGAGGCCATCGGGCCCTGCGGAATCGTCTGCGTGTCCACGACCGTGGGCACCATGACCGGGTTGCCCTGCGCATCCTTGACCGCATTGCCGCTCGCGTCGGTCTTGGCGACCTGCACGGTTTCCTTTTCGGTCAGAGCCGCCGCGTCATAGGGCTTGAAATTCTGGATCATGCCCTGGGAAACCAGAAGAATCGCGAAAGCGACGCAGATCGGCAGAAGCAGGTAATAGATAATGCGTACGAGGTCGACCCAGAAGTTGCCGACTGTGTTCGCGCTGTGGCGTGCGATGCCGCGCACGAGCGCCGCCGCAATCGCGATGCCCACCGCAGCCGAGAAGAAATTCTGGCTGGCCAGGGCGACCATCTGTGAGAAGTACGACATGGTCGATTCGCCGCCGTAGCTCTGCCAGTCGGTGTTGGTATCGAAGGCCGCCGCCGTGTTGAAGGCCAGGTGATCGGGCACGCCGGACAAGCTCTGCGGGTTAAAGAGATGCTGGAAGGGCAGTACCGCCTGCAAGCGCAGAATGGCATACGTCACCAGCATGGTGAAGACACTGAAAAGCAGCATGGAGATCGTGTAATGCTTCCAGTGCTGCTCCTTTTCGGCATCGATGCCGCAGAGGCGGTAGGTGAGGCGCTCAAACGGGCGCACGAGCGGATCGAGCCACGTGCGACCTTTCACATCCAGCACCTGTAAGAGATAGAGACCAAGCGGCTTGGTGATCAGCACCAGCACGCCCATATAGAAAGCCAGTTGGAGCCAGCCTGAAATATCGTGATTCATATGAGTAGAGAGTAAGGGGTCGTGGCTTTCAGAAATTCTCCGGCCAGATCATGGCGACGAAGAGATAGATCAGCAGCCCCAGGGCAATTAGTCCGACGATGAGTGTTCCCATGATGATTTCTCCTTAAAGGCGCTCGCACCATTCGGCGTAGGCGACGCACAGGCCGAAGAACAACAGGGATGCGATGATATAGATGCCGTCTGTTCCCCCGAGGACGGCTGCCAGGACCGCGGCCAATACGGACACGGCGATTGTAACAACGATTTTTTCTTTCATATATTTTTCTCCTATCAAACGAGTGCGGGCAATACGAAGAAGAACTCGCTTCCTTTGCCTTCCTCGCAATCGACACCGATGCTTCCGCCGTGCGCGAGGACGATTTCGCGCGCGATGCTGAGCCCCAGGCCGGCGCCCTCGCCGCGGCTCTCGGAAACACGGTAGAACTTTTCGAAAATCCGCCGGCGCGCTTCCTTCGGCACACCGGGCCCCTCGTCCTGCACGGCAAAGCGGACCTGGTTGGCGCCCTCGCGGCGTGCCCGCAGCGTGATGGTCCCGCCCTGCGGCGAGTATTTCACCGCATTGGAGAGGAAATTGGCGAAGACCTGCTCGATGCGCACGCGGCTGATCTCGACTCGCGGCAGGTGCGGCTCCATTTCCACGCTCAACTGGAGGCCGCGCGAGACAACCAGTTCGCGCTCCTTCTCGGCGACGTCCTCGACCAGACGCTGGCTGTCCACGGGCTTCTTTTCGATCAGCGCCGCACCGCCCTCGAATCGCGCGAGGTCGAGCAGGTCCTCAATCATCTCGAAGAGTCGGTCGGAATTGCTGCGCGCCGCCAGGAGAAGTTCGGTCTGCTTCGGGTTGAGCGGGCCGATTTTCTCCTCGAGCAGCAGGTAGACCGCCATTTGCATGCTGGTGAGCGGCGTCTTGAGCTCGTGGCTGACCGTCGCGATAAGGTCGGTCTTCACGTCGTCCGCGACGCGGAAGCGGGTGACATCCTGGAGCGCGACGACGACGCCGACCGGCATGCCGCCTTCGTGACGCATGGCGAGGACGCGCGGCAGGTAGAATTTCTCAGTGTTCTCGAGGTTGACGAGGATGGCCTTGTCGAAGCTCGTGGGCTGGAAATCGACCGCGCCGTTGAGGGAGTTTTCGACCGCCTCGGAGAGCGAGCCGAGCGTGAGCAGGTCGGCGCCGAGCAGCTTGAGGAAGCGCTCCGCGGCAACGTTCATCAATTGCACGTTGAGCTCCGGCGAGTAGACAACGATCGGATCGGGAAATGCGCGGAGGGCGCTCTCGGTCGTTTGCTGCGCCTGCAGGATTTTCTCCGTCGTGCTTTGGCGGTAGGCGCGCAGCCGGGCGGCCATTTTGTTGAACGCGGCGGCGAGCTGGCCGACTTCGTCGCTCGACTGCACCGGCACATGCTGGTCGAGATTCCCCTCGCCGAGCTGCTGCGCCGATTCGGTGAGGCTTTGCACCGGGCGCACGATGGAACGGGCGAGCGCGTAGGCGACAGCCGTTGCGACGGCAAACGCCGCTGCCAGCGCGATGATCATATATCGCGAGGCCTCGTGGCCCTGTTTGCGCGCGGCGTTGTTGGCCGCGACCATGTTGTCGCGGTTGATCTCCAGGATTTTTTCCGCCGTGGCGGTGATGGCGGAGGATGTCGGCAAAAGCTGCGCGTCGTATAGCGCGCGACGATTTGGGTTGCCGGACGGCAATGCGAAAAATTGGTTCGCGGCGGCCAGATACTTGGCGTGCAGTTGCTGGACGGTATGCTCGAGATCGCCCTCGCCGGGCAGCGTGATGTTGTGCGCCTCGACGTCCGAGTTGGTCTCGAACATCGGGTTGTATTGCTGGAAGAGTGCCTTGCCCTGCTGCTCCTCGCCGCCGAGCGTAAGCAGCAGGCCCGCGTTCATGCGCTCGGCCGCGATCTGCATGTTCTGCGACGCGACGACGCTGTTGTAGTTCTCGCGCAGGATGACGTCGATCGCGCCGCCCAGGTGCTGAAACAGCACGATGGCGTAGATGCCCACCGCGAGCAGGATCAGCAGCACCGGGGTGATTCCCAGTAGCAGGCGTCGGTTGAGTGTAATCACAGCCGTTTTATTTAGCTGCCGGGATGCCATATAGATTTCCTCCTTTGTAACCGATTCATGCGACGCGTGATCGATGTGGACGGCTCTTTATGGTCGCCAAAAGTCACCGCCGCGCACCGGGGAAATTAGCCGACCCCTCGTGCAGCACCGGGGATTTTACCCGATGCGTTACTCGAGGCCGAGGCTCTTACGCTTGCGCAGCAGAGTGGTGGGATCGAGCTTCAAGATGGCCGCGGCTTGCTGGAGATTTTTGCTCCGCTCCAAGACGCGCCGAATGTGCTCGGCCTCGATCTGGTCGAGCGAGTAGCCGCCGCCGAGTTCCGGGCGGTCGCCGGCCACCGCAGAAACCTCGCTGAGCGACGCGGGCAAATCGGGCAGGTCGATCTCCGCGCCGGAGGCGAGGATGGTCGCGCGCTCGATCATGTTGCGCAGCTCGCGAATGTTGCCCGGCCACGTGTATCGCGTCATGGCTTGCCGCGCGCGTTCCGAGAAGCCGGTGATGGGTAGCGACGCGCGTTGCGCCATCTGTCGCAGTAGGCTTTCGGCGATGGTCATCAAGTCGCCGGGCCGCTCGCGCAGCGGTGGCAGGTCCAGCGAGATGACGTCGAGCCGGTAGAGGAGATCCTCGCGGAACGTGCCACGCGCTACGGCCTCTTTCAGGTCGCGGTTGGTCGCCGCGATGACGCGCACATCGGCCATGCGGATTTTCGCCTCGCCCACGCGCTCGTACTCGCGCTCCTGCAAAAGGCGCAGCAGCTTCGGCTGGATTTCCAGCGGCAGCTCGCCGATTTCATCGAGGAAAAGCGTGCCGCGGTCGGCGGCGGCGACCTTGCCCCACGTCGTCGCGACCGCGCCGGTGAACGCGCCCTTCAAGTGGCCGAAGAGCTCGCTCTCGAGCAGGTCGCGCGAAAGGCTCGGGCAACTCACGGTGACGAAGGGCTCCGGCGCGCGCGCGCTCCACAAATGCATTTGCCGCGCGAGGACGCTTTTGCCCGTGCCGCTTTCGCCGAGCAGCAGCACACTGGCGTCGCTCGCGGCGGTCTTCTTCGCGATCTCGAGCAGGCGCTGCATTTTCGGCTCGCTGCTCGTGCCCAGCTCCGCGTCCATGCCCGGCTTGACGAGGCGGCCCTCGAGATCGGAGAGGCGCGTCTCGATCTGGCGCGCCTTGGCGACGCGCTCGAGGAGCTGCGAGATTTGCTCGGGCTTGAACGGCTTGGCCAGGTAGTCGAACGCGCCGCGCTGGATCGCGAGCACCGCCGTCTCAATCGACGAGTAGGCCGTGATGACGATGACCGCGAGTCGTGGCGAGAGGCGCAGGAGCTCCGGCAGCAAATCGAGGCCGTTGTCCGCGCCGAGGCGGATGTCGAGGAACGCGACCTCGAAGCTCTCGGCGCGCAATTTCTTCTCCGCCGCGGCGCGATTGGCCACGGCGGCGACGTTGTGCCCCTGGCTCTCCAGCGCCGCGCCGAGCGTCTGGCGAATTCCGCCATCGTCATCGATGATGAGGACGTTCATTGCGGCTATCCTAGCGCACACGCGGCGGAATTCCAATCGCGCGCCGCCAAGCTCCTCGTGCTGCGGGAGATTCAGGTGGGCTCGGGCGGGAACTGCACGTTCGAGATTTTCTCCGCGATGTCGTGGTTGGGCAGAAAGCCGAGCTCGACCGTCATGGTGCGGCTCAAGCGCACGCGGAAGTCGTCCACGCGCCCGAGCATACGGCCGTCGACGAGCGCGTGCACGGGACGTTTGGCCCGGTCGAGATTGCGCAATTCGATGGTCGACTCCGGCGCGAGCAGTGCCGATTTCCAGCCCGCGGGACTCATCACGTTCGAGCCGACAACGAGCCAGCCCTGCGTGTCGGCCAGCAGCGGTGATGCGCCCATGGCCATCGCGTAGGCGGTCGAGCCGGAGGGCGTGGCGACCAGCGCGCCGTCGCAAGCGAGCTTCGGGATGCGAACGTTGCCGCTCACGGACAATTCCAGCCACGCCGTCTGCGACGTGCTGCGCTCGATCCACGCGTCGTTGAAGGCGTACTCCTTCGCGTAGCGGCCCGACTCGTCGAAGAGCTCCACGAGCAGCAGCGGCAACTGGCGCAGGATCATTTCCGGCGGCGGAAAGGCGTTTTCCAGGAACGGCTCGGAATTATTGAGCAGGAAGCCGAGATGCCCCGCGTTGAGCCCGAGAAACGGCACGCGCAGCGCGGAGTATTTGCGGATGGCACGCAGCATGGTGCCGTCGCCGCCGAGCACGATGACACAGTTCGGTTTCTCCGCGACCTCGAAGGCGCGGAAGTGCTCTTTCCAGCCGCGCGCGCGGGCGTTGCGCTCGTCGGTGAAGAGGATCGCGCGCGGCTGATCAGGGCACCAGCGCGTCGTGCGGTTGGGAATGCGCCCGCGATAAAGACCGTAGCGCTCGATGTACTGCAGCACGGCCGGGTCAACCCGGTCATGGACGTCGCGCCGGTGAAAGAGGTCGTCGCGGATGCCGCTGCTCGAGCCGGGCGCGGCCAGCTCGATGTGGATATTCCGCGGCGGCAGGTCTTCAGGCGCGAGATCGTAGCCGGGCCGCTTGACCACGATGAAATTCAGCTCCTGCCAGAGCCGCGCGCCATCCTCCCACACGCGGTGAACGAAGGACTGCTGCTTGCCGCCGCCCGCCGCGAGGTCCGAGCCGATGACGTGCCACAGTTCGCCCTGCGATTCATGACGCGACTGCAGTACGTGCGTGCGCGTGAAGACGGCGTGCTCCAGGTCGGAGTTGTCGATTTCCACCCGGGGCAAATCGCGGAAGGCGAGGTCGACCAGTGCGGCGCGATAAACCGGATCGATGTCCTGCGTCGTCACCTTGTCCGGGCGCGGGCCGCAAACCACGACGAGGACCTTGTCGAAATCCTTCGCCAGCCGCTCGGCGATCATGC
>Ga0302270_10006853_pt1 | contig 10124 bp, 8 predicted proteins | sample III_Bog_E2_3_FD_198773 | JGI IMG/M metagenome (GOLD analysis project Ga0302270, IMG submission 198773) | Peat permafrost microbial communities from Stordalen Mire near Abisko, Sweden - III_Bog_E2_3 | ecosystem: Environmental > Terrestrial > Soil > Wetlands > Peat | place: Sweden: Abisko...
CCGAGTTTGTCGGTCCCAATCATTGCCCGGCGCCCGTGCCTTTCTGGCCAGTCGCGCCTGCGATCGCTGGTTGAGCCGCTGTGGCAGCCTGGTGCGCCATCGCCCGCTTGAGCACATCGTCGTGCGCCGTTGGCTCATATTCAAAGTCGTCCGGCTCCACGTAATCCCGGCGCATGGGGTGATCCTTGAAGCCATCCCACATCAGCAGCCGCCGCAGGTCCGGATGGCCGGTAAACACAATCCCAAAAAGATCGAATATCTCCCGCTCCTGGAACTCGGCCGACCGCCAAATCGGAGTCAGGGAAGGTAATTCGACATGGTCCGTGCGGTTCACCGTGCGCATCCTGAACGTTAACGGTCCTTGTTTCAATGCGACTGAAAACAGGTGATACACAGCCTCAAGACAGCCCGGCGTCACGCGGGTTCGCGTCTCTTCGGCAGTCTCTTCCACTGGCTGTTCAACACCGTCTACGGTCTTTGTCACCGTGCGCGTCACTTTCACTTTCTCCGTCACTGCCTTGTCTGGCCAGTCCACGCCGGTGACGTTCGACAGGAAATCAAAAGACAGTTCATCGCGGAGAAATACGGAAACGGCAAGAGCATGGTCCGGCGTCAGACGCAGCGAGTGCTGTCCGCTGACACTCGGGTTGGAAATGAACTCCACCCCGGCGTCCGGCACCGCCGCTTCGATGGCCGCCTTGATCTCCTCCACCGTCTTCATCAGCGAATCACCACCGGAACGGTCCAAACACCCGGATTCGACGCCGGCTCCAGGTCGTGCTCTGCTTGCTCGGGCACGGGAAACTCGCCTTGCGCGGCAGCGTCAAGATGGCGCGGGCGACCTTCGCCGGTGAGATGCTGGCCGTCGATCTTCTTCTGGAGTGTCATGAAGGCCTGGAGAAGCGCTTCCGGGCGCGGCGGGCAGCCCGGAATATGCACATCCACGGGAATATAGCGATCAATCCCCTTGAGAACGTTGTATCCCTGCTTGAACGGACCGCCGGAGATGGCGCATGCTCCCATCGCGATCACGTACTTCGGTTCGGCCATCTGGTTGTAAAGGCGCACCACCTGTGGCGCCATCTTCTTGGTTACGGTGCCAGAGACGATCATCAGATCCGCCTGCCGCGGCGACGGCCGGAAGACTTCGGCCCCGAAGCGCGCCAGGTCGTAGCGAGCCATGGTGGTTGCAATCATCTCGATTGCGCAACAGGCCAGCCCGAACTGCATGGGCCAAATGGAGCTGCGCCGGCCCCAGTTATACAGCTCTTCGATGGTCGTAACGAAGATGCCCTGCTTGCCGAGTTCGATCTTCAGTCCTTCTTCAACCATGTCGCTTCGCTCCAAATCAGTGAACAGTGGACAGTGAACAGTGGCCATAAAGAGCAGCTGTGGTGGTCTTGAGAGCGGGAGACTGATCACTGACCACTGTTCACTGTTCTCACACCCAGGTCAGCACGCCCTTGGCCCAGGCCCAGGCCAGCCCTTCGATCAGCATCAGCACAAACACCAGCATGGCTGCGCAGGCAGACGCGCCCAGCCCGGTAAACGCCACAGCAAAGGGCAGTAGAAAGACCGCCTCCACATCGAAGATCAAAAAGATGATGGCGTACAGGTAATAGGCCGAGCGGAACTGCATCCACGCATCGCCCTTGGATACCAGTCCGCACTCATAAATCGCATTCTTGATAGCGTTCGGTTTGGCCGGCGAAAATACTCTGGCCCACAGCCACGTCAGCGCCAGCGGGGTCAGCCCAAAGCACAGCGCCGCCAGGAACAAGACTGCCAGAGAAAAATAAGGGCTTGAGACCATCGCGGGAAAAGAAATCCTTCTCCTTCAACGTACCAGTTCAAGGCCCATTTTGCCTAAGAAAGTTGTCCCGCTCCCCTTCCGGCCACTGCCCTTTTCTCCCCACTCATCCCACTCTGTGAACCGTCCGCTGGAATGTCGATGCCGCCCGCCTCTCCACCTTTGGATGGAAGACAGACTATCCCTCGCCCCTGTTATCGTTCTTATATTCCTGCGGCCTTCCCTAACACCACCGCTGAAGAACGACTGCTTTCCTCGGAGATCACCGGACGATGTTTGAAACTGACCTCAAGTCTTCGGTCAAGACTGTGCTGCCCCGACCCTGGTTGACCGCTGTCCTGGCCGTTATGTCGTTCACGATCTTCTTGCCGGCGATCGCCCCGGCTGTCCGAGCAGCCGCTGGGCCGGAAAACACTCCAGCGCCCGCCCCCGATTCCACCACCAGTCCCGCCGCCGCGCCGGGCTATTCGGCTCCCGCGGGCATCACCGGCCCGACGACTCCCTTCCACGATTCCGTGGCCTCGCGCTACAACTATGCCTTCGGCAAAGACACGCCATTCCTGCCTTCAAATGCCACCACGATCAATGGGCAGTTTGTAAGCCCCAAAAGCTTCCCGAACGCCCAATATTGCGGCCACTGCCACCAGGAGGCCTATCGCCAGTGGCGTCAGTCGGTCCACTCAAACAGCTTCCGCGCCCCGTGGTATCTCAAAAATGTCAATTCGCTCATCGATGAAAAGGGCGTGCAGTACTCCCGCCACTGCGAGGGCTGCCACAACCCGGTCGCGCTGCTCAGCGGCGACTTGTCGCAGGGAATGCCGAAAAAGCGCCCCTTCGAGGATGAAGGCCTGACCTGCTCCACCTGCCACTCGATCGTTTCGACGGACACCACCGGCACTGGAAGCTACGTGATGGGAACCCCCGCCGTGCTTGTGGACGAAGCCGGCGCGCCGATCACCCGCCCCGTCTCAGACGCTGAGATTCTGGCCCATCTCGACCGCCATTCCAAGGCCGTGATGCGCCCCCTCTATCAAACAGCTGAGTTCTGCGCCGCCTGCCACAAGGCCGCCATCCCGCGCACGCTGGACGATTACAAGTGGCTCCGCGCAATTTCTCTTTATGATGAATGGCAGGCGGCCAGCTTTACCAAACAGTCGCCGCTTCCCTTCTATCGCAAGGACGTGGTCTCCACCTGCCAGACCTGCCACATGGTCCGCGAGCCTCTGCCCACCGATGCCACCGAACCCGGCGCAAAGGAAGGCAAATTCGTATCGCACCGCTGGCTGGGCGGCAACACGCTTCTACCCCAGTACTACAAGTTCGACGAGCAGGCCCAGAAGCTCGAAGCCTTCCTCAAGAATTCCTATGACGGCAAAGGCGTCTTCAATGTAGATATCTTCGGCCTGGAAAAAGAGGGCGCGGAGGCTGACCCGAAGGACGTAGTCCTTGTGGCCCCGCTTGGATTGACCAGCTTCTCGCTCGCCGCCGGAGAAACCCTCGTCGCCGACGTCGTCATCCAGAACAAAGGCATTGCCCACTCGTTTATTCCTGAGCAGCGCGATTTCTACGAGGCTTGGGTGGATTTCACGGTGAAGGACGGCTCTGGAAAAACTCTCGTTGAGAGCGGCTTTATCCAGCCCGACGGCAATCTCGACCCCTCCGCCCACTCGTTCACCAATCGCCTCATCAATATCAAAGGCGAACTGAACGATCTGCATCAGATCTGGCACAACCGGGTGCTGGCTTACAACAACGCCTTCCAGTCAGGTAGGTCGCAGTTGGTTCGTTACCGCTTCCGGCTTCCGAAGGACATTGCCGGCCAGGTCTCGCTGACCGCGACCGTCCGCTACCGCCGTTTCAATCAGCACTTCATCGACTACGCGATCACGCAGACGGGTCAGAAGGAGCCGAAGCCGTATCCCATGCCCACCGTCGATATGGCGTCCGAGACGAAGACCTTCAAGATCGGCGACAACGCCCCCATCCCGCCCGACCCCACTGAAAACAAGGAGTGGATGCGCTGGAACAATTACGGGATCGGCCTGCTGGATGCGCAGCAGTACCAACCTTCCGTTCATGCCTTTGAGCGTGTGGCGGCACTTCGGCCCGACTACGCCGACGCCTTCACCAATATGGCTGTGGTAGAGATTCCTTGGGAGAAATACGACGACGCCAAATCCAATCTAGCCAAGGCGCTGACCCTGCTGCCCGGCGACCCGCGCGCGCTCTATTACCGCGCCGTGGTTGAGCGCCAGGCCGGCCAGATCAAAGAAGCGATCACCGATCTTGAAGCGGTGCTGGCCAAGTATCCCCGCGCCAAAGACGCTCTGCGAGAGCTAGGCTTTTCCTATTACCAGCAACATGACTACGCCGCCGCACGCAGTGCTTACGAGCGACTCCAGGGCGTCGATCCCGACGATCTGGCCGCGCACTACCAGCTCGCCATCCTCTATCGACGGATGGGCGAAAAGCAAAAGGCGGCCGTCGAGTCAGCCAAATTCGCCGACCAAAAAGACGACCCCACCGCCAGCGTCTATGCTTTGCAGTTCCTCAGCAAACACCCCGAGGTTGCCAGCGAATCGGTGGTCTGGCACACCCACGACCTCACAGGCGACGCCAAGCAGCCGACGAAGATCGAGTACAAGTACATTCCGGGCGCTGGCCTCTGAGTCACCTGACCGATTGTGCAACATTCGATCAGGACACCGGACGTCGTTTTAGCCCAGATGTCCCATATAACCAACGACCGCGAACCTCGCGACAACCGTCACATATTCACGAATGAGGTCTAGGCACTCGTCAAGATCCCGATAGGCGAATGGGCCGTCCGTGCGAAGTGAAGAATCCTCAATCCCTTCTGGAATCAGAATCGAATTGCGAAGACTTGCATAATCGTATGAGTCCGCAACCGACTTGGAATTGCTCCGCGACATAGTGCGGCCAGTTCCGTGGCTCATCGAGTTGAGAATCTCATTTATTTTTTCGTTTGCCTGAATCAGAACGACGTCGCCTGACATGTGCGAGGGTAGTGCGGAAACCTCGCCGGGCATGAGCCGGACGGAGCCCTTTCGGATGATGACACTACCGTCCCCCAGTTGCTCGTATGTGTTGTGCGGTAGGTCGAGAATGAGCTCGGTCTTGCCAAATACCAGTTCAAGCCTCTCGTGAATCTCTGCGCGGTTGTCCATTGCCCAGTGCACTACCCTGCTAAAGGTCTCATCGAATTTCTCCGGGCTGTCAATCAACGCATCTACATGTCCTGATTCGTTTCTTGATCCCGTATGGATGAGGAAGTACAACGGTCCGTCGTCATACGGCGCGATTGCATCCAGAAAGTGGTTGCCCCCGCCGAGATCGCCGAGACCGCCTTTATTTGCTCGCAGATGATCCGCAACCGCATTCCACCGCCGAAGATCAAGATCCTTCACCGCAACAGTCGAGCGCACCAGACGCATGCCACAACCACAATCAGAGATGGCAAAGCGGCGCCAGTCATTCTGACGCGTGCGCACCGCCGTGCCGGTTGGCAAGGGCGATTTCCCAGGGCATGCATCGGGTAGGAAGACGATTTGATCCGCATCTAGATCATGAGGCACCCATGAGTGCAATCGCCCTAGCGGTTCGGCGGATAGATTTGTAATCTGCATCGAAGCTGCCTTCCAGTCTACGGAATACCATACGTGAATCGGTTACGCTGTCGGAGCCATGTAGTCTCCGTCGGCCGTTGACGCCGCCCTTCCCGCCCGAACAATCCCATACTTCAAATCCAGAAACCCTCGGAGATCTTCCGGGAACAGTTCCGTTAGAACCTTCAGTTCGCGAGAGAATTGCCCGTTCACAAATTGAAATAAAACACCGGCGCCATTGATGCGAGCACAGCTCCGGCTTGCAACGCAAGCACCTCAAGCGCCTGTTTTGGCGCTCGTCTCAGCCATTTGATCGCGAAAAACGCCAGCACGGGCAACTGTCCAGCCATGAGGATCTGCCACAAATGTGCCGCAGCCCCCTCGTCCGCCTCGCGGGCATTCCCGTACATCGCAATATGACCCATTACGATCGCCAGCGCCGTCAATGACATTGCCAGTGGAACAAGCGCACTTGGCCGCCTAACAACTGCTCCAAAAGAAAGGGGATCTCGATCCATGTTGCCTCCTTGTGTTGGGGAAATACGTTCACAAACTGCCGACAAGATCACGTTGAGCAAAGTCCGGATACTGCCATCGCCGTCCTCAAGCAGAGATCGAAACTCCGCGCCATAGCGCGCTCTCCATGCACGCGGATAGAGGCACGTCAGCAGGCGGCCGAGCACGGAATTCATAACGGTGCCAGCCTTCCCAGTCCTGACTGGGTGAACTGTTGCAAGGTTGTCATCCTGGCGCGGAAAACGCGTAAACCTTCTCCCGTTATGCGATAGGGCCGGCGGCGCTCCTCAGGCGGGAGCGGCTCAATCCATCCCAGTTTTTCAAGGCGGGTAATCGCGCCATACAGAGTTCCAGGGCCAAGCCGGGTTCCGCAGATGCCGGCAATGTCCTCAATCATCGCGTGGCCGTGTTTCGGGCCGCCCGCCAGGCTGGCCAGGACAAGCAGGGGCGGGTCGGAATAGGGCCCCGTCTCTGCGGCTGTCTCGTTTACTACTACGTTTCGCGTACTACGCATTACGTAGTTATCGCACAGTTGGTTCTTATCGGCAAGAGAAATAAATTGCACTTCCAGCTAAAATCCGAACCCACCGGAGCCGGCCTCTCCGCCCCGGCTTTTTGCCGATAATTTCGCTTCATTGGCTCACAATTGTTCCATGGCGTCTTTCACAACGCATTCAGGCCAACGCGAAACTGCCGAGAGTAGGAGCCAAAAACTGGCAGCAAAAGCTAAAAGCTTCGGCGAAATGCTACTAACCCCTTTGCCATGAGGAATCTGCAAAGAACTCTAGTGTAATCAGGAATTTAGAGCGAAGCCACCACTCCATCTCATTGAAAACAAGGAATTTCCTCGCAGAGTCGGGGGTGGGGTAGGAAGGCAATAAAATGTGCAACGAATGCTACCCACCCCTAGTCGGCGCCGGAGTCTCCAACCGCCGAAGCCACTTTCCCCGCCCCCACAATCCCATATTTCAGATCGATAAACTCCTGCAATTCGCCCGGCAGCAACGCCGCAAGCTCCTGCCACGTAAGCACCTTGCATCGTACCCGCATCTCCGCCGATTTCACCGCCGACATCACCGCGTACCACGCCTCCCGCAGATCCGGCCGACGCTCATCGTGTAGTACACAAAAGCTGCAATCCTCCGCGTAGGCCGCCAGCACATTCCGAATCAATTGGTAGCTCGCATACCCTGGTTCGGCGGCTTCAGCCTCCCGCGCTCGCGCAACAATGCCGGCTTGAAACTCGCGAGCCGCATCCGTATCGTCGGCCGGTTCTTCCCACTCCTGCGTAAACTCCTCGGCAAACTCCGCCGCCGTCCTCCGTCGCGCGGTACGCAACTCTACCCGCGGCAGCAATTCCCGTTCAAACACCGCATCGAAGTCCCGATACCCCTCCACCACCTGCGCCGCCCGAGTCTGAAAATCCCCCTCCGTCAGCTTGGCTTCGACCAGCAACGCGCCCCACCGCATATCCACTTCAGTCCGGTCAAAGCGGCCACTGGCCAGCGGCACACGAGCCTTCCACCCGAAGACGGGCAGTCCCTCACTCTCCACTCCAAGGGTCTGCCGCACCGCAGGCGTCTCGACCACAGCTGGCGTACAAAACACGTTCATCAGCAGCGCATCGGAACTCATCGACGAATCCAGTTCTCGCCACTTGCGGCCCGACTCCGCCTTGGGCAGTGCCCTTCCCTGTGCATGAACCTTGTCGAACCTGCGCATCCACTCCGGCCGCGACCCGATGGCCGCATAAGCGGCGTCGAAGAAGTTCCCGTGCCGTCCATCGGCTTCACAATACACAATCACCGGCGGAGTGCCGTAGCTCTCAACGTATGCACGTCCACGCGCCCATCGCCGGTTCCGCAGCCCCAGCTCCCGGCGCAATTGGCTTGCATACCAGTTTGTGTTCATCGCCATATCGAGCAGCCTACACCGAATACCCGGTGCATTCAGCCGTTTGTAACCCTAACGCAACATTCCCCTCATCTGGCTGTCACAATCGATTGCTACCCTAGCCGGAAGTGTGGAAAGAATTCCCGTCCGCACTCATCTGGCTACGTAAAAAATTCAGCTTTAACCGCAAACAACCTTCGGAGGTCATTTTGAAACACTCTTTCGCGAGCGCATGGACACGTCTGTCCGCGTTGGTATTCTCCTGTCTGGTGCTGTTCTTAGCCGCCACCCTGCACGGGCAAGCAATCGGTTCAACTCTCAATGGCGTCGTCCTTGACGAGCAAGGCAAAGGAGTCTACCCCGCCACTGTTTCTGTCAAGAATGGATCAGGCGCTGCCAAAACCACCAAAACCGATGCCACAGGACACTATTCGATTGAAGGGCTACCCGCCGGAACATACTCGCTCACGGTGACCGCCAACGGGTTTGCAGTAGCATCGAGGACCGGCGTCACACTTGGTGCAGGACAAACCCAACAGATCACTTTCACATTGAGCATCAGTTCAGTTGCCGAGCAGATCACTGTCAACGCGGGTATCGACTCCGTCGCGGCGCAAGCTGCGCCCAGTGGCGGCTTTATTGAGGAGCGTTCCGCGCAGTCGCTGATCTCGAACACTTACATCCGCAACTTCACCTCGCCGATCGCCGACTACGGCTCGATTGTGCAGATCGTTCCCGGAGCCTTCACCACCTCCAGCGACGGCGTCGGCCTCGGCCAATCCAAGACCACCTTCCGCGGCTTCCCGGACGGTGACTTCGACATCGACTTCGACGGCGTTCCCTTCTACGACACCAACTCCCCCACCCACCACTCCTGGGCCTTCTTCCCCGCTCAGTGGATCGGCGGAGTGGACTTCGACCGCAGCCCCGGTACCGCCTCCACCACCGGGCCCACTCCCTTCGGCGGCTCCATCCATCTGCTCTCCATGCCCCTCAGCAGCGAAATGGGCACCCGTTTCAACTTCGCCTACGGCACCTGGAACACCAAGCTGTACGACGGCGCGTTCAACTCCGGCCCCTTTGGCCTTTTCGGCACTCCCAAAAAGTCCAACCTCTTTGTCGATTGGCACCGCATGACCTCGGACGGCTACCAGACATTCAACTTCAATACGCGCAATGCTGGCTCGCTGCTCTATCAGTACCAGCTCTCGCCCAAAACCGTCCTCACTGGCTTCAGCGGCGTCATCCAGCTCACCGCCAACACCTACGGGCTCAATCCCACTCGCTGCCAGACGATCGCCTCAACTCCTTCCACGCTCTGCACAGCCACCACAGCCTACAATGGGGTGACCTATAACACAGCGCCCAACGGCATACTCCCCTACAGCGGCTACGGTTATAACTTCGAGATGGTCAACAACGCCGACCCCACCAACTGGCTCGACTACAAGTACAACCACTACCAGGTCCCCACAGACTTCGAGTACGTCGGCGTAAAATCGGAAATCGGCAAGGGATGGTACGTCGACTTCAAGTGGTACACCTACAACTACGACAACGGTGAGCTCTACAGCAACGCCACGCCCATCACCGAAGTTACGCAAGCTGCCGGCTTGGCAAATCCGTCATTGGTCCCCGGATCGCTTGTCGGCTATACCAGCAAGGGCGTCCAGACACTTTACTACAACGGTGCTGCTGTCGCGCCTTGCGATGTGATCGTCGCCGGCAAGACCAGCTCCACCACTGGGCTCGCCACCAATGCCGAGCCGTGCGCCGTCGACAAATACAACAGCTATCGCAAATACGGCGAAACCTCCACCGTCTCGCAAACCTCAAAGTTCGGCGTCTTCCGCGGCGGAATGTGGTTCGACTGGGCCCGTACCAGCCGCCACCAGTACCCGACCGATCCGCTCAACGGCTGGGCCGATCAGCCCCTTGGCAACTTCGACGAGACCTTCTACACCGACTCCTATGAGCCCTTCGGCGAATACGAGTTCCACGCCATGCCCAAGTTCAACATCACCGCGGGGACCAAATTCGCCGACTACGCCTACACCGTCTACCACAAGGCCGACGACGGCAAGACTGTGGGCCCGCTGAGCTGCTATCCCAACTTCACGGCCGCCTGCTCGGCTGTCGCCACCGACACCGGCGCCTTCCACGCCTGGCTGCCCTCGCTGGACTTCAACTACCGCCTCAAGACCAACTGGGCCATCTATGCCCAAGTCTCTACCGGGAGCATCATCCCGCCCAGCAGCGTCTACGACTATTCGCACACG
>Ga0302270_10006892_pt1 | contig 10095 bp, 8 predicted proteins | sample III_Bog_E2_3_FD_198773 | JGI IMG/M metagenome (GOLD analysis project Ga0302270, IMG submission 198773) | Peat permafrost microbial communities from Stordalen Mire near Abisko, Sweden - III_Bog_E2_3 | ecosystem: Environmental > Terrestrial > Soil > Wetlands > Peat | place: Sweden: Abisko...
CGTGTTCAAGGCGCAAATGGAGAACACTACGCTGATCGGCGACTTCGTCGTGACGCCGGACGCCTCCACGTTGCCGACGTATTACGTCAATAACGCGGCGATTGAATCGGTCAAAGACATGCCGCTCAACGGAGAAGATGCCGGGTTCGTCATCACGCTGAAAGGCTACTACCTCGTGAACAACGCACTGTGGAACATTTGATGCGTATCGACAAGTCGCTTAATCTGGTCGTGCCGGTTGAAACGGAAGCCGGCACGCTCTACGTGCATTCCACGCCCATCCGCGTGGAGACGTTTAAATGCCACTTCCTGGTCCTCTCGAAAACGCTTAGTGCGATGTATGAAGAGGGGATCGGCCGCAGCCTTGGCCCCCGCGTGGCGAGTTTGATGTTGCAAAAAATCGCCGCAGAGACCGGCGTCTGGGGCGGGGAAACGGGCGTCGAGAATAGCCTGCTCGCCGAAATTCGCCGTCTGTCAAACGTCATCGTGCCGACTGCGTCCGGATGGCAGAGCTTGCCGCTGGTAGATGCCGCGAAGCAGGGGCACCTTACCGCTTTGGAAGTCGAGGAGGCGGAGGGGTTCATCGTTTTTTTTACCTGCATCTATCATCTACACAAGCGCAAGGATCTGCACTCGTTCATGGCACCGATGAGTACACTGTGGGATACGGAGAGTACCTCGTTAAGTTCTACGGAATACCGCGATTCATTGCCGATCTTGACCGAGACCGAGACTTTTGCGCCGACCGTACCACAGTCGTCAGTGCCGGGTTAGACTGGATCGCGAACGAAGGTTTCAGGGAATTTTTCGGGGAGCACGACTATGACTTCCCGTATAGCTCGGCGCATGAGTTCCGTCAACGGCATTTATTGCATGCGCTAGAGCGAAAAGGGGTTTTCTGATATGGCGAACAAGAGCGTCATTGAGATCGAGGTACGCGACGAGGCCTTCAAAGAATTCGCCGCCTTGTTCGCCAAGTACCGCACCGAGCAAGCCGCGCTTCCCGGCGCATGGGACAAGCTCGACAAGGCCATCAAGTCCACAAAAAACCCGATCACCCAACTTAGCGCCATCGGTAAAACGATGAGTGAAGAGCTCAAAAAAGCCGCCACGTTTCAGGACAAACTCCGTGTGGCCGCGCTCGGGTCGGGCAAAGCGTTCGGCGCCATCGCCAAAAGTGCCGGGGCTACGGCCAAGTCGATTAAAGACATCACGCTAAACCTGTTCAAGTGGGCGAGTTTATCCAGCTTCTTTACCGGGCTGTTGGGCGGCGCGGGTCTGTTCGGGCTGGATAAACTCGGCAAGGCGCAGGGCGACCAGCGGCGCGAGGCGCAGGGGTTGGGCGTGACCACGGGGGAGTTATCCGCGTCCAAAATCAGCTTCGGGCGAGCCTTCGACGTGGAGAGCACGTTGGCGAGAGTGGCCGCCGCAAAAAATGACCCGACGCAGTGGGGTACGCTCGGGGCGCTCGGTCAACGCCCACAAGACTTCCAGGGAAAGAGTAGCGCAGACCTGCAGGAAAAGTTACTGCTATCGGTCAAAGACTTAGTAGACCGGGGCGGCGTCAACTACCAGCAAGTCGCCAAGGCGCGCGGGGCGGACCAGTTTTTCAGCGCAGAGGACTTGACACGCATCAAGGCCATGAAGCGTGATGAGATCGAGCAACTCGTCGCGAGTTACCACGCGCGCAAGGCACTGCTCGACCAGGACGAAACGAGTCTGCACAAGTGGCAAGCGTTCACCGAGTCGCTATCCCTCGCCGGGCAGCGTATCGAAAACGTGCTGGGCGATAAGCTGGTGCGCCTTGCCGAGCCGATCAGTAAATTGTCCGCCGCGTTCACCGACGCCGTGGTCAAGCTGCTCGATACCGGCAAAATAGACAAGTGGATCAACCTGCTGGCCGACGACATTAAACGGTTCGCCGACTGGTTGGGCGGGGATGAGGCTGACGCCGACATGCGGAAGTTTCTCGACGCGTTAGACGACATCGGCGGCGCGCTCTATGAATTCGGCAGCGCTATCGGTAAAATCCTGCGCATGCTCCCTGGCGCAGGGGAAAAGACGTTGAAGTACACGCAGCAAAAACAACTCGATAGCTTGGAGGAATTGGCACCGGACCTCGAAAAAAAACTGCGGGTCCAGCTCGAAAATCCGTCGTTCGCGCATAACGAAAAACTGAATAAGGAAATTGCTGAAGAACTGGCAAAAGCCAGCGTGGGCCGGGACGCCGAAAAAGTGAACACGCTTGTACGCGCGCTTAGGGGCGGGGTCACTACCGAAGCCGTACGAACCGACCACGGCGAGGCGTTTGCTCAGGAACTGCGGGAGAAGTCGGTGACGCCGACGCCCCAAAAGGGCTTTGCCGACGTAGGCAAGTCAGCGAACCGATTCTCCGATCTGGAGAAGCAAAACAGCCTGCCCCCGAACTTGCTAGAGAGCGTCGAAAAGCAGGAATCGAATAGCGGGAAAAATAAGAACGACAGTTCCGTGGGGGCGCAAGGCCCGTTCCAGTTCATGCCGAAGACCTGGGCGCAATACGGGCGGGGCGGGGATGTACATGACGAATCCCGCGCGGCTGAAGCGGCGGCGAAACTGTACGCCGACCTGCTAAAGAAGTACAAGGGCGATGTGGCTAAGTCTCTCGCGGCCTACAACTGGGGCGCGGGGAACGTCGATAAGTACGGCCTGGAAAAAGCGCCAAGGGAAACTCGCGAGTATGTCGCTAAGATAATGGCCGATATGCAACGGCGGAATGGGGCGGACCAGCCCCAACAGGTTGCGTCCGCCACACAGGCCGTGCCAAGCGTAGGGCGTGCCGCGCCGCCGCAGAATGTCAGCATCAACGTGACGGTTCCGGCCGGCGCGGACGTACATCAAACAGTTAACGGGATGGTACCGGGATGAGCTTCGGACGCACCGCTTTCCAGATCGGGTTTGAAGTGTCGCCGATCTTGCTCGTACAAGGCCTTGCCGCGAACATGCCGGGCAACATGTTGCCGATTCTCGCGATTACGCAAGCGGCGAGTTTCGTCAACGGGCTGCTGTCGGGGACCGTCAGCCTGAACCCGGATACCTATTTCGCCCGGTTTCAGCCGTTGCCTGGGGGGACGTTGATTTCGAACCAGATCGGGCAGTACCCGTTCGCCAATCAGACCGTCGCGGCCAACGCGATCATTTCCCAGCCCTTGAATATCAGCGTGGAAATGATCTGTCCCGCGCGTCAAGCCGGCGACATGATCGTTCGCCTGGCGACCTTGAGCGCGCTGAAGCTGGCACTGGATAATCACATCGCGCAAGGCGGCTATTTCACCTATGCTACGCCCGCGTTTATTTACACGAATTTGATCCTGATCGGACTTCGCGATATCACGCCGGGCGACAGCAAGCAGAAGCAGACCGTGTGGCAATGGGACTTCCAGCGCCCGCTTATTACGCAAGCTGCTGCCGCAACCGCTACAAATTCGCTCATGTCAAAATTGAACAGTTTCCTACCGCCCGGCACGCCGGCGGGTATCACACCGTCATGGAGTGGGATACAATCAGCGGTAGGCAGTTCGGTATCCAACGCGCTCGGCGCGGTCGTGCCGTCCGCAAGCAACTTGATCGGCTCGGTCACCGGTACGAGCAACACCCCCGCAGACTTCGCAGAAGGCCCATAAAATGAAAAAGCTTGCCTACTTACTCGCGCTGATGTCTGGGCTGGCATTGGCCGCCGGTTCGACGGTCAACCCGACAATCCCCGTCGCGAACTCGCCGCTACAATCCGCACCGATTCGGGGGAACTTTGCCGCCACAGCCAGCGACATCAATAGTCTGATCCAGATCAACGCTGGCACAACCGCGCCCGCCACGCCTCTACTCGGCCAGCAGTGGCTTAACACGACCGCGACTCCCTACGTGTGGAACGTGTTCGATGGCGCGGTGTGGGACATCCTTGGGACGCTGAACGCCAGCACGAATAAATTTCAGGCCGGGTCGGTGCCGTGGTCCGGGGTTACCGGTACACCGACCACGCTTTCCGGGTACGGAATCACTAACGGGGTATCGAGCGTCGGCGTGACGATGCCCTCGGCATTTTCCTGCACCGGTAGCCCGGTCACGTCCAGCGGTACGGTTGCCTGCGTGTTCGCCGCGCAATCGCAAGCCTACTTCCTGGCATCCCCGGCCGGCGCTACAGGCACACCATTGATGCGTCAAATCGCCGCCACGGATATCCCGACGCTGAACCAGAATACGACCGGCAACGCGGCCACTGTGACCACGAACGCGAACTTGACCGGGGACGTTATGAGCGTCGGAAACGCGACGACAATCGCACCCACGGGCGTGACGGCGGGGACGTACGCACAGGTGACAGTCAACGCAAAGGGGCAGGCTACGGCGGGTGTCGCGCTGAACACGGTGCCGTTCGGCGGTACAGGCGTGGGAAGCATATCCGGGATCGTGAAAGGCGCCGGTACCGGGCCTTTCGTGACGGCTACTGCGGGGACGGACTATGTTGCGCCGGGGGCGAGTAGCGCACAACTCAATTTCGTGCAGGCGGGGACCGGAGCCGTCACTCAAACGGTTCAGGGGAAGCTGGCACAAAGTACGAGCCTTGAAGACTTCGGCGGTTCTCCGAGTGCGAGCGGTTCCGTCAACGCCACAGCATTGCAAGCGGCGGTAACCTATGCTTGCGCGAATAATACGGTGTTGCACATTCTCGGATATACATACACCGTCACCCCGTACCAAGCTGAAACCGATGCGGCGGGCACCAATCTAGCCACTGTGTTGATGTGTTCGCATTTGCATGTTGTCGGCGATAAGGGTGCAACGCTACAAATATCGAATGGCGTTTCGTCTTACGCCACGCCGGTTCGATTCTCGATGTTTTTTTCAAACACGCCATTAATCGATATTAGTTTCGATGGCGTGGCCTTTGATATGAATGGCGCCAACAATCTGATCAGCCCGAGTGCGCCGGCATCGTACAACCGCTTCACGCAATCGCCGATCATCTTTTCCGGGGGCGGTTCCGGGTCGAGCGCGGCAAGCGGAACCGACGTGGTTATTCAAAATTGCGTATTCAAGAACATCGCAGGCGTAACAGCCATCGGCATGGCACAAAGCAACACGACTGGTATAACTCTAGGGTCGCACTGGAAAATTCTCAACAACACCTTTTACAATAACGGCATCAACACCGATGATCACTCAAGCGTCTATGGATGGGCGAATGACGTTGTGGTTTCGGGCAACATCTTTGATGAGCCGACCATGTACAGCGGCACTGGCGGCAACGTGGCCTACGAAATCCACGGCGCTAATCAGGCCATTACGGGCAACACGATTCGTAATTACTATCAGGGGTTTTGGCTATCGAATAATTACACATCGGCCACACGGGGTGTCGTCGTGGCGAACAATACGATCGGTCCCGTGGCAGGGATTGGGCTAGATACTGACCGTTCGTCCGCCAGTTCGCAAGCGATCAATAATATTCTTATCACCGGCAATACCTGCGAGCTGACTGACGACACAACCACCATTACGCTCAAAGTGTGTTTTCAGATCGCGCCGATCTACGCTGTAACCGACATCACGATTAGCAACAACGTCGGCGTCAAGGATGGATCGACTATCGGATCGGCGTTTTTCAGCACGACCCCACAGACGGTAGCCAGCAATACTCCAGACGGCATTGTCGTGTCAAATAACACTGCAAGATACTTTTCGCTTGGTGCCGCCGTCGCCACCAATTCGACAAATGGCTATGGGTCTTTGACGATCAAGAGTAATAAATTCATCGACTTGACTGGCGCTGGGGCATTTACCACGCCTATCGGAGTGAGCGGAGCCAACATCAGCACGAGCGCGGTCGAGTCTCTCAACATATTTGATAATGAGTTTATCGACACGCGCGGCGGCAGCGCGGTCATGCAGTACGGCATCTATCTATCCGGGACGGTAACGAATTTGATCGTCGGGCCGGAATCGTACTTAGGCATGACCTCGGCGAATTATAGCGAAGCCGGGCTTACCGTAACGAATCGACTTGCAACATACACCAATACGGCAGCAGTCACCACGCTTGCCGCTTCGGGGCAAATCTCATCCACGGTGTCAACCGGCACCGCTCCGTTGGTTGTCGCCAGCACGACAAACGTGGCCAACCTGAACGCTTCAAGTCTGAACGGCGCGACCTTCGCATCGCCCGGAGCGATCGGAGGAACCACGGCAAGCACCATTAAAGGGACTACGATTACGGCGACAGGGAATATAACGAATGGCGCCGTCGCTGGTGGACAAATCATTGCAGGCCAACTTTTGTTTGCAGGCCAAACTGGAACTGGGACTGGTGGTCAAACTCGATATATAAATGACGCCGGGGCAACTAACTGGTTAACTGGTCTGTTGGGGACTGCTGGCGCTACTAATTTTTCAATTTATGATCTTGTAAATTCGGCGTCAAGAATCGCTATTAATTCGAGTACCGGCAATGTTTTGGTCGGCACGAGTACGGATAACGCTGCGGATAAACTGCAAATCCTGGGAACCGTCAGCGTAGCGAACGCTAGTGCGTCCCTTGTCAAAATATCGTCATCTGGCAGTTCTGGCTCGGGCGTCCAGTTACTCGGCTACACCGGCACGCATGCAAACTGGCAGATCGACGCCGGAATACTCGGCGCCAGTATCAATTTCACGCCTAGCACCGCGCTGGGCGGCTCGACCTTTACGACGCCAACCGTGCAGATGGCCAGCACGCAGACGGTAAGCAATGTACTTTTCAACGCCGCAGCGGGGCTATCCAATGGCGGGAATCTGGTCATCAGCACGACCGCGCCAACGCTCGCAAGCGGCGGATGCTCGACCGCATCGATGACAACGACCAGCGGGACGGCGTGGTTTACCGCAACGAATACCGGCACCTGTACTGGCTCGCAGCCGATGGTATTCACCTTGCCGGCAGCCGCGCATTCCTGGCATTGCACCGCGCGCGACGTGACCACGCCGGGGCATCTGCTTCAGACCGGTGCCCTAAGCACCACCAGCGTGACCATCACCAACTACGCGCTTACGACCGGCCTTGCCCAGGCGTGGACTACGGGCGACGTAGTAGAAGTTTCCTGTATGGGTGGCTGATATGTCTGCAGGCACGCCAAGCTGGGACGACGGGTCAACGTCATGGGACGAAGCGAGTGTCTACTGGGACACGTCGCACCCGACGCTCGTGCCCCTGCCCGTCAACCCGAACACCATCTATGTGCCGTTCCTGCCGTCCGCAACATCGAATTTCACTTTTCAGGCTACGCTCGACGGTACGAACTATATCGTTATCGTCAACTGGAATTGGTTCGGCGAGCGGTATTATGTCAACATCTACGACACGTCGCAAACGCTAATTCTTAGCACAGGACTGGTCGGCTCCCCCGACTTCTATAACATCAACTTAACCGGACCGCTGTTTACCACGCTGTTGGTGTACCGCGCCGCCTCGGGGAATTTCGAGATTATCGGATGAGGAGCTACGATCTCAAAATCACCGACCCGGTATCCGGCGCGCTCATCCGGCGATACACCTCGCTGAACGCGGACGGCAGTACGAACCTTGGCGCGCTGAATGTTGAAATCGACTGCCCGGTGTTCACCGCCGACCTGCCGATGGGTAACACTACGATCAAGGTATGGGGGATCTCGATACAGGATATTTCGCAAGCGTTGGACCTCGGCCCGCATTTCGACGCCAATGGCAACTGGGTGCCGGGCAAGAACTTACAACTGTTCGCCGGCATGGCGAAAGGCTTGCCGCTGGCGAACCCGAAGCAATACGGATTGATCCTGCAGGGCCAGATAAATTCTTGCTTCGGCAACTGGCAAGACACGGTGCAGACGCTTGACTTCGTTGTGATTACCGCGCCGGGAAGTCAAGCGCAACCGGTGAACATCACGCACGAATGGCCGGCAGGCCAGAACCTTGGCGACATGGTAAAGGGCGCACTCGCCGTAGCGTATCCAAATTTTAAGTGCAGCGTGGAGACCAGTTCGAATCTGATTCTCGGGCAGGCCGAGCCGGGGTTTTACGAGAACATCGACCAGTTCGCCAAGTATGTGCGCGAGGTGTCGCAGCACATCGTCAAGACGCCCGGCTACTTAGGCGTCCGGATCGTGGCGCAAAACAACCAATTTATCGTCAGTGACGCCACGCAAACCAAGCCGGCCGCGACGACAATCGCGTTTACCGACCTGATCGGGCAACCGACATGGCTTGACATATCCACGATTAGCTTCAAAACGGTCATGCGGGCCGACCTGAAGCCGCTCGACTACATCGTGCTCCCCCAAACGCAAGTGACGACCTCGGCGCAAAGTTACGCGCAATACCGGCAAAGCCCGACGTTCAAGGGACAATTCCAGATCAAGAGTATGCGCCACGTCGGGAACTTCCGGCAGGCTTCCGGTGAGTCCTGGGTGACGGTTTTCGAGGCGTACGTAGCGATATGAGCAACGCACAAAAACTCCCGTTAGCGCGGACGCTCAACCGCTGGGCTTCGCAGCAGATAAACGACGCTTTCCAGCGCACGGGGCAGGCGCTCCCCTGCGCGGTCGTATCCGTGTCGGGCGCGATAGTCACGGTGTCGTTCCAGGTCAATAGCAAGTTCACCCTGCCCAACGTGACTATCCCGCTCGTCGGCGCGCAGTACGTCCGCTACCCGATTCAGCCGGGCGATAAGGGCGTGGTGTTCCCCGCCGACGCGCGCCTGTCTGGAGTGAGCGGAATCGGGGGCGGCGTCGCGGACCTGTCGCAGCCGGCGAATCTTACCGCGCTGGTGTTCCTGCCGTGCGGGAACGTCAATTGGGTTTCGGTCGATCCGCAAGCCGTGGTACTCTATGGTCCGAATGGCGTGGCCCTACGGGATACCGGGAACGCGTCGAACATCACGCTTACGCCGTCCGGCATCGTGATGACTGCGCCGCAATTCACGATCAATGGCCCGGTAACGATCAATGGCCCGGTAACCGTGAACGACGAAGTGACGGCGAACGGAATACCGCTATCGGAGCATATCCACGGTGGCGTCAAAGCGGGCGGGGATGATACCGCGCCGCCAAGTCCATAGAGGCCAGCATGCGAACCTGGGGCAGAGTCTACAATGAGTACGGTGTGCCGGCGTGGGTCGAAGTCACGACCGACGCGAACGGCTACAACGATGCCGTGTGGCTGACCACGCTCATTCAATGCCTGAAACTGAACATCGGCGAATCGCCGTTTAATGCCAACTACGGTATCGCCGCGCGACAATCCGTGGTCACGCAGGTATTCCCCGACTATTATGTCAATCAGACGCAAACGCAATTCGCCCAGTATTTCGCGAGTCTGCTGATTTCAAAAGTGCCGGGGACGCCCACGCCGACATATAATGTCAACGTCGTGACTCACCAAGGCGCAACGATTTCTCTACAGATCGCAACCTGACTATGAGCCTGAATCCTCTCCCGATCGTTCTAACGTCCGCCGGCTTGCAGCCGACCAGCCCCGGCGCGATCCTGGCCGAGCTGATCGCCCTTGTCAGCGCAACGAATCCCGGGTACACGGCTAACCTGCCGGGTTCCCTGGTCGATGACGTGGCCGGCACCGATGTGGCCGCTGTATCCCTCTGCAATCAGGCGATGGTCGAACTCGTCAATTCGATGACGCCCTACGGCGCCAATCAATTTATCCTGAACCAGCTCGGCGCGGTGTACGGCGTGACGCAAGGCTTGCCGACGAATACCAGCGTCTACGTCACCTTCGCCGGGGATGCGGGTTTTGTCGTCCCTGCGGGTTTCGTCGTATCCGACGGTTCGTACCAGTATGTCGTACAGGACGGCGGAACGGTCGGGGCGAACGGCTTCACGGTGCCGCTGTACGCCGTAGCGAACGCTACCGGGTCATGGGCGGTCCCGGCCAGTTCAGTGACGCAACTTATTACCTCTGTGCCGACAGCGTACCCGTTGACCTGTACGAATACATCAGCCGGGTTGCCCAGCACGGGATCGGAAACGCTCGATAGCTACCAGGCCCGCGTGATCCAGGCCGGTCTCGCTACGGCGCAAGGCATGCCTACATTCCTG
>Ga0302270_10006894_pt1 | contig 10094 bp, 7 predicted proteins | sample III_Bog_E2_3_FD_198773 | JGI IMG/M metagenome (GOLD analysis project Ga0302270, IMG submission 198773) | Peat permafrost microbial communities from Stordalen Mire near Abisko, Sweden - III_Bog_E2_3 | ecosystem: Environmental > Terrestrial > Soil > Wetlands > Peat | place: Sweden: Abisko...
CTTGCGGCAGACCTCGCGCTGCGCGGCGATGATGCGGTCCACGCCGTCGAACTCCGCCCAGCCGTGGCGGCCGACGCGGAGCGCGCGGTCGGGTGGCCCGATGACCAGGATCGGCACGCCCGGCGCGAGCTGGCGGCAGCGCAGGATGATGTTCTGGAACATCACAGCATAGCTCTCTTCGGACCAGTTGCGGTCGCTGGCCTCGTTGGTGCCGTAGTCCAGCACGATCAGGGAGGGCGTACGGTCGCGCATGAGTGTCTGCTGAATCGCGGAGTTCCAGCGCAGAAAGATGGAGGCCTCCGCGCCGTTGATGCCCATGGCCTCATAGGTGATGCCGCCGGCGTTCTCCGTGACGAAGCCGAGCAGGCGGACGGGGGCGTCGGCGAGGGTGCGGACCTCGAAGTGGTGCTCGCCTGGGGTGACGGCGGTGGTAAAGACGCCGCCGGTAAAGGCGTCGCCCGCGGTGGAGACGTTCTGGAGCAGGTTGTCGCCGTCGTAGATGCCGATGTCGCCGCCGCCGGGCTGGATAAGGTACTGCACGCGCAGGCTGGTGGCAGGCGCGTCCAGCGAGACCCAGTCGCCGGCGTGGTCAGTCTGCAGGCTCACACCGCCCATGCCCACCATGCCGTCTCCGATGTCGGGCAGGTAGGTGCCGAGGACAGACCATCCGGTGGACATCTGGTGCTGGGTACCGTGGATGCGGTAGCCCTTGAACGGGTATCCGGCGAGCGAGAAGCCCGCGCCGCCGTCGCCGAACCTGTCCTGAAAGAGGGTGCGGAGGTTGCCGGTGAAGAGGTCGGCGGCGGTGTGTGAGTCGCCGAAGTGCAGGATGCGGACCTCGGAGCTGCCGGGAGCGGCCTGCAGGGCCTTGAGCTGGGCGAAGAAGGGCGCGAGGAAGCGGCCGCCCTCGATGCCGACACTGGGGTCAGAGAGCGCGATTTGAATGCGCTCGGTGATGCTGGGGCGGAGAGCGGTCTCCTCGGCGCGTGCGGCGGCTTTACCGTGGTGCGGCTTCGTTTTTTTCGCGTGCAGACTTAGAGCGTGGCCGCTAAGCCCGTGGTGCCGGGCGGCTGACAGCCGCGAACGCAGGCCTCCGACCTGGCTGCGCGCGGGCTTGCGTGCCGCCGGGGCTCGCTTGGTGCTTTGCTGGGTGGCCGCGTGCTTCTTCTTGGAGTGCTGGGCCGTAGCGGTCACTGTCAGCAGACCGAGCAGGCCGCAGGCGAGCCCTCGGCAGAATCTTCCGTACACTCCCTTGCGTTGACTGCAACCGCTCAAATCCAACTACCTCGAATGCCCTTCAGATCACCGCGCAGGGTGCGTTTGGACGTACCTTTCGTAGCCTATCAGTAACTGCGAGGTAAGGGCCTGGGCGACGATGCGCGCGCCCTGCGGCGAGGGGTGAATCAGGTCGGCGGCGACCATGCGCGGATGGCCATTGTACCACCGCTCCATGGTGCCCTCGCCGCCCATGGCCTGGTAGGTATCGAAGAAGCCGCAGCCGGTGTCCTGCGCCACGCGCTGCTGGATGCCCACGATGACCGGGATGGCCGGGTAGGTGCCGATGGTATTGCCGCTGCCGCGGATGCCGCGGTCCATGGGGCTCATGATCAGGATGGAGGTCTCCGGCAGCGCCGCCCGGACGCGCGCGATGGCCCGGCGCAGTTCGATTTCATACTGCGTGTTTACGTAGGACAGGTAGGTGCTCTCGTTGGTGCCGTAGTTGATGATGACCAGGTCGGGACGACGATGCTGGAGCGCGGCGGCGAAGCTGGCCTCATCAAAGGCGCGCGACATGACGGTGGTGGAGGCGCCGTTGAGGCCGATGCTGTCATAGGTCAGTCCCCTGCCCTCGCGGTCCAGCGCCACGCCGAAGAGCTTGACCGTTCCGGAGGTGACGCGCAGCTCCAGCTCTTTGGTCCCCGGCGGAAGGCTGATGGTCGCAGCGCCGTTCTCGCCGTCGGCTCCGGCGGTCTGTACCTGTCCGGCGGGGCTGCCGTCGGCCAGCACCTCGACCGTGCCGCCGTTCTGCTGCTGCAGGTACTGCAACTCGACGACGGTGGTGTCGGCGTTCTGGAGCCGTATGCGGCTGACCGCGCCCGCGCTTCCGGTGAAGATGGCCCCGCCGAGGCCGTAGCGGGCGACCCGGGGCGAGTTCACGGCGGTCTCGATGGTCCAGCCGTCGCCGGAGAGATCGACGCCATTGTGGCCGTACCAGGCCCAGGGACGGTCGATCAGCAGAAAGCCCGGACCGCCGTTTCCGAAGCGCGACTGCAGTATCAGCCGCGCGTCGCCGGTGATCAGGTCGGCGGTGGTGGGCGAGTCGCCGTAGTGGACGATTCGTACCTGCACGTCGCTGTGGCCCTCGTCTTCGGTGCGCAGGGCGGCGTAGAAGTGGTCCAGCGCGCCGCCGCCGTCGTCCAGATAGTCAGTGTCGGCCTGTGGATTGGCGGCCATCATCGCAGCCAGAGCGCCGGAGACGTTCCCCACCGGCGGATGCGGCACCGCCAGCGCCTCCGGAGCGCCCGGCACCGGAACTGGCACGATGGGCAGCCACGCCGACGGGCCGTGCGAGAAGGCGACGATCGGCGGCAGCGACGAACGCAGGTCCGTGCCATAGCGGCCACTGGTCGTGAAGTGGACGCCGGCCAGCACGGCCGCGAAGACCACCAGCCCACCGAGCGCATTGAGGGGAAACTTGTTCAATTCGCTCATCAGAAGTTGCCGTAGACGAAACCGGCTGCGCCCCTTCCCGAGAGAACCTCGATCAGCAGGACGGCCCCGGCCAGCACCGCGCCCTGAGCCACCACCTGGAGCAGCGCCGGCCACTCCGCGAAGAGGCTGACCGCCTTCTCAAACCACTTCGCCGGGATCGCGTGCGCCAGCACCCCGGCCAGCAGCACGTAGATCATGGGGCGGGAGATGTTGTCCACCGTCCAGGAGCCGGAGCCGATGCGCTGCAGGACAAGCTGCGCGGTCTTCAGGTCGGGAGCGCGGAAGTAGATCCAGGTCAGGCAGACGAACTGGAAGGTGAGGAAGATGCTCAGCCAGCGCAGAGCGACGTTGGGCCGGGGCTTGCCGAACTGCTTGTTGCGGGTGAGCTGGAAGAGGCGTGTGACAGAGAGCCCCACACCATGCAACAGGCCCCAGACGACGAACGTCCAGCCGATACCGTGCCAGAGGCCGCCGATGAGGAAGACGAGGATGGGATAGAGATAGGGAGCTCCCTTCCAGCGGTAGGCGTTGGGAAGGGAGGAATAAACGTAGTCGCGCAGCCAGTTGGAGAAGGTGATGTGCCAGCGCTTCCAGAAGTCGGGGATGGAGACCGAGCGGTAGGGGCGGTTGAAGTTTTCCGGCACCTTGAGGCCGAGCAGCAGGCTGACGCCCATGGCGATGTCCGTGTAGCCCGAAAAGTCATAGTAGATCTGGAGGGCATAGGCGTAGACGCCGATCAGCACCTCCGCCCCGCTGTAGAGGGTGGGGGTGTCAAAGACGCGGTTGACGACGTTGTCGCCGAGGTAGTCGGCGATGAGCATCTTCTTCATCAGGCCGGAGGAGATGAGCAGGAAGGCCCGGGCCGTGCCGGAGCGGTCCAGCGCCAGCGGCCGGCGAAGCTGCTGGAGGAGGTCCGAGACCCGGTTGATGGGCCCGGCCACGATCACCGTAAATAAGGTGGTGGCCGTGAGGTGGCTTATATAGCTGCGGGTTCCTTCTTTCGTCCCGCGATAGAGGTCAATCGTGTAGGTAAGTGATTGAAAACAATAAAACGAGAGGCTGAGCGGGAAGACCCAGCGATCCAGGTCGCCAAGCGCCAGCGGCAGGCTCTTGGAGGCGGCCAGCAGGCCGATGTTGATGAAAAGACTCAGGCTGACCAGCAGCAGGCGGGGCCGGCGGCGCTCCCGGGGGATGGCCTGCAGGCCCAGGCCGATGAGGAAGTCCGAGGACGCGGCGGCCAGCAGCAGGATGGGGTAAAACCACGCAAAACGGGCCAAAAAGAAGAAATTGGCCGCCAACAGCACGATCAGCCGGCCCGAGGGCCAGCGGTAGAAGGCCCAGCAGAGGGCGATGGCGATACCGGCAAAGGCAAAAAATGCCGGGCTGAGGGGCAGCATGGTGGGGCTCCACGAGGGAATTGCATCTCATCCTTACACGGCGGCCTATTTTCAGGCCTCCGGGGAGAGAAAATTATTTACGGTGTATCCCGCTTGTCAAGAGGCAGATTTCGGTTTTTATCCCGTATTTTCAGGTATTTACAGTCTGAGGATAAAAGGGGGCTCAGGACAGGCTCCCGAGGCCCCTGTTGACGGGTTGACAAACACCCCTGGCTATGGGTGCCGGAGGGTCGATTTAAGGGTCAAAAACGGTTGATTTACTGGGGATTTTCTATACTTAAGGCATGGTTATTTTGAACAAAAATCTGAATAGAACAACGCAAGTCCTGAACACGATTCAACCCATCCGAGTGGCCCTTTTACTGACGGTTCTGACGATCCTTATAGCGATCAGCGCCGTGGCAGTAAGAGCGGCCGAGTCCTCCCTCCGGGCGACCCCGGTGAAACCAACCCACGGCGCCGCCATGGCCATCAACTCCGCTGCTGTGGCCACCTCCCAGCCGGTGCTGCCTGCTCCCGCGCCTGCGAACGTCGTAGCAGCCCATAACACCCATGTAATCAATATGATGAGCGGCAATGCCAGCTGGTATGGCAGCGTCCTGCAGGGTCATCGGACGGCCAGCGGCGTGATCTTTGACGAGCACCAGCTCACCGCCGCCCACCGCACCCTGCCCTTCGGCACGATGGTCCGGGTCACGGATCTGCGCAGCCACCGCAGCGTCATCGTTAAGATTACCGACCGCGGGGTGCTGTTCTCCGACCGGGCGATCGACCTGTCCTATGCCGCAGCCAGTGAGCTGGGCATGGTGAAGGACGGCGTCCACCCGGTCCGGCTAACCGTGGTTCCCAAGAATGACCCCAGCCTGGCAGAGTGGACAGCGGTTCCAACGGGAGTTCCCGTCAGTACCCAGGGCCGCGCTGAGTAACCGGCCACAACACCGTAACTGATTGATATGGAAAGCGATGGGGGCGAAGAGATTCGCCTCCATCGCCGTTTTTCGTCTGTCTGCGGCTCCGGATAGGGGGAGCCGAAGCCGCGCTTGGCCGCGCGCAGGCCGAAGTTATGATGGGACATGCCCGTGCCTGGAATGTCCCGCAGATCACAGCTGCTGATGGCCTATGCCATACGTCCGACGGTAGTCGCGGGCTTTTTTGTCTATGTGGCATTTCTGCTGACGCTGGTGTTGCAGCACGTCATCGCCTATCCATTCGTCTTCCTCTTCATCGGCGCGATCATGGGAAGCTCCTGGTTCGGCGGGAGAATCGCAGGCTATCTTTCGGTCCTGCTCTCGACCTGGATCATCACCTACTTCTTTGTCCCCCCGGTCTTCTCGATGACGGTCGACGCCCGGGCCAGGAGCTACCTGCTGGCGTTCTTCCTCTGCGCGGTGGCCATCAGCTGGGTGAGCTCGGGCCGAAAGCTCGCGGAGGACGCGATCCTGCGCGCCCGGGACGAACTGGAAGAGCGGGTATTGGAGCGAACTGCGGAGATTCGGCGCTCCAATGAAGAGATTGTGGAGAGCGAGCGGCGGCTGCGTCTGCTGACCGAAGCCATACCCCAGCAGATCTGGCGGGCTACGACTGATGGCATGGTGGAGTACTGCAACCAGCATCTGCTGGACTACGTCGGCCTGACGACCGAACAGATGCAGGGCAGTCAGTTCGTCTCCGTGATTCATCCCGACGACCGCGAGGCGTTCCGGGAGTCCTGGGAGGAAGCGTTGCGCCGAGGCAACACATTGGACGGCGAGTGGAGAATCCGTGGAGCGGATGGGCACTACCGCTGGTTCCTGATTCGCAGCATTCCGCAATACTCTTCCACGGGCGAGATCGCCCGCTGGTATGGGACGCACATTGACATCGAGGAGCGCCACCGGGCGGAGCAGGCGCTGGTTCATGCGCAGTTCGAGCTCTCCCAGCAGGCGCACACGCTCGGCATGGCGGAGCTGGCGGCATCGATCGCGCATGAACTCAACCAGCCGATGACGGCGATTGTGACCCACGCCTACGCCTGCCGCGAGTGGCTGGCCGAGGACTCCGCGAACCTGGAGCGGGCGCGGTCGACCGCAGCGAAGATGATCCAGGAGAGCACCCGCGCCAGCGCCGTCGTCGCACGGATTCGTTCGCTCTTTCAGGGCGGTGAGTCCGTGCGGGAGAGCGTGGACATCAACCGGCTGGTGCGCAATCTGGTGAACCTGCTGCGCGATGAGGCGATCCATCGCGATGTGCTGGTGCGCACCAGACTGGCGGCGAACCTTCCCCGCACAATCGGCGACTCGGTGCAGATTCAGCAGGTGCTGCTGAACCTCGCGATGAACGGCATGGATGCGGTGGCCGAGATGGAGACTCCGCGCGAGTTGTTTATCGGCACAGAGTTCAAGGCGCCGGCTGAGCTATTGATACGCGTGGAAGACTGCGGTGCCGGGATAGACCCGCAGACGGCGGCGAGGATCTTTGATCCGTTCTTCACGACGAAGCCGCACGGCGTGGGGCTGGGGCTCTCCATCAGCCGCTCCATCGTGGAGGCGCATGACGGACACCTGTGGGCCACGCCGCGCGCGAACGGCGGAACTTCGTTCCAATTTACGATCCCGGTGGTGTCATGAACCTGAAACACCATGCCCAGGATGCAACCGTGTTCATCGTGGATGACGATGCGGCGGTCTGCGAGGCGATAAGCAATCTGCTGGAGTCCAAGGGTATGCCGTCGCAATGCTTCGGCTCATCGGAGGAGTTCCTGAGCAATTGGAACGAAGAGATGGCCGGCTGCCTGGTTCTCGATGTGCGGCTGCCGGGCATGACCGGAGTGGAGTTCCAGGGAAGGCTCGCGCAGTCGGGCGTGAACATCCCCATCATCTTCATGACGGCGCACGGCGACATCCCGATGGTGCGCAAGGTGATGAAGGCCGGAGCCATTGAGTTCCTGACCAAGCCGTTTCAACAGGAAGAGTTGTTGCATGCGATCGATCAGGCGCTGGAGTTTGACCGCCAACGCCGTCTCGCTCAAGACTCCTCACGCGCAGTCCGGTCACGCTATGAATCGCTGACGATGCGCGAGCGAGAGGTGATGGCGATGGTGACTTCCGGGATGCTGAATAAGCAGGTAGCCATGGATCTCAACCTAAGTGAGATCACCGTGAAGCAGCACCGCGGCCGCGTGATGGAGAAGATGCGTGCGGACTCACTCGCTGAGTTGGTGCGCATGGCGGACATGCTGCAGAAGTTTTCTCCATCTTCATCACGGCAATATCCGTGATCAATATCCGTAATGGATTCGCGAACGATACACGATGGATCGTGCTTTGCGCTGCTCCCTCCGATACATACCAACGTATGATGGACGGCCCCATCGCGGGATGCTAACTTCACAAATAACCTGTACCAAGTTTGAAAGCCAGCGTGGAAGCAGTCTCCATCCATGCTTCGCATCACCGGCAGCGGAAAGCCCGCTGTCGCTGCGCTGAATTGTGTCTTCGCTATCGGTTCGAGAAGTCACACGGGTCCCAAGCATTCGCCCAAATCTCAAGGAGAACAAAAATAATGAGCATAAGTGCCACCGTAACCCTCTTTCTGAGCATGGTAGCTATGTGTTTCATCTTCATGACCATGCGAAGGTTCCTGGCAGAGAAGCGCAAGCTCGCACCAGCCGGCGGCAGGCTCGCACGCTGGGCCGAGCGGCTGAAGAGCCGCGAGTGGCGGCGCTACGGCCTGGTGCTGGCTACCGGCAAACTTGCCGGCCTTGCGGTTCTGGGCGGCATTATCTATTACTTCAATCCCGGCTTGTTCGGTCACAGGGTCTTTGCGGCCGATGCGGTGCTCAAGGGCAACGACATCGTCAATCCTGTGAACACTGCCTGGACGCTGATCGCTGCGTTCCTCGTCTTTGGAATGCAGGTCGGCTTCACGATGCTGGAGGCAGGCTTCTGCCGCTCGCGTGAGACGGTGAATGTGTTGATGGAGTGCATCGTCGACACCTGCCTCTGCGGTCTTCTCTTCTACGCCATCGGCTTCGCCTTCATGTTCAGCCACGGCAACGGCTTCATCGGCTACCACTGGTTCTTCCTGCAGGGAGCGCCTGAGACCTATGAGACCACCGGCGTATCTTTCCTCGCCCTGTGGATCTTCCAGTTCGCGTTTGCGGATACGTGCTCCACGATTACGTCCGGCGCCATGATCGGCCGCACGGCATTCGTCGGCGACCTTATCTACAGCGTGGGCGTCTCCGGCTTTATCTATCCCATCATCGGCCACTGGGCCTGGGGTCCAGACGGCTTCCTGGCCACCATGGGCTCGGCTGGCTACTTTCTGCCGAACCTCGGTCAGAGCTTCCATGACTTCGCCGGCTCGACCGTCGTTCATACCATCGGTGGAGTGATCGCGCTCGCCGGCGCCATCGTTCTGGGACCACGGCTCGGTCGCACATTCAAGCGCGACGGCGGCGGGCCCATGCTGCCACACGATCTCACCATCGCCTCAGCCGGTGGCCTGATCCTGTGGTTTGGCTGGTATGGCTTCAACCCAGGCAGCACGCTCTCCGCGATGGACTTCGTGGGCATCGGCCGCATCTCGGCAAACACGACGCTCGCGGCCTGCGCAGCCGGCATGACAGCCATGTTTACCGCTTACCTGATCTGTAAGAAGTGGGACGTCAGCTTTACGGTCAACGGTTTTCTCGCCGGTCTGGTCGCCATTACCTGCCCCTGCTACTGGGTCAGCCCGACGGGTGCGATTATTCTGGGCGGCATCGCCGGCGTGATCGTCGTCGGTGGCGTGGAACTGCTGGAGTGGCTCCGCATTGACGACCCAATCGGCGCGGTGCCGGTCCACGGCATCTGCGGCATCTGGGGCACATTGTCACTGGGCCTGTTCGCTGCAGGCAAGTACGGTGCCACTGGACCGCTCGGTCCGGACAATAGCGCACCGCTGACTGGCGTCTTCTACGGCGGCGGTTTCACGCTGCTCAAGGCACAGACCATCGGCAGCGCCACCATCACCATCGCCACTTTTGTTGTGTCCCTGGTGATGATGTATGCGGTGCATGCGATGGGCCTGCTGCGCGTGTCGAAGGAGGGCGAACTCGAAGGCCTCGATCTGCACGAGCACGGCATCTCAGCCTATCCCGAGTACGTCATCACGTCGCTCGGCGCTTCGTCCGGTTCAACGCCGCTCTCCGGCGACTGAGAACCCGGCGCAGGCATGGAGGTCCATTATTTGCCTCCATGCCTGCCCCTCGCACCCACATTCGTGCAACATGATTAAGTTCCGCAGCTCAAACAGGGATCGACAGGAGGCAATATGACCAAGGTAGAGGCGATCATCAGGCCGAACAGGTTTGAACAGGTGAAGGATGCGCTGTCCGCCATCGGAGTCGCAGGCATGACCGTGTCCGAGGTAAGAGGACACGGCCGGCAAAAGGGCCACACAGAAAACTATCGCGGGCGCGAGTATGACGTCAGCCTGCTCCCCAAGATTCGAGTGGAAGCCGTAGTGGATGACGATCGCGTCGAGAAGGTGATTGAGACGATCATCGAGCACGCCGCCACCGGCCAGATCGGCGATGGAAAGATCTTCCTCTACAAGGCCGAGGACGCCATTCGCATACGAAATCGAGAGCGGGGAGACATCGCTCTGTAACAACCAACAGATTCGGTTCTGTTGGCACCCTCCGCAGCTCCCGCCTGCCTGGCACGCGCCAGGGGGCGGGGGTTTTTTTGCGCGAAAGCAGACGCTCGACTGGGTAGAGCTTGGTCTTTGTAATGGTCGGGGCGCTCAGATTCGAACTGAGGACCCCCTGCTCCCAAAGCAGGTGCGCTACCAGGCTGCGCCACGCCCCGAACTCTTCTATCCTATCGCAATCCTGAAGTTTCGCCGCCTCACCAGATCGGCATCGAATGCAATCCCAGCCCGTTCAGGATCGCATCGCCGAAGCACATCAGCACCACGAACGGCAGCATCGCCAGCGTCATCAAACCGAGCGCCAGCAGC
>Ga0302270_10006897_pt1 | contig 10092 bp, 6 predicted proteins | sample III_Bog_E2_3_FD_198773 | JGI IMG/M metagenome (GOLD analysis project Ga0302270, IMG submission 198773) | Peat permafrost microbial communities from Stordalen Mire near Abisko, Sweden - III_Bog_E2_3 | ecosystem: Environmental > Terrestrial > Soil > Wetlands > Peat | place: Sweden: Abisko...
CTCTTCAATTTTTGTCATCCCGCAGCGCAGCGGAGGGATCTGCTGTGGCTGTTGCTTTTGTCGTTGCCGTTGTCCTTGCTGTTGCCCTGTGAATTTGTCATCCCCCCATTTTTGTCATCCCGCAGCGTAGCGGAGGGATCTGCTTTTGTCTTTAGTTTTTGTTTTTGCCGTTGCTTCTGTTCTTGCCGTTGCTCTTGCTGCTATCCTTTTCTTCAACCGAAATCTCCTTCCCCAAGGAGCAGCAGCGGTGTACAAGGAATACGAGTTCTTCGTCTACATCCTCGCCAGCAAATCCCGCAATCTCTACATCGGCATTACAAATAATCTGCGTCTTCGTCTTCAGCAACACAAAGAAGGAAAAGCCGGCAGTTTCACCGCCCGTTATTCCATCAATCGCTTGGTTTATTTTGAGCGCTTCTGCTACATCAATCACGCCATCGCCCGTGAAAAGGAATTGAAGGACTGGCGCCGCGAGCTAAAGGTCGCGCTCATCGAAGGCACAAATCCCACATGGGAAGACCTGTCAGAAGATAAGCAAACAGCAGATTCCTCCGCTTCGCTGCGGAATGACAAAATATTGACGAATTGTCTCGGCTTTACCATCGTCGCGCGAAGCGCGCCTTCCGCCGTGCGCGCAGCACCTACCGCAGATTCTGTCTCGGCCGCGTCGGCAGCGTGAAGAAGAAGCTCGCGCCATTGCCCGGTGCGCTCTCCGCCCATATCCGCCCGCCATGTTGCTGAGCAATGCTCCGGCAGATCGCCAGCCCCAGCCCGGTGCCGCCCATCGCGCGTGAGTCCGAAGCGTCCACCTGCTGGAACCGCTCGAAGATCTGTTCCAGCTTGTCCTGCGGAATCCCGCGCCCCTGGTCATGCACTTCGATCTGCGCTTCGTTGTCGCTCAGGTTGCGCGCCACCAGGTGAATCTCTCCGCCGTTCGGCGAAAACTTAATCGCGTTCCCAATCAGGTTCGCCAGCATCTGCAGAATCCGGTCCGGATCGGCCCACACCTTCACGCCCTCTGCCGCGATGGAGAACTGGATATGCGCCTTCGCCGCGCGCACTGACTGTAATTCCGCCGCGCGCCGCATCAGGTCTTCCACGCTGTTTGTGGTCGAGTGCAGTTGCGCCTTGCCGCTGCCAATCCGTTCCAGGTCCAGGATGTCGTTCACCAGCCGCACCAGCCGGTCGGTATTGCCCAGCGCAATCTCCACCATCTGCTGCATCTTGTCCGGCTTCGATGCCAGCGCTCCCCCGGCCACCAGCCCCAGTGCAGCGCGCAGCGCCGTCAGCGGCGTCCGCAGCTCATGGCTCACGGTTGAGATGAACTCATCCTTCATCTTGTCCAGCGCGCGCCGTTCCGTCACGTCGGCAAACGCGACCACCACGCCCACTGCCTTGCCGTCGCTGATCTGCGGTCGAGCCACGTACTCCACCGGGAAGCTCGTTCCATCTTTGCGCCAGAAGATCTCATCCGCCACGCGAACCGTCTGCTCCGTGAGCAGGCTCTGCCGGATCATGCAGTTCTCACTCGGATTCGGTGTGCCGTCGGCCTTGGTGTGGTGTGAAAGCTTGTGCATGTCCTGCCCCAGCAACTCCTGCACCTTGTAGCCCAGCATCTCCGCCGCCGCCGGATTCACGATCGTCACCTTGCCATCCAGGTTCGTTCCGTAGATGCCGTCACCCACTGACTCCAGGATGGAATCGCTCTGCCGCGTCAGCCGGTTCAGCTTCTCTTCCGCTTCAATCTTCTCCGTGATGTCCACGCCGAATCCAAGCACGTACGGCGCGCGCCCTTCCATCTCGATCAGCTTGTTCCGGTACGCAATCACGTGCACGTCGCCGTTGCGGTGGCACAGGTGCAGCAGCCCCTGCGATTCGCCTTTGCGGATCATCTGCTGCAGGTACAGCCCCATGTTTTCGCGGTATTCCGTATCAATGAACTTCACCAGCGGCTGGCCCACCATATCTTCTACCGTATAGTCCAGGCTCTCCGCCGTATGCTGGTTCACGCTCAGCAGCTTGCCTTCCAGGTCATGCGTACACACCATACCCAGCGAGCCTTCAACCAGCTGCCGGTAGCGCGCTTCACTCTCGCGCAGCGTCTGTTCCGCTTCGCGCTGGAGTGTGACGTCAATGCCCGTTGCAATAATGAACGCTACCTGGTTCTGCGCATCCAGCAGCGCCGTCGCGCTCCACGCAATGCGCTTCACACTGCCATCGCGCGCCAGCCAGCGGTTCTCATACGCCGCCGGATAGCCTCCGCTGCGGACCTTCTCGAACGTCGCAATCGTCTCATCGAAATCTTCCTTCGGTATCAACTGCTCCCAAAAGGGACGCCCCTGCAGTTGCGTGAACTGGTAGCCGGAGATGTGTTCGCATGTACGGTTGAACCGCACTACGCGCCCCGCGGTATCAATCACCAGCACCAGCGCGCCCACGGTATCCAGCACCGCGCTTACAAAATTTCGCTCCACCGTCAGGGCAGATTCAATCCGTGTCCGTTGCCGCGCCTGCCGTTCCAGCGCCCGCACCTTGGCGTAGAACTCCATGCGCGTGATCACCTGCCGCCCCAGTATCTGCAGTGCGGCTAGCTGACCGCTGTCCAGCGTGCGCTCCTTCATATCCATCACGCACAGCGCGCCTACCGTCACGCCGTCCGGCGTCACCAGCGGAGCGCCCGCGTAGTAGCGTGCAAACCTGCCGTCGATCGGGATGCCCTGCGGCGCGTAGTCCGCCACCTTGGTCGCATCCGGAATCTCGTAAATGGTGTCGCCTTCAATCGTCTGATCGCACGGCGCAAACGCCCGCGGTATCTGCGTTACGTCAATCCCGATGCGCGATTTAAACCACACCCGGTCAATCTCCACCAGCGAAATAGCCGCCATCGGAGTTCCGCATATCTGTGCTGTCAAACGGGTTATGTCGTCAAGGGTCGCGTCTGGAGGGGTATCCAGCACCTCATACATCTGCAGTGCCTTCAACCGCGCATCTTCGTCTTGGACCAGGAGAGCATGCATAAGGAAAAGCCTTGCGCCGTACCGCCTCTGAATTGGGCGGGTAGTGTGGCGCTCCCAATAATGCTATGGAATCCCGCTCCCCATCGCTCTGCAACTTTCGGGTTATAGGCCCGGAAGAAAGCACCATGCGGCCCATAACCGGAACGCCAATTCCCGAAAGGAATCGGATCGAATACTCTCCGCAAATATTTTTGATTTGTCGTTCTGACCCTTCAGCGGAGCGAAGCAGAAGAAGCTCACCACGTCGTCGGCCTCGTGAGTTTCATCCACAAAAGAAAAAGGCCACAGCTTCTGCTGTGGCCTTTCCTGCAAAACCTTCTTACTTCTTTTTCTTTACCGGAGCCGCTGCTTTCTTTGCCGGAGCCGCTTTCTTCGCTGGCGCTGCAGCCTTCTTCACCGGAACCGCTGCCTTCTTCGCAGGGGCAACAGCCTTCTTCGCCGGAGCAGCTTTCACTACCGTAGGCGCATCCTCGGCCACATCTTCCGGTTCAGCCACCGGCTCTGCCAGCCGCGCTGGCGTAGCCACAGCCACCTGGTGGGTCGATCCCTGCTGCTGTTGCAGCGCATGGATCACCACCCGCAGCATCTCCTGCTCAGGAGCAGGCTTGCCTGTCCAGATCTCGAACTGCCGCGCGCCCTGGTGCACAAACATCTCAATGCCGGTGATGATTGGGATGCCCTTCTGCCGCGCCATCCGGATCAGCGGTGTCTCCACCGGGTTGTAGACCAGGTCAAACACCAGCCGCGCATTCAGCTCCTTCGCTTCCAGCAGCGTCTGCGTTTTGAATCCCGTCTGGCCGATCGGCGTTGCGTTCAGAATCACGTCAAACTGTGTCTTCGCCACCGCCTCGCGCTTGATGGTCTTCGCGCCCGCCTGCCGTGCCAGCTTCTGCGCCGTCGGAGCCGTGCGGTTCAGAATGTATACGTCTGCGCCCTTGTCCTTCAGGCCAAATACCGCCGCCCGCGCCGCGCCGCCTGCGCCCAGCACCAGCACCTTGGCCCCGCGCAATTGCAGCCGCTTCTCCAGCGGCCCCACAATGCCGGCCACGTCCGTGTTGAAGCCGTACAGGTTGCCGTCCTGCGCGCGTACCACCGTGTTGCATGCGCCTATCTTCGCGCTCAGCGGGTCCGTCTTCGCCAGGTGCTTCAGAATCTCTTCCTTGAACGGCATGGTGATGCTCAGGCCCTGCAGCGGAATCTCGTTCACCAGCTTCAGCAGGTCCGTCAGCTTCGAGGTTTGCAGCCCCAGGTAGACCCGGTTCTCCGTCTCGCGGCGGAACGCCGTGTTCATCATGATGGGCGATAGCGAATGCTTCACCGGGTTTCCGGCTACGCCATATACCTTGGTCGCCGCGTCCACCTGTTCAATGCGGTAGGTCTCGCGCAATGTCCGTGCCGCGATCTGCCCTGGGCCCGTCTCCGCACCCGGCGCTGCCGCCGCAAACGTGAACACGCTGCCCGCGCGTACACCCAGCACCCGGCTGATAACGCCATAATCGCCCATGCAGATGCCGATCACGTTGGCCTTGTCCACCGTGCGTTCCAGGAAGCGCATCAGCGTAATGTTGTCAGCCAGGCACTTCGCCGTCGGCACAATCTTCACAAACTCTGCGCCCAGCGGCAGTATCTTTTCGAAGGTTCCGTCCAGGTCTCGCGTCGCTTCAAAATCGTGATAGCTCACGATGATGGCTGCACCCGCTGCGCGAATGGCATCCATCTCGCCATGCTTCAGCGTCAGCGCCGTCTGCATTTCGATGTCGACCAGTTGGAATCCGGCGCTTGCTGCCTTCTGCAGCACTTCCATTTCGGCGGCTACATTGCCTTTGAACTTGCCGCCATTGCTTGCGCGTCGACAAGTGGCTACAGCGGTCGCTTCGCTGCGCTCCGCCAGGAACTGCTTCAGCCGTGGCATCGCCGCCAGCGGGTTCTGCAGGTAATCCAGACGAAACTCGAGAAAAGGTGTTTCCTTCACTGCCACAGTGGCCTGTTCGACCATCTCATTGGGCGTAGAACCGCCAATGGCAACGCATAGTTTTCCCATGCGGGAACGAAGAAACTGCGGGGCTACATTAATTGTGTGCGCTTTCATTAGTCGGCGTATAGTATCGCCTCTGCGTCCCAGATGCAAACCGCCTTCGGTGAAAATCTCTGAAACTTATGGTATTTCAATCACTTGCATCCATTTCCCCCGGCCATCCCGCAAGCCCTTGCTTCCCGGCTTTTTCCTCGACTTTTTCGTTGCCGTTAACGATAGCCGTTCCACTTTATAGTTCACGCGGTGCCGTAAAGATGAGATAGTTACCATAAGTTACTGCGGGTTACGATAGTAACAACTATTGTTCCCCGTTTCCCATCTACTCCCCGGGTCTCCTCTTCGAGGAGAAAATAATGATTGTTGCGCTGTCCGTTTTAGGCCTTGTGTCCGTCTTGTTTGTTTTTAAACTTGTCTTTTCTTGCGTCAACATCGAACGCCAAGCGGCGAATGACCGGAGCTCCAGCTGTAGCGAAGATGATGTGCGCCTTGCACGCATCTACCGCAACGGCCGCTCCGCATGAAAGGTTCAACGATGAGTTACCCGCAGGGCCGAATAGGGCTTCTCCGACGGCCACCGCCTCCGCTGGTCTCCATCTTTGTTGGTGTTACTTCCGTTGCTGCGGTATTCCTCTGGCCCCGGATCATTGCCCACCAGTACCCCCTCGTCCGCCGGTTTACCGCTTGGGTTGCGCCTGGCGCATCTCCCGGCGTTATATCTGATGCTGCGGTTTGGATCGCCTACATCGTCATTGCTGTCATCCTCACCGCCGTCGTTCGCCGCTCCCGGCTCGATGGCCGCACCCGCTGGATGCTGGTCGGCTTCTTTGCGCTTATCGCCACCACTGAATTCGCTGGCCTCATTCGCGGCGGCCTCTTCTCTCCCGCCCCCGCATGGCTTACGCTCGATCTCCGCATACTCGGTGCCGTCACCTCCATCACCATGGCTATCGCCATCACCTGGATCTCGACCGCCCATGGCATGGCCCGCGCCCCCATGGCGGAGTACTACGCTGACTCTGACCTGCTCGATCCCGTCACCGAGTTGCCTCCGCTCCGCTCCATCCAGCGCCGTCTCACCCGCGATATCCGCCGCGACCCACAGAGCCACTTCACCGTCCTCGTCGTCGATCTCGACCAGTTCAAGCGTGTCAACAAGACCCTCGGCCACCATGCCGGCAACCAGCTCATCGCCCAGGCCGCCAGCCGTCTCCGCAAGTGCCTGCGCAACTCTGACATCATTGCCCGCATCGGCGCTGATGAATTTGCCATTTACGTTCGCGGCTCGCTTACCAGCGAGCGTGCCCTGGAGTTCTCCCGCGCCCTGCAGCGTTCTCTCGCCGGCATCATCCGCGTAGACGATCACGAGCTCGTCGTTACCGCCAGCATCGGCATCACCGTCTACCCTGACGGCGGCGACGATGCCTTCTCGCTCCTGCGCAATGCTGAGACCGCCATGTACCACGCCAAGCACAGCGGTGCCGGCCACGTTGCCTTCTTCACCACGGAGATGGCTGCGCTCGCTGACCGTCGTGTCGGCATGGAGCGCGCTCTCCGCCATGCCATTGAGCGCGGCGAGATCGCCCTGCACTACCAACCCCAGGTCTCTCTGCTCAACGGCTCCGTCAGCGGCCTTGAAGCCCTCATGCGCTGGAACTCCCGTGACTTCGGCCCCGTCTCCCCGGTCGATTTCATCCCGCTCGCCGAAGAGACTAACCTCATCACCCCGCTTACTGACTGGGCCATTGCAGAGGCCTGCCGTTTCGCTGCCACCTTCAATGCAGACCTCGAGCGCCCCATCCCCTTCGCGATTAACATCTCGCCCTCGCAACTCCGCCGCGAAGATCTTCCGCAGGTCGTGGAAAATGCTCTCACGCGCTACCACCTCGACGGCAAGCTGCTTGAAATTGAGATCACGGAAAACGCCTTGATGGACGAACTGCCCCGCACCATGGAAACTCTCGCCCGTCTCCGCGCACTCGGCGTCACCCTCGCCATTGACGACTTCGGCACCGGCTTCTCCAGCATGAGCTATATCCTCCGCCACAATATTGACCGTCTCAAGATTGACCGCACTTTCATCTCTGATAGCACCGTCAGCGCGCATAGCGCAGTCGTCACCGTCAGCATCATCTCTCTCGCCCACGGCCTCGGCATCAAGGTCATCGCTGAGGGCGTCGAAACCATTGACCAGGTGAACATGCTTGTTGAAGCCGGTTGCGACGACGTGCAGGGCTACCTCTTCTCTCGCCCCGTCCCGCCAGAAAGTCTCCGCGCTGTCCTCACTGCCCACGAGCTCTCCACCCAGCAGGACATGCGCGGCATCTTCCACCGCCAGCGCAGCAACGTCTAGCTCCCCCCTTGCCGCATCTTTCGTGATCCGTCTTTTTGAGCGCAGCAGCGACCGCTTTTGCCCTTGCTTTTGCCTCTAACTCCATTTTGTTTTTTGATCCGTGAAAATCCGCGCACTCCGTGGTTCAGCTTCGCTTTTGCCTTTGCCTTTGCTTCTAACCCTCCTTTGCTTCTAAATCCATGAAGATCTGTCCATCCGTTTCATCCGTGCTGAAGTTTTTGCTTTATCCCAAAATCACTGTCATCACCGTTAGGCCTTGTGTTCCTGCGGTACGCTCTTAACCATGCCTTCTTCCCCGCGATGGACGCGCCTGCCTGCCCACCTCCGCGCGCTCGCCGGTGCATCCGGCTCCATCCTGCTTGAAACCTCGCGCTTTGACGCCGCGAACCATCACAGCTATCTCTTCCAGCATCCCGTCCGCACCATCACCGTCCACCATCCTGCTGAACTCCCGCAGGCCTTCGCCCAGATTGAAGCAGCGCTCGCTAGTGGCCTCTACGCCGCGGGCTACTTCTCCTACGAATGCGGCTATCACTTTGAGAACCATCCCGCGCCCGCGCCTGCCGCGCTTCCACTCGCCTGGGTCGGCCTCTATCGCGACCCCATCATCTTCGATCACGCGCAGCCGCCGGCTGAATCGTCCGCAGCGCCGCCCGAACCCGTGCTGCACGATCTCTCGCTTGAGATTTCCCCTGCTGAATACTCCGCCGCCATCCACAAGATCAAGAGCTGCATCGCCGCCGGAGAAACCTACCAGGTCAACTTCACCAGCGCCGTATCCTTCCGCACCCCCAGCGAACCCGCCACGCTCTTCGCCGCGCTGCAGCAGCGCCAATCCGTCGCCTACAGCGCCTGGCTCCACGTTGCCGGCCACCACATCCTCTCGTTCTCGCCCGAACTCTTTTTCCGCACCACGGCTGACCGCATCGTTACCCGCCCCATGAAGGGAACCATGCCCCGCGGCCTCGACTCAGCAGAAGACGCCGCCGCCGTCCTTCGTCTCCGCCACGACCCGAAGAATTGCAGCGAGCACGTCATGATCGTCGATCTCCTGCGCAACGATCTCGGCCGCATCTGCACCATGGGCAGCGTCCATGTTGCTGACATCTTCTCCGTTGAGACCTACGAAACCCTCCTGCAGATGACCTCCACTGTCGCCGGCACCTTGCGCCCCGCCACCAGCCACTACGATGTCTTCCGCGCCATGTTCCCCAGCGGCTCTATCACCGGCGCGCCCAAGATCCGCACCATGCAGATCATCCGCCAGCTTGAGCGCCACCCTCGCGGCGTCTACACCGGGGCCATCGGTTTCATCTCGCCGCACGGCGCATCTGTCTTCAGCGTCGCCATCCGCACCCTGGTCATGCAGGGCGAAGAGGTTCGTATGGGCGTCGGCGGCGGCATCGTGGCAGACTCAGACCCCGCCGCCGAATACAACGAGTGCCTGCTGAAGGCATCCTTCCTTACTCGCCCCCGCCCCGTCTTTCAGCTCATCGAAACCATGCTCTGGGATGGCAGCTTGCCTCAGGCCACCAACGCCGTCCTCGGAAGCCCACCGCAGGCCAGCTTCCATCTGCTCCCGCTGCATCTTGACCGCCTGCAATCCTCCGCGGCCTACTTCGGTTTTGTCTTCGATCGCGAATCCATCCTCGCGCGCCTGCATGCTTACACAGCTTCGCTCCCCGCTGCTGAAGCGCATCGCGTCCGGCTATTGCTCTATGCCGATGGGGAGCTCACGCTGGAAAGCGCCGTCTTCCATCCTGACCCGCGCCCCATCTCCGTCCGTCTCTCGCCGCACCGCACCGCGCCCGACGATATTTTTCTTCGCCACAAAACCACCCACCGCGCCCTGTACGATGAGCAACTCGCCGCCGCCCGCGCCGCCGGTTTTGATGAAGTCCTCTTCCTCAACCAGCGCGGCGAACTTACCGAAGGCGCCATCAGCAACCTCTTCATTGAGCGGGCAGGCAAGCTCTACACCCCGCCTCTCGCCGCCGGTGTTCTCCCCGGCATCTTTCGTCGTCGCCTGCTGGAGCGCGCCAGGCCGGATGAGCGCGTCCCTCCTGCGGAAGAAAAAATCCTCACCCTCGAAGACCTCCAATCCGCTGAAGCCATCTATCTCTGCAGCTCTCTCCGTGGCCTCCGCGAAGTTGAACGCCTCATCCTCGACCTCTGATCCGCTGCCCTTTTTTTGTTTGTCATCCCGCAGCGCAGCGGAGGGATCTGCTGTGGCTGTTGCTTTTGTCGTTGCCGTTGTCCTTGCTGTTGCCCTGTGAATTTGTCACCCCTCTCCAATTTTTGTCATCCCGACCGCAGCCGAGGGACCTGCTGTTGTCTTTACGCCGCTCCGAATCCGGGTGGCCCATCCTTTACGGTTTCATCGGAAAGGGTGGGTTGCCTTTGTTCCGCCACCACCCCACGCCGTCATTCCGACCGCATATTTTTGTTTGTCACCCTGCCACCCTTTTTGTTTGTCATCCCGCAGCGCAGCGGAGGGATCTGCTTCTGTCCTTGCTGTTGCCGTTGTAGTTGTTGTTGTTTTTTCGATTTGTCACCCCTCTCCAATTTTTGTCATCCCGCAGCGCAGCGGAGGGATCTGCTTCTGTCCTTGCTGTTGCCGTTGTAGTTGTTGTTGTTTTTTCGATTTGTCACCCCTCTCCAATTTTTGTCATCCCGCAGCGAAGCGGAGG
>Ga0302270_10006913_pt1 | contig 10074 bp, 9 predicted proteins | sample III_Bog_E2_3_FD_198773 | JGI IMG/M metagenome (GOLD analysis project Ga0302270, IMG submission 198773) | Peat permafrost microbial communities from Stordalen Mire near Abisko, Sweden - III_Bog_E2_3 | ecosystem: Environmental > Terrestrial > Soil > Wetlands > Peat | place: Sweden: Abisko...
GTCCGCTGCTCAAGATTCACTCCTCACTGGCTCTCTACGAAGAGGCGCTGCGGCTGCACGCGGCCAACCAGCTTCAGTGGTATGACGCGCTGATCGTCGGCGCAGCCCGCGAATCCGGTTGCGCGACCCTCTACTCGGAGGACTTGCAGCATGGCCAGAAGTTCGGCAGTCTGAAGATCGTCAATCCGTTTCTGTGAGCTTCGAGGGACGAGACTTCCTAAATGCGCTCTAGTCGCGGCCAGTTTCCCCAAACGCCGCCCGCATCCGCCTCCACGTCGTCTCCAACTCCTCCGGCAGAATGCGCGTCTCGGCAATCGTGGTCAGGAAGTTGGTGTCGCCGGCCCAGCGGGGCAGGGCGTGCAGATGCAGATGTCCGGCGACGCCTGCGCCACCGGCCTTGCCAACATTCAATCCAAAGTTGAAGCCATCCGGGTGATAGAGCCGGTTGAGTGCCTGCTCGGTGCGCTGCGCCAGATCAATCAGCTCATGAGCAGCCTCGGCAGACAAAGCGGCCAGGCGGTCCAGATGCGCGTAGGGCATCACCATCACGTGGCCGGAGGTGTAGGGGAAGGCGTTCAGGCAGACAAAGCAGTGCTTGCCGCGCACGACCAGGCCGCCGGCAGCTTCAGCCTCATCCACATTCATGCCCTGAGCAATCGCGTAATCAATACACGCGATCAGGTTGCAGAAGACACAGCCACGGTCGCCGGGCCAGGCCGCGAGGCTCGCCGGAACGCCGGGGCGCGCGGCGCTGTCGGCCGAGGTGATGTAGGCATACCGCCAGGGAGTCCAGAGATAGTCCATGGGTGGGGTCCGTCTGCATCAGTATAGAGCGTGGCCGGCGGGGGAGGCGGATGGGGTTCGTGGTTTCCCACCTTAGCGGCAAGAACAAAGACGCCGCGAAGGTGGGGCACCCAGGCTGTACTCGGCGCGCAAGCTCGTTGCTTTTTGCGTGGCGCGGCGTGTGTGAAGATTCGATTGAAGAGCGGCCTGCAACATCCTTCGCCCAATCGGTTGCATTGACGGGGGAAAGCCGCGGTTGCTACACTGGTGAGCGTAGCTTCCTGCGCGGATTCCAGCAGTGAGTTGCGGCCGCCCTCCAGCAAGCCGCCGCCTGCGGTGCGTTTCCCAAGGAGACCAGACGCCTTCCACGCCAGCTTCCACATGCTGGAGGGGCCGACTGTCCCCTGAGAAGACGCCACCGTCACAGGCATGGGTTTGCGGGCGGGGAAACGGTCTCCGGCACTCCTCGTTGACGGCAAACGCAACCGAGGAACCACCCCCAGCGGCAAGCAGGCATGAGTCGCGGGAGCAAGGAATCGCGGAGCTGGCAGTGATGGCAAACGTCCTCAATCCCGAAACCGAGAGCACAACCCTGAACACCGAATTGGAAAGCCCAACCCTCGAGCCTGCGACGGAGCAAGAGCAGCCGTTGCCAGAATCCACGTCCAACACAGAGACCGCCCCAACCGCGGTTGCAGTCGAAGTACCCGCGCTGGACGCCGATGCCCCAACCGAGCCTGTAGTCGAGGCCGAGACCCAGGCGGAATCCGCGCCGGAAGCGGCAGCCGTTGCCCCAACCGAGCCTCAAGCCGAGGCCGAGACCCAGGCGGAATCCGCGCCAGAGCCGGCAGCCGTTGCAGCGGAAGTACCCGCGCAGCCGGAGCCCGCAGTCAAGGCCGAACCGGTGGCTGAAGCCGCGGTGAAAGCCGCTCCGCGAGGCAAAGCCAGGCAGGCGAAGGCCGCGCCTCGACCGCCAGTGCCCGTTGCGGCCAAACCGGTTGCCGAGACGCCGGAACCCGCCAAGGCTGCCGCTCATTCCGAGCACGGCCTCGAGTCCATGGACGACTTCTCCGCAGCGCTGGAGGCCTTTGAACGCGAGCAGGCCGCCGAGGCCGCCGCCGTTGAAGCCTATGGCGACAAGATTGTCTCCGGCACGGTGATCAAGCAGACTGACAAGCACCTGGTCATTGATGTGGGCCTGAAGTCCGAGGGGCTGGTGCCGCTCGAACAGGTTCTGGATCACACCGGGGCAGTGAAGTTTCAGCCCGGCGACGCGATTGACGTGGTGATCGAGCGCGAGGAGCCGGAGGGCGGCTACCTGGCCAGCTATGAGCGGGCGCAGCGGCTGCGTGTCTGGGACGTAATCGAGAAGGCCGCCGCCGACAAGACCCCGGTGATGGGCACAGTCGTCAGCCGCGTCAAGGGCGGCGTGACCGTGGACATCGGCCTGAAGGCGTTTTTGCCCGGCTCGCAGCTTGAGATTCGCCCGGTCCGCAACCTGGACGGCTATCTCGGCCAGCAGATTGAAGTCCGGGTCATCAAGCTGAACAAGAAGCGCGGCAATGTGGTGGTCAGCCGCAAGGAGATCCTGGAGGAAGAGCAGAACGCCAAGCGCTCCAGCACGCTGGAGCACCTGGGCGAGGGCGCAATACTGACCGGCACGGTGAAGAACCTCACCGACTACGGCGCGTTCGTTGACCTGGGCGGCATCGACGGTTTGCTGCATATCACCGACATGAGCTGGGGGCGCCTCACGCACCCTCGCGATTTGGTGAATGTGGGCGACGAGATTCAGGTCAAGGTGCTCAAGTTCGACAAGGACAAGCAGCGGGTATCGCTGGGCTTCAAGCAGTTGACGCCCGACCCGTGGCTGGACGCAACCGAGCGCTACCCGGTGGGCGCGCACGTCAAGGGACGCGTCCTCTCCGTCACCGACTACGGCGCGTTTGTCGAGCTGGAACAGGGCATCGAAGGCCTGGTTCATCTCTCTGAGATGACCTGGTCGAAGCGGTTGAAGCACCCCTCCAAGCTGGTCAAGCCATCCGACGAGGTTGAGACGGTTGTGCTGAGCGTGAATCCGGCTGACCGCCGCATCTCGCTGGGCATGAAGCAACTGCTTGACAACCCCTGGGAGAACCTGACCGAGCGGTATCCGGCCGGAACGATTGTCGAGGGCCGGGTGCGCAACCTGACCGACTTTGGCGCCTTCATCGAGATCGAGGACGGCATCGACGGCTTGGTGCACGTCTCGAACCTGAGCTGGACCAAGCGCGTCAAGCACCCCTCTGAAGTGGTGAAGAAGGGCGAGAAGGTAAAGGCGGTTGTGCTCGGCGTCGAGCCGCAGAATCGGCGTCTGAGCCTGGGCATCAAGCAGTTGCAGCCGGATGTCTGGGAGAGCTTCTTCGCGACCCACCGGGTGGGAGACCAGGTGCACGGCAAGGTGCTCAGGACGGCGCAATTCGGCGCGTTTGTCGAGATCGCGGAGGGCGTCGAAGGCCTCTGCCACATCTCGGAGGCGGGCGAAGATCCCGGCTCCAAGCTGGAAACCGGACAGGAGCACGAGTTCCGGATCATCAAGATCAACGTGGAGGAGAAAAAGGTGGGCTTGAGCCTGCGCGCAGTGGGCCGCGAGGCCAGCCGCGCCCAGGTGGAGAGCTACAAGAAGGAGAGCCACAAGGCTCCAGTCTCCAGTTCCACCACGACCCTTGGCGATCTGATCAACTGGCGGAAGAGCGAGCGGTAAAGGCGTTCCTCACTCAAAGCAGCAGAGAGCGGCCGCCCTTCGGGGTGGCCGTTCTGCGTTTGGGGCGGCTTCCGGAGGAATTCAAGAAGACAGGTGAGCATCGGCATCGCAACCGGTGATGCGCCTCCACCACTCCATCGATGCATCCGAACCAGGCGGACATCGATGGACGCCGATCCCCCCTTTTTCAATGAAAAGAGTTGCGCAGTTTCTCGCCCCGCGGCAAGCTGGAGCGCGCGTGACGCGGCAGGACCAGCGGGGGGAAAAACGAATCCTGCTTGCATTGAGCTGTTCAATAATGACCAGACCTGACAAGAAGGATTGCGCCCATAATTCTGTCTGCGGCTTTATGGGGATTCTTTGGTCAAAGAGGATATATCGATGAAGCGCCTTCTGCTTTGCGGTCTGGTAGGGTTGTTCGCATCGAGTTGCGTCGCGCGAGCCGATAGTTTTTACACAAGCGAGTCTGCCTGGGCGGCAGCCGTTTCCGGCAGCCCCACAACCATCAACTTCGAGGGCATCGCTCCCAACAATAGCTATGTGGGAATCGGCTCCGGGCCGGGAGCCTCCATCACCAGGGGAGGCGTGAAATTCGCCATCGGACCGGCGGGCACCGACAGCTTCTTTTTTCTGATAGGAGACAACTACTCTTACGGTTACTCAATGTCGGTGATTTCTATCCAGACCGGGGGCAATCGTGTCCCGCCGATGGATCTCTTGATTACTCTGCCAAGCGCAGTGACGGCCCTGGGCTTCGACTTCGGCGGCGGGTACAACAGCATAGCAACGGTCACGCTTTCCGACGGGTCGGTGCAGCCGGTCGCGGTCCCAGTCAATCCAGGCCTTACGTTCTTCGGAGTGACTGCGCCGGGAGGCATCACGACGGTGGACATCACTTTGCCCGCCAGTACCAGCGCCATGCTCAACATGGCTGACTTCTCCTACGGAGCGGCAGGCACATCCGTGACGCCGGAGCCAGCCAGCTTTCTGCTGCTGGGCAGCGGGCTGGCGGGACTGGCCGGCCTCATCAAGCGCAAACTGAGGGCATAACGCCAAACCAAGCTGCCTCCCTGCGCGGCCCTATCGGCTGGCGGAAGAGCGAGCGGCGGTCGGCATCTCCCTGCCGTCCCAATGGCACAGCGGACCCAACACCGCCGCTGCACCTCTATCCAGCGGGCATCGACGAAAGCCGATTCCCCCTTTTTCAATGAAAAGAGTTGCGCATTTTCTCGCCCTGCGGCAAGCTGGAGCGCGCGTGAAGCAACAGGACCAACGGGGGGGAAAACAAATCCTGCTTGCATTGAGCTGTTCAATAATGACCAGACCTGACAAGAAGAATTGCGCCTACAATCCCGAATGCGGCTTTATGGGGATTCTTTGGTCAAAGAGGATATATCGATGAAGCGCCTTCTGCTTTGCGGTCTGGTAGCGTTGTTCGCATCGAGTTGCGTCGCGCGAGCCGACAGTTTCTACACGAGCGAGCCTGCCTGGACGGCAGCCCTTTCCGGCAACCCCACAACCATCAACTTCGAGGGCCTTGTTGCCAACGATTCGGTTGGCTATTACGGCGCCGGGCCGGGAGCCTCCGTCACCAGGGGAGGCGTGAAATTCGCCATCGGACCGGTAGCCACCACAAGCTACTTTTTCCTGATTGGAGATAACTATGCTTACGGTTACACAATGTCGGTGATTTCTATACAGCCAGGTAGTTATACTGGCCCACCGGCCGATCTCTTGATTACTCTGCCAAGCGCAGTGACGGCCCTGGGCTTCGACTTCGGCGCCGGGGCCAACAGCACAGCCACGGTCACGCTCTCCGACGGGTCGGTGCAAGCGGTCGGAGTCCCTGGAATGCCAAGCCTGACGTTCTTCGGAGTGACTGCGCCGGGAGGCATTACTACGGTGGACATCACTTTGCCCGTCAGTAACGTCGACATACTCGACATGGCTGACTTCTCCTACGGAGCGGCAGGCACATCCGTGACGCCGGAGCCAGCCAGCTTTCTGCTGCTGGGCAGCGGCCTGGCCGGGCTGGCCGGGCTTATCAAGCGGTATATATTAGTGCCCAAAGTTTCGATTGCCAAAGGAGCGTCATGAAAAAGTCGCTCATTGTTTCCGCTTTTTTCCTGGGTTTGCTTATCGCGTTTGCGGCCGTTCCTGCATCTGCCGGCACGCTCTACGACAATTCCACAGTCCATTCGTACACAGTTGGTGCAGAGCCCTTCAGTAACGTGTTTGCAGTATCCGATTCCTTCACCTTGGCGTCGGATGCCACAGTCGTTCAAATTATGTTCGGCGACTGGGTTAACTCTGGCTATACCTTGAGCAGCTTCAATTGGGCGATTACCACCGGCGCATTCTCCGGCTCTACGCTGGCATCCGGTACTGTATCGAGCCTTGATAGCAGCACGTATGTGGGTTCGCTTTTTGGATACGATATGTACTCGGATGTTTTTTCTATCTCCGGACTTCCGCTCACAGCCGGAACCTATTATCTGCAACTTGGGAGTGCGGTGACTTCTGGCGGAAACAACGCCAACACCTTTTGGGACGAGAGCGATGGTTCATCGAGTTCTCAGGGAAATGGCGACACCTTTCCATCGGAGACCTTCGCACTCTACGGCAACTCAGCGCCTCCCGTTCCAGAGCCTTCCAGCTTATGGCTGCTGGGCAGCGGGCTGGCCGGGTTGGCCGGGCTGATCAAGCGCAAACTGAGGGCCTGAAGACTCTAATCGTTTTTCAGCCTGAAACGGGGCTGGCTTGGCCATAACGCGCCAAACCAGCCCCGTTTTTGGTTGGTCTCGCGGCTGCGATTCTGGGGCTCCCGGCCGAAATGATGGGCAGGCCGTAGACTGAGTCCATGGCGTCCACTTTTCATGTGGAGAACTTGGGCTGTAGGGCGGCGCGCGCGGATGGCGAGGCGGTGAGCGACCGTCTGCACTCCGCGGGGCTTTGCGAACGGCAGCCCTCCGCGGCGGATCTGGTGGTCGTGAATACGTGCAGCGTGACGGCGGAGGCCGACCGGGCGGCGCGGGCCTTTATCCGCCGGGCGCACCGGCTGAACCCGGAGGCGCGGATTGTGGTGACCGGCTGCTATGCCCAGCGCGCGCCGGAGGAGTTGGCAAGCCTGGCCGGCGTGGCGGCCGTGGTGGGAAACAGCCACAAGGCGCTGGCGCCGGAGATCATTTTGAGCCTGTTGGGGCGCGCGGCGCCGCACGCGGGCAATGGACTGGTACAAGTTCAAGCGGCAACAAACCTCGAGCGAGCGAGCAGCGAGCAGGTAGCCCCACCGCAGGTGGCGCAAGTTGTCTGGGCGGACGACCGTTTTGCCCATTCCTTTATTGAAGCCGCGCAGATCGGGCCCGGCGCGCAGACCCGGCCCAACCTCAAGATTCAGGAGGGGTGCGGGAACCGTTGCACATTTTGCGTCATCCCGTCCACGCGAGGCCCGTCCAGGAGTCTGCCCCACGCAGTGGTTCTGCGGCAGGTGGAAGGGTTTGTGGACGCCGGGGGGAACGAACTGGTGCTCTCGGGGATCAACCTGGGGCGCTGGGGGCGGGATTTGCCCAAGCCTCTTTTCGCAGACGACGCTTCGGCTCCGCGGACGCTGGCTGCGCTGGTGCGGCAGATCTTCGAGCGGACGGCTCTGCCCCGGCTGAGGCTCAGCTCGATTGAGCCGATGGATTGGGACGCGGCTCTGATCGGGCTGATGGCCGAATTCGGAGGCAGGCGGCTGGCGCGTCATGCGCACCTTCCCTTGCAATCAGGCTCGGACGCCGTGCTGCGGCGGATGCACCGGCGCTACCGGCCCTGGCACTATGCTGACAAGGTCGCGGCGCTGCTTCGCGCTGCCGGAGCTGAGCTGACCCTGGGCGCGGATGTGATGGTGGGCTTCCCCGGTGAGACGGAGGCCGAGTTCGAGGAGACGCTCGGGCTGGTGCGTGCGCTGCCCTTCGGCTACCTGCACCTGTTTCCCTTTTCACCAAGGCCGGGAACGCCAGGCTGGGCGCTCCACACCGAGCGGCCGGTTCCAGCTCCGGCGGTTGAGGAGCGAATGGCCGCCCTTCGCGCTGTTGCAGCAGAAAAAAGCAAAACCCACCGTAGGTGGTTCGTGGGCCGGGAGGTGGAAGCCATCACGCTGCACACTCCGGCGGAGATGGACGCGCGGGAGCGAACCGCCGCGCTGACAGAGAACTTTCTGCCTATGGAGTTGGAGGGCCGACTGGAGGCAAACCGTCTGGTGCGGCTTTGGGTGACTGGTCTGAACGCCGAGGGGACGCTGGAGGCGATCCAGACTGAGGAGAGCGGCATTCGGCGCACCCTGGGCGGGAATCCCACGTAAACCCTTTGTTCAGCGGAGCCGGGCCAATGCTATACTCAGGGAGCGTCTGTGTGCCCGCGGCGATTCCGGTTGAGCCCGGAAGGCGGGCAGCGGCGACTTTTGGAGGAGTACCATCGCACTCGATAAACGTTCGGCAAAGTCCTTTATCCGCATCAACGACCGGATTCGCGCGCGCGAGATCCGCGTCATCGACGAAAACGGCGAGCAACTGGGGATCCTGGCCCCGTTTGAGGCACTGAGGATCGCCCGCGAGCGCGGCCTCGATCTGGTGGAGGTTTCGGCCAACGCGGTTCCCCCGGTCTGCCGCATCCAGGACTACGGCCGCTTCCTCTACGAGAAGGAAAAGAGCGAACGCGCCGCCAAAAAGAAGCAGAAGATCATCACGGTCAAAGAGGTCAAGTTCTCCGTAACCGTGGACGAGCACGACTACCAGACCAAGAAGAATCAGGCGGTCAAGTTCCTCAACGGGGGCGACAAAGTGAAGGCGAGCCTGCGCTTCCGCGGCCGGCAGATGGCCCACCGCGATCTGGGCTACGCCATCGTCAACCGGCTCATCCAGGACATCGGCGAGGCGGGCATTGTCGAGTTCATGCCGCGCATGGAAGGGACGATCCTGCACGCGATTCTGGCCCCGTCGAAGAAGCAGGAAGCGCCCAAGCCCAAGCCGCCAGCGCCGCCCGCCGCCTCACCCGCTCCCCAGATCAAGTAAATCCCTTCAATAATTTGGGTGCCCCAGGTCCCGCCGTTGGAACCTGGGGCCACGAACCCCACCTCCCCAAACTGATCACTGACCACTGACAACTGTCCCCTGCTTCAGTGCAGCCAGCGCAGGCCGAGCGGTTTGTTCGGCGGCACGGGCAGCACGATGAAGCCCTCGCGCCAGTGGCCCTCCTCGCGGCGCGGGGGATTGCCGACAATGCGCGCGCCGGCCGTCGAGCGGTCTTCGAGTGCCAGCCCTGGCAGCCCGCCGACGATGGCCTGCAACTGGTCGTGATTCGGCGGGCGGTTCACGGTAAACGGAATCAGCGCCCGCAGCGCGCCGAAGGCCTCGGCCAGGTCGCTCACCCGCGCCCGGCGCTTGGACGGCAGCGGGTTCAGTCCCAGCGACTTCCAGGCCGCATACGGGTAGCTCTCCACCAGGATGCGTTCCTGCGGCGAGCCGGGCTGCTCGCGCGTGGCAAGCCTGCGCCAGCCGCGCCGGCAGAGGGCGTCGTAGACATCCACGCAGAACTCGGCGAAGGGGCGATAGGTGCGCGGCTTTACCATGCCGGGCAGGCCGGTCTTGGCCGCGGTGTTCAGTTGGCGCTCGCTGACGCGGGCGTGCTCCAGGCCGTTCGAGCCCGACTTCCAGGCCTGCGGCCCGTCCAGCATCATCACCCGGATGCCGCGCACTCCGCAGAGGTGGTTCAGCCGCCCGGCCAGGGTCTCGGCGCTCACAGGGCCGACCTCATTCCACAGAACTATCTCGCAGCGGATCAGCCCCTCGTCCGAGTCCGGCGCGCACATCCGCTCCAGCACCACTAGCCCCAAGTCGGACCAGCGGCGGGTTGCGAGATCGACAGAGAGAACGGCCATCCTCCTGACAGTAGTCCGCGGCGGAGGCCGGGACAATGGCCAAACCAGCAAACCAGCCCCACGACTGACTCTTTTGAAACCGAAGGCCGAAACGGGACGCTCTGGCCGGCGTACCCGGCTCTGCTGTATACTGGTTGAAGCCTCAAGAAGGCAGGGGAAGTCCTGTCTCACGGGCAACGCGCCAGAGCCACCCAAGCTGGAATAGACCTGCTCTGGCGGACAAAGAGAAGAAAATGCCCAAGTTGAAGACCCATACGGGCGCGGCCAAGCGCTTCAGCAAGACTGGCACCGGCAAAATCAAGCGGGGCCAGGCGAAGACGCGGCACATCCTTACTTCGAAGCTGCCAAAGACGAAGCGCAAGCTGGGCCGGACCCTGCTGGTTTCCGATGGCGACTACAAGAAGGTCGCGCGCATGATACCTTACGCCTGATTGCTGTGCCGGCTCCTGACGGAGGCGGCGCTTCAGGGCCCGAAGCCAACGCGTTGCATGGGCCCCCGATTGGCGGACAGTTTCCGAGTCCGGCCAGCCGAGAAATCAAGGCTTGAACGAGCGAGTGAAGAGGTTACAGCCCGGCCGCCAAGGCACGGGCCTCCTGCCTCCAGCCGCACAACCGAACGCAAAATGGAGAA
>Ga0302270_10006919_pt1 | contig 10070 bp, 7 predicted proteins | sample III_Bog_E2_3_FD_198773 | JGI IMG/M metagenome (GOLD analysis project Ga0302270, IMG submission 198773) | Peat permafrost microbial communities from Stordalen Mire near Abisko, Sweden - III_Bog_E2_3 | ecosystem: Environmental > Terrestrial > Soil > Wetlands > Peat | place: Sweden: Abisko...
CTACCTCAGGATAGACAGAGCCGGTGGAAAGAAAAATGTCAGGATAACCATCGTTGTCAAAGTCCACCAACCCCGCGCCAAACACCACAAAGCGCGTCTCCTTGTTGAGCCCGGCCTCGATCGTAACGTCTTCGAAATTGCCTTTTCCATCGCCCCGGTAAATACCCGTTGCCTGATTGTAGTAGTGGGTCTTCACCAGGTCGGTATGGCCGTCCAGGTTGTAGTCGCCCGCGCAAACTCCCATCCCGCCCATCTTCCGGCCATCGCCGCTCAAAGCCAGACCGCGAAACAATGCCTCTTCGCGAAACGTGCCATCGTGATTGTTCATCAGCAGCAGGGAAGGTGTGGAATCGCAGGCCACAAAGATATCCGGCCAGCCGTCTTCGTCCGCATCGATGCCGATGGCCGTCAGTCCATACGATCCTTGAAACCCTTGTACGCCGGACTCTTTCGAAACATCCGTAAATGTTCCATCGCCGTTGTTGCGATAAAGATAATTCTGCGACTTGGGCAATCCTTCCGGCCCGCACATCACCGGCACTCCCTCGTAATTGCAGTTAGGAACGGCCATCGATGGTTTGGGAGCATTGGCAAGATCGATTTCAAGATAGTTTGAAACAAACAGATCCAGCAGCCCATCGCGGTTGTAGTCCACAAAGGTGCACCCAGTGCTGTAGCGCGTCTTAGGATAAAGTAACCCGGCTTTGGCAGTTACATCCGTAAAGGTTCCATCGCCGTTATTGCGATAAAGAATGTTCTGCCCATAGTAAGTAAGAAACAAATCCTCAAACCCGTCGTTGTTATAGTCTCCCACGCAAACACCCTGCGCCCAGCCGTTGCCCGTCAATCCGGCCTGCGCGGTGACGTCGGTAAAAGTGCCGTTCCGATTGTTCTTGTAAAGCCGGTTGCTGGCGCTGGCCGGCGTGTTTTCAAGCCGCCTTCCACCAGGCATAAAAATGTCCATCCATCCATCGTTGTCGTAATCGAAGAAAGCACAGCCGGTGCCCATCGATTCCACAATGTATGTAAAGCTGTCCTGCTCGCCGTAGACCATCGCCTCCGTAAGGCCGGCGGCGTGAGCCACATCCACGAGACGCGAAAACCCCGCAGCAGACTTTGCCGCCGGAAGCGCAGCACGAAGCGATCCAGACAGCAGTGCGGGAGCCAGCGCCACCGGCATTGTGCTAAGCAAGCGCCGGCGCGTCCACGATGAAGTCTTCTTATAACTCATAACTGCCTGCATACTCCGAACGCATAAGTTAGCGAGTCAATGCTGCCCACTGGCTTCCGCCAGTTTATTACTAAGTTCCCGTGCGCCCGCATTGTCAGGATCCAATTTCAAAGCTGTGGCTACAGCGTCCTGCGCCTCCTGAATGCGTGATTCGGAAGCAAGAGTGGCCGCCAGCGAGAGCCACGCCCGTGCGTTGTCTGGAGCAGCCTTAACCGTGATCCGGAACTGTTGTTCCGCTGCCGCATTCTCCCCGGCGTGGAATTCCAGGTAACCCAGCGCGTACTGCGCCACCACAAACTTAGGATCGGCCTTCACCGCCTGTTTCAGCGCGGCTCGCTCACCCGCGGCATCGCCCAGGTTGTTCAATACAAGGGACAGCCGATAAGCAAGCCTGGCGTCTTCAGGCTCAGCGGCGCAGGCCTCCCGATAAAGATCGGCAGCCTTGCTTTTATCTCCATCCTTGATAGCCTCTTCCGCCTGAGTCGCTTTCAGCACCGCCAGAGATTGGTCCGCATCCTCCTTCAGCTTCTGCTTGAACAACTCGAGTTGCTTCTGCGCTTCCTCCGTTTCTCCCAGCGTGCGAAGAACCTTGGCTAACTGAAATCGGACCTGTGACTCCGTTACGCCTAACTCGATCGCCTTTTCCAGTTGTACCTTAGCCCCCGCGGCATCGTTCAGTTGCACCAGCGCCAGCCCAAGATTCATGCGTGAGTTATAATCATTCGGATTTAGAGTTACAGCCTCCTCGAGATGTTTGCGAGCTGCGGAGTTATCGCCCGCCTTGTGCTCCAGAAATCCAACGAGATTCAGCAAATCGGCATCGTGCGGAGCCTGCGCCAGCAGCTTCGACCCCAACGGAGCCGCATCAAAGTAATCTCCGCTGATCACCAGCGTCCGAAATCGTATGCGCTGCGCCTCAAAGTCGTTGGGCTTCTGTTGCACTAACTCATCAGCCAGTTTCTGCGCCGCGTCAAAGTGCGATTGATGCACCTCCAGCGACACCAGTGCTGCCGTCAACGCGTCCGAATAGGGATAAGCCTTCAGCCCCTCCGTCAACACTCGCGCGGACTCCGAGAACATCTCCGCTTTCCTGTAAGCCAGCGACAGGTCGAGAATCAGGCTCTCATCCCGCGGCGCCTTAGGGAGCCGCCGAATCACCGCGTCGTAATCTCCGGCAGCAATCAGTGCCCGGGCCAGCCCATCGAGCGCCTTCGGAGAGGACGGCTCGATTGCGAGCCACGATTTGAACGACTCAACTGCGCATTCAGGTTGGGAGTTCTTGGCGAACCAGTTGCCCATCGCCGCATAAGCTTCGGCGCTGGGATGGTCGTGGATGCGACCCTCCAATGCAGGCGGTCCAATGCAGGTAGCGGCGGATGCGGATACGGATACTCCCATACAAGCCACAAGCATCAGCCAGCGCCCGGCGCGCTCCCTGGGTCTGTACCCACAATCGACGAAACCCTTATGACCTGTTAGTCCCCCACCGGTGGTATCGACCCGCAGCAGATGAAACTGTGCCCCATTCATCGGATGTTTTTGTCCGATGAGTGGGAGCCCGCAGAACACCATGGCGTCCTGTTTGGTTGAACGTGCATTTTTGTTTCTTCCTAGGCGCATGGCTATCAGTCCCCGAGCATACCCGAGCGCAAGTCGACCGCGCAACCAATCCTCACACCCGCCAAAGGCCGCCGAATCGAATGCTTATTCCGGCTCCCCTCGCCAGTCGCACACAATCTCGCGCCGCTGCTCCGAACTTTCCACGGCCCACTCCAGCAATCGTGCCACCCGCCACGCATCTCGGGCCGCCACCGGAGCAGGCCCCGTACCCAGAAGCGCATCGCGAACCCCAGCATAGTAAAGGCGGTAGTCACCTGGGATCGGCGCAACCGGCCGAGTCACCATTCCGCCGTCCACGTCCACGCTCAACGTGCCCCAGTTAGCCGCCGGTTCTTGACCCCAGTCCGCGTCCCTGATGCGGGTAACCTTGTTAAGCGCAGCCTCCTGCGGGTCGAGACCCAATTTCAAGTAATTGCCCCTGGCGCCGCGTAAATGAAAGCGAGGCCCGGGCGGTGACGAAAGGCTGTTGGCCCCTAGAACCACCGTGTATCCGGGATAGCGTAGCCGAATCGTGAACGCGTCGTTTGCGCGCGCCCACTCGCGTTCGCAGCGCACATCGGCGGCCATCGCCTCAGGCTTGCCGAACAGCGCCAGTGCCTGATCCGTAATGTGCGTCCCCAGATCCAGCAGAACGCCCCCGCCAACCGACGGGTCTTCCTTCCAAAGCCGGTCAGACGGGGGATTGGGTCGCCAACGGTCGAATCGTGACTCGAAGCTAACCAGGCGGCCCAGCGAGCCTTCGTGAAGTAGTTTCTGGATCGTCAGGAAATCGCTGTCCCATCTGCGGTTAAAGAAGGGAATCAGGTGAACATTCCGCGCCGCGGCGAGCGAGATCAACTGGGCGACTTCAGCCGACGTTGTGGACATAGGCTTATCCACCACCACGTCCTTGCCGGCCGCCAGAATCTGCCGCGCAACCTCGAAGTGGGTCCCGCTCGGGGTGGCCACAACAAACAGACCAAGCGACGAATCCCCCAGCATAGCTTCAAGCGAGCGGTAGGTTGTAATTCCCGGGTATCGCTGGATGGCGTTCGAGGAACTGCGCTCGACCACCGCCGCCAGCTCCAACCCCTCGACCGAAGAGAGCAGCGGCCCATGAAAGACCCGCCCCGCCATACCGAAGCCCACCAAACCCACGCGAATCATAAGAAACTCTCCGACAGCCGCTTCAACTAACCCTAAAGTTTATACCGCGTCTCAGCCAGCCGGTAGAGCCGCCGCCATACCAGACAATTCATGGCAAACAGCGTCAGCAAGATAAAAATTGTCGCCAGCAGCAGGATGGAAAACGCCGGCTGTCGGCGGCGTCAATTTGCGTGCCCAGTCCAATGGTTTCGATCGCTCAGTCATCCGCGCTAATGCCCTAGAACCGATCCAACTCCGCAAACATCTCACTCAGCACCACGCGAATCGGCGTCTCCGGCACGGTTAGTTCGCCTGTGTGGACCTCTTCAAGTCCGGTGGAAGTATATTTATATGCGATCCGCGGGTTGGTATCGATGATCCAAATGTTCTCCGCACCGAAGAGACGATACTCGGCGGCCTTTTTCTCCATCGCGCCAAGCGAATCTTCAGGCGACAGAATCTCGACCGCAATCATAGGCGGCTGCGTGACATAGCGCTCGAATTTTTCTCCCGCCCGCACCACAAGCACATCGGGAACCCGGAAATTCCTGGCCTTGGTCTGCGTGCGAAGCTCGGGAAAAACCTCAACACCCCACTCCGCCCGCTTGATTGCGAAAAGCACCGTGAGATACCGCTGAAGGATGGAGTGATCTTTCTCGCCCAAGTTTCGCTCCTCGATCCGTCCATCCACGAGTTCGCGGTCCGGGCTCCAGCTCGTCCGGAGGTATTCCCGTACGGTCCAGAGTTCTTCGGGGTTGGGCAGAGTTGCCATGAACCGATTATCGGCGCGCGTCCCAGGTCTGGCAAGTTGAGAGTGGCGGCACGTGCATGGTACCGCTCTCTCCGAACGGTTTCTGCGAAATCCGCACGTAATCCATCTCTCGTTATCAACGGATCGACTCAACCGGACGGGTCTCACCCCTCAAGCTTGTACCGCGTCTCCGCCAGCCGGTAAAGCCGCCGCCATACCAGCCGATTCATGGTAACCACCATCAGCGAAATAAAGATCGTAGCGAGCAGAATGATCGGAAACCGCCCCGTGTCCGTCGCGGAGCTGATCTCAGAGCCCAGGCCAATGGTTTGCAGCGTGCTGTCTTTCAGGTGAGAGTATTCGGCGTAGACCGAGGCGTTCCACGCTCCTCCGGATGCCGTGACCATTCCGGTGATGAGGTAGGGAAAGATTCCGGGAAGAATGAGTTTCGTCCATCGTTGCCACCGTGTGAAGTGAAACAGCGACGACACCTCACGCAGATCGGAGGGGATGGACATAGCTCCGGCAATAACGTTGAACAGGATGTACCATTGCGTGCCCAGCAGCATGAGCGCAATAGAACCAATCCCCAGTCCGCCGCCAATCTTGACCAGGCCAATCAGAATAATAGGGAAGAATGCCGTTGCAGGGATGGATGCCAGCACCTGAGCCGTGGGCTGCACAATGCGCGACAGACGCGGATTGAGGCCGATGGCGACGCCGACCGGAACGGTCCACAAAGCGGAGATGAGCAAGGCGGCATTGACACGCCCGAAGGTGGCGCCAGCGCCTTCGAGCAGCAGCTTCATGTCAGGCCAGGTAACCGTTTTGAGCATCACGATGGCCTGCAACGCTCCCCAGCCCACGACGCCGACTGCCGCGACGGCAAGCGCATACAGTGCGAAGGAGGGACGGTTGGATTTTTCCTCGTCGACGGGGTGGACCACCCGGCACTCCAGGGTGCGGGAAAGCCTGCGATAAATAGGCTCTTCAATGCCTGCCCAGCAACGGCTGGGAAGGGAACTGAGCAAGTTGGAACGCCGCAGTAGAGCCAGAATCGGCGAACTGACGCGATCGGCGGACTCCACCGATTCAAATTTGAACTTGTCGCTCCAGGCAATCAATGGGCGCCACACCAACTGATCGGTGGCGACCACGATCACGATCACCGTGCCGATGCCGAACATCAGTGCCCTGTAATCGCCGGAATTGGTGGCCACTTGGAGGTAGCTGCCAATCCCTGGGAGCTGGTAGGTGTAATTTGCGAAGGGGGAGATTTCGCAGGCGATCAGCGCGAACCATCCTCCAGCGACGGAGACGATCGAGTTCCATACAAGTCCGATCGCCGCGTACGGCATCTCAAGCTGCCAGAAGCGCTGCCAGGCGGAGTAACGGTAGATTCGCGAGGCCTCAACCATCTCCCGGGGGATCGACTTGAGTGAGGAATAGAAACTGAAGGCCAGGTTCCATACTTGTCCCGTAAAAATGAGCAGGATGACTGCCATCTCGATTCCCAACTGGTGCCCAGGAATCAGCGCGACCATGAAAAGGACGACTGGAGGCAAAAAGCTTAGCACGGGGATGGACTGCAGGATGTCGAGTACGGCCACCATCCAGGGTTCGATTCGCCGATTGTAGGCGGCAATATAGCCGTAGGCGATGGCGAAGATCAGGCTGAGCAGGTATGCAATTCCAATGCGCACGATCGAGTAGAAGGCGTAGACCGGCAGGGCGCTGATCGAGTGAGAGATATCGGCGATTGGCGCCGGCTTGCTCAACCAGTACTTGCCCGTGCTGACGATGGCAAAGAAGATTGCCAGGCCACATGCAGCAACGCCCAGGTCGATGAGAAATGGCCAGGTGCGGGTGGTGACGACCGTTCTCGCGAGAGGGTGCTGAAGGTTCACTGGCTATCCTCACTGTCAGCAATATCCTCTTCGGGCGCGTCCGGCAGCACGAAGCGGCGTCGCCCCGCGTCAAAGTCGAACAGCTCCGCGTAACGTCCCCAGGCCACCGCAGTCTCCATCTGCCGCAGGCTTTCTTCCTCGCTGAACTGCTCGTCGATCATGTCCAGGAAAAAGTCCTCTGGAACGGTGTGGTCGCTCTTCGATTCCAGCGCGCGCCTGATCTGACGCAGCAGCAGCACGTGCTCCACGGCGGCGTCGCGGAACAGCTCTTTCTGGCGGAGAATTTCGGAGTTGGCAAACTCTGTGCCGCTGGGCGTAATCGCCGCGTCGCCTTCGTCAATCTTCAGGAATCCAAGCAGTTGGGACGCATCCACAATGGGCAGCAGATCGTCGATCTCGAACGCCAGGTCGTCGGCCAAACGGTAAATATCGTCGCGTCCGCCCTTGTCCAGAAGCAATTCCAGCAAGCCGGCCATGCCGCCGGGGCGCGCATGCGGCAGCATCTGGTAGTGCATCTGCCGTTGATCGCGCACCCGGCGCTCTGGATGTTGATGACCCGGCGCGTCGGTGGGAGCCGTGTCAGGCTTGGTAAGCACTTTGTAGATGTAGTCCACAAGGCTTGTGAACGGTTCGGATTTGCGATCCCGCGGCTGCGCCAACTGCACCTTGAAGTCGGTGCGGATGTGCCCGGGGTTGCGTCCCAATACAATAATTCGGTCGGCCAGCAGCACTGCCTCTTCAATGTTGTGCGTAACAATAAACACGGCCTTCGTCGGCATGGTCTTGTTGGCCCACAACTCAAGAAGTTCGCTGCGCAGGTTCTCCGCAGTCAAAACGTCCAGCGCGCTGAAGGGCTCATCCATGAACAGCACTTCGGGTTCCACCACCAGCGCCCGGGCAAACCCGACCCGCTGCTTCATCCCGCCGGAAAGTTCCTTGGGATACGCGCCTTCAAACCCGTCCAGTCCAACCGTGTCCAGCATTTTCATGCTGCGTTCGCGGCGCTCGTTCGGGCTTACGCCGCGGGCCTGCAACGGGGCCTCCACGTTTTCCAGCACCGTAAGCCATGGAAACAACGCGAAACTCTGGAAGACGATCGAGACGTTGATTTCGGCATCGGCAATCGGCTTCTCGTGCCAGTAGACCTGTCCGGCCGACGGGGTGGAAAGCCCCGTCAACATGCGCAACATGGTTGACTTGCCTGACCCGGAAGGACCAAGCAATGCCAGAATCTCTCCCGGCACAACCGAAAGGTCGGTGGACGAAATGACCTGGATCCGGTTCGCGCTGGGCTGCGCATAATACTTTTCAATATGTTCGGCGCGTATGATTGCCTCGACAGTTGGGGCCGGGGCCGGAGTCTGGCCCGGTGTAGGGATAACCGCTTCCTGCATACGAGATTCTCCGGTTGGGGTCCGCTTGGGAAATTTTGCGGCCGGTTGTTGTTTTCAAGTGTATGATTGCCGGATTGCTGCCAGATGAATTCGTGCCGGCTGCAACCAGCTTGTGATCTTCTCAAAGGCAACTGCAATTGTCTCGCCGCACCTGGGTTCGCCCCTTGAACGCCGGTGCGCTAGTCTCCGAACCGAGCGTATCATCCCAGCAATACGGTGCGCCAGAAAAGCGCTGCGGCGGCCATTTGAGCTTTCTTCAAAGCCGCCAAGTCTCGTACACTATCCCTGCGGACAAAATGCAAGCGTCCTCCAGAAAATGCGTCCCTGAGAGTATGCCGGAAAAAAACGCCAAACCCAAGGTTCTTGTTGCCGACGACGAACGGGTGATCGCCGACACGCTGGCCATGATACTCAACCAAAGCGGCTTCAATGCCCGTGCCGTTTACTCCGGCGAAAAAGCAGTGGAACTTGCGTCCACTTTTGAGCCCGACATGCTCATCTCAGACGTCATCATGGACGATCTGAACGGAATCGACGCGGCAATCCGGATCAGGGAACTGCTGCCGCGAATCAAGATTCTGCTCTTTTCCGGGCAGGCCGCCACCGCCGATTTGCTTGAAAAGGCCCGCACCCAGGGCTATGAGTTCGAGATCCTGGCCAAACCCGTCCACCCCCAGGACCTGCTGACCAAACTGCGCGGCTAACGGAACACCGTCCCTCGAGTGCGAAATTCCTCTCCGGTTTCCCGTGCCCCATCTTTGCTGTCATCATGAGCATCTTGACCCGCCCCCAGCGGGTTACGCCTGAAATGAACATTCCGCACCTTAAAAAAACGCCCCGGAGGGGCCGAAGGATAATAGCCCAGGACAAGCGAAGCGCAGTCCTGGGTACAAGCCCAAAATCAGCCTCGAGCCCAGTAGGGGCGCGGTGAAATGGCCCGTGTTCCTCTGGAGGGAGCGAAGCGAGTCGAAGGACCTGCGTCTCGTCAACCTGTCGCAAACGTGGGATCGCAGTTCCTTCCTAAAGCTCCCGCCGCCCCTCCATCGCCCGCGCCATCGTCACTTCATCGGCATATTCAATGTCGCTGCCGGCAGGCACGCCCGTTGCAATTCGCGTAATCCGCACCCCAGCCTTCCGCAACGCCGCTGCCAGCCAATTAGCAGTAGCCTCGCCCTCCAGGGTGGGGCTGGTCGCCAGAATCACCTCATCCACCTCCCCACGCTCCACCCGCGCCACCAGCGTCCGGGTCCGAAGCTGGTCGGGACCAACCCCGTGTAATGGCGAGAGCGTGCCATGCAAAACGTGGTAGACCCCCTGGTAGCCACCCTGCGATCCTCTGCCACGCTCAACGGCGGCAATGCTGGTAGGCTCCTCCACTACGCAAACCAGGCGCTGATTGCGCGTTGGGCTGACGCAGTAAGCACAGGGATCGACGTCGGTAACGTTGTTGCAGATGGAGCAAAGACGCAAGGCAGCCTTCAGGCCGCGCACCGCGTCCGCCAACGCCTCCGCATCGTCGTCTGTCGAGCGCAGGATGTGAAACGCGAACCGCTGGGCGCTCTTCGAGCCCACTCCCGGCAGCTTCTTCAACTCTTCAATCAGCCGCGCCATCGGCTCGGCATAGCGTGACACGTTCCTGCCTCCCAAGTGTTGTGTTTCAGAGATTGCTCTATAACAAGCTGTCATCCTGAGCGAAAGGGGCCCCGAACGTTTCTCAGTTCGGGGGTGGTGAGTCGAAGGATCTGCTTCTTTGCCCTACACAGTTTTGATGAGAACTTCTGGGACGGGATACTAAAGCGTCCGATAGACGATCCCGGTAAACAGATCTCCCTGCATGAACCCTTTACCCCAAACACCATCGAACTCCGCCGTGGGCTTCTTCGCCACTGCCTCCTGCTCGCTGGCTCCTGCGGCCTTCAGCGCGGCTACCTTATCCCGTACACCCGCCAGCATGTCGTGGTACCTCTGCAGATCCGCTTTCCCTCCCAGCGGCCCGTGACCGGGAATGATCTTTGTGTCTTTATCCGCGATAGCCAGCGCCT
>Ga0302270_10006926_pt1 | contig 10063 bp, 8 predicted proteins | sample III_Bog_E2_3_FD_198773 | JGI IMG/M metagenome (GOLD analysis project Ga0302270, IMG submission 198773) | Peat permafrost microbial communities from Stordalen Mire near Abisko, Sweden - III_Bog_E2_3 | ecosystem: Environmental > Terrestrial > Soil > Wetlands > Peat | place: Sweden: Abisko...
TCTGCAACCACGGCTTGTACGCAGCCCGCAGAAACGTCGATTGCACCCCAACATGCACCACCAGAAACGGCATCCGGTTGCGGTCCAGCGGCACCGCGATATCCAGCACCTGCGGCTTCCCGAATACCGTCCGCACCTGGTACAGAATATTGCCGTCGCGCACCCGCGCAAAGGCTTCGCGATACGCCGGGCGCTGGTTCACCGCATCCGGGTCCGTCGAAACTATGGTGAAATCATGCGCGTCCGTCACGCTCACATCCTCGACAGACCGCTCATAGCGCACAATCCCGTCCATCGCGCCCTGCAGGTCATCGCTGCTGCGCAACGCATCCACCACCGCCGCATGCAGTAGATCGTCGGCCACCGTGCTGTCGCTCGAGGTCGAGGCCGTCGGAGGATGTGCCCGCAGCCCCGTCTCCACCGCATGCCGCGTCTCCAGCAGCACCTCGCGCGCCAGCACATCGTTGGCCGCATACGTCTGCTGCACCCGCTGCCGCAGCAGTTCGCTCAGAAAGATCGCGCACAGCACCAGCACAATCGCAAAGGTCAACCCGCTGGCTGTCAGCACGAGCTTCGTTCGCAGGCGCATACCTACCCCGCCGCTATCTCGGACTCATCCGCCGCATGCCCGGATGCGTTCGCATACTCCTTCAATTTGTTCTGCAACGTCTTTGTCGTGATCCCCAGGATCTCCGCCGCGCGTGTCTTGTTGTTGTGCGTGGACTCGAGCGTCTTCACAATCAACTGCCGCTCCGCCTCATCCACGGTCGTGCCAACCTGCACATACACCGTGCGCTCATCGTCGCGCGCCGCCGCCTCGTGCGCAGGCGTGGCCAGCCGCGTCGCGTATCCCGGCTCGCCAAAGTGCGGTGGCAGATGCTCCAGCTTCAACCGCCCCGTCTGTGCCAGCACGGTCGCCCGTTCAATCGTATTCCGCAACTCGCGCGCATTGCCTGGCCAGTCGTACCGCATCAGCCGTTCCATCAGCTCCGGTTCAATCCCGGAAATCTGGCAGCCATGCCGCAGGTTCATGTCGTCCACCATCTTCGCCGCCATCGCCGGAATATCGGAGGCATGGTCGCGCAGCGCCGGCATCTGGATATTGAACACATTGAGCCGGTAAAAAAGATCGCCGCGCAACTGCCCGCTCGCCACCGCTTCCTGCGGATTCTTATTGGTCGCCGCCACCACCCGCACATCCACCGGCGTCTCCGCCTTGCTGCCCAGCCGCCGCAGCTTGCGGTCTTCCAACACCCGCAGCAGCTTCGCCTGGGTCGCCATAGGCATCTCGCCAATCTCGTCCAGCAACAGCGTCCCTTCCTCGGCCAGCTCAAAACACCCTGCCCGCCGCTCCACCGCACCGGTAAACGCGCCCTTCTCATGGCCAAAGATCTCGCTCTCGATCAGCGTCTCCGGAATCGCCGCGCAGTTCACCGCCACAAACGGCTTCGTCCGCCGCGAACTCAGCTCATGCAGGCAGCGCGCCACCAACTCCTTGCCCGTCCCGCTCTCCCCCGTCACCAATACAGACACGTTCGACGGCGCAATCCGCTCAATCAGGTTGAAGATCGCCTTCATCTGCGGCGAACTCCCCACCAGCGCCCCGCACATCCCCGCATCGCGAGACTCCCGCCGCGTCGTCTCCAGCTCCGGACTCGCATTCGCCTCGCGCTGCCGGCTCGCGCCCTGCAGCACCGTCCGCAGCCGCGCCGGGTCCACCGGCTTGGGAATGTAGTCGTACGCGCCCATCCGCATCGCTTCCACCGCAGACTCAATCGACCCCTGCGCCGTCAGCATCACCACCACCACACCTGGCTCCGCCTCGCGCACCCGCGCCAGCAGCTCCATCCCATCCATACGCGGCATCTTCAGGTCCGTCACCACAATCCCCGGCGACCACTGCCGCACCCGCTCCAATCCCTCCACGCCATCTTCCGCGCACTCCGCGCGAAACCCCCACGACGCCACCAACTCGGTCAGCCCCGTGCGAGCATGCGCCTCATCTTCCACAATCAAAACCTTCTCAGCCACGTTCACCTTCCGTACTGGAGCAACCACTTCACGCCCCGGCACTCCTTCCAGTATCCATTCCGTACCGATTCCGCAGCAAGCTACACCCCGATATTGTCTTGGATGCACAAACCTTTCCAACCGTCACCCCTTCCCTCGCACCTGCTATTTCCCGCTTTGTCATTCCTGCTATTCCCGCTTGTCATTCCTGCTATTCCGGGTTGTCATTCCTGCTATTCCGGGTTGTCATTCCTGCTATTCCCGCTTGTCATTCCCGCTATTCCGGGTTGTCGTTCCTGCTATTCCGGGTTGTCATTCTGAGCGCAGCGAAGAATCCCCGCATTTCGCCTTTGCTGTTGCCTTACCTCTACCGGCAAACCCCACAATCTCACTTCCGCAGGCTATCCTTACCCCATGTCTTCATCGCCGCTCGACCCCGAAATCACCCCGCAAGCCTTCGCCCAGCTCCGCGCCACTCCATCGCCCGACGCCCCCATCCTCCTCGACGTCCGCGAGCCCTGGGAGTTCCACACCGCGGCCCTGCCCGACTCCGTCCACATGCCCATGGGCGACGTCCCCTCCCGTGCCCACGCCGAGCTCGACCCCGACGCCTCCGTCATCGTCCTCTGCCACCATGGCCAGCGCTCGCTCTCCGTCGCCATGTGGCTGCGCAACCAGGGCTTCGAGCGCGCCCAGTCCCTCGCCGGCGGCATCGACGCCTGGTCCCGCATCATCGATCCCACCGTCCCCCGCTATTAGCCCCCAAATATGAGGGCCAGTCTACTCCCGCATCCTCCCCGCCGACGCCACCAACCCCTGACCCCTCGTGTACGAAGGATGGTCAAACGCGATCATCCCCGCCCGCCTCGTCCTCCACATCCATCTCCGCCGCCCGCATCGCCCCCCCCTTGCTCTCCGCCAGCACCTGGATCCGCCCCTCCGCCTGCTCCAACTCCGCCTTGCACGCCTCGGACAGCTTCATCCCGTCCTCAAACAGCCGCACCGACTCATCCAGCGTCAGGTCGCCCTTCTCCAGCCGCTCCACCACCGCTTCCAACTTCGTCAAATGTTCTTCAAATCCCGCCATATCGTCCCTCGTTCCAAACCCTCCAGCAAGCATATCGCGAGAGCACCGATGGAAGCAGCCGCTCTGGAGTCGCCTTCCCGCCTCCGCTCTCACAACAGGGGGTCACCCCAAAAGTCGTCAACCCCCAAAATCCCTCATCTCCCTCATTCCACGTGAAATAGAGTTGGCATACTAGTTATGCCCAACCTGCTATCATTAAGAAGTAGAGTCAAGCCACACCAACCAGCCCCGGCCAACCACCGGGGCTTTCCTTTTGTTTTCTTATATTTACCCGTAACCACCATGGATGCTTATATTTAGCGAGTCATATTTTCGCTAACTATATGCATCCATTCGACGTATAGCCTACCCCCCCCAGGGGGGGTACCCCAGGGAGAACCACCATGCGCGTCAACCTCTGCCGCCACATCAAGTCCAATGGCATCCAGTGCCACGCCGTCGCCCTCCGCGACAACCACTTCTGCTGCTTCCACCACCGCCTCAACGAGGGCCACCGCCTCTACCGCCTCCGCATGGTCGGCGCCAAAGGCCTCACCGAGCGCGGCTTCATCATCCCCCTCCCCGCCATGGAGGACCGCCTCTCCGTCCAGCTCGCCATCTCCGAGGTCCTCAACGCCCTCGCCTGCAACTTCATCGACGCCAAACGCGCCAACGCCTTCTTCTACGGCCTCCAGCTGGCCTCCTCCAACTGCAAGGGCCTGGAGACCATCCCCAACCCCACCGCCGTCGTCCGCGACTGCGACCGCGCTCCGGATATCATCGAAGCCGTCCGCGTCGACATCGCCCCACCCGGCCGCACCATCGAAATCGAAGACCCCGCCCCCGCCCAAGCCGAGGAGAATCGCCCTCCTCAACCCGCCGCTTGCCCTTCGGAAGACGATGCTCGTCATCCCATCGCCAACGCTTGTCATTCTGCCCCTGACCATCCCATCACCCATGTTTGTCATTCTGAACGCAGTGAAGAATCCCCGCATTTCGCCCTCGCTAGCGCCACCAGCGCCCACCCCTCCACCCCGCATTTCGCCCTCGACCGCGCCACCAGCGCCCACCCCTCCACCCCGCACTTCAAAACCGAAGCACCACCCCCACCCCTCCGCACCGACTGCACCGAAGAAGAGCTGCTCGCCTGCCACCGCCTGCTCGACGATATGGAACGAATCGCCGAATACGCCGACCTCATGCTCAACGTCCCATACTCCGAGGAAGAACCCTGGATCGACCTCCCCATCGCAGCCCTCGCCGCCACAGCCAACCCAGAGCCGGAGCCCTCGAACCTTGCTCTCGCACCGCCGCCAACCTACAATCAACCAAACCCCTCCCGTCCCTCCCCAACCACCGCACAACCAGCAACGGTCGAAGAACAACCAGAAACGAACAGCCCAAAAGATGATCACTACCCCGATTCCCGAAGCCCTCACCTTCGACGATGTCCTCCTCGTACCCGCCTACAGCGAGGTGGTCCCTACGCAGGTCAGCACCCAGACCCAGCTCACGAAGAACATCACCCTCGCCACCCCGCTCATCTCCGCCGCCATGGACACGGTCACGGAGTCACGCCTGGCCATCGCCATGGCCCAGCAGGGAGGCATCGGAGTCATCCACCGCAATCTCACCATCGCGCAGCAGGCCCTGGAGATTGACCGCGTCAAACGCTCCGAGTCCGGCATGATCGTAGACCCGGTCACCATCTCGCCCGAGCAGCCCATCTCCGACGCGCTCGAACTCATGCGCCGCTTCAAGATCTCCGGCGTCCCGGTCACCAAGAATGGACGCCTGGTCGGCATCCTCACCAACCGCGATCTCCGCTTCGTCTCGCATACAGACATTCCCATCGACGACGTGATGACCAAGAAAAACCTCATCACCGTCCCCGTCGGCACCACGCTGGAGCAGGCCGAGGACATCCTCCACCAGCACCGCGTCGAGAAGCTGCTGGTCGTCAACGACGACTACGAGCTCAAGGGCCTCATCACCGTCAAGGACATTCAGAAGAAGTTGAAGTATCCGAATGCCTCCAAGGACGAGAAAGGCCGCCTGCGCGTCGCCGGCGCCATCGGCGCCACCGGAGACTTCCTCGAGCGCGCCGCGGAACTTATCGCCATGCGCGTCGACGCGCTCGCCATCGACTCCGCGCACGGCCACTCGTCGCGCGTGCTGGAGGCCGTCACCGCCTGCAAGAAGCGCTATCCCAACGTCGACCTCCTCGCCGGCAACGTCGCCACCTACGAGGGCGCAATGGCCCTCATCGACGCCGGCGCAGACGCTGTCAAGGTCGGCATCGGACCGGGAAGCATCTGCACCACGCGCATGGTGACAGGAGCCGGCATGCCGCAGATCACCGCCATCGCGGAGGCTTCCAAAGCCGCGCAGAAAGCGGGCATCCCGCTCATCGCCGACGGAGGCATCAAGTACTCCGGCGACCTCACCAAGGCCATCGCCGCCGGCGCCGACGTCGTCATGATCGGCTCCCTCTTCGCCGGCGTCGACGAGTCGCCCGGAGAGACCATCCTGTACCAGGGCCGCAGCTTCAAGGCCTATCGCGGCATGGGCAGCCTCAGCGCCATGGCGCAGGGCTCCGGCGAGCGCTACTTCCAGTCGCCCGACGACATGAACACCTCCGCCTCCGCAGAGCGCCCCTCGGTCACGGCCCGCGAGAGCAGCGGCAACAACCGCCTCGCCAAGTTCGTCCCCGAGGGCATCGAGGGCCGCGTGCCCCATCGCGGCCCGCTGGAGGCGATGGTCTTCCAACTCGTCGGCGGACTCCGCTCCGGCATGGGCTACCTCGGCTGCGGCAGCATCGCGGAGCTGCACAAAAACGCGCGCTTCATACGCATCTCCAACGCCGGTCTGCGCGAGTCGCACGTCCACGACGTCATCATCACCCGCGAAGCGCCCAACTACCACGCGGAATAAGCCGTACGCTCACGCGGAACAGACGGTAGGTCAGCCGGGTAATTTTTACCCGGAGGCCTCCGCTCGGCTCCGATTCGTAACCACTTAAGTTACACAGAAGAAACGCACTCCGGTTTGGCATCCCGCTTGCACTTTCACGGGAGAGTCTAGCTGCGCGGCTCGGTCGAATTTCAGCTTCGGAGAAGCTCCAATGTCGGTTTCCCCAGCCCTGCTCAACCCGTATCAGTCCATACCGCGAAGCGCTGCTGTTCGCAGGAATTGGCGCTATGCATTCTTCGGCATCGCCTTCGTCTGCTGCACCTCGAACAACTACTTTGGAGGAGCCCACACCGGAATGCTGCTCAACGCGGTCTGGCGCGCCGTCCTCGGCTCCTGGCACTTCGAACTCCGCGGCGAAGTCAACGAGATCATGCGCAAGGTCGGCCACTTCTTCGGCTATGGAATGATCGGCATCATCTTCCGCAACGCGTGGTACGCCACAGCGCGCACGCTCTTCGCCCCCACGCGGCAGTGGACGATCGCCTTTGCAGCGTCGCTGGGGGTCGCTTCCACCTTCCTCGTGGCCTGCCTGGACGAGTGGCATCAGTCCTATTGCCCTGGTCGAGTGGGCAGCTTCCGCGATGTCCTCATCGACACCACGGGAGCACTTCTGCTCAACGTCCTCCTCTGGGAATGGCACGCCCGAAAGCGTCGCCTCATATTGAGCGTCGCCGGCCAATAGAGCGTGGGTGGGCGTGAAAATGCGGGGATTCTTCGCTGCGCTCAGAATGACAAGCAGCCGGGCTAGGAGCCGGGTGTGGTGGGGACGCTGGGCATTCCGGCCAGCGTGTCGCGCATGTATTTGTGGGGGTTGACGGGCGTGTTGTGGATGCGGACCTCGTAGTGCAGATGCGCGCCCGTGGTGCGGCCGCTGACCCCGACGTATCCGATCACCTGCCCGCGGACCACGTTCTGACCGGCGATCACGGTGAATCCGGACATATGCGCGTAGCAGGTCTCCACGTTGTGGCCGTGGTCCAGGATGACCTCGCGCCCGTAGCCGCTCTCCATGGCAGCGGACTTCACGATGCCATCGGCGCTGGCGCGGATGGGTGTGCCGATGGGCGCCGAGATGTCGATGCCGGTGTGGAACTCGCCTTCGCCGTTGCCCGTCACCGGGTCTTCGCGCTGGCCAAAGCTGCTGCGGATGGGCCCGATCACGGGCCACAGAGAGGGGTCGTCCGCGGAGATGTCCGAGTCGCCACTGCTGCCGACGCCAGCGATGGACCCAAGGCCTGGCATGCTGTCGATGGCGCGGGCAGCCGTGCCGCTGATTGCGGAGTTGCGCAGACTGTAGAACGTGTCCAGCGACTTGTAGTAGTTCTCGTCGGTGAAGCTGGATGCGGAGTCGGTAACCAGCGCGCCGCTCGCCTTGGCGCCTGCGGTCTTATCCGCGGTCTTCATCCGCATGTGGCCCATGGGTGCGGCCAGCTTGTTTGCTGTGAGGCCGTAGAGCGCGGAGATCTCCGTGGCCAGCGACCCGAGCGAGGCGGCCTGGATGTCTTTCTCGTGCGCCTGCTTCTGCAGGCTGGCATAGTCCTTCTGCAGCGAGTCGTGGTCGTTGCGCAACTGGTTGAAGCGCGCGGTCTTGACCAGCATTCGAGAGTAGGACCCGGCCAGCCCTGTAATGGTGAAGGCGCCGATGACGGCTGCCGCGATAAACACATAGGCGTAGTGCAGCGGCACCGGCAGCTTGCGGAGCTTGCCATCCTCATCACGGCTGACGAGAACAATGTAGAAGCGTCGTTTGAGACGGAAGCGCTTTGAAGTCAAAACTACGAACCTGTGCCTGTCCTGAATTGACCTCCCAGCGGGCGCGATGGCGAGCGGGAGATGCGGAAAGATGGAACCCCGGGCAAATGAACTTCGGCAATCGTCATTTGCGATTGCCCACCTAGGTGCGCCATCTCTCTTGGACGTTTCTCTGAGTTTAACAGCCGGTTGGCACGAACGCAATGCGATTGTGCAGCCAATTCCCCTTCTGTGGCAGATTTCGGCCCGCAATGGGATGTTTTCCGTCTGTATTCGCTTTGTCTTCGTCTGAGCCGACGCTTGGAGGCGGTGCTGGTGGGGCTCAGGTTTATGCTTACTCCCTACGATGAAGAATGCCATGGGCGAGTTGGCGCAGATTGAGCGGATACGCTCCGGGTGGGGCGGGCGTGGGGGGCGCGGCCTGACCCTGGGCATCGGGGACGACTGCGCCATTCTGCGTCCGCCCGCGGGGCATGAGGTGCTGGTGACCACTGACTTCTCGCTGGAAGGACGCCACTTCCGCCGCGACTGGCATCCGCCGGAGTCCGCCGGGCACCGTGCGCTGGCCCGCGGACTGAGCGACTTGGCGGCCATGGGCGCACGGCCGTTGGCGGCCTTCCTGTCGCTGGCGCTGCCGGGCGATAGCATGGCGACCCGCGCGGGACGCCAGTGGGTGGAGCGGTTCTTCGCCGGCCTGCACGCCCTGGCGGGGGAGCACGAGGTTCCGCTGGCCGGCGGCGATACTTCCGAGTCTCCCTGTGGGCTGGTGCTGGCGGACATTGTGCTGGTTGGGTCGGCTCCGGCTGGATGCGCACTTCGCCGCAGCGGAGGGCGAGCAGGCGACGCCCTCTACGTGAGTGGCGCCCTAGGTGGTTCCGCGGCGGAGCTCGTCGAATTGGAGCGCCGAGGAACGCAGAAGCTTCGTGGCATAGGGCAGGCAGATGCGGGGACAGCCGGCAAGCATCCGCAGCTGTATCCGCAACCCCGCATCGCCCTGGGTCAGGCGCTGCTGCGGCGGCGCCTGGCGAGTGCGGCGATCGACCTGAGCGACGGGCTCTCGACCGATCTCGGCCACCTTTGCCATGAATCCGGTGTGGGTGCTGAGGTATTGGAGGCTGCTCTGCCGATTCATCCGTTGGCTGCGGCACATCCCGAGCGGGCTCTGGCTCTTGCCCTGAACGGCGGTGAAGATTACGAACTCCTGTTTGCGGCGTCGCCTTCGATCAAGGTGCCGCGGAGTCTTGCGGGCATTGCCATCACCCGCATCGGCAAGCTGGTGCGTGGAGCCGGCATGACCTTGATCGATACTGCGGGCCGTCGTTGTCCCTTGAAGCCTGCCGGCTGGGAGCACTTTGCCGCCAGCTCCAGCCGGTAGCTCCGGCGTATGGCCCTACCCCTAAGCTGCGGTCCCACTGCACCTGGATTGGGTCGTTCGTGGATGGTTGGCGATAAGATGAGCATTGGCGGGACGTCCACCCACGTCTCCCTGATCGTCCCGGTACGGAGGCATTGCTTGCCTCGCCGGTTTAGATGTCCGCATTCCCAAATGGAGTTACCACTGCGATCTATGCATGACTCGACCAAAATTATCCGCTCCACGCTGACTCGCGCCATCAAGGGCGAGCCGCTGCACCCCAGCCCTGTCTTTGCCGCGCCGTATCACACACCGGGCGATCCGGCGGACGCGATGTACAGCTATGCGCGCTCGCACAACCCCACATGGACCGTGCTGGAGAAGGCAATCGGGCAGATGGAGTCCGGCCAGTTTGCCGCTGGCCACGCCAACGCCGGCGACAGCTACCGCGCTAACGCGCTGGTTTTTGCCTCCGGCATGGCCGCTTGCTCGGCCATCTTCGGCGCTGTTCTGCGCCCGGGCGACGTAGTGGTGCTCCCCGGGAATGCCTACTTTGCCGCGCGCCAACTGATGCAGGGCTACTTCGAGAAGATGGGCATCGTGGTCCGCTACGCTCCCACGGCCGGCGACGCGCAGGGGGAGCATCTGGAGGGCGCGCGGCTGCTGTGGATCGAGACGCCCAGCAATCCCACCATGGAGATCTGCGACATTGCCGCGCTGTGCGAGCAGGCCCATGCGGCCGGCGCGCTGGTGGCGGTGGATAACACTACGGCCACGGCGCTGGGGCAACGCCCGCTGGCACTGGGTGCGGACCTCTCGGTTGCATCGGACACCAAGTCCATGACGGGCCACAGCGACATCCTGCTGGGCCACGTGGCGACGCGCGACCGCGAACTGCTGCAGAAGGT
>Ga0302270_10006937_pt1 | contig 10053 bp, 7 predicted proteins | sample III_Bog_E2_3_FD_198773 | JGI IMG/M metagenome (GOLD analysis project Ga0302270, IMG submission 198773) | Peat permafrost microbial communities from Stordalen Mire near Abisko, Sweden - III_Bog_E2_3 | ecosystem: Environmental > Terrestrial > Soil > Wetlands > Peat | place: Sweden: Abisko...
TGCCAGCGAGGGTAAAAAACAAGGTAACTCATTAAGAACAAAGGCCAGATTGATTCGCCCCGTAACGCAAAAGTAAACACAAATAAGGCCCAATAAGCACGATTTAAGCGCATTTAAGCGCCACTTAAGGCGACTTAAGGGCATTTAACGGGGGCGTTTTCGAGCAAAGGAAGGCTCCAAAGCTGCGGAACCCGGGCGCCAACTCAACCGAAATCCTTATGCTCTTTCCAGAGCTCTGACATTGGTTTGCGCGGAGGACCGCAGAGGTAGATGTAAGGGTGGTCGTCAAGCTCTTCGTTGTGGATGCCTTCGGAGTTGCCGTTATGCGCCACGATGCGGCAGTTGGAGAATATCTCATTGGCCTCTTCGGGCCTGATGCCAAGCGCGATGACGGTCGTGATCGGCCGTGTGGGGTAGCCGCGCAGCCACTCGGAGTTGGTGGTGCCGGTAGGCACTGGCAGCCCATACGCGCGACCTAAGATATCGAGTGCTCCGTACTCTCCGTAATTGCCGGTAGTGATGGCGAGGTGGGCCTGCTGATCGGCCGGAAGTGAGTCACGAATCTGCGCCACGGTACGCACCATTTCATCCCAGCCGATTTCTTCGCGTAAGTCGCCCGAGTGGTTAAGAGCGAAGGTGCGCAACGGGCCGGATGAGGCGAGTGGAACCCAGCCGGCAATGATGAGAGCGCCGTATGCCGCGAGCCCGGCAAAGAAGACGGACTGAATGGTGTGCCGGACCCAGGCGGGCAAAGCGGCGACCCAGCGTTCGCACGTAACAGCGCCCATGGCCAGCAACATGGGATAGACGCCGGCAACGTAATAGTCCCGACCCTTGGCAAAGAAGAAGAACCCAACGGGCACCAGATACATGAAGGCAAGCATGCGGTAGCGGGGATTGAGGAGGAAGGCGACGAGGCCCACGATCCAGAGCGGCGCGGCGAATAGATTCACGCACTCACGGAACTGGCCAATGATAAATCCGTTGGCACGGCCCTCGCCCACGTCCCGCGCATGAATATGCTGAAGGAAGTGGTACGAGATGAAGTCGTGGCGCGCGAGCCAGATGAAGTTGGGCAGGAAGATGAGGAGCGCAACAACGATACCGGCCCAGAACCATGGACTGATGAAATATCGGCGGCCGCGAGTGAGGGCGAGGCCAACAAGGAGCCCGGCGATGAAGAAAACGATGGCGTATTTGGTCTCAAGTCCCAGACCGACCGCGGTGCCGATGGCTAGCCACCAGCGAGGATTATCAGACTTGAGAAGTCGAACGGTGAAGTATGCGATCAGCACCCACCACAGGTAATCGAAAGTGGTGTATTGGAACTCGGTACCTTCAAACAGGGGGATGGGCGAGAGGGCCACAGCAAGCGCGGCCGTAACCTGTGCCAGGCGCCGGCCGCCAAGTTCGCGCGCCATAAGGCCGGTAACGATAATGGCTGCTGCCTGGGCGAGAACGGAGAGAAGGCGCAGGCCAACCATGTTGAGCCCGAAGATCGCCATGCTTATGCGCTCCATAAGCGCCGTGAATGGCGGGTAGGCGACGAAGCCCCAATCCATGTGCCGCGCGTCGCTGAGAAACTGAAGCTCGTCGCGATGAAAGCCGTAGCGACCGTTGGTGAGCAAGTGAAGAATTGCGATGGCCGCTGCGATTGCGAAAAGCGCAGCATTTTCGGCGCGATGATGTGCGGGGGGCGAAGTGGCTGGCGCGTTGGCGGCGAGATTTTTTGAACGGGAAGCGATTGGCAAGCAGACCTCCGCTTGCTGAGGGTTACGCAGATAGCGGGGCTTCGGTTCCCTTGCGCCGCTCCAGCTTTCGGCGTTCGAGCGGATTGGGAATTCGCACTGTCGCCATGCCTGCGGCAATTGCGCCTTGAATGCCGATCGGGGCGTCTTCAAACACCAGGCATTTTTCAGGCGGCACGCCAAGGCGTGACGCTCCGGCCAGGAAAACGTCGGGCGCCGGCTTCGAGCGCGCGTAGTCCTCTGAACCAACAATGACGGGGAAGTAGTGGAGCAGCCCGACCACGGTCAGCGACTTGATGATGGATTCGCGTGTCGATCCCGAGACCACAGCAAACGGAATGCGGCTGTACTCGGCCGCAATGATTTCGAGCACCTCGGGCACCGGCTTGAGATCGTGCAACAGCTCGAAGTAGAGATTCTCTTTGCGTTCGGCCAGGGCTGCAACAGGCATCTCGAGGTCGTGCATTATATTGAGCTCGGCAATAATCTGGACCGGAGGCTTGCCTCCCCAGGCGTAAAACAGCTCTTCATCAAATTCGCAGTTCCACTCGCCGAGGGCCTGTTTCCAGGCAATGTAATGCAGGGGCATGGAGTCGACGATGGTGCCGTCGCAGTCGAAGAGATAGGCGCCAAAGTCGCCGGAAGGAATAGCAAGTTTCATGAACCAAGGCACTCCAGAGTCAGTGAGGATCAAACCGGAAAGCCGGTCAGTGATACGAGTCCAAGAAGCCAGTAGAGGCGTGACGTTTGCCGCTAGCAACCGCGAACGCCTAGCATGGGATTATTCGCGGTCAGTCGGGGTGAGCCTCTGAGCCACAGTTGTCGCCTATAAACTGCGATGTCGAGGATAGAGTTCGAGGGAAGAATTATGGTGAACATTCAAATCGAGTATCAAGGAGACCTGCGCTGCAAGGCAACCCACGGCCCATCCGGCAGTGAACTCTCAACCGACGCGCCAAAGGATAATCAGGGCCGCGGCGAGAGCTTTTCTCCTACCGACCTGGTGGCAACGGCGCTTGGCACTTGCATGCTCACAATAATGGGCATTGCGGCCCGCACGTTCAACATTGATATTTCTGGAGCCACTGCAACGGTCGAAAAGGAAATGACGGCGACGCTGCCGAGAAGGATCGAGCGCCTGACTGTGACGATCCAAGTACCTCATTCGCCGAGCCAGGCAGACAAGGAGAAGCTCGAACGAGCCGCTCACACGTGTCCGGTTCACAAGAGCCTGCATCCGGATATCCAGATTCCCATTGAATTCAGATGGGGGTGAACCAGGAGGCCCCCGGCCACCGGTCCGATCCCCATTTTGACGCACCTGCCACGCTCTGCTAACGTAATAAGGGACAAATCAGCGCCACTCACTCCTCAGTAGCTCAATGGCAGAGCATTCGGCTGTTAACCGAAGGGTTGTAGGTTCGAGTCCTACCTGAGGAGCCAATATATCAAGAACTTAGCTCCCGTTGCGCCTTGCTTGCGCGCCGTTTCCGTGGAAAGCAGGCTGTGTTACCTTAACTCCCGCCGTAGCCATCTCAACCGTTACAATGTCTCCGCAAATATCCATCGTGGTTCTGATGTCCGCATGGCGCATCGTCTTCTTTGAATCGCAACAGAGACGGTTGACCCAGCGCACAGAAACCAGCCATTGCTTTCCTGACTGTGTGCCACTCAGGCCCGGTGGCTTGTGCGTGTGGACTGGAAATCGCTTTGAGGTCGCGTCGATAAAGTGGAATTGATATCAAGCTTCGAGCGGACTGATGATTATGGCTGCTGAATTGGTGAGCTCACTGCATCGAGGGGACGGCGCTCGGCTAAGGCTGGAGTCCAATTCGAATCGAAAATATTAATCAGCGACCAGGGATTTGCGGCCAGGTCATAGTGCAACTTCCCTTGCTCATCTACCGAGAGCCTGCTTGCCGGATACAGGAATCCCGTGCTCTTACTGTTGTCGTTGTCGTTGATATCAAACTGTCCAATCAGCATGTCGAAGGACTCGGATTCCGAACTCGGGTTTACTTCATCGGATTGAAGCGGGCGACTGGTAATAAAAGTGATCTGCCGACCGGTTGGCGTTACAACCATTTGGATGAAGGCAATTTCAAAGCTGTCACTTCCGGCAATCGAACAATGACCGGCCGCTTTGGTTTTGGAGAGCGCGACGGCTAATCCTTGATCTTGGCCTCCTCCGAATGCCTTCGCGAGTATCTGCTTTTCCGATGGAGCGGTGTAGTCGTAAATCACCAGCTTCACGGTTATAACGTTCCCGTTCTGAAGGTAAGTGGCTTGCACACTTTCGGGAATTGGACTGCTCGAGAACCCTGGCGTCGTTCCCAGCGTTAACAAGCACGCGACCAGCATACTGGAGAACACTGGCTTGCGGCCGATTCGAATTACGCTCTCGAGCAGACTCATTTTGTAATCCCTCTGGGCTTTCGCTGTTTGTGGAGGCCCTTCGCGCTCGAATCGTCGTGCTATGCGGCTGACTTCTTCTCCGAAAGTCTCTCTGCCTGGACCAGTTCATCGAAGATGGTCCGATATTGGATCATGGCAGTGCGGAGTTCTTCAGTGGATGCTTCAACCCGGCCGGGCCGCACTGCAATAGCATGCGCCACGCGGTAGTTCTCCATCACGCGAGGGTGACTAACTGAGATATCCGCAGCGCGCTGTTCAAAGTTGTCTTTGGGATATCCGCGCGCTTCAAGGAGCGCAGCGATCAAATCGTCGGCTTCAGTGACCGCGGCATGGGGATGGTCGACAAAGCGCGATTGCACTGTCTGCCACTCTGTGACGAATCGATCCCGTTCGGTGGCGCCGAGTTCACGGATCTTGAATGCTTCAACACGGGTCTCGCGACCGGCCAGCTTAGCTTCGGCCTTACGCCAGGAGCCGTGCTCCGTAACTTCGCGGTCATATTCCGATCCGAAACGATTGCGGAGGGCCAGAGTGCGGGTTTTGCGGCGGTGCTCGAATCCTACAACCGCGACGATAACGAGGAAGACGAGCACTACAGCTCCGATGATGAGCTGAGTTTCGGTCAAGTTGAAAGGCATTGTGTTCTCCTGGGGCGGGATTTCCGCGTTTGCGAATGGTTAGTGGGGGGGCTTTGCCCGGCGGGGAAGGAGCCAGCACACGACTCATCATGAGCGTGCAGAAGCGTGAACACTGCGCAATATCGCACACTGTGTGAAATTGTTGAGATTGTGAAAAGAGCTCAGAGAAAACGCATTCCGTTGTTGCGGTGTTAATAATCCTGCATCAATCCCGGCGAGTAGTGCCGTTTCCTTTTGAATACCGATCGGCAGCGCACGAATGACGAATTTCGTGTACGGTTGCTGGAGATTGAAGATGATATAGATTCTCGTCGATGCGCCAGGAATCTAATGGGAAAAGGTTGCGGTCGTATTCGGGTTCGAAATAGTGAAGGAAAGGCGCCGCTTGTTTCCTGCTATTCCTGCGGTATGCCTTGACCATCGTTGCCACACCGGAAATAAGTGCGAAGATGCCAATGGTTAATAGGATATTGGTTAAATTAAACAATGCGTTCTCCTTTGCATTAAACGAACGCGACAACAGGAAGACTGTGGCGTAGAAACCGAAGCCTCCGTGGAGTATGAAGCAGGCTGGCCCCGGATGGCTGCTCAAAATTGCTCAATCTGAAGTTATAACGGGCGGCTGCCGGTGGCTTTCTGCCTAACGGCGATTTGCGATTCACCATCCGAAAATCCAAATTGCTGTTCGATTTTGCTCAGGATTTATAACTAAAGTTTCTCAAGTTCGTGGAACGCTGAGCAATTCTATACAGACCCTGTCAACTTTCCGTTGCTACGTTTGCTTCGTCATGCAGTTTCGACTTTCCGCGTCTGGCTGATGGGGTGATCAGTTTTAGACACGGTTTCACAACAATAGGTTGAGGGGGAACAAATGCGCAGATATAGAACGGTGTTTTCGTGTTTTCTGGCGGCTCTTCTGGTTGTATTTGTCGCCGGTTGCGGCCAAGAAACAGTAAGTCTTCCAGGCGTTGTATCTGTAACCCCCGCTCAGGGTGCTACCGATGTCGTTATTAATACGACCGTCACCGCGACCTTCAGCATGGCGATGAACCCGGCCTCGATTACCACCTCAACCTTTACGCTAGCTGGACCGGATGGGACTGCCGTAGCGGGAGCCGTCACGTACAGTGGAACCACTGCTACGTTCACGCCGACTGCCGTACTCGCATACGGAACTACCTACACCGCTACGATCACCACCGGCGCTTCGAGTCCGGGCGGAGCTGAACTGATTGGCCCCTTCGTGTGGTCGTTTACTACGGCTACTCAGGTTTTCCCGGCTCTTACCGTGCTATCCACGGTCCCTACGGATTCAACCACGGGCGTGCCTGTCAATCAGGTGCTAAGCGCTACCTTTAGTGAGCCGATGAACTGCCCGGCGTTTCCTGCCACAGCGTTCACAGTCACGGGTCCCGGCACGACCTCCGTACCCGGTACCATCGGTTGCGCCGGCGCGGTTGTTACTTTCACTCCTGCGGCCGATCTTGCGACCCACACTGTCTTTACAGCCACCATCACCACCGCAGCCCAGGACCTCTCGGGCGTATCGCTGGCCAGCAATTTCATGTGGAGCTTCAGTACCGCTTCGGCCGCAACTCCGCCGACGGTTATCTCCACCGTGCCGGTGAACGGAGCCGTGAACGTGCCCATCAACCAGGCCCTCAGCGCGACCTTCAACGAGGCGATGACTACGGCCTCGATCGACGCAGCAACCTTTACACTGAAAGCGACGACAAGCGGGACCGCCGTAACCGGAACTGTCAACTATGTAGCGGCCGGCTCTACAGCCACGTTCACACCAAACGCAAGCCTTGCCCCCACCACCGAATACACGGCCACGATTACCGACGGTGCTGAAGATCTGGCGGGCACCCCGATTGCAAAGCCCTATGTCTGGACCTTCACCACGGCTGCCGCGCCACTTGCGGTACCGCCGACCGTGATCTCGACCATTCCCGCCGACTTAGCCACCGATGTGCCGTTAAATCAGATCGTCAGCGCCACATTCAGCCTGCCGATGAAACCGTCAACGATCAATTCGACAGACTTTACGCTCACAGGACCAGGCTCTACTCCCGTGGCAGGCCTGGTTGCCTACGCCGCGGTTGGAAATTCGCTTACGTTCACACCCACAACCAACCTCGCAGCCAACACCACGTTCACTGCCACTATCACAACAGGGGCTCAGGACTTGGCCGGCACTGCATTGAATGGCGGAATTGCTTGCAGCAGCAACGCAGGCAACTGTGTCTGGACCTTTACGACTGGGACGTCTGAAGCCGTTGTTTTGCCGGAGATCGTTTCGACTGTCCCTGCCAATGCGGCCACCAATGTGCCTCTCAATAAGGCAGTCAGTGCAACCTTCACTGAAGCAATGGATCCCTCGACCATTACTACGGATACCTTCACACTCTCGGGGCCGGGCGGAGTTGCGGTAGATGGGACGGTCTCTTACGATACGGTCGACTTCATTGCAACCTTCACGCCCTTGTTGCCGCTGATCGCCAACAGCAGCTATACCGCGACGATCACTTCGGGAGCAGAGGATCTCACCGGCAATCCGCTGGGGAATACCGGCTCACCGAATCCTTGGAGCTTTACCACCGGTGCGGCTAGCGTTCCACCGCCAATCGTAATTGGGCCGACCATAGCTCTATTCGGCGGTTTCGGTGGCGGCGCGGGGATGACAAACCAGGGAATTCATACGGTCATCAATGGAGATATCGGAACTACCGGCAAATCTACAACCATGACGGGTTTCTACGATGAGAGCGTTGCGGCTGTTGCCGGCGTATATCCATGCTCGTACACGGTAACACCAAGCAATATGGGGCTGGTGAATGGGACAATCGATACCGCTCCGCCCCCTCCCAGCGGTGCGTGCCCCTATGAAGGAACCGCCAATACAATGGCCATCGCAACCCAGGCTGCGCTCGAGGCTCGAACCGCTTACACCACTCTTCAGGGCCTCCCTTCCACCGGCGGTCTGGCTGCGGAGTTGGGCAATACAACCATTCGCCCCGGCGTCTATACCAACGCAAGCTCAGTTGGCATTACCACGGGGCCACTTACCCTCGACGCTCAGGGCGATACCAACGCCTACTTCATTTTCCAAATTGGATCGTCTCTCACAGTAGGCACGCCGACAGCACCGGAAAGCGTAATTCTGATCAATGGAGCCAACGCCGCCAACGTCTACTGGGCAGTCGGGGGCCTTCCCGGCGCGGTCATCAATTACGGGGGAGGCGGGACGATGGTGGGCACCATCATCTCTCAACCAGGGATCACGGTTTCAAGCCCCGGTGTTGCCGCCGTAACCACAATCACCGGCAGAGTGATTGCGTTGACTGCATCGACCACACTCGTGAACACCGTCATCAATTTGCCGTAAAGCGATGCTGAGGCCGCCCCAGGGCGGCCTCAGTGGTGTTTCAGGCATGTGCGGTATGTGGCATGTTCCATGCGCGCCGAATTTACCCGGCGCCCAGATTTTTGAAGATCGCGACCCGCAATTGGGGAGGCAACGATGAAATTCAGTGCGAGGATGATTGCCACAACGGCATTTGCTTTTTTACTTACGGGCGGATTCCTGCTCCATGCCGAGAGCGCGGCAAGACCATCAACCGGTGATGCGGCGATTACCGATCCCGGTGTTTCCTCCTCGGCCAAGCCGGGAGTTTCGATCCTGTATGTACCCATGCCCCACGCCTCGATGGCTGCAGCTTCTCCGCATTCAGCGGGCCAGAACATTGGTTTTCCTAAAGCCGAACTATTCCTGGGTTATTCCTATCTGCGCGCTGTTCCGGCGCCAGCTGATGGAAACCGGCTGATGTGGATGAATGGCGGCAGCGCGTCCATCGCTTTCAATATGAATCATTACCTGGGGCTGGTCGCCGACTTTGGCGCCTACACCAACTCGCAGATGCGATTCACAGGCGCCTATACGTCTACCGTCAATGTGAACAATGCGAATGTGGCCGCCCAATCATATCTCTTCGGTCCGCGCCTTTCGTTCAGGTACGACAGAATCACTCCCTATTTTCAGGTTCTGTTAGGAGGCGCACGTGCGAACCAGGTAATACTCACCAACTGCACAGCCGGTTGCACGCTTCTCCCCAAGCAGGACGCGCTTGCAGCGACCGCCGGGGGCGGGTTGGACCTCCGGGTTCACCGTCATATCGCCATCCGCATTATTCAAGCCGAATACTTGATGACCAGGTTCGCCAGTTACACGACCGGATCGACTGCAACGCAGAACGACATGCGTCTTTCTGCCGGAATCGTATTTCGCATGGGTGGAATTCCCGCTCCTCAGTCGATGACGCTGGCGTGCTCCGCCAGTCCGGCTGCGATCTTCCCCGGCGACCCGGTTACGGTAACCGCGATGGCCAGCAACTTGGATCCCAAGCTCAATGTGGTTTATACCTGGGCTGGCGTGCCCGGCCTGAATGGTGCCGGAGCGACAGCTTCATTGGACTCGGCCGCCACAGCTTCGTTGGCGCCCGGCTCCTATACGGTGAATTGTGGAGTGAAGGAAGGCAGACCCGGCAAGGAGGGCCTGAGGCCGTGGGAATCTGCCGCCGCAACGGCCAGCTTCACGGTGAAGGCGTTTGAGCCGCCGACGATCAGTTGCTCGGCCAGCCCCATCACCATCAATCCGGGCGACAAGAGCGTCATCACAGCTGCCGGCGTGAGCCCGCAGAACCGCCCGTTGACTTATAGCTACTCGACTGGGTCGGGCGCAGTCAGCGGCAGTGGCGTCTCGGCCAGCTACGATTCGACGGGCGCGCCGACCGGCGCAGTGGCCATCACCTGCAACGTATCGGACGACAAGGGTCAGACCGCAACAGCAAACACCAGCTTGAAGATTGCGCCTCCTCCTCCTCCTCCGGCCCCTCCCGCGGAGCAAGTGCAGCTCGAGACTCGCCTGGCGCTGCACAGTGTCTTTTTCCCGACCGATCAGCCCACGGCCAAACATCCCGAAGGTGGCTTGCTGGCCAGCCAGGAGGGAACACTGACCACCCTGGCGACGGACTTCAAGAGCTACCTCACATTTAAACCCGATGCCCACCTGACTCTGACAGGACATGCGGATGTGCGCGCATCAGTCGAGTACAACCAGGCGCTTTCCGAACGCCGCGTCGCTCGCACCAAGCAGTTCCTCGTGGAGCAGGGTGTTCCCGAAGCCAGCATCGAAACGCGCGGCGTTGGCAAGGACGAAGAACTCACCACCGACCAGGTGAAAGGGCTCG
>Ga0302270_10006939_pt1 | contig 10052 bp, 8 predicted proteins | sample III_Bog_E2_3_FD_198773 | JGI IMG/M metagenome (GOLD analysis project Ga0302270, IMG submission 198773) | Peat permafrost microbial communities from Stordalen Mire near Abisko, Sweden - III_Bog_E2_3 | ecosystem: Environmental > Terrestrial > Soil > Wetlands > Peat | place: Sweden: Abisko...
CCGCCGCGCCCGCGCCCTCGAAACCGAGGCCGAAAAATATGCCAACATGCCCTACGAGGAGGCCGTCGCCAAAATCCGCGAAGAACTCGAACGGCCCGGCGGCTGGTAATCATCCAGATGCTCATCCTCATCCTCATCCGAAAAGGACAAAGGACGGCGGAATCCCCACCGCATGCCCCCATCACGCATCACGCATCACGCATCACGCATCATTTCCGCCCGAAATATCACTTTTTTACGGATTGAAACCTCACCCACAATGACCCAACGCATCGTCGCCAACCAGTGGGTGGTAGGGCGCGTCACTCCGTGCGCGCCGCTATTGACATCCAAGTCCGCAAGCCATCCCAATCGCCACCTCCCCACTGCTTTACTGAACACTTGATCACTGAACACTGAAAACTCCCCACAAAACCCCCGAAATAACACATTTTACGCTTTGAAACCGCCATGAACGAACCGCAAGCATGCCCACCCTCAACGCCACGGACATTCGTCATTGGTGCTTCGTCATTGGTGCTTCGTCATTCTTTCGTCATTTAACCTTCGTCATTCGTCATTCAGGAACCCTGCGGCAAGAAGCTGGCCTTTCCCTGCCTTCCCGCCTAAAATCACGGGAGTCTGTATGACCGACAACGAATCAAAATATTGGGCGTTCCTTTGCCTTAGCCAGCAGGACAATTGCGAGCAACGCCCGGACAGCCAGGAGCGCCACCGTTGCTGGGGCAATTGGTTGCACGACGTGCTGCGGACGTTTTCCGTGCCCGCGGATTTCGCGGGCCAGGTTAATGCGCATGGCGAAATCCTGCCGGCCCGGATTCAGCCCATTTTCCAGGACCAGGAAGCGCAGCCCGACAATGGCCAATTGGACGAGCCGGTCCGCCAGGCGCTGGAGCGGTCGGACAGCTTGATTGTCGTCTGCTCGCCCCGTTCGGCCCGGAGCCGGCATGTGAACGAAGCCGTGCGGTATTTCAAGCAACTCGGGCGCGGGAACCGCATCCTGCCCATCCTGATTGCCGGGGAACCCTATGCCAGCGCGCCCGAGACTGAATGTCTGGTGCCGGCCTTGCGCCATCCTTTGAAGCCGGACGGGACGCTGGATGCCAGCCGGCAGGAACGGGGGGCCATTTTTGCGGATGCCCGGCATGGTGCGGATAAACGGGAAATCCTGGTAAACGATCAAAAACTGGTGGAAACCGAGCTGGAAATTGCCCGGGTCAAACTGCTGGCCGGGCTGATCGGGGTGGGGTTCAATGGCTTGTGGCAGCGCGAGCAGGCGCGTCGGTTTGCGGAGGTTCAGAACCAGGCCCGGGAGGCACTGGAACGCGTGGCGCATTGGGAAGCCCGGCGGCCGGCGTCTGACGGGCAGGTTCCGGCCCCGGCCGCCACGGGGGATTCCCCCGCGCCGGTGCCGGATCCGGAGGTTCTCAATCAATTGCAGGAGGCCCGGGAGCAGGCGCAAGCCGCCCGGCGTCAGGCGGCGGAGGCCCAGGCGCAACTCCAGCAGGCGCGCAGCGAGGCGCAGGCGGCCCAGCAGCAGGCGTTGCGGGCGCAGGAACAGCTCCAGCAAGCCCGGAGCCAAGTCGAGGATGCCCAACTGCAAGTGCAAGCCGCCCACGAGGAATTGGAGCAAGCGCGCAGCCGGTCGAAGGCAGCGCAAACCCAGGGCAAAGTCCCGGACCCGAATCCGGCCTTGCAAGCGCAATTGGAGCAGGCGCAGCTCCAGCTGCAAGCCGCCCAAGCCGAAGCCTTGGCGGCGCAGGAGCAACTTCAGCAGGCACGGAATCAAGCCCAGGAAGCCCAGCATCAGGCGCAGGCGGCGCAGGAGGAGTTGCAACAAGCGCGCAGCCAGGCTGAGGCGGCGCAAACCCAAGGCAAAGTCCCGGACCCGAATCCGGCCTTGCAAGCGCAACTGGAGCAGGCGCAGCTCCAGCTGCAAGCCGCCCAAGCCGAAGCCTTGGCGGCGCAGGAGCAACTTCAGCAGGCACGGGATCAAGCCCAGGAAGCCCAGCAGCAGGCGCAGGCAGCGCAGGAACAGCTTCAACTCGCGCGGGTTCAGGCGCAGGAAGTCGAGACCCGATCCCAGCAGGCCGCCAGTTCCAATCAAGCCGTTCAAGCGGAGCTGCAACAGGCCCGCAATCAGATTCAGGAGGCCCAATACCAGGTTTTAGAAGCCCAGGAACAACTCCAGGTCGCGCGCAACCAGGCGCAGGAGTCCCGGCGTCAAGCCGAGGCGGCGCAAAATCAATTCCTGCAAGCCGCGAACGTGGATCAGGAAATCCAAAACCAACTGCAACAGGCGCAGAGCCAGGCGCAAGCCGCCCAGGGGCAGGTGCAGGAATTGCAGAGCCAGCTGACGCTGGCGCGCGACCGGGTGCAGGAAACCCAGCAACACGCCCAGCAACAAGCCCAGGAAATCCAGGCACAACTCCAAGCCGCGCAGAGTCAGGCGCAAGTCACGCAGGCGCAATTGCAAGCGGCCCACAGCCAGCTGGAGCAGGCCCGCAGCGAGGTCCTGAAAGCCCAGGAGCAAGCGCAGCAAACCCAGGCCCAGCTTCAAGCGGCGCGGGACCAGGCGCAGGCGGCTGAGGGACGCGTTCAGGAAATCGAAACTCAGATCGAACAGGTGCGCCGTCAGGCGCAAGCCGCCGAACAGCAAGCAAAGGAAACGCAAGCTCAACTCCAGGAATCACGGAATCAGGCGCAAGCGACGCAGGCGCAACTGCAAGCCGCCCACAGCCAGCTGGAGCAGGCGCGCAGCGAGGTCCTGAAAGCCCAGGAACAGGCGCAGCAAACCCAGACCCAGCTCCAAGCAGCCCGGGACCAGGCACAAGCCGTTCAGGGGCAGGTTCAGGAAGTCCAAAGCCAGCTTCAGCAGGCGCGCGACCAGGTGCAGGCCGCCCAGCAACAGGCGCAGCAAACCCAGGCCCAGCTCCAGGAAGCAAAAAATCAGGCGCAGGCCGCGCAGGGGCGGGTTTTGGAAGTCCAAGGCCAGCTGGAGCAGGCCCGCAGCCGGGTGCAGGCAACCGAGCAACAACTCGCGCAAGCGTCGAAGCAAGCCCAGGAAGCCCAGGGGCGGGCGCAAGGGAGTCAAAACGAAGTCCGGGAGGCGCAAAACCAAATCCAACTGGTCCGCCGTTTAAACAAAATTTACGCGCTCCTCGCGGTGCTGGCGGCGCTCGCAGCCGGCGTGGCCTTGTGGCCGCGCAAGCCCGCCGAACAAGCCCAGGCCAAGCCTGATATCACGGAGGCCAAGCAGCCCGAGGTGGCCCCCGGCCAGATGGACCCAAACCAACTGCAACAGGCGCTGCAAAAAGTGGGGGGAACCTGGCAAAAGGCGAACCGGACCCTGGAGGATCTGGCCGCCCAGATTCCATCGGTGGAAATTCCCGAGGCGCTGAGGACGTCCTCCGCCATTTTGGATGACGCGCAGCGCAGCCGTTTTCAGCAGCAGTTGCTGGTCCGGTTGGCCGGGGACAATCCCTGGTCGGCGATGACCAACGCCAGCGCCATGGAGGGGAAAATTGTGAACGCCGATGGGGCCGGTGATTCCCCGCTCTATTTTCAACTCGCCGTGCTGGATGCCTGGATGAAGACTGATTTGCCGGGCGCGCTCGGCTGGGTGCGTCAGTTGGCGGATGCGGAATCGCAGCGCCGCACGCTTGATAAAATCCTTCCCGGTCTGGCCGCCAGCAATCCGCAATCGGCGCTGGCGCTGTTGAACGACCTGAAACCCGTGCCGGGCGAAACGAACTACGCGCTGCTATTCCAGAGCTGGGCCACCAACAATCCGGCGCAGGCGATGCAGCAATTGCCGCAGCTTCCCAACCGGGATTGGGCGGACCCGCTTCAGGCTGTGATTCTGTCGGCGTGGGTACACCAGCAGCCCGAGGCCGCCTGGGACTGGGTGAAATCCCTGCCCGAAGGTGCCCGGCGCGATGCGCTCACGGTCCGGTTGTTCCGCGATTGGCCGGCCAGCAACCTGGAGGGGGCCACGACCGCCTGCCAGCAATTGCCCGATGGCACGGTCAAGGAACAAGCGTGGGAAAATATCCTGAACCAGCGGATCACGAACGATCCCGCCGCTGCCGCCGGGTACGTCACCAACCTGCCGGCGGGCGACTACCGGCAAAGCGCCCTGGCCGCGCTCTGCCAGCAATGGCCCAACACCAGCACGAATGTCCCCGAGATTCTGGCCTGGGCGCAAGCCCTGCCGTTGCCTGCCGAGCAGGTGGCTGCGGGCAGGCAGATCATCGCGGCCTGGGCGCTCAAGGATCCGCCGGCGGCCATGCATTTTGCTGAGCATACTGCCGGGCTTCCCGATCCGCATCCGGGGTGGTCGGGCGAGGCGTTCGGGATTATCGCCGCCGTCTGGGCGCACAAAGATCCCCAAGGTCTGGCGGCCTATGCGCAGAGCCTGCCGGCGGGCGATGCCCAGACCCGGTATTTGACCGCCGCGGGCCGCGAATTGGCCAGCCGCGATTTGCCGGGAACGGTGGAGTTGCTCCAGCCGTTAACCGATGGCGCTTTGCGGCAAAGCATTTTGGAACAAGCCGGCCGCAGTGGCGGTCAGACCCGCCGGCAGCCGACCGCGCAATTCATCGCCGCCATGCCGGCGGGCGACGACCAGAAAGCCGCCCTCAAGGGATTGCTGGCGGCCTGGGTTCCGGCCGATCCGGAAGCCGCCGTGAATTGGCTGTGCGCGTTTCCCGAAACCAACGCCCAACCGGAACACGTGCAGGCCATCCTTAAAACGTGGGCGCAATCCGAACCGGCAACGGTGGCCCAATGGCTGACGAATCAGCCCGCCGGAACCGTCAATGAAGGCCGGATCAACGCCTTTCTCGCCGGCGCGCTGGAGAAATATCCCGACTACGCCGCGCAATGGAGTTCCGCCGTGACCAACGAGCCCCAGCGGCAGGCGTATCAAGTCCAGGTGGCCCGGCAATGGTTGAAAAGGGATCCCGCCGCCGCCACCAACTGGATCAACAGCCTGAATTTGCCGGCCGCAGCAAAGGCGTCGGTAACAGCGCCGTAGAATGAACGGCCGGATGCGTTCGTGGTTGACATGAAAATTAGGGCGCGCTTACAGCGCTGGATTGCGCTTATGGCACCGGACCCAACCCGGGGCGCTGCCCAGGGCTGATATAGCACGGCCTTTCAGGCCTTCGATTTGCGCCGACATTCTGGAGGACCCTGCCCCTTCCTGCCTTGTCAATCTTCTGGCGTAGGCGATATTATGCGCGCATGAGCGTGACCGCTGAAAAAGTCGCTGAAGTGCTGGCCCTGCCGGAACAGGACCGGGCGTATCTGGCCCGCCAACTCATTGCCAGCCTCGACGATGTCTTGGACACCGACGCCGAGGTGCTATGGCAGGAGGTCATTGAGCGGCGTTCCCGCGAAATGGCCGGGGGCCGGGTGGATACCCGCCCGGAGGAAGAGATTATCCGGAGCATTCAGGCCAAGCTTCATGCACATCGTCAGACATCCTGAGGTTCCCCAGGAGCTGGAAGCCGCAGCGCTCTGGTACGAGGACCGCCAGTCGGGTTTGGGGGGTGATTTCCTCGAGGAATACCAGGCTACGCTGGGCCGAATCTTCGACCACCCGGAACGCTGGCGTAAAATCCGGGGAGGTAATCGCCAGCTCAACTTTCAGCGCTTTCCCTACGCCATCGTTTACAGCTTGGTGATGATTTCATTTATCTCAAAGCTGTGATGCACCTGCGCCGCCGTCCATTTTACTGGCAGCACCGTTGAGGGTTGGCCTTGATGTTTGTTCCCCATTCGTCATTTCCCCCGCATCATTTTTTCGTGTGTTTCGTGTGTTTCGTGGTTAAATCAGCCCCATGAATGCCGCATCGCCCCGTCCGCCCCGGATCGTCTGGGTGGCTTTTGTGCTTTTCTTCCTGCTGCTGGCCATGGCGTTTCTGCTGTGGTTCGTGAGCGTCGTGCGGAAGGTGGAAGCGCCGCGGCTGCCGGTCATTGGCCGGGTCGCGGATTTCGCGCTCTTGAACCAGGCCTACGCGGCGGTGACGCTGGCGAATCTGACCAATCATGTCTGGGTGGCCGACATCATCTTCACGCGTTGTTCCGGCCCGTGTCCGCGCATGACCAAGCAGATGGCGGCCCTGCAAGGCATGTTGCCCAAAGACAGCGACGCGCGGCTCGTGACGCTCACGACCGATCCGGATTTTGACACGCCGCCCGTGCTGAAAAAATACGGTGAACGCTTCGGCGCGGATTTCCACCGCTGGTCGTTTCTGACCGGCACCAAGGCGCAAATCGCCGCGCTGGCCAGCGACAGTTTGAAGTTGAGCGCGGTGCCGGTGAAAGCCGCCGACCGCCAGAGTGACTCGGACCTGTTCATTCACACGACGATTTTTGTGCTGGTGGACAAGCACGCCCAGTTGCGCGCCAGTTTTGAAACCGGCGGCGACGGCGTGGATTGGGCCAATGTCGTCCGGCCGAAACTGCTGCGGGCCCTCCAGCATTTGGAGAACGAACCGTGAGACTTGGGACACTTTCCCCGGCTCGACGCCCAAGGTTTCAAAGGTTTCAGGCTTGCTGTCATGCTGGCTTGACTGATTTCCGAACCTGATTCACCCTTGGTTCGCCAAGCATGACCATTCACGATTTGCCCGCCGTCAACGCCACGCTCAACGGCCTTAGCGCCTTGTTCCTGGCGCTCGGCTTTGTGTTCATCAAGCGCGGCAACAAAATCGCGCATCGGAATTGCATGATCGCGGCTTTCTGCACCTCGATTGTCTTTCTGGGGTGCTACCTCACTTATCACACCTGGCTGGGGGTGGTGCTGCATCAAGGTCCCACGCGCTTTGAGCATCCGGAATGGTTTCGGCCCATCTATCTCGCCATTTTAATCAGCCACACGCTGCTGGCCGCCGCCATCGTGCCGCTGATTTTGATCACTTTGAATCGCGCGCGCCTGGAACGCTTTGCTGCGCACAAAAAAATCGCCCGCTGGACCTGGCCGCTGTGGATGTACGTTTCCGTCACCGGGGTGCTGATCTACTGGCTGCTCTACGTCAAGTTTCCGCAGAATCAGGGTTGAACCAAGGAACCAAGACCGATCAACCACGAAACACACGAAACACACGAAAACCAGCACAAAATGAAGCGGCTTCAGTTCGCGTGTGTTTGTGTATTTCGGTATTTCGTGTATTTCGTGGTTAATCAACTTCAACTACCGCGCGGAAATTTCCAACATGCGCTCCATCGGCAGTCGCGCGCGCGCAATCACCTCCGCCGGCAGTTCCACGCGCGGGGCCAGGTGGCGCATGCAGTCGCGCACCTTTTCCAGCGTGTTCAATTTCATGTATTTGCACTCGCTGCAACGGCAGTGGTCCGTGGGCGCCCGCTGCACATCGTAGGTCGGCGCGCACAAAAACTCCTTGCCGGGACATTCCTTGGCCAGGCGATGGATGATGCCCGATTCGGTGACGATGACAAACTGCCGGGCCGGACTGCGCTGGCAATAAGTGATCATCTTCTCGGTGGAAGCCACGACGTCGGCCAGCTCGCGCACCGCGCGCAGGCTTTCGGGATGCACCACCACCTTGGCCTCCGGGAACTGCTCCCGCAGTTTCAGGATGTGCTCGCGCTGGAATTCCACGTGCGCATAACAATTGCCCTTCCACAACGTCATGGGGCGGCCGGTTTGTTCCATGACCCATTGGCCCAGGTTTTCATCCGGCACGAAGAGGAGGTCGCGATCCTTCGGCGCGGCGGCCACGATCCGCTCCGCGTTGCCGCTGGTCACAATGACGTCGCAGAGCGCCTTGACGGCCGCGCTGCAGTTAATATAGGCGATGGTCCAGAAATTCGGGTTGGTGGCCTGCAACGCGGCGAGTTGCTCCGCGGGACAGCTTTCCTCGAGCGAACAGCCGGCGTTCTTGTCGGGCAACACCACGATTTTGTCCGGGTTGAGGATCTTCGCGGTCTCCGCCATGAAATGCACGCCGCAGAAGACAATGACGTCGGCGTCCGTTTTGGCGGCCTGTTGGGCGAGCCCCAGGGAATCGCCCACAAAATCGGCCACATCCTGGATTTCGGGCACCTGGTAATTGTGCGCGAGGATGACGGCATTCAACTGCTGTTTGAGCGCGTGAATCTCCCGGGCCAGCGGCTCGAACCGGGCTTTGGCCAGCGCGCCGCGCGGATGAATTTCTGCGAGATCAATCATGCGGGAAAGTTACCGTCGCGAGGTGCCAGCGTCAAATCGCATCAGTTTGAAAGCGGCTTGTCAGGGAGCGGGGCGGCAGTTATCCTCGGCCCATCATGGAAAAAGTTGTCATCATTGGTTCCGGCCCGGCGGGCTGGACGGCCGCATTGTACACTGCCCGGGCGCAATTGACGCCGCTGGTGCTCACGGGGCGGCAGCCCGGCGGGCTGCTGACGACCACGACGGTGGTGGAGAATTTTCCGGGTTTTCCCGAGGGTGTGGATGGTTATGAGCTGATGACGCGGATGCAGAAGCAGGCGGAGCGGTTTGGCGCGCGGACCAGCTTCGGCATTGTGGATGCGGTGGATTTTTCGCAGCGGCCGTTCAAGCTGGTGGTGGATGGCGAGCCGCTGACGGCGCAGACGGTGATCATTGCCACCGGCGCGAGCCATAAGCATCTGGGCGCGCCCGGCGAGCACGAATTGGAGAACAAGGGCGTCACGTATTGCGCGACGTGCGATGGGGCGCTGCCCTTGTTTCGCAACCAGCCGCTGGTGGTGGTGGGCGGCGGGGATTCCGCCTGCGAAGAGGCGCTTTATCTGACGCGGTTTGGCTCGCAGGTGCATCTGATTCACCGGCGCGACAGTTTGCGGGCGTCGAAGGTGATGGTGGAGCGCACGCTGGCGCATCCCAAGATCAAGCCGGTCTGGGATTCCGTGGTGACGGAGGTGCTGGACGTGAAGCAGGACAAGGTGACGGGGGTGAGGCTGAAGCATTTGAAGACGGGCGCGGAATCGGTGCTGCCCTGCGCGGGGGTGTTCATTGCCATCGGCCATGTGCCGAACACGGACTTGTTCAAGGGGCAGATCACGCTGGACGCAAATGGTTTCGTGGTGCCGCAGCAGGGCATGATGACGAATGTGCCGGGGGTGTTCGTGGCGGGCGATTGCGCGGATCATGTTTATCGCCAGGCGATCACCGCGGCGGGCGCGGGTTGCTCGGCGGCGATTGATGCCGAACGTTTTTTGACGGCCAACCCCTGAATTATCGCGTCATGCTGGAACCTTTGACCAACGCGCAGATCCGCAAATTCAAGGCGGCGGCGCAATTGATGGAGCCGATGTTGAAAGTGGGCAAGGCCGGGCTGAGCGAGGGATTTATCCGCACGGTGTCCCAGACGCTGGACCAGCACGAGCTGGTGAAGATCAAGTTTGCGGAGTTCAAGGAGCAAAAGAAGGAACTGGCCCCGTTGCTGGCGGAGAAAACGGCGAGCCATCTGGTGATGCGGGTGGGGAACGTGATGGTGCTGCACCGGCCCAAGGCGGAGGCCGTTCCGCCAGCGATGGACCCAGACAAGCACGGATAAGAAACCGGGGGGGGGATCCGCGAATCACGCGAAGCGGCGCGAATTTCGCCGAAACATTCTGAAAAGAGAAAGCCGTCGTGCAAGCCCAATCAGGCTCCACGACGGCTTTCAGCTCCCCCGTCCCCGGTTTGGCGGTTTGGCAACGACCAAGCCGGTAAGAAGCTCAACCCAAGGTCAACAGGATTAAGAAGAGGACTATCTACTATTAATAGCAAAAAAGATGTCTGGCAGTCAATATAATTTCAGGTAATTCACATATTCTGGTTTGGTTTTCGCTGGGCGGATTCAGCGGTAAAGGCCTAACTAACAGCCGGTTGAAATAATCGCTTGGTGAGGGCACCGGACCTACAAAATCGTTGATATCCATGGAAATCCTGTAGGCCGGGTGCCCCCACCCGGCGGTTTTTGGAATTGTTTAACAGGCGGCTAACTAACTCAGCCGTAACGATTCAGTAAAAAAGAATTTCAACCACAGATGGACACAGATAAACACCGATGAAGAAATGT
>Ga0302270_10006943_pt1 | contig 10047 bp, 7 predicted proteins | sample III_Bog_E2_3_FD_198773 | JGI IMG/M metagenome (GOLD analysis project Ga0302270, IMG submission 198773) | Peat permafrost microbial communities from Stordalen Mire near Abisko, Sweden - III_Bog_E2_3 | ecosystem: Environmental > Terrestrial > Soil > Wetlands > Peat | place: Sweden: Abisko...
GTCCAGCCGGCCGGCCATTTTCTGGTCCTTGAAGGCCCAGTTGCCGTCGTACACCCCGACTTCGCCGCCCACGGTGGTGGCGTAGCCGGTGGTGTCGAACAACGTCACGGGCCCGATCCCGTTCTTTCCCGCCGCCAAGGCTGCCCAATAGGACTCCACGTCGTGGCCCAATGGATTGACCGTGCCGAGACCGGTGATGACGATGCGACGCATGCGATTCCTTTCCTAGACGGATGCAGCCTTCACGGCAGAGGCGGTGGCGAACCTGCCCAGGAGCCGAAAAGGGCCAGCAAAGGTAGGAAGACCTCCACCGGGCGGGAAAAACCCGCGCCGCGGAACCGATTGGCGTCGGCTTCAGGGACGGGCGCCCAGGAACACGCGGGTGGCCCCCGGGTTGTCGGGTTCGTGGGAGTTCACCAGGGGGTGCCGGTCCAGCACCCGGCGCACCACTCCGGCCAGCTTCTTGGCTCCGTGGATCACGACCACCGTGCGTTTGCGGGTCTGGAAGCAATCGTGCAGGAACTGGTCCAATTCCTCCTCGGCCTCCGCCACCGTGCGCAGGTGCAGGTCCAGCGAGGCCTGCGGCTTGAACCACCCGGCGCCGCTCGCCCGGTTCACGGGATCCCCTCCGCGATCGCGCCGAATCCGCTTGGCACCAGATCCCCGGACGCGTCCACCCGCACCCATCGGGGCTCCAGGCGGTTGCGCAGCCACGTCTCCTGGCGTTTGGCGTATTGGCGTGTCTCTTCCAGGATGGAACGGATGGTCCGCTCGGAGAGATCGGGAACCTCCATGCAATCGCGCAGGGTCCGGTAACCGATGCACTTCCAGCACGGAGCCGTGTCCGGGACGCGTCGGGCGAGGGACCGGACTTCGTCCCGCCACCCCGATTCCAGCATTCTCGCCAACCTGGCTTCCAGCCGCGCATGGAGTTCGGGCCGGTCCACGGCGAGCGCGAAGACCGGAACTCCGGGGGCCAGCGCCGGGCGGGAGCGTCCCTTCACCCCGCGACGCACCAGGATGGCCTTCTCCAGGGCGCGAACCAGGCGGACCGGGTTCGCCCGGGCATCCGACGGCGGGGTTTCCAGACCCGCGAGTTCGTTCCACAGGACCTCCTTCCCCTGGGAGCGAAGCCGCTCCGACAATTCCTGCCGCAGCACCGGATCCGGAGCCGGGACGGCGGACAATCCATCGCGCAGCGCTTGCAGGAACTGGTTCGTGCCACCCACGGCCAGAAGGTCGGGTCCGGGACTCGCCATCACCCGTTCGGCCCGGTCCAGGAAGAGGGCCACGGAATCCTCCGCATCGGGAGCCAGGTCTCCCACCAGGTGGTGAACGACCCGTTCCAACTCGACCGGGTCGGGTGCCGCGGTTCCTATGGCGAGCCCGGCGCGGGACTGGCCCGAATCGGCCGATAGGATCTCCCACCCCTTGGCTTGGGCGATCTCCAGGGCGAGTCGCGTCTTCCCGGATCCGGTCGCTCCGCCCAGCAGCGCGACGATCCGCCGCCGCCGATTGCCTAGATTGGCGCTCTCCATGCCAGGAAAGATGCGCCCGATTTCGATTGCCGCCGCGAGCCTCGGCGCGGCGCTTGCCGTCTTCCTGAGCTGGCGCGCATGCCTTTTCTTTCCCTCCGCCCTGCAACGGTTCGAGAACCATCCGCAAGCCGGGACCTCCGCCGTTCGCATCGATTCCTCGCTGTTCGACCAGGAGACCGCGGGTTCCGACGAGCTGGCACCGGCCCGTCGCAACCAGTCGCTGGACTCCAGCCTGACCAGGTTGCGGGACAGTCTGGGCATCTTCCGGTCGCGGATTTCGGCGGTGCGCACGGACGGCGCGGAAGTTCCCCTCTACAGCTTCGAATTCCGGCGCGGCGTCCCGCTGGTGGTGCGGGTGCGCACCCTCCTGGACACCCTGCGGTTGCGTGGATTCCTGGTGGCCGAATCCAGCGAGCGACCTCGGGCCATCTGGCCCTGGGCCATGCGCATCCAGCGCGGAGACACCTTGGTGGCGCTGTTGCGCGGGCGCATTTCGGGCGATCCCCTGCCCGGAACCTTCGCGCTGCACCTGGGGTTCGAGCAGCCACCCGGCTCGCGGGTTCCCTCCTTGCGAAAATTGCCGCGGGGAACCTTGATCGCACTCCTGCCTTCCGCCTTCGCGGACCGGGAACTGGATGCGGAGCTGGATTCCGGAGGGTGGGAGCCCGCGTTGGAGGTCCGGTTGGAAACCTCGCGGGATCCCGTGTCCCTGCAGAAGGACCGGATCCTCCTGCAGCATGTCCGGTCCGACCTGCGAGAACGTCTCCTTCCCACCGATTCCTGCCGCACCATCCCGCGCGGCATCGTGGTCTCGGACGGGGACAGGGGTTCCTCGGATTCCGCGCTCGCCCGCCGGGTGGTGGAATTCGCCGCGGAGAGGGGTTGGTGGATCCTCGATGCCACCGGCAATCCCGCCTCGCGTCTGGAGGACCCTTCCGTGCTCGCGGGGCTGGGAACCTTGGACCCTCCCCGCCGATCCGCGGAATCCACCGCCGAGGTCTTGGAGGCCGCCGCGGAGCAGGCCGTGGAGGAGGGGGAGTCTTCGCTCCTGCTCCCGCTGGATTCGGAGACGATCCACCGGGTCGTCGCTTACTTACCATTGCTGGGTCGAAGGGGCGTCGCCGTGGCTCCCTGGACCGTCGTGCATCGCAAAGCCAGGAGAGATTGACCATGGTGAAGCTGGGCCTGAACATCGACCACGTCGCCACCGTGCGGGAAGCGCGCAAGGAGCGCAACCCGGACCCCGTGGCCGCCGCCGCCGTCGCGGAACTGGCCGGTGCCCACGGGATCACGGTGCATCTGCGCGAGGACCTGCGCCACATCCAGGAGCGCGACGTGCGCCTGCTGCGGCAGACCGTGTCCACGCGATTGAACCTGGAGATGTCTCCCACCCAGGCCATGGTGCAGTTCGCCCTGGAACTCCAGCCGGACATGGTCACGCTGGTCCCCGAGCGCAGACAGGAACTGACCACCGAAGGCGGTCTGGACGTCGCGGGACACGAACGCGAGCTGGAGAAGATCGTGCAGAACCTGCGCGCCCAGCGCATCCGCACGAGCCTCTTCGTGGATCCCGAGGCCCGCCAGGTGCGCGCCGCCCAGAAGGTGTCGGCGGACGCCGTGGAGCTGCACACGGGGAACTTCTCCCGCGCCTTCCACGAAGGCGAATCCGACGCCACCTACCAGGCCGAGCGATCGCGGCTGGTCGATTCCGTGGGCCTGGGAACGCGGCTGGGCCTGCGGGTCAACGCCGGGCACGGTCTGGACTACCAGAACGTGTCCAAGGTGTCCTGCATCCCCGGCCTGGACGAGCTCAACATCGGGCACGCCATCATCTCCCGCGCCATCCTGGTGGGCCTGGACCGCGCCGTGCGCGACATGCTGGACCAGATCCGCCTGGGCGAATCGGAATCGGCCCGGAAATGATCGTTCCGCCGTAGGGGCGAAAAATTTTTCGCCCCTACGGCATGTGCCCCCGCGATCCGGTCACAACAACAGCCACAATCCCCCCAGCACTCCCACCAGCGCCACCGCCTTCAGTCGGCGGTTCTTCTCGTGGAAGGCCATCGCCCCCACCAGGAAGCTGACCACCACGTTGGACCGGCGGATGGACGACACGATGGACACCGGTGCCGCGGGGATGGCGAGGGCGCGGAAATAGGCGGCGTCGGCGCAAAGGAGCAGCGGTCCCACGGCCAGAGCCGCCTTGCGGAACTTGAACGGGGTGGGGTCGCGTCGGCCCAGCGTCGCCCAGAGGATCCCCTGCAGGATCGCGTTGTCCAGCGTGAACCAGACCTGCATCGCCCAGGGGGGAAGGTGTTCGCGTTGGAGCAGGTTCTTGTCCCACAGCGAGCTTGCCGCGCCCAGGAACGTGGCTCCCAACAACGCCCAGATCCACGGACTGCGCGAGAAGCGGATCCCCTCGGCGCGCCCGAGCACGGAGAAGACCCAGTAGCTCGCGAGGATCAGCGCGATCCCGCACCACTGCCTTCCCGAGGGCCATTCGCCGAACAGCAGGATCGCTCCCGCGACCGTGAACAGGGGCGCCGAGGCGCGGACGGGAGCGGCGATGGAGATGGGCAGGTGCTTGAGGGCCAGGAAGGAAAGCGTCCACGACGCCGTGACGATGCTGGTCTTGGCCAGGACCAGAAGTTGTCCGCGCTCTCCCAGGGCTTCCACTTCCCATCCGATCCGGTGCGCCACGGCGGGGGCGAGGAACGTGGTCAGGAGGGCGGGGAGGACCAGCAGGGCCGCGGTGCCCGAGCAGAGGAACAGCGTGGGAAGGACGGCGTTCCCATCCACGGCGGACTTCTTTCCCACGTCGTAGAAGCCCAACAGGAGCGCCGAGACCAGCGCGAGGGACATCCAGCTCATGGGCGCGGTCGGGTCAGATCCCGAGCCTTCCCTCGATCCCGAAGGTGACCAGGAGGTCCGTGCCACGGGCGTACAGCGGCTGCGCCCCCACGATGGTGCTGTAGGAGTTGTAGGGGTCGGCCCGCACGGGGCTCCAGGAGCGCTGACGGAAATTATCTCCACCCAGGTAGTGGGCCCAGGGGTCGGAGAACTGCCCGAAGATGTTCTGCACCTCGGCGTAGAACCGGATGTCGCGGATGGGCGCGAGGTTGGTGGGGATGTCCAGCTCCACGCGGGCGTCGGTCCGGAACTGGTCTCCGTATTCCTTGTCCGCGATGGAAGCGGGGTCGATGCCCACCGCCAGGGTGCGCGCCGCGGTGTCGATGTGGAACAGGTATTCCGGCTTTCCGAAGCTCGCCGCGTGGGAGAGGATGATGGAAAAGAGGGTGTCGGAGCGCGGGTGGTACTTGATCACGGTCCAGGAATCGAAGTCGCGGTTGGCTTCCCAATCCATGGTGCCGCCGTCGGCCATCTGGTAGGTGCCCTGGACCCGGGAGAAGTTGGACTCCACCTGCAAGGTGTGCCACGTGGTCCATTTGGCTTGCATGGTGCCACCCCAGACGGTGGCGGAATTCGCCTTGCGCGATTCGGGGAGCAGCCACAGGAAATTCGCTTGCGGAAGCTCCGGGTTCTGCAGGTCCCTCCAGTATACGGCGGAGGTGACCTCCACGGGGCCCAGCATCTTTCCCGCTCCCAGCTTGATTTCGGTGGCGGAGGTGAGCTTGGTCCCCAGTCGAGCGAAGCTGTCCGCTTCCACGTATTCGGATTGGCGTTCCGAAAGATTCGCGGTCCATCCGATTCCGAGCAGGGGAGCCATCCATGAGAGCGTACCCTCTGCACCGTTGCCGGCGCCCTGTGCCCAGAGGTCTCCCACGCTGATCCCCCAGCGGGACGAATCCTGGTCGCTCTTGTGGCGCAACCGGAACATGCCATGGAGCCGCGAATAGGCGAGATCGTCGGAATGGGTTCTGGCATCGAACATCGCCCGGTCGTCATTGAGTCCCTGACCCAGGCCTTGTTGGAAGAATTGCCCAAAGCTTCGGGAATCGTCGATGTAGTCGTAGGCCCCCAGGAATTCCGGATCCAGACCCAGGAAATCCCAGGTGGGTTCCAGGGTGAATCCGCCGCGGCTGTCGGTGCGGTTCTGGGTCCACGCCGCCCAGGCGGCTTGGGCTGCGGGATCGGAGTTCAGGTTGCGCTGGGCGGTGTCCGAGAGTTGCTGGACTTCCGAACCGGCTACGATGCCTCCGTACCCGTCCAGCCACCCCAACGAGGTCTGTCCCTGCACATCCGCGAAGGAGAGTCCATCGGTCTTGTTGCCCTGCTCCACGGGAACGTAGGCCTGGGTCACGTTCCCTGCCCCATCCACGGTGTGCGCGTACACGCTCACGGAGTAGTCGTCGGAGGAGCCCAGCGCCGTCAGGGATCCTGCGAAGGGGCCGAAGCCCTGCTCGACGCGCGCATAGGCGTCGTAGGCGGAGAGGTTGAGCTGCGAGGTGGCCGGGGCCGCGGAGGTCGCGTTCACCTGCTGCGCCGGCGCCACGTTCGGCGATCCCACGAAGAACCGGCTGGTCAGGTGGTTCATCAAGGTGGGATCCAGATACCGTCCGGAGATGGCGTAGGAACCGTTCCCCACCGGGCCGAACAGGTCCAGTTCGCGGTTGACGAGTCCCCACGAGAGGATGAGGCTCTGCATGTCGGTGGGGGGGCGCAGCGGCTGGAAGTGCAGGGCCGAGGCCAGACCTTGCTCCAGGGGGCCGCTGGTGGGATCGCTCTCCACGGTGACCCCTTGCAGCATGCGGGGGTTCAGGACGCTTTGGTTGCCCGGAAACGAATAGTCCAGATGGCGGAGGTTGGGGATCACGAAGGTTCCCAGCACCTGGGTCACGTCCGCGGTCCGGGATCCGTAAACGGAGACTTCCGACGAGAACTCGCGGACTCCCGAGACGCCGGGGAGATTGCGCAGATGGTCCTGCAGATCCATGCGCATCCCCTCCACGCTTTCCAGCTCCGCGATGCTCCCGGTGGGAGCATGGGCGGCGGCGGTATGGGATGTGACGGTGCGGCCTTCCAAGGCGGTTCCCAAGGGGTCCAAGGCCACGGAGAGGTCCAGGAGGTCGGAGACATCCATCAGCTCCACGACCTTGTCGTGGTATCCCTCCCGGCGGAAGGTCACCTCGATGGCGCGCGCCAGACGCAGCTCGAAGCGTCCTTCTCCGTCGGAAACCCCCAGATACGTGGAGTCCGCAGAAAAGATCCTCACCTTGGGGATGGGCAGATCGCTGGTCGCATCCACGGCCGTGCCGAGCACGTTGGTCTGGGCAAGGGATGCGGTGGAAACGCCGAGGATCAGCAACCAGATTTTTCCGAAGGTCATAGGGTTGGAGGTCAAAATGCATTTCCGGCGGGTTGGCGGCGTGCAATCCTCCTGCGGAATCGCGGATTTGCGGATATACATGGCCCATGCTCCAGCGAGTCCTGCATTTCCTACCCCTGGTCGCCCTTTCCTGCTACGCGTCCGGCCCCGATTCCCTGTTGTGGAACCATGTGGGCTACGAGCGCACGGGACCCAAGACCGCCGTGGTCAAGAACGCCTCCGGCGCCATCGCGGACACCGGGTTCCAGCTCCTGGACGCCTCCAACACCATCGTCTTCCAGGGACCGGCCTCGGCGCAGTGCCTGGTTCCGGGGTGGGGAAGCGCGCAGTGGAAGGTCCTGGATTTCTCCAGCTTCCAGGACAGCGGCAGGTACAGTCTCAAGCTGTTGCCGTCCGGTACCCTGTCGGACACGTTCGAGATCGAGGACGAGGCGTTGCTCCGCCTCGCGGGCCCATCCGTGGTCTCCTTCTTCCATTCCATGGAGAGCAAGGACGACGGGGACCACGCCATCGGCTACTTCGGACAGCCCAAGCGGGGAACCCACGACGTCTACGGCGGCTGGATGGACGCCACCGGCGACGACGGCAAGTACATCAGCCACCTCTCCTACGCGAACTACATGAACCCGCAGCAGATCCCCATGGTGGTCTGGTCGCTCCTGCGCACCAGCCTGCTCGCGCCTCGGGCGGTGGCCCCTTGGAGGAGTCAGCTTCTGTCCGAAGCGGCATGGGGCGCCGACTACCTGGCGCGGATCCAGGACACCCAGGGCTACTTCTACATCAACGTGTTCCGCAGCCACTGGAACATGGACACGGCCAAGGCCATCTGCGCCTGGGTGGGCGATTCCGCCGTGCAGGGAACTCCGACCTCCGACTACCAGTCGGCCTGGAGGGAAGGCGGAGGCATGAGCATCGCCGCCCTCGCGCTGGCCTCGCGCACGGGGGTCTCCGGGTCCTTCACCGGCGCCCAGTACCTGGCCGCGGCCCAGTTGGGCTTCGACCACCTCTCCGCCGTCAAGGGAAGATGGGACGACGACGGACGCGAGAACCTGATCGACCACTACTGCGCCCTGCTGGCCGCCGTGGAGCTGTACCAGGCCACCCAGGATCCGCGCTACGCGGATTCCGCCGCGGAGCGGGCCGACAGCATCGTGGCGCGCCAGGAGGCTCCAGGCTGGTTCCTGTCCGACGACGGGGCGCGTCCTTTCTACCACGCCGTGGACGAGGGTCTTCCGCTGGTGGCGCTGTGGGCCTACCTGGAGATCGATCCGTCCTCCCCGCGGTCGGACGCGGTGCGCGCCACCTTGGCGAAATCCGTCCAGTGGTACCGGTCGCTCACGCGCGGGGTGGCCAATCCGTTCCTGTACCCGCGCATGTACGCTCCGGACGCTCCCCCCACGGGGGCGGCCTCTCCGGGAGGCGATCTCGCCGTGGGCGCCGCGGCCACGTCCAGTTCCACCCAAGGCGGCTATCCGGCCTCCAACGCCGTGGACGGAAGCCTGAACACCCGCTGGGGCGGCGCCCTCGGCGATTCCACGGCCTCGCTCACCGTGGATCTGGGTCGCGTCGTGCTTCTGGATTCCGTGGCGATCGACTGGGAAGCCGCCTACGGCAAGAAGTACCAGCTGCGGATCTCCACGGACGACGCGAACTGGACCACCGTCTGCGCGGGGGGCGCCGCGGGACCGGGATGGGACGGCCATGGGATCCCCGGGGATTCCGCCCGCTACGTGCGCATGCAGGGACAGGAACTGGCGCAGCCCAGCTACGGATTCTCCCTCTACGAATTCCAGGTGTTCGGCTCCGTGCCCTCGTCCCCCGTCGTGCAGGTTCCCTCTTCCGCCCGGTTCTTCATGCCGCACGACAACGAGACCGGCTACTGGTGGCAGGGCGAGAACGCGCGCCTGGGTTCCCTTTCCGCCGCATTCCTGCTGGCCGGACGGGACATCTCGCCCAGCTGGAGCCTGTCCGGAACCGACTCCCTCTCGCAGGAGGGCATGGCTGGACTCGATTGGGTGCTGGGCAAGAACACCGCGGGAGAGAACTTCATGTTCGGGGTGGCGGGGGGGAACACTTCGCCCTACGACGGCGGGACCAACAGGGCGGGCGGGATCTGCAACGGCATCACCGCGAATTCGGATGCCGACCAGTCTCCCGTCTACTACGACAACACCGGGACGTCCAATCCCCCGTATTTCTACTGGCACTGGACGGAACAGTGGATTCCCCACGACGCCAACTTCCTGCTGGGCGCCGCGAGCGTCGCGCATCTCCTGGAGACGCCACCGGACCTGGCCGTCCGGCCCACCCGCGGGGCCTCGGCCCGGATGAGCCTCGTTTCCGGAAGCGGTCGCATCCGCGCCTCCCTCCCGACCTTCGCGGACTGGACCCTGGCGGATCCCTCCGGCCGGGTCCGCGCGCGGTCGCGGGGGATGTCGGTGGAATTCGCGCCGGGTCGCGGGACCTGGATCGTCGAATCCGCTGTTGACGGAATCCGTCAATCCGGCCTGGCGGTCCTGCCCTAGGAAGAGGGAACGAGGCGGGTTGCCGCCCCGGCCCGCCGGATGGTATCCTGCTCCCGGCACGATCGATGCCAGGAGCAACAACCCTTTGCCGACCATCCTCCTCGTGGAAGACCAGATCGTGTTCCGTGAAACCCTGGCCGAGGCGCTGGAGGACCACGGGTACGCGGTGATCCGCGCGGGCGACGCCCCCGAGGCCTTGGCCGCGCTGGATCTGCAAGGGGCGGATCTGTTCCTGCTGGACGTCTCCCTCCCCGGCCAGAACGGTCTGGACCTCCTGCGGGTCCTGCGTTCGCGCCCGGCGTCCCGGCGGATTCCCGCCTTGTTCCTCACCGCCTTCCCCCGACCGGAGGCGTTGGAGGAGGCGTCCAGGCTGGGGGTCGGCGATTTCCTGGTCAAGTCCGAGGTCTCGCTGAAGGATCTCCTCGATCGCATCCACCAGGGACTGGCCGCCATGTCGGAAGGGGCCAACCCTCCATCCTCCCGACCCGAACCCGTGGAAACCCGTCGCCACATCCGTCCCGCGCTCCGGCGATGGCGACCGCAACTCGACCGGGCGCAGGCGAGGGAGCTCTTCCTACTCGCCTCCGGACCCTGCGGAGCCAAGGAGCTCCAGGCGCATCTGGCCATCGATCCCGTGGGCGGGCGTTGGCTCCGGAAGATCGCCCCGGCGGAGCTGGAACGGAACGATCCCCATGCG
>Ga0302270_10006944_pt1 | contig 10047 bp, 10 predicted proteins | sample III_Bog_E2_3_FD_198773 | JGI IMG/M metagenome (GOLD analysis project Ga0302270, IMG submission 198773) | Peat permafrost microbial communities from Stordalen Mire near Abisko, Sweden - III_Bog_E2_3 | ecosystem: Environmental > Terrestrial > Soil > Wetlands > Peat | place: Sweden: Abisko...
GGAGCTGACGGTCAGCTATCGCACACCGGCCGAGGTGGTGGAGATCGCCGCCCGGGTGCTGCGCGTCGCCGCCCCCGACATCACGCCGCCACGCCCGGTGCGCGAGTCGGGCGAGCGCCCGCGCTTCGTCGCCGCCGCGCCTGGGACGCTCGCCGAGCGCGTGGCCGAGGCGGCCGCCGAGGAGCTCGCCGCGCTCACGCCCGGTCGGGTGGCGGTGCTCGCACCCGCCCCCTTGCTGCCCGCCCTCGGTGCTGCGCTGGCCGAGAGGGGCCTCGACCCGGTGGACCCGCGCGACCCGCGGAGCGAGGGCCTCGCCGCGGCGCTCGTGCTCCTGCCCTCCGACGAGGCGAACGGCCTCGAGTTCGACGGGGTGGTGGTGGCCGAACCCGCCCTCATCGCCGCCGGCGACGGGGGCGAGGGGGAGCCGACCACCCGCGGGCTGCGCACGCTGTATGTGGCGCTGACACGCCCCACGCGCCGTCTGGCGGTCGTCCATTCGCTCCCCTTGCCGATCGGCTTGGCGCAGGAGCGCTCGCCCGCCCACTTCTAAAGGGAGGCGAATTGGGCCAAACGGCCCTTGTGGCGGCCTACCGCAAGGGTGCCGAAAACGCTCCGACCTGCTTGTTGGCGCAAATTGCCCGGGTTCAACTAGAAAATAGGGCGTGACCCAGGCCATTTCGGTGGAGCAACCGGGCAAGCGCACCAAGATCGTCCACGACCGGCCGCCGATGTTGGCAATCGGGATCATGATCTGGCTCGGCTCGGAGTTCATGTTCTTCAGTGGCCTCTTCGCGGCCTTCTTCACGATCCGCGCCCACGCAGTTGTCTGGCCGCCGGTCGGTACCAAGCTCGACACCCTCCAGGCAGGGATTTTCACCCTGATCCTCGTCTCGTCGAGTGGGACCATGTGGATGGCCGTGCACCACGAGGAGTACCGCGAGCGTGCGAAGGCCCGGGTGTGGATCGCCCTCACCTTGGTCCTCGGCGCCCTGTTCCTCGCCAACCAGATCTACGAATGGACGCACCAGACGACGCGCCCGGGCACCAACGCCTACGGCTCGCTGTTCTTCATCATGACGGGCCTCCACGGGATCCACGTCTTCATCGGCCTCGTGGCCATGGTGTTCCTCCTCGGCCGGCTGAAGGGCCAGGCTGACGACCCGGGCGAGCTGTCCGTCGTCCAGGGCATCAGCTACTACTGGCACTTCGTCGACATTGTCTGGATCGGCCTGTACAGCTGTCTGTTCCTGCTCAAGTAGGGGTTGCATGCGTCATCTGACAAGGAATCGCTACCTGCTGCCCGCAGCCGTGATCAGCGCGGTCGGGCTCGCGGGCATTGCGGTGTTCAGCGGTGGCGCCCAGGCCTCGGACACGACGACCACGGTGCCGGCGGCGACCACGCCCACCACCACCCCGGTCCCGACGACCGCCTCGTCGGCTGCCGCTGCCGCCGCCGCCGAGGGTGCCGCCGCCGAAGGTGCCGCCGCCAGTTCACTCGCGTCGCCGGTGGCGGCCACCATCTCGCCCAAGTTCCCGAGCTCGCCGGGCAACACCACCGTCTTCAACGCCGGGAACCCCCGCTACTCCTCCAGGGTCTTCGTCTCGGGCGGCAAGGTCACCGCCTACGGCAACCGGGCCATCCTCTACACCGCCCCGCCGTCGAGCTACATCCCCGCCGGCGAGGCGCTCTTCGCCCAGAACTGCGCCAGCTGCCACGGCAACGAGGCGGAGGGCACCACCGCGGCCCCCAACTTGGTCGGCGTCGGGCCGGCGACCGTCGACTTCTGGGTGGTCACCGGCCGCATGCCCGCCGACAACACCCCGAGCATCGAGGCACCCCGCAAGCCGCCGCGCCTCAATCCCACCCAGGCGCTCAAGATCGCCGCGTGGGTCAACTCGCTCGACCCGGCCACGCCCTACATCCCCCACGTCAACCTCTCCACCGCGAATCTCTCGACGGGCGCGAGCCTCTTCGCCCTCAATTGCGCGGCATGCCACACCATCACCGGCGGTGGTGACGCCCTCGCCTTTGGAACCTCAGCGCCCTCGCTGCACGTGGCCACCCCGACCGAGGTGGCCGAGGCCATCCGCACCGGGCCCGCCAACATGCCCCGCTTCACCGGGAACCTGACCGACGCCCAGGTGCGCGACATCGTGGGCTACGTCACCTCGACCATCCAGCACCCGAACAACGCAGGGGGCATCGGCCTCGGCGGGCTCGGGCCGGTCGGTGAGGGCTTCGTCGGGCTCCTCTTCGGTGTGGGCATCCTCGCCCTCATCTGCTTCTGGATCGGAGACCGGGCCAAGTGAGCCGGAACGAGCGACACTCGAGAGGCGGGGACCGACGGTGAGCGAGACCGAGCAGACGACGGTCGACGTCGCTGCCCCGACCAACGGCGACGGCGAAGAAGCGCACCGCACGTCGGTGCCCATCCCCATCGCCCGCCTCTCCGACCCGCACCTCCAAGATGCGGCGCGCTACCCCGAACGGGTGGAGCGCATCGCGGCGGTCGCCATGGTGCTCGGCACCATCGCGGTCGCCGGGTTCGGCGTCGCCTACTGGCAGAACGCCAACCCATGGATCCTCGGTGCCACCTTCGGCGCCGGTCTCCTCCTGCTGGGCTTCGGGCTCACCACCTGGGGCAAGTACCTGATGCCCCAGGGCCCCTTCGTGGAGGAGCGCCACCCCCTGGCCTCGACACCGGCCGAACGCGACGCCATGTCGGCGGCCCTCGTCCAGCGCTCGGGCATCGTGGTCAAGCGCCGCCGCATGCTCGGCGGCCTGCTCGCCACCGGCCTCGGGGTCTTCGGCATCGTCGCCCTCTTCCCGCTGCTCCGCTCGCTCGGGCCGGTCCCAGGCGACACACTGACAAAGACCAACTGGAAGAAGGGCTCACGGCTCGTCGACTCGAACGGCCGGCCCATCAAGGTCAACGAGCTCGAAGTCGGCGGCATCCAGACCGTGTTCCCCGAGGGGAACGCCTACACCGAGGAGGGCCAGGCCGTCGACCAGACCGTCCTCATCAGGGTCGGCACCTCGGCCATCGTGACGATGCCCGGCCGCGAGACCTGGGCCCCGGCCGGCTACGTGGCCTACTCCAAGGTGTGCACGCACGCCGGCTGCCCGGTCGGCCTCTACGAGCAGCAGCTGCAGCTCCTCGTGTGCCCCTGTCACCAGTCGATGTTCGACGTCACCAACGGCGCGGTGCCGAAGTTCGGGCCCGCCCCGAGGCCGCTCCCGCAGCTGCCGCTCCAGATCACCTCTGATGGCTACCTCGTTGCCCAGGCTGGCTACGATCAGCCCGTGGGCCCTGGCTACTGGGAGCGCAACTCGGGATGAGCACATCTGAGACCACCAGCGGCCACTCCCAGACGGCGGTGACCGACGGGCACGCCGCCAGCGGATCCAACGGCAAGGCCCGCACCAAGCGAGAGCAGAAGGCTGCCCTCGGCCCCTACGGCCGCACCGGCAAGATCGTCGGCGAGCTCGACGACCGCCTCGGCATCGCCAAGGGCGGCCGCACCTTCTTGGACAAGGTCTTCCCCGACCACTGGTCCTTCATGCTGGGCGAGATCGCCCTGTACTCCTTCGTCATCCTGCTCGCCACGGGCGTCTTCCTCACGCTCTACTACGTGCCCTCCCAGACAATGGTCATCTACCACGGCAGCTACGCCCCGCTGCGTGGGCAGCGGATGTCGGAGGCCTACCTCTCGTCGGTCAACCTGTCCTTCGCTGTCCGTGCCGGGCTGCTCATGCGCCAGATGCACCACTGGGCGGCCGACATCTTCATCGGCGCCATGGTGGTCCACATGGCCCGCATCTTCTTCACCGGGGCCTTCCGCAAGCCACGCGAGCTCAACTGGACCATCGGGGTCACGTTGCTCACCCTCGGCATCATCGAGGGCTTCTTGGGCTACTCGCTCCCCGACGACCTGGTCTCGGGCACCGGCATCCGCATCGCGGACTCGATCATCCTGTCGATCCCGATCGTCGGGTCGTACCTCTCGTTCTTCCTGTTCGGTGGGCCGTTCCCGGGCCACATCATCATCGAGCGCTTCTACATCATCCACGTGCTCATCATCCCGGCCATCATCGCCGGGATGGTGGGGGCCCACCTTGGGCTGCTCGTGCGCCAGAAGCACACGCAATTCCGCGGCCACGGCCGCAGCGAGACCAACGTGGTCGGCTCGCCCATGTTCCCGACGTTCATGGCCAAGACCACGGGCTTTCTCTTCATGACCGCCGGTGTCACCGGGATACTCGGCGGCCTCGTCCAGATCAACCCCATCTGGCAGTTCGGACCCTACGAGCCCGACAAGATCTCCTACGCCGTCCAGCCGGACTGGTACATGGGCTGGCTCGACGGCGCCCTGCGCATCATGCCGTCGTGGGAGACGGCGATCTGGGGCCACACGATCCCCTGGGAGATCTTCCTGCCCGCGATCGTGTTCCCGGGCCTCATCTTCGGCGTCTGCTACATGTGGCCCGGCCTCGAGCGCAAGTTCACCGGGGACAACGAGCTGCACAACCTCTTGGACCGGCCGCGTGACCGGCCCAAGCGCACCGCCGCTGGGGCGGCCATGCTCGCCTTCTTGTTCACGCTGTTCGCCGCCAGTTCGACCGACGTGCTCGCCAACTTCTTCCACATCTCGCTCAACGAGGTGCTGTGGTTTTTCCGGATCGCCATCTTCGTCGTGCCGGTCATCGCCGGCCTCGTCACGTGGCGTATCTGCATCGAGATGCAGCATGCGTCGGGCATCGGCAAACGCAAGCGGGCGGTGATCGTGAGCCGCAGCGAGACCGGCGAGTACACGACGACCCCGGCCCCCGGCCGGGTGGACGCCGACGTCGTCGAGCTCGACGCCGCGCCGGTCCCCGTGCTCATCGACATGGACTCGGCTCCCGAGCCCGAGCCGGTGGGAGCGGGTGCGGACGGCGAGGGCGCCGGTGCCGGCGTGCGGCGCGTCACCCGCTGAGGACCCTCTGAGGATCGTCGTGGGGCGCTGCCTCACACTGAGGGGCAACCGGTAGTCTCCGCAAGGTGACGCGACGCCTCGTGCGACTGGGCGGCGCGGCGCTGGCGGTCAGCTTGTTGGCCGCCTGCGGTACCACGACCGGCACGGCATCTCGTCCGCCGACCGGGTCGACGACGAGTGCGGCGCCGACCACCACGACGACCACCGTCCCGCCGACGACGACCACCACGACCGCGCCCGAGCAGCCCGGCTGGACCACCGCCGACCGCAGCGCCCTGGGCATCAACGCCGACCAGCGCACCATCGCCGAGCCTGACGGCACCCAGATCGCCATCACCCGGTTTCTCGCCGCACGGGTCCACTACGCGCTGCACGTGGGCAGCGAGGACCCACCAACGGGCAGCGCCAGCATCACCGCCCTCGACGGCTCGATCGTTGCGCCGCAAGAGGCGCCCATCCTGGTCGGCGCCTTCAATGGCGGGTTCAAGGTGGCCGCGGCGGCGGGGGGCATGGAGGTCCTCGGTCAGGTGCTGACACCACTCGAGAACGGGCTGGCCAGCCTCGTCATCGACCAGGACGGCTCGGCGCACATCGGCATCTGGGGCCAGACCATCCCGGTCCCGGGCGAGGCGGTTGCCAGCGTCCGCCAGAACCTCGCCCCCCTGGTCGTGAACGGGGCGCCCAGCCCGTCGATCAACGACATCGCGGCCTGGGGGGCGACACTGGGCGGCGGCTCGGCCGTCGCTCGCAGCGCCCTCGGTATCGACGCCCAGGGCAACCTGCTCTACGCCGGCTCCATGTCGGCGGTCCCCGCCGACCTGGCGAATGCCCTCATCGCCGCGGGTGCGGTCACCGCCCTGGAGCTCGACATCAATCCCTACTGGGTCCAGGTGGACACCTCGCCCACTCCCGGCGCGCCCCTCGTGGCCGGCGTACCCGGCCAGCAGCGGCCCGCCAACCAGTTCTCGGTCGGCTGGACCCGGGACTTCGTGACCGTGCTTTCAAACGGCTAGAAATACGGCCGCACCTGCTCGCTTGGGGCGGGAGTGTGTCGCACGGGCCGGGCGATGGGCCAGCGGCCCGATCGGGCTGTGCTGGCATCGTGGTCGCATGACACCATGACGAAGAACCTGACGGTGCGCCTGCCCGACGACGTGGCAGCCGACGCCGAGGCCCTGGCCCGGGTGAACGGAGTCAGCCTGAACGAGACCGTCAAGCGGTCGCTCATCGAAGAGATCGAGCGCACGCGAACGGACCCCGAGTTCAAGGCCCGACTGACCAGGATCATCGAAGAGGACCGGGAGCTGCTTGAGCGCCTGGCGCGGTGAGCCCCAACTATCTGAATCTCTCCGACTATCTGGCGATCGCCGCAGCTGTCACCGACCTCGACCTCCAAACGCTCACCGATTCGAGCCGTCTCGACCTCGCGGACTCGGCCCTCCACGCGCCGGAGGCATCCTTCGGCGGCGAGGAGTTCTACCCGGACTTCGTCGACAAGCCGTCCTCCTCGTCAGACTGGTCAAAAACCACCCTCTGATCGACGGAAACAAGCGCGCCGGGCGGATCGCTCCGGATCTTCATCGAGGTCAACGGCTGGACCTGGGCGAGCTATCCAGGCGTGGACGAGTCTGAAGCGGCCGTGCTGGCCGTCACGAACGGCGAGCGGGACGAGCAGCGTACGGCGCTTGGCTGCGAGAATTCCTGAAGCACATAGGCCGGATTGACCGCCAACGGGCGGTGGGAACCCTGGTCGCCAGCACGGCCGGCACAAGGCAGCTCGGTACGGATGGGTGGTCGAACGGACCGCAGCATGGCTATCCAGCTTCAGGTAGTCCGGCGCAAGCCGAGCGACCGCTCACCGTCTCGCCCTTGCGGTCACCTACCCCTCCTTGCGGAGCTGCCTAAACGTGGCCGCCCCGGCGGCTCTCGACGGTGGCGCCGATCAGGGCCGAGACGACGAGGGCGAGCGCAACCGGTGCGAACCAGATGCCGAACACGAAGGTGAGGCCGATGAAGAAGGCCCCCGAGGCGAGAACGAACGGCCAGATGCTCGATCCGGGGAAGCTGCTGATCACGCCCGCACCGCTCGCGATGGTGGCGTCGGGGTTGTCCTCGGGCCGTTGGCCCATCTTGCGATACCAGTAGTAGTAGTACCCGCCCGGCAACAGGCCCAGCAGGGCCGAGCCGATCAGCATCAAGGTGCCGGCCTGCTCGTAGGACGTGAACCAGTAGATGGCACCGATGATGGCGAAGAAGATGCCGATGACGAGCAGGATGAACGACTCGGTCTTCATACCTCCACCGTCTCCCTCGTGCCGCCCGAGCCGTCACCACCGTGGCCGCTCGACGGGCCGGTGGGTTTGCCGTGGTGCAGGGCCGGGGAGTCAGGGTGGTTGTAGTCCCACGTGGGCCGCTCGGAGCGGATCGGCGGGAGGTGGGTGAAGTTGTGGTGCGGCGGGGGTGAGGTGGTGAACCACTCGAGGCCGCCGGCGTCCCAGGGGTTGTCACCAGCCGGCACCGGGTTGCGCCAGGAGATCCAAAGATTCACGAGCAGGATGGCGAAGCTGATGCCGATGACGAAGGCGCCGATCGTCGAGATCTGGTTGTAGACCTGCCAGCCGAGGTTCGACGGGTAGACCGCCACGCGCCGTGGCATGCCCTTCAGGCCCACCTCGTACTGCGGGATGAAGGTCAGCCAGAACCCGATGAACAGCAGCCAGAAGTGCCACTTGCCGAGCTTGTCCGAGAGCATCCGGCCGAACATCTTCGGGTACCAGAAGTACAGCCCGGCGAAGCCGGCGAACACGGCGGTGCCGAAGAGGACCTGGTGGAAGTGGGCGACCACGAAGTACGTGTCGTGGGTGAAGAAGTCGAGGGCGGGTGCCGCCAGCATGACGCCGGTGACGCCACCCATGAGGAAGGCGAAGAGGAACCCGATGCAGAACAGCATGGGCGTCTTGAACGACAGCTGTCCCCGCCACATGGTGCCGATCCAGTTGAAGAACTTGATGCCGGTCGGCACGGCGATCAAGAGGCTCAACAGGCTGAAGAAGGGCAGCAGCACCACGCCGGTCGTGTACATGTGGTGCGCCCAGACCCCCGTCGAGAGGGCGGCGATCGACAACGTGGCGAAGACCATGCCCTTGTAGCCGAACACCGGCTTTCTCGAGAACGTCGGGATCACCTCGGTGGCGATGCCGAAGAAGGGCAGGGCGAGGATGTAGACCTCCGGATGGCCGAAGAACCAGAAGAGGTGCTGCCAGAGCACGGGCACACCACCGCCCGAGACCGTGAAGATGTGCGTCCCGAAGTGCCGGTCGCAGTAGAGCATGATCAGCGCGGCGGTGAGCACCGGGAAGGCGATCAGGATCAAGATGCCGGTCACCAACATGTTCCAGGTGAAGATCGGCATCCGGAACATGGTCATACCCGGGGCGCGCAGGTAGAAGATGGTGGCGACCAGGTTCACCCCGGTGAAGATGGCCGAGAAGCCCGTCAGGGCCAGCGCCATGATCCACATGTCCGAGCCCGCCCCCGGTGAGTTCGTGGCGTTCGACAGCGGGGCGTAGGCCACCCAGCCGAAGCTCGAGGCGCCGCCGGCCACGAAGAAGCTGAGCAGCATGGTGATCGAGCCGCCGGCGTAGAGCCAGTAGGAGAGCGCGTTCAGGCGGGGGAAGGCCATGTCGGGCGCGCCCACCTGCAACGGCACGATGTAGTTGGCGAGGCCACCGAAGGCGAAGGGCCCGGCGAACAGGTACAGCATCAGGCTGCCGTGCATGGTGAACAGCTCGTTGTACTGGGAGAAGCTGAGCAACGAGCTCGACGGGCTCGCCAGCTGGAGGCGGATGACGAGGGCCATGATGCCCGCCAGGTAGAACATCACGAGCGACGTGATCATGTAACTGAGGCCGATGACCTTGTGGTCGGTGGTGGTCAGCCACTTGAGCACGCCGGTCGGGCCGTGCTCCTCAGCGTGGCCGTGCTCGACCACGTGCTCGTCGACCGCCGTTACGTCGCCCCCACCACCGATGACCGGCGGGTTGATGACGTCGGTCATGAGGAGCCTCCTTGCACGGTGCTCGAGTTTGCGTGGTACGCCGTGGTCGACGCCGACGTGGAGTTCTGTGCGAGCCACGCCTCGTAGGCCGAGGGCGACACCGCCTTGACCTGGAAGATCATCAGCGAGTGGTAGAGCCCGCAGAGCTGCGTGCACTGTCCGCGGAAGGTGCCGGCGTGGTTCACGTTGAAGCTGAACTGGTTCGTCACGCCCGGCAGGGCGTAGCGGCTGAAGTTGAACTCGGGCACGTAGAAGCCGTGGATCACGTCGCTCGAGCGGAGCACGATGTGGACGTTCTCACCGACCGGCACGACCATCGTCGGGTTCTGCAGCTCCTGGCCGATCACGGTGACATTGTGGCCTGGGTAGCTGAACCGCCATCCCCACTGGAAGGCGGTGACGTTCACCTGGACGTTGGAGGCCGGGACCGCGTCCACCGAGTTCTCCGTGACCACCGAGAAGTAGAACAACACCAGCACCATGACGATCGGCACCACGGTGTAGATGATCTCGAAGAGCGTGTGGTACTGCGTCTGGGCCGGGATCTTGTCCGAGCGGCGGCGGTAGCGCAGCACCGCCCAGAGAATCAGGAACGCCACGAGGATGAACACGCACAGCCCCGTGATGAAGAACCCCTGCCAGAGCTTGTTGGCGTCGACGGCCTGCTTGGTGGCACCCCGGTAACCGCCGAAGGTGGGCAGTTGGCAGCTGGCCAGAACGAGGGGGCTGAGGACGACTGCCCCGAGCGCCAGGCGGCGCGTCGTCAGCTTTGGCAGCCTCCGACGGGGTCGCGCTAGGGGTGAGCCGGCCGAGGGCGAATCCACAGCGCTCAATCTAGCGAAGGGCGCCTAAAAACACGAAATCGCAGTTGGGGGCGTCGCGCCAGTGCCAAAAGTCCCACCGTGCCCGATTTCGTGTCTCAATCCTCGGGCGACGAGGTGCGCGCCGCCCAGTTGAACACCCCTTTGGCCATGGTCGAGGTCGCGTGCTCGGCGCGCGTGGTGAACACCCGC
>Ga0302270_10006963_pt1 | contig 10032 bp, 6 predicted proteins | sample III_Bog_E2_3_FD_198773 | JGI IMG/M metagenome (GOLD analysis project Ga0302270, IMG submission 198773) | Peat permafrost microbial communities from Stordalen Mire near Abisko, Sweden - III_Bog_E2_3 | ecosystem: Environmental > Terrestrial > Soil > Wetlands > Peat | place: Sweden: Abisko...
AGGATCTGGCCGCCAAAGAGATCGCGATCAAGAATATGTTGAAGCCGGTCCAGGATTCGCTGGCGAAGTTGGAAGCGCAAAGCGTGGAGATGGAGAAGAGCCGGGCTGGCGCCTATGAAGGTGTTCTAGCGGAGATCCGGAACATCCAAAGCTCGCATGTGGATCTACGCCGTGAAACCACCCAACTCGTCCAGGCGCTGCGGGCGCCGAAGGTGCGAGGCAACTGGGGCGAGATGCAATTGCGGCGATGTGTGGAGTTCGCAGGAATGGTGGAGCATGCCTCCTTTGAGGTCGAGCAGTTTGTTCGCGGGGAGGAGACTTCGATACGCCCGGATATGGTGGTGAAACTGCCCAATGGACGGACGATTATTGTGGATGCGAAGGCGGTGTGGAGCGCCTTCCTGGACGCGACCAACTGCGAAGACGAGGTACAGCGAAAGGCATTCATGATGGCACACGCTCGCCAGGTCAAGACGCAACTCGACTCGCTGTCGGGCAAGAACTATTCGAAGCAGTTTGTCGAGTCGCCTGACTTTATCGTCTGCTTCCTGCCGAGCGAAGTCCTGTTCAGTGCAGCGCTGGAGAATGATCCCAGCTTGCTGGAGTACAGCGCTTCCAGCAACGTACTGCTGGCAACGCCCACGACCCTGATTGCGCTGCTGAAAGCGGTTGCGTTTGGCTGGCAGCAGTCGCGGATTGCAAGGGATGCAGAGAAAATTCGCGAAGCCGCCATCAAAGTCCACGAGAAACTGGCTGGAATGCACGGCGCGATTCTGACGCTTGGCGACAGGCTGCGCAAGGCTGGCGATGCCTACGATGACATGCTGGTGAAGGCGGAGGGTAGGGGCGGGCTGTTCTCGGTTTCGCGCAAGCTGCGTGAGTTGCGGATTGGAGAAAAGGACTTGGCAGACGGAACTCCGGCAGCCATGAGACTGAAGCCGCTGGAGGATGAGGATTGGCAGCCGTCAATCTCGCTGGCAGCCGAGGCGGAAGACGCTACGCAATAGCGCGTCAGGGTGCGGGGCTTGCGGAGGCGAGGATGCGATCAGCGATGGCGGCGGCCTGGACGGCAGGGTGGACGTCGTGGACGCGGAGAATGTGGGCGCCGGCGAGGACCGCGGCGGTGTTAGCGGCTGTGGTGGCGGCCAGGGCTTCGGAAGCCGTACCCTGCGACTGACTCAAGGTGGTTTGTGCGGCGCCTGGTACTTTGGGCTCGGGACGGGTGAGGAAGCTCTTGCGGGAGATGCCGGCGAGCAGTGGGAAACCCAGGGCGTGGAGTGCGTCCAGGTGGGCGAGCAGCGGGAAGTTTTCATCCAGCCGCTTGCCGAATCCGAAGCCGGGGTCGAGGACGATGGTGTCGTGCGCAACCCCGGCGGCAACGGCTTCGCGCGCACGGGTCGCGAGGGCGCTGCGAACCAGCGGAACAACCTCGTTGGGTGCGAGTGGGGGAAGCCCACGCCACTCGCCGGGACGACCGCGGGTATGCATCAGGACGACGCCGCAGCCGAGCGCGGCGCAGATAGCGGGCATCTGCTCGTCCCACAGAAAGCCGCTGACGTCGTTCACGATCTCGGCGCCGGATTCGATGGCCAGCCGAGCGGTTTCGGCGTGGTAGGTGTCGATGGAGAGGATGGCGCCGGGCCGCGCTGCCAGGATGGCGCGGAGCACGGGCAGCACGCGCGCCTGCTCTTCCCCGGCGGCGAGGGCGGTGCTGTTGGGGCGGGTGGATTCGCCGCCGAGGTCCAGGATGTCCGCGCCATCGTCCAGCATGGCGAGCGCGTGGCTCACGGCGGAGGGAGTGTCCAGAAACTGTCCGCCGTCGGAGAAGGAGTCGGGTGTGACGTTGAGTATTCCCACGACTAGCGTTCTCTCGCCGAGCGGCAGGGTGCGGGTGCGAAGCCGCCACGTAACCTGCGGGCGAACGGCGAAGGACATTCGGAACTCCTGGGGGTTGTAAACTGGTTAATACCTAACAGATAAAATATAGCCGTTACAGCTGTGTTGCCTTGCACTTTTGCGCTGCGCAGCCCGGAAACGCCTGTTGAATTTGTGGAGACGGGACGCGTTTTTTTGTTCCGGCGCTTGCCGCGTTCAGGCATAATCTGATGAGACTCGCCGCCCGTATTGAAGGTACGCCACTCTGGCCGACTTGTTGCCATAGAGCAACCGGGCTCCGGAGGCTCCATGAACATCGCATTTCTTCCAGATCTGTTTGCGCTGGCGATTTTGATATTCATTCTGGCCCTGGTTCGGCGGCGTCATCCTGAGGCGCGAGCGGATGCCTGGCTGCTTGGCCTGTTCTTCACGCTGGTGGAGGCCGGGGCGCACACTCTGTATGCGCAGCAGGGAATGCCGGACAGGCTACTGCATCTGGTTGTGTTGGACTGCTACCTGCTGGCTGGGCTCACGTTCAACTGGGCGGCCGGCGACCAGAACGTGCCTCGCGTTTCGCGGTTCCTCTACATGGGACTGAATGGACTGACGCTGCTGGCCCTGGTGTCGATTTATGGCTGCAACATCCGGGTGACCAGCGCCTACGTACCTGCGATTGTGGCCGGTCTGGCGGTGGGCGTGGCCAGTTCGTTGTTCGTGCGCCACAACTGGCACTACGCGCTGCTGCACCTGCTGGGTTGGGCGGCTGCGGGCGTGCTGGTCAGCCGCGGAAACTACCGGTCGGCGGTTTATTGGAGCCTGGCCAGCGTGTATGCCATTGCGGCCATCAATTTTGAGCGGCGGTTGCCGCGCCACAGCACCGGCAAACTGGCCATCGTGACCGGGTTCTCCATCTGGGCGCTGAACCTTCTGCTGCATCCGTGGATCATTGCGTTCCACTCGAACTACGCAGATATCGCGTCGCACGTGTGGAATATGCAGAAGTCGCTGATCTCCATCGGCATGATTCTGGTGATGTTGGAGGAGCAGATCTCGAACAACGAGTGGCTGGCGCTGCACGACGAACTGACCGGTCTGCCTAACCGCCGCCTGTTTGCCTCGCGATTGACGGCCGCGATCGAGAACGCAGACCGGCGGAGCGCCAGCCTTGCGCTGGTGGTGCTGGACCTGAACGACTTCAAGAAGATCAACGACACGCTGGGCCACGTGGCCGGCGACCAGGTGCTGCGCGAAGTATCGAGCATCCTGCGCAAGAACATCCGGGCGTCCGACACGGTCGCGCGGCTGGGCGGCGACGAGTTCATCCTGGTGGCCCAGGACATGACCGGCGAGCACTCCGTGGAGCGATTCACGGAGGCCCTGCGCGCCGCGATCGAGCGCCCGATGATGGTGAACGATCAATCGATGGTGGTGGGCGCAAGCTTTGGGTTTGCCATGTATCCGCGCGATGCCAAGGACGCGACCAAGCTGTTGCGGCTGGCGGACCAGCGCATGTACGGCCTGAAGCGACGCTCCGTGAGCCCCGCGCAACTGCCCGCGCCGGCGCAGCAGGCGTAATCAAGCGAATATGACGGTCTTGTTGGCGTAGCTGAGGATGCGGTGGCCCAAGTGCCACTGCACCGCGCGCGAGAGGACCATGCGCTCCAGGTCGCGGCCCTTCTGGATCAGCGAGGGGAGTTGGTCGTTCTGGGAGATGCGGGCTACGTCCTGCTCGATGATGGGGCCTTCGTCCAGGGTCGCGGTGACGTAGTGGCTGGTGGCGCCGATGAGCTTGACGCCGCGGGCGAACGCCGCGTGGTAGGGCCGCGCGCCAGTGAATGCGGGCAGGAACGAGTGGTGCACGTTGATGATGCGGCGCGGGTAGGCGTTGACGAACGCGGGCGACAGCACCTGCATGTAGCGCGCTAATATCACAAGATCAATTTTGTGGCTGGCCAAGAGCGTGAGCTGCGCGGCTTCGACTTGGGGCTTGGTGGCGGCCGTGACCGGCAGGTAGTGGAACGGGACGCCGTGGAACTCGGCGAGCGGGCGGGCGTCTTCGTGGTTGCTGACTATGAGGGCGAGGTTGCAGCGGAACTCGCCGGCGCGATGGCGGTGGAGCAGATCGACCAGGCAGTGCGGGTACTGCGAGACGAAGAGGGCGACGTTCTGGACCTCGTCGGCGAACTCGATGCGCCAGTTCATGCGGAACTCGGCGGCGATGGCGGCAAAGGCGGCGCGGAAGGCGGGCTCGTCGAAGCTGGGCGCGTCGGTGGAGAACTCGACGCGCATGAAGAAGAGGGCGAGCTCGACATCCTGATGCTGGTCGGCGTTGAGGATGTTGACGTCGTAGGTCTGGACCAGGAAGTTGACGATAGTGACGACGATGCCCTTGCGGTCCGGGCAGTCGATGAGCAGGATGGCGGTTTTGGATGTTGGCATTGAGGTCGCAATCAGATTACCGGAATCGAACGTCGGACTCCGTGCTGGCTCCTTTCTGGCACCCCTGGGGGTACCGATTAAATGCATAATCATCTAAACAAAGCACTTACCGGACAGCGGTTTTTGTATAATCCTGAAAACAAACGAGATATTTTGCAAAATATTCAAAACAATGGAGTTATGGGTTCTTTGGAGATATGGAGGGGCACAATCCTGAGGCTGGCGGATTCTGTCTCTACCTTACCCCCAATTCTAAACGGGGGGCGGGCGCTGGGGATGTGATTTCGATCACGTCAGTGAGTGTGGCCGACCCCACCCATGACGATGAAACTGTCATGAATGCGCACCTGTCCTCTAGAGTTCGTCGCCGGGATCGGGCGGGGTGTCGGGAACCGCGTTGAGGGCTTCCCGCAGCGCACCTCGACGGGCACCGGCTGCGCGATTGCGAAAGAACTCCTCAGCGGCCTCGGTTCCGGTGAGATGATCGGCGACTGCGATTGCGATCCATTCATCCACGGATAGGCCCCTTTGCTCCGCCTGATTGCGAGCAGTGTTGATGAGGTGTTCGGGCAATCGGACGTAGCTACTGGCGCTCATCTCGTAAACCTCTCCTTGATGATATGCCCAGGTGTGATGACCTGAATCCCAAAATTGTTGGCTGCGGGGAGGAAATCCCTGACGTTATGCGTCACAAGCGCGTCTGCGAGGCCGTTGATTGCAGCTTCCAGGACAAGTTCGTCGTCGGCGTCGCGAAGTTGTGGCCGCCACTGGAAATAGATCTTCGTCGAATAATTCGAGTAGACGGCTGCTAGAGCCGCTTTTGCTGCGGAAGGCGGAGACGATGACGCAGGTATCGAGGACAAGACGCACGGGAGAAGAGTACAGGACTTGAATATAGACGCGCGAAGAGATCGTGCCGTTTGAAACCCAGGTCACAGAATCGAGACCTGGGGCTCCCGCCTCAGTGGGGACGATGAGATGCGGGCCACCCACCCATCCATCCCAGTCATTCCGCTGATATGTCAGCGGTGAGGGGGCAATGATCGCTGAAACCGAGCCAATGCTTCGGGTCGCCTAGCTCAAACGATTTGAGCCGGTTTTCCCATTTGGCCGGAATGAAGATGTAATCGATATGGAAGGGCTGAGTAGGTTTCCAGTTTTGATGAAACGTCGGTCTCGTCTCACAGCCGCCAATTTCTTTATGTTGAAGGTGGTAGGCGCTCAGGAGACCGTGGCTGGAGAGATCGGTTACCAAAGAAGCGAAGTCTTTCTCCGGCTCTGTGTCCCATTTCCAGTGACTATTAAAGTCTCCTGCCATAACTACAGGGCCGTGTGAAAGCCACTCGGGGTGTTCCGCCAAGGCCTTGCGAATGACCCTGACGTAGCCCGCCGTTCTGCCACCTTTCGGCTGCCAAGCCCAGACTGCAATGAGCGTGAATGATTCAGGGCCTGATACTGCTATCGGAATAATCCACTTATGAAGTGACTGTCCCTGTTGTCGAAGAGTCAAGGGTGATTTGTAGAGGACTGCCATCCCCTTCTGTCCTTCATCGCCAAACCAGAGGCTTTCATAGCCTTGTTGCTTTAATGCTCCCGCGTCGGCAAGTGTCGATTCGGGCACGATCGCAATATCAGGGTTCAACCCGAGCAGTTCATTTGCTTTGCTGGCAAATTTTCCACAACAGTTCCAGGTAACGATCCTCATTTGGCCCCTTTTGGTGTCGTGCCAGTTATAAGCCCGTTTCGAAGTCAGGCAAGCAGATTTTTCCGCTTCGCTGCGGAATGACAACAGAAGGCATCTTTGGCTTACTTGATGTCGCGCCAGTTGGGGCCGAGGCCTACTTCGGCGAGGATGGGGACGCTGAATTCGGCGACGTGTTCCATCTCGTGCTGGACCAGGGTGCGGAGTTCTTCGGCTTCGGCGGGGAGGACGTCGAAGAGGAGTTCGTCGTGGACTTGCAGGGTCATGCGGGAGCGCAGGCGGCGCGCGGCGATTTCGGCGTCGATGCGGAGCATGGCGAGCTTGATGAGGTCGGCGGCGGTGCCCTGCAGGGGCGTGTTGATGGCGGTGCGTTCGGCGAATCCGCGCATGTTGGGATTGCGCGACTGGATGTCGGGGATGGGGCGGACGCGGCCGAAGTACGTGCGGACGGCCTGTTCGCGGCGCACGGTTTCCAGGGTCTCGTCGATGAAGCGGCGGACGCCGGCGTAGCGCTCGAAGTAGCGGTCGATGTAGGCGCGGGCTTCGCGCTGGTCGATGCCGAGTTGCGCGGCCAGACCGAACGGCGAGATGCCGTAGACGATGCCGAAGTTGACGGCCTTGGCGCGGGCGCGTGTCTCCTTATCGAGCTGGGCGACGGGGATGCCGAAGACTTCGGAGGCGGTGAGGGTGTGGATGTCCTTGCCGGTGCGGTAGGCGTCGAGCAGCAGCGGGTCCTGGGAGAAGTGGGCCATCAGGCGCAGCTCGATCTGCGAGTAGTCGGCGGACATGAGCAGGTTGCCGGGCGCGGGGATGAAGGCGGCGCGAATCTCGCGGCCGAGCGCGGTGCGGACGGGGATGTTCTGCAGGTTGGGGTTGGTGGACGAGAGCCGGCCGGTGGCGGTGCCGACCTGGTTGAAGGTGGTGTGCACGCGGCCTTCGGCGTCGACGAGCTGCGGCAGAGAGTCGAGGTAGGTCGAGCGGAGCTTGGCGAGCTGGCGGTATTCGAGGACGAGCGCGGGGACGGGGTGGTGCTCGGCGAGCTCTTCGAGGACGTCCTGCGCGGTGGAGATGACCTTGCCCTTGCCATACTTCTGCGGTCGGGGGAGCTGCATCTTGTTGAAGAGCACGTCGCCTAGCTGCTTGGGCGAGTTGATGTTGAAGCGTAGTGCGGAGTCCTGGCCGGCGGCTTCGCCAGCTTGCGTGTAGATGCGGTCGGAGAGGGTGTCCATGTCGACGGCGAGGCGCGTGGACATGGCGGAGAGGATGGCGGGGTCGATGCGGACGCCGGCCTGCTCCATGCGAAGGAGGACGGGGACCAGCGGGAGGTCCATCGTCTGGTAGATGTGCTGGAGCGGTGCGGTTTGGATCGGGCCGGAGCTGAGGGTTGGTGCGGATGCAGTGGCGTCGCTCTCGGCGATCTGGGTAGCGAAGACCTGGGCGAGGCGGACGATGGCGGCGGCGGCTTCGGGCAGGCGCTTGGGATCGGCGGGATTGGCTTTGGTGGGCTGATGGACGAGCGCTCGGTTGGTGGAACGGGCGGCGATGTCCGGCAGCGTGTGCGAGGCGTGGGTGGGGTTGACGAGGTAGCTCTGGAGCATCACGTCGGTGTCGACGCCGCGGAGGGTGATGTTGTGCGGCGCGAGGGCGCGGAGGACGGCTTTGAGGTCGTGGACGACCTTGGGGAGGGTTGCGTCTTCGAGGGCGGCGCGAAGGCCGGGTGCGTCGAGCGGAACCTCCATGGCGGCGTTGCCGTCGACGGCGAGGCCGAGAGAACAGGGGACAGGGGGCAGAGGACAGGGAACAGAAATCAGCGAAGACGGAGCTGTAGACGGTGCGGGGGGACTGGGCCTGGCGAAGAGGTCCATGGTTTCGGCGGGCGGAGGTTCAGGCTCGCCGGATTCGGGGTCGGGTTCGGCGGCGATTTCTTCGGCAATGGCGCGCGCGTCTTCAAAGATGGCGATGGCCAGGCCGCGCGGAGATTGTGCACCCCACCCATCGCTGCGCGATGAATGGGGCACCCGCTGAGTGTTGGCGGTGCGGGCTTCGGCGAGGAGCGCTGCGATCTCGGCTTCGGTGGGCTTCAGGTTGTAGTCGTAGGCGGTGTTGTCGGCTGCGGGGGCGAGGGACTGGAGCAGCGTGGTGAATTCGAGTTCGGAAAAGAGATCGCGGCAGGCGGCATTGTCGACGGGCTGGGTGCGCATGTCGTCGACGGAGAACTCGATGGGGACTTCGGTGTGGATGGTGACGAGTTCTTTGGAGAGGAGGATGTTGTCGCGATTATTTTGTAACGATTCGCGATACGTTTTCTTTTTAACCTCATCGGCGCGGTCGAGGGCGGCTTCGACGGTGCCGAATTGCTGGATAAGTTCGACGGAGCCCTTGTCGCCGATGCCGGGGGCGCCGGGGATGTTGTCGACGGAGTCGCCGCGCAGGGCCATGACGTCGATGACGCGCGCGGGCGGGACGCCGAGAGCGGCTTCGACGCCGGCGGGATCGAGGACGAGATTGTCTTTCGTCGGGTTCAGGATCGACACGCTCGAAGTGACGAGCTGCATCATATCTTTGTCGGAGCTGACGACGAAGACGCGGTGGCCGAGCGCCGAGAGCTTGTGGCTGAGCGTGCCGATGATGTCGTCGGCCTCGAAGCCCTCGTAGCTGAGGATCGGGATGCGGAAGGCCTCCAGCGCGCGGCGGATGTAGGGAAGCTGCTGGGCGAGGTCGGCGGGCATCTCGGCGCGGTTGGCCTTGTAGCCGGCGTAGTCGACCTGCTCAAACTGCTGGGTCTTGACGTTCCACTTGCGCAGCGGCTTCATCTCGCGGGCGCGCTCGTCGCGGAAGACGGGGCCGGAGAGGTCGTAGACGGCTGCGAGATACTGCGGGGCAAAGTCCTTGCGCAGCTTGTTGATCATGTTGACGAAGACGTAGGTGGCGGCGGTGGGGATGCCGGTGCGTGTGGACATGGGGCGCTGGCGCTGCATGGCGTGGTAGGCGCGGAAGATGAATGCCATGGAATCCAGCAGGTAGATGGGTGGCCGGGCATCCGGCGGCGTGGGTTGTGTGTCTTTCGTCATGGCCAGTTGAGGATACCAAGCCGGGAGCGTATTGTTCAGGTGGAACGAAACCCAACCATTCTGGATACGGAAAGAGACCCATGCTTCGATTGACGACGTTTGCCCTGTGTGTTGCCCTGGCCTCCGCGCTGCCTGCGCAGACGGCTTCTGCTCCGGCTGTGAACGACCTGTCGCGCCACGACTTCCTGTATGCGGGCGAGTCGCATGACCGGCGGATCTTCCTGGTGCGCGGCGGCAAGGTGGTGTGGTCGTTCGACGAGCCGGACGGCAAGGGCGAGATCAGCGACGCGGTGATGCTGTCGAATGGGAACATCCTGTTTGCGCACCAGTTCGCCGTGGAAGAGATTACGCCGGAGAAGAAGGTGATCTGGCGGTACGATCCGCCGGCGGGACACGAGGTGCATACCGCGGTGCCGATTGGGCTGGACCGCGTGCTGTATATCCAGAACGGCGATCCGGCGCTGCTGCGCGTGGTGAACATCCGGACCAACGCGGTGGAGAAGGAGCTGACGCTGGCGACGAAGATGCCGCCCAGCACGCATGGGCAGTTCCGCCATGCGCGGCTGACTCCGCAGGGGACGCTGCTGGTGGCGCACATGGACCTGAACAAGGTGGTGGAATACGACTCGAACGGCAAGGAGCTGTGGTCGTTTCCGGGCAAGGGCGTGTGGGGCGTGACGCCGCTGGAGAACGGCAATATGCTGATTACCGATAGCGTGGGCGTGCGCGAGGTGACGCGGCGTGGCGACGTGGTGTGGAACTGGCTGAAGACGGACGCGCCGGGGGTGAAGTTCGACAACCTGCAGCAGGCGTGGCGGCTGCCGAACGGCAATACCGTGATCGACAACTGGGGCAACGAGTGGAACGCGGCGAGCGGCAAGCTGGGCGCAGAGACCCTGCAGGCGATCGAAGTGACGCCGGACAAGAAAGTGGTATGGGTGATGA
>Ga0302270_10006965_pt1 | contig 10032 bp, 9 predicted proteins | sample III_Bog_E2_3_FD_198773 | JGI IMG/M metagenome (GOLD analysis project Ga0302270, IMG submission 198773) | Peat permafrost microbial communities from Stordalen Mire near Abisko, Sweden - III_Bog_E2_3 | ecosystem: Environmental > Terrestrial > Soil > Wetlands > Peat | place: Sweden: Abisko...
CTGAGCGAAAGGGGCCCCAAACGCTTTTCAGTTTGGGGGTGGTGAGTCGAAGGATCTGCTTTTGCACTTCGGAATTTATGCCGCGAATTTTGGGGAAAGGACACTGGAACGAGCAGGCTTCTCGGTGGACCGGACCCGCGGAAGTCATGCGTTCCTCAGACACCCTGACGGCAGAACCACCACAGTTCCGATACATTCCGGTGAGACGATTGGTCTCGGCCTGTTGAGTGCGATCCTGCGCGATGTTGAGCTTTCTGTCGACGAATTGGCTGACTTGCTGTAGGCGTAGGTCCCCGATGCCCCAGCCCCCGCTGCTGATACCTGGGACTGCACCGATGCTCATGCCACCACCTGCAACCGCACGCCTTCGTGATCCTGCAAGCAAGCGATGATGTTGAACAGATTTGTCGCTGTCGGATTGCCTTTTGGGCCGAACATCTGGTGGAGGGTCTTGACGTGAATGCCTGTCCTCTCCGCCAGCGTCGGAAAGCCGATCGTCGCATTGATGAAGTCGCGCAGAATTTCGCGGCCCAGAGCGGCTTCGCCCGCCAGCAGAGATTCGACGGCGTCGCTTAGCAGGCCGCGCCGAAACTCCTTATCGTTCTGGACGCGCGCTTGCACTGTCTCCCGAAAATCCCGCGTCAACGCCATGGTTCGCTCCTCTTCAGCCGCTTGTAGTCCAGCCAGCATTCACCCTTGCGCATGATAGTAGCGTATATTTTACCATCTCGGAAAACCCCAACATGCTTGCACCTCCTTGACAGACACCGCTGGCCGGACTAGAAGGATTGGTGCAATCAAATTGACCCTGGCGCCGATTCTGCACGTCGGCGCCTCGGTTTGTGGCCTGGGTGCAATGCACAAGAGTTGCGATTGGGGGCTCGGCTCCCCGGAAATGGAACGTACATATGAGCAAGAATCTCTTTTCTCGCCGCTCGTTTTTGCGCACAACCGCCGGAGCTGCCGGCGCTTCAATGGTAGCTGGACACACGCTGCTGGAACCCGAGCCATGGGTTGCCGCGGCCAAGCTGGTGGGCGCGAACGACCGCATTCGCTTTGGCATTGTCGGCGTTGGCATGGAGGGTAGCGGACTGCTTTCTACTGCGATCCAGTTGCCGGGCGTCGAGTGCGTGGCGGCTGCGGATCTCTACGATCGCCGCCATGACCTGGCCAAGGAAATTGCGGGGAACGGCATTCGCACCACACGGCGCTACCGGGAATTGCTCGATGCCAAGGACATTGACGCCATCCTTGTGGCCGTTCCCGACCACTGGCACAAGCAGGTGGTTGTGGACGCGCTCGCAGCCGGCAAGGACGTGTATTGCGAGAAGCCGATGTCGCACAATCCGGCGGATGGGCTGGCCATGGTTGCGGCGCAAAAGAAGACCGATCGCATTGTGCAGATTGGGGCGCAGCGGACCAGCTCTGTCTTGTGCGCGAAGGCGAAGGAGCTGCTGGAGCAGGGAGCGATTGGCGATTTGAACCTGATTGAAGCTACGTTTGGGCGCAACGATCCGACGGGGGCGTGGGAGTATCCGATTCCGCCGGGTATTTCACCGGAGAATCTGGATTGGGATACGTGGCAGGGGACGGCGCCCAAGAAGGCCTTCGATCCGTATGCATTTGCGCGCTGGCGGTGCTGGAAGGAGTATGGGACAGGCGTTGCCGGTGACTTGCTGGTTCACCTGATCAGCGGCATGCATTTTGTTCTCGGCATTAGTGAGGCTCCGAAGCGCGTTTCGGCATTTGGCGGGATCTATCGCTTCAAGGACGGGCGTAACATGCCGGATGTACACCCGGCTCTGTTCGAGTACGATCACGTACCCGTCTACATGCGGCTGTCGCTGGGGTGCGAGTCGCCTGAAGTTACGCGGTTCCAGGGATCGAAGGGCGCCATTGAGTTGCGCGAGTTCAGCGTGACTTATACTCCGCAGGCTGGGGTTGACTTATCGCCGAGTTACTATTCAGGATCCTTCCCCGCGGCAATGAGAGAGGCTTATGTGAAGCAGTGGCATGCGGAACACGATCCAGTGCCCGGGAAGGAGCCGGCTCCGCAGAGTGTGACTTACAACGGGAACGATTACGACGATTTGAAGCCGCATCTGTGGAAGTTCTTTGAGGCTGTTCGGTCAAGGAAGCCGGTGGTGCAGGACGCGGTTTTTGGGCACCATGCGGCGTTGGGGTGTCATTTGGCGAATGAGTCCTATTTCCGAGGTGTACCGGTGTATTGGGACGCGGCTTCGGGGGCTATCAAGCCGGTTGGGTAGGTGGACTTGCGATCTGGTCGCTTATAAGACTGGGCAGGACGAGAGTTGAGGTTTCCCACCCATTTCACGAGGAAACTGTGAAATGGATGGGGCACGGAGCGGTATTGGCGCATCGGGGTTCGATCCGAATTCAAAAGCAGCAGAGCGATTAACAAAGGAGTTAGACCTGTGAGAATCGAACGAGTTGTTTTGAATGCGGCGATTGCATGCAGCTTTGCTCTTTCCTCCGTGACGGCCATGGCGCAAGCGCCATCGGCGGACTCGTCTGCTGCCCAGGCTGCTTCTATCAAGCCCTTTCTTGGGCGCTGGGATCTCACGCTGAAAGCGCCGGACCGCGAGTTCCCGTCCTGGATTGAGATTCAGCGACAGAATGGCCAGTTGAGCGCGCGGTTTGTGAGCCGCTGGGGAAATGCAAGGCCGCTTCCGAAGATCGAAATCAGCGGAACCCACATTTCCTTCGTGTCTCCGAAGGAAGAGGAAGACCGCAAAGAGGACATGGTCTTTGAAGGCACGCTGAATGGGAAGACTCTATCCGGAACGACCACCGGGCAGGACGGAACTCCCTGGACGTGGACCGGTGTGCGAGCGCCCGCGCTGGAGGGGACGCGAACGCCTAAGTGGGAGAAGCCGATTCAACTGTTCAACGGGAAGGATTTGACCGGCTGGAGGATGAGCGGTCCCGGGCCGGAGTGGACTGTGCGGGATGGGACTCTGGTGAGCCCTGGCAATGGCCCCGAGATTATCAATGAAATCGGCGTGCGCGATTTCAAGCTGCACATTGAATTCAACTGCGGGAAGAATTCCAACAGCGGGGTGTATCTGCGCGGCCGCTATGAAGTGCAGATAGAGACCGAATCCGAGCCCGAACCGCCAAGCCATCATACCGGTGGCGTCTATGGATTTATTGCGCCTTCACCTGAGTTGCCGCGCCAAGCCGATGTGTGGCAGACCTTCGACATTACGATGATCGGGCGCTGGGTGACCGTGGTGCAGAACGGTAAGACCATCATCGATCGGCAGGAGATTCCCGGCATCACCGGAGGCGCTTTGAACAGCCGCGAAGGGTTGGCTGGCCCAATCTACCTGCAGGGCAGCGAAAAGGGGCACGTTGCTTTCCGGAACATCGTGCTTACGCCGGGGGTGTAGAGTGGCGCCCCAAGGTGACTTCTGAGCAGGCTCGCCCACTGCGGGAAGAGCTTGCTCAGCGAATGAAATGCCAGAGTTGCCAGATGCCGAGGGCGCCGAGGGCGACCGTGCTTTCCAATGCGATTGCCACCAGAAGGCCCTTCGCGCAACTCCCCTCCGCCACGTTCTTTTTGGAAGGGCGGTTAATCCGCGCGATCACAACCTGGGGCGGAGGCTGGTAAGGCGCCCAACCTGGACCGGGAAGGATGTCCCGGAGCATGAAGGGTTGGGGCAACTCAATGTCAAATTGGTTGAAAGCTTGGCTCGCCACGTGGATTCCTCTCTAGCAGAGATTTGCCGGCAACCGGCCGGCCTTGGTGATTCAGGGCCCGAATCCTACGTACCGAGCATCGGACGATTTATTCTCCGTTGTCTCTTATTGACAAAGATGTGCTGTAAGTCACAGTTTTCCGGGATTTTTTGCCCTGTTTATCAACTTCTAACCTCTGCTGCCGTCGCTTTCGTGCAGGATCACACTCCAGATCACGCGCTGCATCTAAAATGTCTGTTGGAGGGCTCCACACAATGAACCTCACCGGCAATACGATTCTCATTACTGGCGGCGGCTCCGGCATCGGCCGCGCCCTTGCCGTAGAGCTGCAAAAACTCGGCAACCAGGTCATCGTCGCCGGACGTCGCAAGCGCGCTCTGGAGGAAACTACCGCGGCAAATCCGGGCATGAGGTCGGTGCAACTGGATATTGAAAGCGCGACCGCCATTCGCTCCTTCGCCGCGCAGGTGGCCGCTGATTTCCCCTCGCTCAACGTGCTCATCAACAATGCCGGTATCATGCGCCCGGAAAAGCTATTAGCGCAGCAGCCGGGCCTGGCCGACGCTGAAGCCATTGTGACCACCAACCTGCTGGGGCCTATCCGCCTGACCGCGGCGTTGTTACCCCACTTCGAAAAGCAACCCCACGCCACCATCGTGAATGTTTCTTCCGGCCTGGCTTTTATGCCGCTCGCTCTGACGCCTACCTATTGCGCGACCAAGGCAGCCATTCACTCTTATACGCAGTCGCTTCGCTACCAACTGCGGGGAACGCATATCGAGGTTCTGGAACTCGTGCCTCCTTATGTGGCTACGGACCTGATGAGCGGAGCGTCCGATCCGCGCGCCATGCCACTCGACAAGTTCATTGCCGAGGTGATGGGTATCCTGAAGACAGAGCCGACGCCGCCCGAGATTTGTGTCGAGAACGTGAAGGGGTTGCGGTTTGCGGCCGAGTCAGGCAAATACGACGGTATCTTTCAGGGGCTGAATTCGACGATGGCGGATATTCGTTAAGAGCCTGTCCAAGCACTTCGCTTTTCGTGAAGGGTACGGGCTTCGGAGCGGTGATTATCGAGGATCGCTTTCAGGCCGTCGGCTCCGCCGCAGCGACAATCTTGTCGAGCGGTCTTGAGCGGGCACAACAGACCGAAATACGGAAAGCGGGAAATTGCATTCTGTGGAATGCTCACGTGTGCTCACGACAATTGCACGATTACCGCAGAGCGAAACACGCACAAATACGTGTACGAAGAATCCATAGACCTGGCATATGAGATATTCAATAGAGTGTTTCGGAAGGCGTAGCAGAGGACGACCGAGACCTAGAGTGTTGCCCTGCCTATCGCCCCTTCCGGCGCGGGCCTGATTTCTTTGGCGACACCGGCAACCAGCTGATACGACAGCAGCCGATCTGCGTGCTCGTACGTATCAGAAACCACGATGACCTCGCTGGCCCCGGTATCGTTCACAAGCTTCTCCAGCCCAGCCCTTACAGTACGATCCGATCCCACAATCGCTGCGCTCATCCTGCTCGCGACTGCCGCTCGCTCCCAATCCTCCCAGAGCGGTTCCATCGATTCCACTGGAGGCAATAGCTCTACCGGCTGATTCCGGATCAACCGCAGAAACCGCTGCTGCGAAGTTGTGAACAACCTCTGCGCGGCCGCGTCTGTCTCGCCCGCGATTACCTGTACCGCCACCATCAGATAGGGCTTCGCAAGTGCTTTACTCGGCCGGAACTGCTCGAAGTACAACTCTGCCGCGGCGTAAAGATACTCAGGGGCGAAGTGCGCTGCAAATGCAAACGGCAACCCCAGCCTCCCTGCCAACTCAGCGCTGAAGCCACTCGAACCCAGCAGGGTGATCGGCACATTGCTGCCCTGGCCTGGGATCGCTTTCACCAACTGTCCGGGCATTTCTGTCCCAAGGTAGCTTCGCAACTCCTCCAGAAGTTCGGGGAAATCTTCTCCGCTCTGGTGCAAATCCCGTCGCAGCGCACGCATCGTGTGCGAATCTCCGCCGGGAGCGCGTCCCAGACCTAGATCGATTCGACCCGGATAGAGCGCATCCAGCGTACCGAATTGTTCTGCAACCACCAGGGGCGCATGATTTGGGAGCATCACGCCACCGCTGCCGACGCGGATCGTCTTCGTTGCCCCGGCAAGGTGCCCGATCAGCACCGGCGTGGCCGAGCAAGCCAGCCCTCCAATCGAGTGGTGCTCAGCCAACCAGTAGCGCTTGTATCCCCACCGCTCCACATGCTGCGCCAAATCTACCGAGCGGGCAATGGCAGAGCTCGCTGACTCCCCTGCCCGCATGCCCACAAGATCAAGAACCGAGATAGCTAATCCGTCGCTCATCAGAGATTGGATGAAGCAGGGGGGCCGTGCGATGCGAATACCCTCTCCGAACTCGAATTGAACGCCGATGCTCGAATCGCGGTCTTTCCGTCCTCCGAAGGCTTGCCCGGCTCAGGGTTAGCGATGCTTCCAGCCAGGGTCCCGTCACACGCGAAGGACTGCGATGTTGTACTCTTCAAGGCCCAGCTCCCCCTCAATGTAACGAGCTGCCCATACCAGGTGCAGTGGTGTCGGCTCCTCATGAACAAGGCTGGTTGAGCGCTGAGGTTTCCCGCCCTTGCGATAAAAAATCGCAAGGACGGGGCACGGAGCAGTTTTGGCGCAACGGACGCAGGTTCATCGGAGCCGTAACTCGACACGGCGAGTCGGGCTGCTTCTCATGAACAGAGAAGTGAAGGGGCTGAGATTTCGTGACGTTTAGCAAGTCAGCCTCCGCTTCGCGGAGATAGCGAGTTAGCAAGTCAGCGGGATCCCTTGACTGCCCCCATACCTGAATCTGTTCATTGCAGACGAAACTCGCAATGCGAGTCAGGTTGCTCCCGATGCACTACTGTGACACCGCAGAGTCCGGCGACTTGCTCGCAGGCAGCTTCAGTGGCTGTGCCTCTACCGCAGCATTCAGGTTTGCCTCTCGCGCACTCTTGGCGACGATCACCTTCACACCACGCGCAAGATACGGCGCAATGACCTCCGGTCGCGACCAGTCGAGCGTCCATCCATCCTCGATGGCCGCCACCGTGTACTCACCCGGCGCGACGTGGAAAAAGTTGAAGCTCCCGTCGGAGTCGCTCTGGTTCGGCTGCCAGTTACCGCGCTCCGACTTGGGATCGTTGGGAACCAGCACCACGAACACCCCGGCCTTCGGGACACCTTCACGCTTCACAACACCGTTCACCGTCGCGTTTGCGTCGCTCACCGTAGCCATCAACTCGATCGGCTCACTACCAACCTTCAACACATGACCGCGGAGTGCTCCGCCTTTCGCGGTCAGGCTGGTGATCGCCATCCAATGACCGGCGCTCACCATAACGTCGTACTCCCCCGGCCGCACTGACTGCATCGTGAAGCTTCCATCCGCCCCTACTGCCGCAGCGGCGTCCGCACTCCCCTGGCGAGGTTTGAGCCACAAGAAGCATGCCGCGGGCAAACTACCTCCATTTTCCACCGTTACCTTGCCGGTGAGCGCCGCAATCGGCGTCGCTGCCGCCAGATCGATACTTGCGCCTTCCGCCACCGCATCGACGCTCATATGCTTGACGCTCAATCCGTTCTGTCCAGGCAACTCCATGTTGTATTGTCCCTGCGGGACTCCAGTGATCTCCACCGTAGCCTGACCGTTTACTGCCCCATCCCCACTGTCCGGTGCATAGGAGATCATCGCGTTCTGGGTTGCCTGTTCCTGAATTCCGAATACCTCCATTGATAACTGTGGGATTTGAGGTGGATGCACGCGGTCCCAATCCGGCGATTGAAACCGCAGATGTACAGTTGGCATCGCGTGCATGAGGACGTTCAAAGCGACGCGTTCTCCTGCTGCCACAGGAATTGCCTCCGCTGCATTTTGGTCCGTCACATCGGGATAGAAAGTTGGCGCGTAGGCTACGTCGAGCGCGGCCATACGGCTCTCGCTCGCAGGGTCTCGCTGCCTGTCCCTCGGAGTTGTGCCTCGTGTCGCGTACCACGGAGTGCCGAAGGCGCATGCGAAGTAGCTGCCTGGAGCCATGTGCGAGAACTCGAAGTTCCCCATAGCATCTGCCATGGTCACCGCCACGCGCACCATCTTCCCCGTACCCCGAGATGAATCCCTGTGGTAGAGCGATAGCCGGGCCATTGGTACAGGGTCTCCCGACTCGTCTGCAACGGTTCCGTAGATCGTCGCCTGAGGCGAGAGTTCAAAACGGAGCCCGGTTGAAATGAGTCCATCCCCGGTCACGATAGCGGTCGCTACTCCCCCGTCGTGCTCCTGATAGGATGCCCTGACATAACCGTTGCGCGATGCGACCAGATCGAATTTCCCGTCGCCGAGACTCTCAAACGCAAAGCGACCTTCCGCATCGGTCACAGTATCGGTCAATGGTTTCCGGTCATTGCTCCTTAGCAGCATCACATGGGCCTCGGCAAGCGGCTCTCCACCTTTCGCGCTCACCACCACTCCGGATATCTCTCGGCCTGCCGCGGGCGCAGGCGCCTGTGCGGCGCTGGAACCCAACCACAGCGCGAGGACTCCCAGTTCGAGGCCAATGCTCCACGGTACGCTCCTCATGGATTCAGCCCCTCGTCAGCCGACTTCATCGGTTCGACCTGCAGATTTACCGTTCCGCCGGCCACCACAGTTACGGACTTTCCCTGCTCTCCAAGACTTGCCAGTTCCTTGGAGTCCGCGTCTCCCAGGTTGCGATTCCTGTCGAGCGCTACCACGCGATAAGTTCCAGGCGCAAGATTCATGATCCGCGCCGGTGCGTGAGAAGAGGCGGCAGCCCACTGCAACGTCGATGTCCCAAAGGCTACAGGGATCGCGTAAACAATGGTCATCTGCGATTCTTCTGCGGGAACCACGCCTGAGTCCTCGGTATCGTTCGAAAGTGAACTGACCGTGCAGTCAATCTCTCCACCGTCGTTTCGGAGCGTAATCTCGATAGGTTCTGTACTGGCTCCATGCCCTACCACGAGCGGTTCGCGCATAAGGTCCACTCCTCCGCTGGCGATCGAGCTTATATAGCCCCCAAGGAAGTACGAAGCCTGCACCCAGTAACGGCCCGGCACAATATTTTTCATCGCAAAGTGGTTGCGGTCTGCGCCTTGCGGATGCTCCAAAGGCTGTCCGCCTCCACCGTCCATCATCGCGTTTACAGGGTTCAGAGAAAAAATTAACCCGCTGCTTGCATCTGTCACGACTCCATCTCTTACCGCATCGGCCGGAGTTTGGTTTCCCGTAAATTCCTCACGAACCTCCACAGCCAATGGCGCGAGCGGCACTATCGTCAGATTCAAGCCCTCCAGCGGGGCGTTGGCCACCTTGAAGTCCGCACGCCCATAAGCCGGGGTCTCTCCCCAGGTACGAACATCCGCGTAATAGAGGCCGTTCGGCAATTCCGCAACTACCGTTCGCCGCTGCTCATCCCACCGCGTCGAATTCGCTACCGGAAGCCCATTCTGGTCATGTATCTCGACCGCCATGCCCGGTCCCCGCGAAGCGTTCTGCTCCACCAGGCCCACTTCATAGAAGGGCTGACGCGTAACCGGAATATCCACATCCGCCTGCTGCCCCACCGCGAGATTCAGGAGGTTTGCATCTCCATCGCCCGGATTCGCGGGATAACAGACTGGGGGATAACCTGCGATCGTACTGCGCTGCACCTGCATACCCAGGTGCTCGGGAGTAGCCCGGCTGCACAGCACGTAAGTCGCCGGCGCGTCCATCTCATACATCCTGAAAATACCGTCACCGTTGGTCGTCGCCGCTCCAGCCGGAAGCCATCGATCGTGACCATTCACCGTGCGTCTGCGGTAGGCCGTAAACGCAATGTTCGCGGCATCGCCACCATTCGTCGCTGTCAGCCGCCCGGTAATACTGGCCGATGGAATCAGATAGAGGGTCAGCGACGCCATCTTTGCGTCCACACGCACCATACGTCCCCCACGACGCTCCCGATTCGAATAACCCGGACGGCGCACTTGCAACCAAGCGCCGCCCTCCGGCAGGCGCAGTTCAAACCGTCCTTCGCTATCCGTCAGGGCCGCATCGGTCTGTGCATTCACCAGAGCTCTTGGAATCGGCTGCCCTGTGAGACTGTTCTTCACTACCCCGCTCACGGTGAACCTTGCAGGTCCCGTTTGTGCCACGCAGTCGATGCTCGCGACGCCGTGGGTGCAGGCCATCGCCGCAAGGATCAGGACCAATTTCGATTGCACACCACAAAGCACTGGTACAGCCCTCCGCCGAACCG
>Ga0302270_10006972_pt1 | contig 10027 bp, 9 predicted proteins | sample III_Bog_E2_3_FD_198773 | JGI IMG/M metagenome (GOLD analysis project Ga0302270, IMG submission 198773) | Peat permafrost microbial communities from Stordalen Mire near Abisko, Sweden - III_Bog_E2_3 | ecosystem: Environmental > Terrestrial > Soil > Wetlands > Peat | place: Sweden: Abisko...
ATTACTTTAATATTTAACCACAAAAACAGTCAAGTTACCGTTGTTTCATATATTTTTTTTCTAGCATAGAAAAAGGATGCCTAAGTTATCTGTTTCAACCACCCACCCAACCACAACCAATGACTATAGTTAATCCATGTATTTATGTTAAATAGCAATGATGGCTCAATTTCCGAAAACCCTTTGAACTATGACTATAACCATACGTTAAATTTCGCCAATCCCAGATCCGCCAGTGTGACCCAAAACCCGTTCAGAGGACCCATTCAACATGGCCCCGAAGGACGCGATGGGCAGGAAGGACTTGGCCGCCACCCGGGTACGGTTTGGCTATCGCCAATTACCGGGGCTCCTTCGGCGAGAAGGCTGGGCGGTACCTGCCATTCGGGTTTATCGAATTTACAGGCAGGAGAAGTTTATGGTCCCGACCAACAACGGCTTGACCTTCCGGGTGGAAACGCCCGCCACGTTCCGAATGGACCGGCCAACCGGAAGTCTGAATCCCTCAGGGATGGATTTTTTGATGGCCATTCAAGCCGAGCGTTTCGTCCGAATGGCAGGGAGCGCAGCTCTGCTTGGACCGCATGTTCTCCATGGGGCCACCTTTTTCATGGCAGCCCATGCAGGCCTTGGTGCGGGCGTCCACGGCGGTGACCGGAACGAACTTCCCGGCCATCTGCTCATTCAGCAGCATGGCGCATTGGCGGGCCACCGATGCCGCCAGGACCCCGCAGCGTTCGTCCCGCTCAGGGGAGTAAGCCTTCTTCCCCGAAGCTTCGCACCACATGGCGATGGAAGGATGGCAGAGCGGAGAGCCGGCGAGGCTTTGCACCGTCTTGAAGTGCATCCCCTTGGGTTCGAAGTTGGGCAGGAGGGTGTTCTCGTACCAGCGGAACAATTCATCGACCAGCGGGCCCGGGTTCGGACTCAGCACCTGGATCGCCGCGGCGCATCCGTTGAGGGTGCCGCAAAGCGTTCCCCAGCCATACACCCCGCCCATGCCGTAGATGAACATCTCGAAGGGGAAGCTGGTGTAGGGGGCCCCAAGTTTCTCGGCCACGGTGCCCACTATGGCCTCGAGAGTCCCGAACATGCAGTGGCCCTTTTGGTAGCCTTCGAAGGCTCGCTGACCGACGGCGTCCGGATCCAGCAGGCGATAGGGCCAGGGCAGGCGCGCCATGGCGTTGGCCGGCGCTGGAGCCGCGGGAGACCGGCCAAGGAGGGCGGAGGCGGAGCCACCCAAGGTAATGGCACCTCCCAGGCCCGCCAGGAGCCCAAGTGCGTGCCTGCGATCGAGCGTGTCATTGCCCATGATTGGCTCCATTGCCGGGTTCTGTGAGGGTTGTTCCGATCATATCGACAGCAGTCCGATCCGGACAGCGCCCAGCCCAAGGGAAGCGACGATCAGCCACAGCACCAGGCCCTGGATGAGGGGCCGGAACCCCACGGTCCGCAGCGCCTCCCGGCTCAGGCCGGCGCCGATGAGGAAGAGGGTCAACACCAGGACATGATGCGCCCCCATGGCGACGAGATGGCCTGCGTGCTGCAGACCCGGGACCCAGGTCACCAGCGCCGCCACCAGCAGGAACCCGCCGATGAACCAGGGCTTCTTCACCGGTCCGGCCTCCTCGGCCGCCATCCCGGAGCCATCCGCCCCGGCCTGCTTTTGTCGTTGAGCGACCCAATAGCCGAGCCCCAGGGTCATGGGCACGATCCACAGGGCCCGGGCCAGTTTCACCGTGGTCGCCACCGCCAGGGCCCGGGGACCGTAGGCCAGCCCCGCGCCCACCACGGAACTGGTGTCATGGATGGCCAGGGCCGCCCAAAGCCCGAAGGCGTTCTGGCTCAGCCCGGCCAAGTGGCCGATGGGTGGGAACAGCACGAGGGCGACGCCGTTCAGGAGGAACACCGTGGCCAGCGCCACCGAAACCTGGTGCGGACGGGCCCGGAGGACCGGGGCTGCGGCCGCGATGGCGCTGCCGCCACAGATGGCGGTCCCTATGCTGATCAGAAGCCCCGCGTCCCGGTCGACCTTGAGCAACCGCCCCAGCAGCATTCCAGCCGCCATGACGAAGGTCAAACTGATCGCCGTGTAGCCGAGGCCATGGAGTCCGACCCGGGCCACCGTGCCCAGGTTCATTTCCGCCCCCAGTCCTACCACCGCCAGAGGCAGCAGCCGATGGGTCCAGCGATGGGTCAGGGCGTGGACCGGGTTGCCGAGGGTCAAGGCGATCACCGCTCCCGCGACCAGCGCCACAGCGGCAGAAACCAGGGGGGTCAAGGCGAGGAGCGCACCGAGGGCCAGGACCGGAAGGGCGATCCGGGAGAGGGGGGTGCAGGAAGAAGCGTTCGCATGACTCATAAATTGGAAGGTAGTGGCTAAGCATTAAAAGATCAAATTCATAAATCGGATTGTCCATCAGCTTTCCTGATGGACAATCCGACGGTAAACCGTTGGAATGAGACATGTCCTCCCAACCAACCATCGCTCTGGATTCCCGTCGGCTGGAAACCTTCCTGGTTGTAGCCCGCAGCGCCCAGGTATCCGCTGCCGCACGTTTGCTGAACCTTTCCCAGCCCGCGGTAACCGCCCAGATCCGCCAACTGGAAGCCGAAGTCGGGCAGCCCTTGTTCCTGCGCCACCTCAAGGGCATGCGGCTCACGGAGCGCGGCAGGCAGTTGCTGGACTATGCTGGCAGGGTCCACGACCTGCTTGCCGAAGCGGCCGAAGCCATGCTGGGAGAGCAGGTCATCGCTGGGGAGCTTCGCCTGGGGGCGAGCACCACCGCCGCAGCTTATATTATTCCGAAGCTGCTCCAGAGCTTCCTGCCCAACCATCGACTGGTGACGGTCACGCTGGAAGTGGGGAATACCGACGAAGTGCTCGGCTGGATCCGGGAAGGCCGGATCGCCCTGGGACTCGTGGAAGGGTTGACCAAGGCCCCAGGAGTGTCGCTGGAACCCTACCTCCAGGATGAATTAGTGGCCGTGCGCCCATCCGGGGCACCGCCCAGTCTCGCGGCAGTCCGGAAGGCATCGGATCTTGCCGGAGTCCCGCTGATCCGCCGGGAGTTTGGCTCAGGCACCCGGGCCGTGCTGGAGCGCGCCTTCCTCAAGGCGCACATTCCGGTCCAGACCCGGCCTTCCGATCTGGTGGTAGGTGATACCGAAACCATCAAATCCTGCGTTCTGGCGGGGCTGGGCATCGGGTTCCTTTCGCTCTGGAGCATTCAGCGGGAACTGGCGAACAGGAGCATGGAAGTGATCCCCCTCCCGGATCTGAGGATCGTTCGGACCTTTTCCTGGGCCCGCGGCAGCGGTGCCCTGGCCGGCCTTGCCTCCGCGTTCTGGCACCATGCCTTGCAGGCACCGCCGGCCCCACCGAATTAAACCAGACGGAAGCCTTCTGGCCCCCGGTGGGAATGGGCCGGGTAATTCATCGAACTCCATTTATCATGGAGAATGGAGCCAAGACTTGAAGGAACGTTGGTGAAGCACAGCGTTGGTGCAGGTTTCCCTGGTCAGCCGGCCGGAAGTCAGGAGCGGCATCTCACGCTGAGGGCTTTGGCCCTGCTTTTCCTGAAATTCGGCGCCATCGGCTTCGGCGGCGGGCTGGCGGTCGTGGCGCTGCTGGAACACGAACTGATCCAGCGCCGGAAGCTGATGGACCCTGAGGATCAGCAACCTGACCCCTGGCCCCATCGCCGTGCTGGCCACCTTTGCCGGCTAAAAGATGCACGGTGCGCTTGGAGCCGTGGTGGCAGCCCTGGCGCTCTTCGCTCCAGCCTTGGTGTTGATGGCCATCCTCTCCCACTTCTACAGCCGCCTGAAGGATCTTCACCAGGTCCAGAACCTGTTGGCGGGCCTCGCCCCAACCGTGGTGGGCCTGATCCTCGGCGCCGCGGTCCTGCTGGCGCCGGGCGCCCTCCACGGGTTGGGCGGCTGGGCCCTTTTCATCGGATCCTTGGTGCTTCTGCTCCGCTTCCGCAGGCACCCAGCCTTTGTTCTGGGCCTGGGCGCCCTGGCGGGCGTGGTGGGATGGGTGCGATGACCCGCTGGTCTCCTGCCGGCTGCTGGGGGGGCTTCGCCCTCCACTCGTCGTTTATGCCCGTGTGAGGCTAATGTCCAATGGGACCATCACCACATAACAGTATGATTGTATGCTCTAGCTGGAGATTGGATGAGCCGGACCCCACTGACCGAACCGATGATCGAGGAAGTGAGCCAGCTCTTCCTGGCCTTGGGCGATGCTTCCCGGCTGAAGATCCTCAAGACCCTTCTGGAGGCCGAGGACCCCATGAGCCAGGGGGCTTTGGTGCAGGCAACCGGGCTCTCCCAGGCCAACACGAGTAAGCATCTTGCGCAAATGGTCCGGGCCGGCCTGGTCATCCGCGAGGCCCGCGGCAATTTGGTCTATTTCCAGCCGGTGATGCCGCTGGTGGGCAAGCTCTGTGAGTTGGTCTGTGGCCACGTGACCGACCGGGTTAAGGCCGCCTACAAGGCCCTAAACTAGGCGGCGATCTGCGCAACTGAAACGAACTACTAATCCCGATCAGGGGAGTGGTTTCCATGGGGTTCCTTTGGGTTGAGGGAAGTCAAGAACGGGCGAGCTGAAGGGCCCCGACCAGGGTCTCGGCATCCTGCACGCCGGTGAAACGCTGGACAACCTTGCCGCCCTTCATGACCACCAGGGTGGGGATCGCCTGGATGCCGAACGTGGCGGCAAGGTTGGCCTCGTCATCGACGTTGACCTTGGCCACGATGGCCCGGTTCCCGACCCGGGCGGCGACCTGATCCAGGATCGGGCCCTGGGTCCGGCAGGGACCGCACCAGGGCGCCCAGAAGTCGATGATCACCGGCTTTTCCTGATTCTTGACCTGGTCGAAGGCGCCGGTCGTGAGGTGAATGACGCCGGTTGGGGTTGTCACGGAAGCCTCCTTGGAGGATGAAACGGTTGGGGTCAGGAGCGCCGGCCCGGGCAGGGTCCGGTTCGAGCATCCGCTCAAGGCGAACAGGAGACCGATGAGGGCCCCGTAGCTCATGGTCCTGAGCGGCGTGGCCGTGAGCGGGCAGGTGCCGGTGCGGCAGCCCACCAGCTTCTGGTAGACGAAGCCGGCGGAGGCTCCCAGGACCAGGCCCAGGGCGACCCGCTTGAGATCGAAGGGGAGGGTCACCGGTCAGCCCTTCAGGCCGCAGGCGCCCTGGGTGGGCACCCCCAGCCGGGACAGGATGCTGGACAGCAGGCACCAGTTGCTGAGGCCGCTCTGCAGCAGGTTGGCGCCCACGAAGGCGGTGAGCCAGAGCCAGTACGGGCTGTGCCAGTGGGCCAGGGCGAGGCTGCCGAGGATCATGGTGCCGGCGGCGGAGTGGACGATGCGATCGACGTTCATGGTTCAAGCCTCCTTGGAAGGGATGGTGCAGGTGAGGACGGGGGCAGCCATGGCGGGTGCCAGGCGCTGCAGTTCGACCGCCCGGCCATGGCGGGCGACGAGGAAATACAACACCGGCACGGCGAACCGGGACAGCAGGGTGGCGGCGACCTCGCCCGCCATCAGGCTGATGGCCAGCCCCTGGAAGATCGGATCCGCCAGCATCACGCTGGAGCCGACCATCACCGCGGCGGCGGTGAGCAGCATGGGCCGGAACCGGACCACGCCCGCCTCCACCACGGCCGCTTCCAGCGCCATCCCATCCTTCAGCTTCAGCTCGATGAAATCCACCAGGATGATGCTGTTGCGGACGATGATGCCGGCGCCCGCGATGAAGCCGATCATGCTGGTCGCGGTGAAGAACGCGCCCAGAATCCCGTGGGCGGGGAGGATGCCGATGAGCGAGAGCGGGATGGGCACCAGGATCACGATGGGCACCACGAAGCTCTCGAACCAGCCCACCACCAGGATGTAGATCAGCACCAGCACCACGGCGAAGGCCAGGCCCAGGTCCCGGAATACCTCCAGGGTGATGTGCCACTCGCCATCCCACTTCATCACCAGGTTCTCGGTATTGTCCGGGTGGGCGAGGCCCAGGCGCGCCACCGGCCTGCCGCCGGTGCCCGGGATGGCGTCGATCTTCTTGTTCAGGGCGGCCAGGGCGTAGACCGGGCTCTCGATTGCGCCGGCCAGGTCCCCGAACACGTAGCTCACCGGCATCAGGTTCTCGTGGAAGATGGCCGCGTTCTCCCGCCCTTCCTGGACCTGGACCAGTTCCGACAGCGGCACCGGACCGCGCGCCCCGGGCACGGTCAGCTGCAGCATCTGCTCAAGCCGCTGGCGCTGACGGCTTGCCAGCTGGAGGATCACCGGCACCTGGGTCGAACCCCGGTCCACGTGGAAGCTGCCCAGGGTCTGGCCCTGGCCGGCCATGTAGAGAGTCTGAATCACCTGGGCGGGGGCCACCCCCTGCAGGGCGGCCTTCTCCCGGTCCAGGACCAGGGAGAGCTTGGGGCTGGTCGGATTCAGGGTGCTGTCCACATCCACCACCCCATCGACACTGCGGAAGGCCTGCTCCACGGCGCCGGCATAGCGCTGGCGCTCGGCCTCGCTGGGTCCGTAGACTTCGGCCACCAGGGTATCCATGACCGGCGGACCGGGCGGGATCTCGACGATCTTCAGGCGGGTGCCTTCGGGCATGGGCAGCTTGAGCAGCTCCGGCCGCAGCCGGACGGCGATGGCGTGGCTCTGTTGCTTGCGGTCGCCCTTGGCGACCAGGTTGACCTGCAGGTCCACCATCCGGTCCTCCTGGCGCAGAAAGCTGTGCCGGACCATGCCCACGAAGGTGAACGGCGCCGCCGTGCCGGAATAGACCTGGACGTCGCGCACCACCGGTTCGCCCAGCAGCCGGCGGGCCAGGTCCTGGCCCAGGGCCAGGGCGTCCTCCCGCGGGGTCCCGGCGGGCAGATCCAGCTGGACCATGAACTCGGACTTGTTGTCGAAGGGCAGCATCTTCACCTTCACCACCCCGAAGCCCACCAGGGACATGGCCCCCACCAGCAGGACCACGACGCCGATGAAGAAGCCCCAGCGCACCGCGGGCTGGCCGATCAGGGCGCCGATGGCCCTGCGATAGAGGTGGGTGAGGCGCGAATCCGGCTCGGTCTCCACATCCCGATCCTGGTCCTCGGGTGCGGCGTTGTCCCTGGTGGCCGGGTGCAGACCACTGGGGTCCGGGTCCGGCCGATGGGCCTCGGTGCGGAACACCTTGAGCGCCGCCCAGGGGCTGATGACGAAGGCGATCAGCAGGCTGAACACCATGGCCACGGAGGCGCCCACCGGGATCGGGCGCATGTAGGGGCCCATCAGGCCACGCACGAAGGCCATGGGCAGGATCGCGGCGATGACGGCGAAGGTGGCCAGGATGGTCGGGTTGCCAACCTCCGCCACCGCCTCGATCACCACCTCGGCCAACGGCCGGCGCGGCCCGGGCAGGTGCATGTGCCGGTGGATGTTCTCCACCACCACGATGGCGTCGTCCACCAGGATGCCGATGGAGAAGATCAGGGCGAACAGGGTCACCCGGTTCAGGGTGTAGCCGAACAGGTAGGTGATGAGCAGGGTCAGGGCCAGGGTGACCGGCACCGCCACCCCCACCACCACCGCCGAGCGCCAGCCCATGGCCAGCAGGATCAGGGTGATGACGCTGAGGGTGGCGATCAGCAGGTGTTCGATCAGTTCGTTCGACTTGTCCCCGGCGGTCTCGCCGTAGTTGCGGGTGACGGTGAGCTGCAGGTCCCGGGGCAGCAGGCCGCCGCGCAGGGCCGCGACCTTGGCCAGCACCGTGTCGGCCAGGGCGGTGGCGTTGGCGCCGGTGCGCTTGGACAGGGTCACCGTCACTGCCGGCTCGAAGCCGATGCGAGTCCCGAACTGGACCACCGGCGGCTCCGGTTCCGGCCCGTCGGTCACCAGGGCCACATCGCCCAGGTAGATGGGCCGGCCGTTCTTAACCGCCACCACCAGCCGGTTCAGGTCCGCGGCCTGGAGGATGAAGCCGGTGGCCTCCAGCACGGTGCGCTGGTCGCGATCCACCAGGGCGCCGGCGGGCAGCTGGGCTTCGGCCGATTGCAGCGCCGGCTGGAGCTCGCCCAGGCTCATGCCCAGGGCGCGGAGCCGGTCCGGGTCGGGTTCGATCCGGACCATGCGCCGGGCGCCGCCGACGACCTTGACCTGGGCCGTGGCCGGCACGGTGCTCAGTTCCCGGGCCAGGGCCTCGCCCAGGGTCCGCAGCTGCCCTGGGGTCTGGCCATTTCCATGGAGGGTCAGGCCCAGGAATGGAACATCATCAATGGTGAGCAGGCGCACCACCGGTTTCAGGGCGCCGCTGGGCAGCAGGTCGGCGTTGGCCGCCAGCTCCTGGTGGATCTTCACCAGGCTGGGCTCCTGGGGTTCGTTCACCTTGAACCGCACCGTGATCATGGCCAGGTTGGGCAGGCTGGTGCTGTAGAGGTACTCCACCCCGGAGATGCCCCAGAGCCGTTTCTCCAGCGGAGTGGTGATCTGGCTTTCCACCTCACGGGGACTGGCGCCGGGCATGGGCACGTAGATATCCACCATGGGCACAATGATCTGCGGTTCTTCTTCCCTGGGCGTCAGGACCACCGCCAGCACCCCCAGCATCAGGGAGGCCAGCACGATCAGAGGGGTGAGCTTGCTGCGCAGGAAGGCCTTGGCCAGCCGGCCGGCCAGGCCCAAGGGAAGGGTCTCGTTCATCGGGCCACCTCGATGGGCTGACCATCCTGAAGCCCGGCGGGGCCGTCGATGATCAGATCACTCGGGGCCAGACCCGCCCGGACCGCGACCCGGTCGCCCTGTGGAGCGCCCAGGGACAGCCAGCGCAGCTGGGCGAAGCCGTCCTTGGCCAGGAACACCCCGTTCAATTCACCCCTGCGCACCAGGGCGCTGGCCGGAACGGTCAGGTCCTGGCCGGCGGCGACCGCGCTGGACAGCCCGGGGCCCCCGGGGGCGCTGGGCACCTTCAGCCGGCCGAAGCCGCCGCTGCGCAGCCCCTCGAGCCCTTTGACCACCCGCGCCCTAAGGCTGCCCCGCTGGGAGATCGGATCGCCGCCCGTGGCCAGACCGGTGATCCGGGCCGTGCCGGTCTGCCCTTCGCTTTCGAACGCCAGGGTCTGGCCGAGCTTCAGGCCCTTGGCTTCGGCTGCGGAGACGCTGCCGGTGAACTCCATGGCACCCTGCCCTTCCAGCTCCAGCAGCGGCATCCCAGGGGTGACGAAGTCGCCGTCGTTGACCCGGCGGGTCTGGACCACCCCGGCGAACGGCGCCCGGAGCTGCGTGTAGCCGAGGTTGGCCTGGACCGAGGCCAGGCCAGCCTGGGCCTGGGCCAATTGCACGTGGGCCAGATCCAGCTCGGCCGGGGTGGAGGCGTCCTGGGCGGCCAAACGCTCGATCCGCCGGACCTGGGTCTGGGCGGCGGCCAGGTTGGTCTCCGCAGCCTTGCGCCCGGACTGCAGGTCCTCGTCGGCCAGGCTCACCAGCAAGACCCCCGCAGCCACGTGCTGGCCTTCGGTGACGTGGACCCGCTTTACCGTGGCGGCCATGCGCGTGGCCAGGGTCGCCCGTTGGCTGGCGGCAAGGGTCACGGCCACCCAGCCGGACTCCTGACTGGGCTCCTGGGCGCCCAGGCGCACCGTGGCCTTGGCCAGCGGCACGGGCGCCGCGGCGGTCTCACGCCGGCCACAGGCCACGCCCGCGAGCAGGAAGGTCAGGAGCGACAACTGCAGGATTCGGTTCACCGGACTACTCCTTCACGTTTTCAATGGGCTGGCCGAGGGCGAGGGCCAATCGCGCCTCCCCCAGTTTCAGGTCGAGTTGGCTGGCGACCAGGAGCGTGCGGGCTCCACTCAGGCTGGTTTCCGCATCCAGGACCTCCACCAGGGGCAGCAGGCCCTCCCGGTAGCGGGCGGTGCGGATGAGCCGCACCGATTCCGACGCTTCCACCCCGGTCCGGGCGAAGGCGATCTTGGCCTGGGCGGTCTGGACCGTTCTACGGGCTTCCTGAACCTCGCGGTCCGCCACCG
>Ga0302270_10006977_pt1 | contig 10021 bp, 21 predicted proteins | sample III_Bog_E2_3_FD_198773 | JGI IMG/M metagenome (GOLD analysis project Ga0302270, IMG submission 198773) | Peat permafrost microbial communities from Stordalen Mire near Abisko, Sweden - III_Bog_E2_3 | ecosystem: Environmental > Terrestrial > Soil > Wetlands > Peat | place: Sweden: Abisko...
GAACCAGCACCGATGCCAGTGATTGGGCCCAATGACCCTGCGGATACAGCGTTGTCGGCCATCCTGGCCTCCGGGTAGCATCAGGAGGCGGACGCCCCTACTCACGAGGCCAAAAGTCCGGACCCGGGGACCGGGAGCTAGTCCGGCAGGGTGATCTGGTTCAGCGCCGCGAACTGCAGCAGCTCGGCCGGGCTGAACGGGCCGTAGGTGTGCAGCAGGACCTTGGTGCGTGGGTGGAAGCCGAGCAGCAAGAGGTCGGCTCCCGTGCCCTGGCGCACCCGGTAGGCCGCCCCGGGCGTCGCGCAGGTGGGGGCACAGGTCCCGACCCGGATCGCCACCGTCTCGATCACCCTCCATACTTCTTCGACGACCGGCTGCGGGACCTGAGAGATTGATGCGACCATGATGGGCTCCATACCCTTATGATAGCCCGTTGCAGGATCCCTTGAGCGCCTCGTCCTTCAGGGCCTGCCAGGCGTGGGGGCTCATGTAGACCCTGGGCTCCGGCCAGGGGGCCTGAACCATCATCTGCAGCTGGTGCTCGTCGCGGGCCTGCTGCCGGAAGGCACCCAGGGCCGCCGCCAGCCGAGACCGCCCAGACTTCGCCTGAAGGTCAGCCTTGAGCGCGGCCAGTGCGTCGGCGGTATTCATTCTTCCACGTAGCCGTGTTGGACCTTGAGCGCTTCCAGCTCGGCTACGGTCAACCGGCCGCCCTGCTCGTACGGGTTCAGGCCCAGCTCGCTGTCCCAGAACTCCAGCTCCAGGCAGGCGCAGCTGTCGGCGTGGCCGCCGTGGATGGTGCAGAGGAAGTTGTCGCACTCCCCGCACTTGACCCAGGCGGGGGTGTCGCCCTTCTGGCACGCGGCCAAGTGGTCCGCCCAGGTATGGGGGCTCATGAATATGACCGGGTCAGGCTGCGGTGCTTGGGCGATCCGGTCGAGGGCCTGCTTGAGCGGCTCAGTCATCGAAGCCTCCAAAAGGCGCGGGTGGCGGTTCAGGGCGGCGCAGCACGTGCAGGGTCTCATCGGTGCACCGATCGAAGTTGGTGAGGATCTTGGTCTTCAGCGCCTCGGCCCGGGCGGCCCAGTCGGCGATGTCCTCAGGGGAATGGCCCCCAGGCGGCGGGTCATTCTGGACGATGCCGGACAGCCCCTGGGTCGCGCGCTCAACCTGGTGCGCGAAGACGTTCCAATACTCGAATGCCTCAATAAAGTCACTGCGCATTGAGCGTCTCCTCCGTGGTGGGCGGTTCCTTGCTGGTCCGGTGCTGCGTGTAGCAGCCGTGAAGATCGACCGCGTCGTTCAGCAGGTGCCGGAGCAGGTCGAGGTCATCGTCGGTGAGCACACTCAGCACGGTGGTATGCCGCTTGGGTGCAGCCTCCGGGGTAAGCGGGAAGACATGGTCGTGGGTGGACAGCCGCTCCACGTCGCTGACCCCGGCAGACTCCAGGGTGAGCGAGAAGATCTGGCTGCCTTCAGCACAGGGGGTGATCCAGGCGGCTTTGAGGGTCATGGCGCGATCTCTCCTGTGTAAACGACGTCGTAGCGGTCCAGCATCTCGGCCGGGGTCCAGGTGAATGGGACCTTGAGGTCGGTCTGTGCGGTGTAGCTGCCTGCAAATTCAGGAAGGGTCTTGATGTCCACCTCTCCGGTCTCACCGGATGTAGCACTGACTCGTCCCCAACCCATAGGGCGAAGTCCCCGAAGACGGTGCCGGTGGGGTCCTTCTCGTTGTGCACCGGGATGGAACCGATGAGGGTGGGCGGGATGAGCCACTGGACATAGGCGAAGGTATCCGCCGTCGGGGGTCGCTCTGCGGTAGCGTTCCCGGACCAGGGCGTGGAACCGGCGCCAGAACTCCGGAATGACGGCCTCCCACTGGGGGTGGATGGGGCAGTCCCAGCTCAGTTCTTCCTCGGCCAGCAGCAGGGCCCGGTGCTCCCAGGTGCCTTCCCTGGAGGTGTGGGTGATGATCCTCTCCCGGGGGCGCCGCTTGAACTGGGTGAGGTCCAGGTCATCGCGGAGCCAGATCTTGGGGATGGTGCCAGGAGGCATGCTGGTCATGTAGACGGGGATCATGGCTCGGGCTCCTGGTGCATCAGATCAAGTAGTTCCTGGCTGACCTCGACCCGGGCGATGGTGCTGCCCCCGGTCTGCTCGCCCTCGATCAGCTTCATGTGCCCCGGCTTGCCGACCCAGCTGGCCACCGGCAGCCTCTCCCCGATCGAATGGATATGCTCCACCAGCTGGTAGTCGACCAGCCTCGGGGCGGCGAACGTGTGGTCCTTGATGGCCCGGTACAGCCGGTTCATGGGGTCCGCCAACTCGACCAGCTCAGGGTCGACCTTGGCGTAATGCAGGTTGGCGCCGCAGTCAGGGCACACCGGGCGCATGCCCTGGTGCTCGAACGCCTGCCACATGCAGTCGGGGCAGTAGAGCACGGTGTCACCCAGCTTGAAGCCGAGCAGGCATAGGTCACGCAGGCGGGGCAGATCAGGCTTAGTATCCATGGGTCAGGCTCCGAAGTAATTGCGGGCGAGGCCCGTGGCAGTGTGGAACAGACGGCAGAGGCGGCGCTCCATGGCCTGGATCACGGCGTCCTCCCCGTGGTAGCAGATCAGCCGGAGCACGTATGCCCGGTCCCGGGCACGCTGCATATCATCCCGAAGGGCAGCGCCGATTCGTTGGCGGCCAGGGCTGGCATTCAGGGTGGCCGCGAGCGCAGCCAGGGACGGTTTCATCCGGTGTTCTCCTAGTCAGAGTAGGTGAGGTTCTCTTCTTCGATCTCTTTGACCAGGTCCTGGCCGTTGAAGTAGGGGGTGCAGCCCTGCTCCGTTCGCGCCACGGTCACCTCGGACAGCCCCACGCTGAAGCGGGTCTCGGGGAAGGCCTCCGGTCCCGCGACCCCGACCGGGTCCTTGCCCTTGTGGGGGCTGTCCCAGGACAGGATCAGGTTGCCGAAGTCGTCCACCCCGACCTGGGGGTTGAGGCCCCTGAGGACCAGGGTCCGCAGAAGGTGCTTGGCTGGGAAGGTCACGAAGTTGTTGGATATGCTCATCATTTCACTCCGTCAGGAAGCAGCACGCAGAGCCAGTGGCTGACCTTGTCCGCCCGGTAGAATTCGCCCCTACCCTCGTCCACCCAGCCGGGACCGGGATCAGTAGCTCGTTCCCGGGGCCCCTGGTCCCAGTAGGCCAGCCGGAGCTGCGGCTTGCTGTTCTTGCGCGGCCGGTAGAGGATGGGCACCTCCACCCCTGACTTGGGCCTGCAGTCGCCCCCGGTGGGGACCCAGAGTCCTGCAGGGGTGGCGTCGCTCTTGGGCAGCTGGTCGGGGGTCATCACCCACCCCACTGATGCGGCGGGGGCAGCGGGCCCGCAGGTAGCACCTGGGTGGGGTTCCCGGCGAAGGTGGCAATCAGCTCGGAGATGATGCCGAGCACCGCTCGATCGGTGTCGTCCTGAATGTCAGGCACCACGGGGTGCGCCATCAGGACCGGAAGGGCCCCTTGCGCCGGTGTGGGGATCGAGCTGACCAGCCCGGCCCCATAATCGGAGGTGGTCACCACTCCGCCGTTCCAGGGCCGGGTGAGGACCGTGAAGGCGTAGCCCCCGGTGATGGGCCAGAGGTAGTCAGGGATGACCAACCAGGTGTTGTGCGGATAGGCGTTTTGGAGGCCGATGGCGATGGCCTCGGCCATGCTGTCCAGGGCGGCGGGGGTGATGATCATGGCTACCTCATCAGTTTCAGGGGGGAATCGTTGAACGCTTTCACCAGACCCGGGATCAGGATGTCCCAGACGTGGGCGTCCAGGTCCAGCTCAGGGTCGTAGACCCGTTCGATGACCACCGAGCTGCACACCTCATGCCTCTTGGGGCTGGGGGCGCTGAGCTGCGAGTCGGCCACCTTCTGCTGCTGCTCGGTCATCAGGGTGCGGACGTGAAAGCAGATGGCGTCCATCGGTCCCGACCCTTCAGTCTCGGGGCGGTGGCGCAGGTCCGTCCAGGTGACCATCCAGCTGTTGTCAGGAAACGCCGCCACCATCGCGTTGCCCATGACCTCGCAGAGGCTGTCGAAGGTTTTCGGGGTGATCAGGATGTGTTTCATGGGGCTCCTCCACCTACATGATAGCTTTGCTCGGCCACGGGCAGCCGGGCCGGAAAATAGGCCTGGATCTCCTCCTGCAGCCGGAGGCCCGCCGCGTAGACCTCAGGACTCCGGCTCAGGGCGGCGGGATCAAAGCCCCAGTGGTGCAGCACCGAGGGGACCCCCGGCAGGTAGTGCAACTTCAGCCCAAGCCGGATGAACCGGAAGAACAGCCGACCACCCAACCGGTGGTCCCCGCCGACTTCCGCGCCACCCAGACCCAGGGGTGCACCGTCATGATCGCCTCGGCTGCGACCCCGGTGAAGCCCGTGGTGCGGTCCGCCTCCCCCGGCACCCGCGTGAGGTAGTCGAGGTAGACCACATCGACCGTGGGGTCCGCGCGGAACACCTCCTGCACCTGCTGCCGGTGAGGCAGTAGCAGGTCGTCGTCGTCCAGGTAGCGGATGAACTGGACCGGGTCGAACAGGGCCCAGGTGTCGAACGCGGCCTCCCGGGCTGCCTGCTCACCCCGTCGCGTGGGATCGAAGTGGGTGAATACGTCCCAGCCGTCGGACAGACAGGAGGCCTGGGCCCGGCGCAGGGCGGGGGAGTCCTGCACGGCGGGGATCAGGCAGTAGGATGCGTCCATGGGGACCTCTCCTAGGTGATAGCGGCAGGGGGACAGACCCGGTCCAGCTCCGCCAGGGCGGCGCCGGTGAACAGCACCTCACGCCCGGACAGCCGCAGGAACAGAGCCGCCTGCCGCCAGCGCTCGAAGGTCTCGGGGTCAGCCTTGCCTTCGAGGATCCACTGCATGCCGAACAGGATGTTGTACGCCCTGCCCCTGACCGGCCAGAGCTTCCGCTCGGACGTGAGCGCAGAGACAGCGGGGATGGCAGAGGCGGACCAAGCCTGCTGCCATGCGGTGAGCAGGGCGGTGCGCTCCTCCTGAGGGATCTCGGCGTAGGCCTGCTTCGCCCGGGTGACACCCTTGGCGACCCCGACCTTGCGCAGCTCGTGGGCGGACTGCTGGTTGGGGGCAAGGGGGTGGCCGGTGCCGAGGCGGGCGACGGCAGGCTTCACCTCCCACCAGATGACCTTGGCCGCCTGCAGCCAGTTCCAGGCCTGCTGCCAGTAGCGGGTGGCCACCTGCTCCTGCTTGCCCAGGCGGATGGTGATGAGCCCGGTGAGGATGTTGTAGGGGCGGGAGTTGGTGGGGAAGAGGCGGCGGATCAGCAGCATCTCCTCCTCGGTGCGGACCTTGACTGCCTGCTCGAAGGCCCGGACCTCGTTCTCCGCCAGGGACTCCAGCTCCGTCTGCACCCTGGACTCGACCCGCTTCTGGATGGTCTCGTCGGACTGGATCTTGCCGGTGGCGGCAGCGGCGATCTTGGCCCGGGTCTCGGCGGGGACCTCCTTCCCGTAGGCCCAGTGGGATTCGCCCCGGGGTCTGGCGGCGTTCAGCCGGGCCACGAACTCGGGGTCCTGGCGCAGAGCCTGCTGGGAGACGGACATCTTCTCGAGGGTCAGCGGGGCATGGCGGCGGCCGCCCATGGGACCCCTGGTGCCGTGCCAGGGGTTCTTCTTGCCGGACATGGCCTCGGACTTCAACCGGCGGGCAGCAGAGCAAGCGCCCCAGGACCAGTGCTTGCCCAGGTGCTGTAGGCGGCGCTTCTCGATGTGCTCGGGGGCCTGGGGGCGGCCGGTGAGTGCGGCGGATATCTTGGCGCGAACGTCGGCGGGGATGCCGTGGATGCGATGGGGGTGCTGGTCGCCCCTGGGCATGAAGGAGTAAGGGTGATCGGCAGAGCGCCGCACCTCATGGTCCTTGCGGGCACTGTTAGCCATTTGGTTTCTCGTGGCCTCGCTGTGGCGTAGGACACGCCCGCACGACCATCCCTTGTCCAGCCACACCTGCAGCTCCTTCTTTTTGACCCTGCGGTCCTCCTTGCCGTCGTTGATCCACTGCTGGGCGGGAGGAGTCAAGGTCCATCCATCCTTCAGGTAGTCCTGGACGGCATCCTGCGGGGCTGCTGTGATCTCGTCCCCCCGGTAGAGGTGGGACCAGCCCTTCACGTTCGGAGAGTTCTCGCGGCCCAGCCGGACCTGCTCGTAGGCGGCGGCTACCTCCTGCACCAGGACCTCGTCATCCTTCACTAGGTCCAGCATGCCCTTGCCCACCATCAGCTTGAAGGCGTAGACCGCATTGAAGTTCCCGGGGAAGGCCTTGAACAGATAGTAGTGGGCCAGGAGGTGGTCTCCGGGTCTCAGGGACGCGCAGTTCCAGGGGTTTAGCTTCAGGGACTTGAAGTCAGGGAAGAGGGCCTGGGGCAGGATGTGGTGACGGTCGAAGGTGCCTGTGGGGTCAGGGCAGGTGTCAAGGTGCTCAACATAGCGGTCGAGCCACTTAGGGTCGTGGGGCAGGGTCTGCAGCGCTTGCTTGATGTCCATGTAGGCCTCCACCTACATGATATCTCCGAAACGGGAGGATGTTACACAATTACGAAAAATATATGTGTGAACGATCCTATGGAAATGGAGAAACCTATCTTCCTAATGGAACGCACTCATGCCGGTTTTTAACAAAAGAAAAGGCCTCGGTAAAACCGAGGCCTTTTCGCGTAGAGTGCGACTGCTACTACATGTCGCCGGAGGTAATGAGGACGCGCTGGTTCGCCGACGGGTTGAAAATAAGTACCCCGAGGTTTTCGAATATGGAGAAGCCGATGGCTCGGAGCAGCGGCTGATCAGCGCTCATCACGGTCAGGGGAATCCGCTCGGGGATGACGCCCAGGAACTCGGCGTCGCCCAGCACGTACATCGTGTCCTGCGCGACCTTCCTGCTCTGGAGGATGGTGCCGCCCCAGAGGTAGCCCATGATGCCGGTCTTGAGCAGCTTGCGCTCGGTTTCACGGTCCAGGGTGCTGTCGGTCCACTTGCGGAAGTCGGTGTAGTTGCGGGGGTTGCAGAACGTCAGCGCGACGGAGATGTCGAACCGTTCGATCTGGCCGTAGGCGTCGGCCATGGACGCGACGGAGATGGGTCCGGCGATATCCTGGTCGGGGTTGTAGATCGGGTCGTTGGCGGTGTGGCCGACGGCGCTGGTGGCGATCGCGTCGAACAGCGAGAACACGTAGCCGTCTTCCGTGGCGCCGACTTCGGCCTTCGCCAGGTTCAGGGAGCGCTCGACGACGTCGAAGCGCCGCTCCTTGATCTGGGCGATGGGGATCATTGGGTTGGCCACGATCTCGAAGGTGGGCACGGTCACGCGCTTGGGCTTGACGACGCGGACGACGTCGCCGCCTTCCTCGCCGACCACGAAGGCTTCGACGAAGCTGGTGCCGGTCTCGTCGAATTCTTTGTCGTAGATGGGCAAAGCGCCGTCGGGCAGGACTTCCACCATCAGCGCCTTACGGGCGATGGACTGGTAGTCACGGCGGCGCCGGAGGGAGGGTCCGAGGGCGGCAGCCATCTTCATGCGGCCGGTGGCCGTCTGGAGCAGGGCGCCGAGTTTCTGGAGCTGGGCTTGCGAGCGGGAAATGTTGATCATGACTCTGCGTCTCCTTTAGAAGGTGGTGGCCACGCCCAGATAGGGGCTGGCGACGGAGGGGACGTGGAGGCAGTAGCCGCACACGACGGGGGAGGGGTTGGCGGTGCCGCCGGACTGCTTGGGGACGTCCGAGGACCACATGCCGACGCTGGACTGGTAGGTCGACCCGCAATACAGCGGGGCGCCCAGCACGTAGGGGGCGACCGGGGAGGCCACGTAGTTCGCGGGGTCGACGGTGTCGATGATCGCGTCGAACATGATGTGGACGCGGCCGATCGACAGCTTGCGGCTGCCGGAGACACCGATCGACTCAGCGTAGTTGCCGCCGCCGTTGATCATGACTCCGAAGGGGATGGAGGTGAGCACGCCACCGTCCATGGGGGCCAGCGCGGGCTGGGTGGTGTCGGCGCCCGCGAAGTTGCTGGGCACCAGGAAGGCGATCCGACCGGCAGCGAAGCCAGCGGTGCGCATGGCAGGCTGGTCGATGGCGGGGTCACCGGTGAGGAACAGGTTGGGGCCGAAGGAGCCGATGATCTTATCCGGCGTCAGAGCCCCGTATCCGAACTTGAGGGACATGGTGTGTCCTCCACAGAGTGGGTTGTGGGTTACCAGCCCGGGCAGCCGCGATGGCGAACCCTGTATAGGCGAGGTACTTGTGGAGGCAAAAGTTCGCGGACCCGATTTTCACTGCAACCGGCGACCGTCCGTTTCGGGTGCGCATCTATCATCTATAGGAGGGCCACCGAAATGAGATTCCGTAACCGACCGCTTGAGGTAGAAGTCATCCAGTGGTTCAAGCCGGGCGACCACCCGGACGAGTGCAAGTGCGGCATCAGCGGCCTCGGTCATTCCCACCTGATCGAGGACCTGATGCACCCCCTGGCGGTCGGGGTCGGGACCCTGCACCCCGGCGACTTCGTCCTCACCCACGCCGACGGCACCCACGAGGTGCTGAGCCAGGCCGAGTTGAACGAGCGGTTCGAGCCGGTGCCGATCGCCCATGGCGTCGCCTACCACCACACCTGACTACGAGGCTCTAAGGTTCCGGCTTCTACCCCAGGAGCGGGAACCTATCATTGAAGCAGAGCGCGGCCTCGCGCTGAAAGGTTAAAGACAGATCAGAGGCCTGATTCTGTCCAGCAGCCGCTGGAGGAAGGAACGCATGCACACCCCGAAAATGACGCCAGCGATCTACGAAGCCGGTGTGGACCTCAAGCTGATGGAATTTCAAGGCATGACCCTAGCCGCCATGGAATCACGCAGCCAGCGCATCACCATCCAGCACATCAGGAACGGTAGCTGGTATGTGATGGACGGGAACATGAACGCCCTAGCTGATTACAAAACGGAGGGTGAGCCCATCATTTTTACCTTCGGACTCCATAACGCCACGCCAAGCGCCACGGCAGAGGAAGCCCTCACCATGCTGACCGCCTACCTCAACCAACCCGTCAATCCCTATGCCTGGCTCCGCGACAACGCGGGGAACTGAGGCTGTCCAGGCGCTGCCCTGGAAGAAAGAAGGAAGTCATGCCCGACCGTTTCGTAATGCTCTATAGCCAGGACGGGAAGATGATCCTGCCGCTCATGGATGCCGAGGGCAAGGACATCGCCCTATTTGAAACCCATGCCGATGCCCGAAAAGCCGCCTCCGAGAACACCATGGGTGCGCACTTTGGCTATGAGATTTTCCTGCTTGGCGATGGCGAGCAGTAACCGAATGTCCAGGCGCTGCCCTGGAAATGGAGAACCACATGCCTGAACAATCTGAAACGTGCGAGTGCACCATGTGCGGGTTCAAGTGGCGGAGGGGACAGGACGGGGATCATTCCTGTGCCCGAACCCTCAAATCGAGGGTCGCGGAACTGGAGGCACTGCACCCGGAATGGATGAAGCGCATCCAGCGGGAACGCCAGGAAGAACGGGAACGCATCATCGAACTGCTCAAGCATTCCACTGACTTCTGGCTCTGTGTTTGCCACGAGGGTGAGTTCGTCCCCTTGGGTGCAAAGAAGATCGAAGAAGCCCTTCAACCGTAACGGTCCAGATGCGGGAGGCATCGTGAAGAAAACCAAAACCATTCTGAAAACCGAGTGCGGGTTCCGGTCCATCCCTGAGATCCCCAAATGCTGCGCTACCTGTCGGTTTTACCAGCGATACATCAGCGGCATGGACTGGTGCAAGCGGCTCCCAGCTTCGACCGCCTTTTCCATTCCTAAACCCTGCGCTTCCGTCTGCGACAAGTGGGCGTTGAAGTAACACCTGTCCAGCAGCACCCAGCCCAAGGAGGGCACCGTGAGAGCATCCCAATTCCACGCGATGACCGCCCGGAACCACGAGGTCTGGAAGAACCGGGACCGCGCCGCCCGGTCGTGGCACGACTCCGG
>Ga0302270_10006979_pt1 | contig 10019 bp, 12 predicted proteins | sample III_Bog_E2_3_FD_198773 | JGI IMG/M metagenome (GOLD analysis project Ga0302270, IMG submission 198773) | Peat permafrost microbial communities from Stordalen Mire near Abisko, Sweden - III_Bog_E2_3 | ecosystem: Environmental > Terrestrial > Soil > Wetlands > Peat | place: Sweden: Abisko...
CAGGTCTCTGGGGACCTCCTCACCGCCTTCGTGGATGGCTGGTACACCCTACGGGACCGCTGCTCCTACATCAGCGATACCCTGGGCTCCACCAAGCGGCTTTGGAACGCCCCTTCCACCAAGTCTTAATCCGGAGTAAACCCATGAATATCACCTACCTGAAGCCCGGCCAGCTGAGCGAGGGCGACACCAAGGTCCTCAACGACGGCACCCGCTTCGTCCGCAGGCAGGGCCGGGTCTACGAGGGTGGCCGCCCACGGCCGCCCCTCCTACGACTGGATCCGGGCGACCCAGGCCAATCTGGCCGGGCAGCTCAAGACCTGGGCTGCCTCCCCCGAGGGGCAGAAGGTGCTGGCCGAGACCCTCGCTCAGTCCGAGGCGGAAGCGCGGCGCCTGGAGCAGGCCCAGCGGGTCACGCCGGAGAGTCTGGCCTTCCGGGTCACGATCTAAGTCCCCATCGTCCGTACATGAGAACGCCCCGGTCGCCCGGGGCGTTGCTGTAGGCGCTGTAGGGTTACGAGGCGGGCACCGGAACGTGCCGACCCGGGCGAGCCACCGGCTTGGCCGCTACCGCTGGAGCCACTGTGGGGTCGGGCTCAGGCTTCCGGGCCACGTCCTGCAGCGGAGCGTCCAGGGCCTTCTGGTAAGGCACCGACTGGGTCAGCACCTTGCGCGCGTATGGCTCCCCCCCACCGTTGTAGTCGTATAGGCCGCGCACGTACTGCCCAACCGGGCTCCAGCCCATCAGCACCGCCGCGTCCTGGCAGTCGAACAGGATACGCATGCCGATGGTTACGTTGGTGACCGGGTCCTTCAGCGCGGCCGGACTGAAAGCGATGCCCAGGGCCCGGAAGTGGGCCATGGCCGAGCTGGGCCGGACCTGCATCAGGCCGACCGCGTCGCCGTTGTGGGCGTCCGGGTTCCAGCTGCTCTCCTGGGCGATCAGGCCGAGCGGGATGTAGAGCGGGTAGTTCATGTGCCGGTGGCAGCTGTCGTAGATCTCAAAGGCGATCCGAGCTACTTGATCCGGGGATAGGCCGGATAGATGCGCCTCGACAATCTCGCGCACGGCGTGCTGTTCGGAGATAACCTTGAAGTCGGTGGCCAGGATCTCCTGGTTACGGTCGATCTTTTCCAGCCGGTGGATCACTAGGCGGACTCCGAGAGCGCCGCCACCCACCAGGGCCAGCACCACCAGCGTGAGCAAGATCACGGACGAGCCGAGGATCTTGGCCAGGAAGGCACGTGGGTCCTTGGCGGAGGGCGGCGCTTGCTGCGGTTGATTCGTCATAGGTACTCCTTGAAGGGGCGGCAACAGCGCCGCACGTATAAAGATATGATAGCTACCCGAGCTGGCGGGTAGCCCCGGTCGACCCCGGTCTGTCTGAAACACCCGCTAGCTATCATGGAAGCAGAGGTGTGGTGATGAACTTCGAGCAACTGCGAGACGAACTGATAGCGGGCGGGGAGACCTTCAACCCAATCCTGCTCCGGGATCTGCGCTACGCGGATCTGGCCCGGGCCTGGATTGGGGATGCGGGCGCCGCTGCCTGTCCCCGGGAGCAGGTGCAAGCAGAGCAGGAACGCCGGGTCGAGCATGAGGCGCACCGGATCCTGCACCAACGAATGCACCCTGCGGGCCCCCAGGCGATCCCGGACCCTGAGCTGCACCTGGCGGCCATGGCCTTCATCCAGAAGCGACCGAGCCCACCGATGGAATGGACCCAGCTGCACCTGATCTCCCAGGCCTACCTGCTGCTGCGCTGCCTGCGCACCCACATGGACAGCCCGGTGCCTCGGCTGGAACTGCTGAAGGAGATTCTGGTCCAGCTACAGGTCCACCCGGACCTGGACCAGGTCGGCCACTCCTATGCCCTGATCCTGGAGCATTCCATCGCGGGCACCTTGCTGCACCTCGGTCACATGATCAACGAACTGGCCCGGTTCCGCCGCGACACCCAGGAGTTCTATCGGTTCATCCGGACCCAGATCCCCGAAGCGGACCGGGCCGCCTGCAGTCACCTGGAGGTGGCGGGCTATCATTGTAGTATGGGCTGCTTCGCCCCTGGAGCTGACGAATGACTGGAATTCTCGACCCGATGACCGGGCTGGTTGTAACCAGCTTGCCTGAACCTGAACTGGACCCCACCCCGGAGCCGACCGCCCCGGCCGGGCCGGTGGACCTGGCCAACGCCACCCCGCTCTACGAGCAACTGCTGGCCGAGTTCCCGTTCCCGGAGATCCGCGCTCCCCAGGTGCGCGCGCTGCAGGCTTGGTCGAACGCCATGAACAAGGATAAGTCGTTTGCTATCTTCGAGTTGCCCACGGGCAGTGGTAAGAGCCCACTGGCCTGGACCGTGGCCGCCCATGCCGCCGCCGAGCCCATCTCCGGCTTCCAGCCGGGCGGCTACATCCTCACCACCCAGAAGGCGCTGCAGCAGCAGTACATGCGGGACTTCGAGGCCATGGGCATGGCCGACCTGCGCGGCGCCTCCAACTACCGCTGTCACGACTACAACACCGACTGCCAGACCGGTAGCCTGATTCGCCAGGGCCTGAAGAAGGGTGGCACCGACCCGTTCACCTGCGGCGGCTGTGAATACAAGGCGGCCAAGATGAACTTCATCCAGAGCCCGATCGGGGTCACCAGCTTCGCCTACTTCCTGAGCGAGGTGCAGCATGTCCACATGCTCAAGCCCCGCTCGGTGCTGATCATCGACGAGGCCCACAACACCGAGTCCCAGCTGCTGGGCATGGTCGAGATCGAGATCACCCGCTCGCGCTGTGAACAGCTGGGCTGTGCACCGCCGCCCCGGATCGCGGACGGCGCCATCCTGGACGCCCGGGCCTGGGTGCTGGACCAGTTCCTGCCCAAGGTCATGGCTGCGGTGACCGCCCTGGAGGATGAGCTGGAGCACTCAGTCACCGCCCAGCGCGCCGTGCTGTCCAAGCAGGTAGCCAACCTGAACCAATACGTCAGCCGGATCGGTGGGATCCAGAACACGGAGACCCTGCGCGACTGGTTCTGCAACACCGACAGCAAGACCGGAACCCTGAAGTTGCGGCCGCTCACCGCCGCCGCCTTCGCCCAGGACAACCTGTTCAAGATGGGCCACCGGGTGCTGTTCCTGTCCGCCACCATCCTGGATCCCGGCGCGTTCGCCCGGGGCCTGGGGCTGAATGCGGCGGACGGCGGCTTCTGCCGGGTCGAGAGTGACTTTCCCGTGGCCAACCGGCCGGTGCACTTCTTTCCCATCGGCAGCATGAGCTACAAGAACAAGGCGGAGACCACGCCCAAGCTGGTCCGGTTCATCGAGCGGATCTTGAAGAAGCACGCCAATGAGCGCGGTATAATCCACGCCGTCTCATACGCCCTGGCCAAGCAGATCAAGGAATACCTGGATAGCGTGGGCATGGGTCATCGTATCCTGATGCCGGAGCCCGGCTACGCCCAACGCCAAGCATGCCTAGACCTCCACCGAGACGGTGATCAACCTACCGTGCTGCTGTCCCCCTCCATGACCGAGGGTCTGGACCTGGTGGGGGATCTTTCAAGATTTCAGATACTGGCCAAGGTGCCCTGGCCTGCCCTGAATGATCCGTTCATTAAGGCTCGTATGGAGCACGACGCTGGGTGGTTCTCATGGCAGGCATGCCTGTCTCTGGTCCAAGCCACCGGCAGATCAGTCCGCAGCCGAGAGGATCATGCCGCTACCTACATCCTGGATACCGACTTCCACAGCCTGCTGGCCCGGTCGAGTCACATCCTGCCCAAGTGGTGGCTGGACTCCATTATCTACCACTGAGGCCCTCCTCTTGGCCACCCGAGCGGCAGCCGCTATCCTCATCTTTGCTATAGTCTCGGGGGACTTCTTGTTTCCGGTCAGCTTATCCGACAGGTTTTTCTTTTCGGCCTCGGTGCGCTGGATACCCTTGGCCTTCATTGTCGCAGATTGCCTAGCCTTACGCTCCTCTGGAACCGGGATTCCTTTTCTACCTGCTGATAGTTTCGCCTTGTAGCCCTCGGGGTCCGCCAGTCGAGCGGCCATCATACGGGCGCCCTGGGCTGCGCACATCTCGTCGGAAGGTCGCTCTCGCGCCCTTACGCTGTTTATAAACGAATCACGTGCTTCTGGGGATGACCACACATGCTTCTTTCCACGCGACGCCTCCGCGCGCTGGATTACCGCTTCCCGTGGTTGCGTGAATCCCCTCGTTCCTTCGGCGTTGGGGCACAGGTTGAATCCTAGCGTGGGGGTTTCCAGGGTGTCTATCCAGTGCTGCTCTCGTTCGATCAGCGCAGACTCTGCAGTTACCTCCAGCACTATGTAGGAGAAGTTTTCCCCCCCATACTTGTTCCAAGCAGCCTGAAGGTAGGAGTTGAAGTGCTTCCCCTTAACGAGTTGGCCCAAGTGCTGCCAGTAGCGACACCTGACGTCCTTGGATGACCCCACGTAGACCTTTTGGGTGGGTGTGCACGTGATGGCGTACACGCCTGGGGTTTTGGTTGGAATGACGGGACAGTTCATGGGGTAGCTCCTTACCCCGGATCTGGAAGTGGATCATCCCTTTTTGGGTTCAGCCGACTCCTACCGCCCACCATCTATCATCTACAGGAACGAACTAATTCTTCGGAGCCCCCCACCCATGGCCAATGCCCCCTCTGCCAGCTTTTTTGCCCTGTTCAAGTCCCTGCTCCGGCCTGATAACGCCGACACGGCGGCCAAGGAATCGGCCCGGCACGCCTGCAAGTGGTTGACCGACAACATCGGCCCGGTCCGGCGCTACACCGAGGGCGACGAGTGCACCCTGCTCGGGCTGGTGTTCGACCACTGGATCACCCACCACGAAGGTCCGAACGAGAAGATCATCGAGTACGCCGTGGCCCAGACCAAGGCCCCCGGGCTGATGACCTTGTTTGCTGACTTCAAGGAGGGCGACATGGCCGACCACACCGGCTGGGTCCACCATGAGCCGGACGACCTGCCTGCCCTGTTCGCCACCATGATCGCCGAGTTCAAGACCGCCCGGGTGGTCCGGTTGATGCAGAACGCCATCACCATTGCCGCCACCGGCGTGGAGCTGAAGCGCGGGTACGAGAAGGTGCTCTACAAGGGGTCCGACGACGCTATCCGCTACGTCTGGGAGACGGTGGACAGCGGCGTGATCGGAGCCCCCGGTGGCACCCCGACCCACGGCAGCCTGACCAGCTCGGCGGACCGGGTCGGCACCCTCTACGACGAGAAGAAGCTGCCCGGCCTGGGCACCAAGCCCCAGTTCACCGGCCTGCGCGAGCTGGACAAGGTGATCCGGCCCAGTCGAGGCATGCTGATCGGGGTCGGCGGCTACGCCAAGGCGGGCAAGACCCGGTTCGGCCGGGGCTGGAACTACAAGTCAATCTGTGAGGGCTTCAACATCCTGCACCTGACCTACGAGCAGACCTTCGACGAAGAGCTGGCGATGTATGCCATCATCCACAGCCACAACAAGGCACTCTGGGGTCCAGACGCGCATGGCAAGGACCGGGGCCTCAGCTACGAGTCCTGGCGCACCGGCTGCCTGACCCAGGCCCAGGAGGAGTTTCTCAAGCACGAGCTGATCCCGGACCTGCGCGAAGGGAAGTCGCTCACCGGTCAGCTGTTCATCCGCCAGCCGGAGGGCGACGGCAGCTGGCAGGACGCCCTGGTCCAGATCAGCCTGACCAACCACACCGCTCCCCTGGACCGGGTCTGGATCGACTATCTGGCGGCCACCGCCAGCCCCAGCGCCCGGGACGAGCAGAAGGAGGTCAACGCCATCATCCAGCAGGCCAAGACCCTGGCCATGACCTTCGACAACCACCGGGGCCTGATCGTCGCCAGCCCGTTTCAGATCAACCGGGACAGCATGGAGAAGGCGGGCAAGGCCGACGGCAAGTATGAGGCCAACTGCTGCTACATGTACTCCCAGGTCGAGAAGGCGCTGGACGTGCTCTACTACGTCTACAACGACGACAAGCTGTCCCAGGAATCCTGCGTCCAGCTTGGCTGCTGCATCCACCGGCAGAGCAAGACCGTGCAGCCGTTCCGGGCCGCCGTCCAGCACCAGTGCGGCACCTTCAGCGACTACCGGGCCGAGGTCAGCGAGACCCAGTTTGATGAAGTGATGGACTTGTTATGACGTTCCGGGGAGTCCTGGCCACTAGCGCCGGGCGCAAAGTCAACCTGCCCAAGGCGATCCGGCTGGTTCAGATCCTGGACGCCCAGGTCAAGGCCGACGCGCCGACCGCTATCATGGAAGTAGAGTCCGAGAAGGGCTTCGTCGGCCTGCGGGTGTCCGGTGCGACCGGAGGGGTCAGCTGGAAGGTCGATCTCTACGGTGGCAACTGCTACATCGTCCGGATCGATGGGTTTGAAAGCGAACAGCGCACCACCCCCCTACACGTCGTCCACCTGCTTCAGACAAGGCTCCCGTCATGCTGAACGTCACCATTGCCCTTCGCCGTCTGTTCACGCATACCCCCTCCTCGGATGAGCTGGGGTACGCGTGGTGGTATGTCCTGGGTGGCAGGGCCAGCTGGGTCGAGTCCCTGGAGCGGCTCCCATCCAGCTACAGCCACCGGGTGCTCCGAGACCAGGACCGAGCGGCCACCCGCCTGCTGGAGACCTGGGACACCGGCTGCTATCGGGCCTGGGCCGCTGGCGTAGGGCCCGGGGGAAGCCCCTCCGCATTCGCGTCCGGGATGACCCCGATCGAAATTCAATCCCGCACCCCCTTTCCCCTCATGGAGATCGAGCAATGACTGACCTGACCAACACCCCCCAGCCCGCCGACGAGCACTCGGATCCCGACCTGATCCTGGCGTTCTCCCGCTTCCCCATCCCCAGCCTGGGCGTGCTGTGCGCGGTCACGCTGGAGGAGCAGAAGGCGGTGACCGAGATCAACGCCGCGATCCGCAGCTTGGCCCGGACCTCCGACCTGCTGGTGGACGCCCAGGGCAAACCGATGCCGATGGCCGGAGGCAACATCGCCGAGCGGGTCAAGGCTCTGGTCGGCGACCTGCTGGCCCGGCCCATCCTCAGCGAGAGCTACCAGGTGGGCCCCGGCCCCAAGGGCGGCGCTGAGCTGCAGGGCTTCGAGGGCGCTGGGCTGAAGCTGGCCTTCATCACCTATCAGGGCCTGCACCAGCTGATCCAGGGTCACCTGGGCAAGGACAAGGCCGCCCTGCTCGGCAACTCGCTGGACATGGTGGTGGTGTTCTCCCTGCAGGCGGTCCTGAACCACCGCAACCCCTACCGGGTGATTGAGAAGGCCCTGCGGTTCCAGCCCCGGGATGCCGAGACCGGCGCACCCGTGCTGGGGGAGTCCGAGCCGACCTGGGCCGTCACCTTCCGCCAGCAGCTGGCCGACCTGACCCTGGTGTTCCTGCTGGCCAGCGAGTACGCGGTCACCACCGGTACCATCCCGGAAGCCCAGCTCGCGCTGCAGGGCGGCGAGGACATGCCCTGCCTCAGCCTGACCGAGTCCGGCGAGCGGCTGTTCCTGCACCTGCGGGATCAGGTCTCGCTCAAGATCGCGCTGCAGGACCCCGCGCTGCATGAACTGGTGCAGAAGGCCGCCGCCCTGCCCGCCGAATCCAAGACCCTGGAGCAGGTGGAAGCCGACCTGCAGAACCCCAACGCACCCCTGCACGAAGCCTGACATGTGGCAGCCAATCGAGATCGTGCCCCTGGATGGGACTGAAGTCCTGCTGTCCGACGGGGTCGATGTCTGCCTGGGCAGCATCCAAAACCATACCCCCAATTTCAGGGACCTGGGCATCCACCTCCCCGATGGCGCCCGGTTCGAAAGTGACTGCAGGTTCAAACCCACCCTCTGGGCACCCGTGCCCCCTCTTCCCCCGAAACCCTAGGAGTCCCCTATGTCTGAAGCCCATCTCATTCCCCCCCAGGACCCGGATCGGTTCAAGGTGTTCGAGTCCACCTGGACCATCATCCGCCACTCCACCAATCAGGTGGAATGGACCGGCAAGGGCAGCGGACTCGGCCTGATGGTCGAGAACGACAGCTTCCTGGCCGCGTTCGAGGGGATGTTCCCCCGGATGGTGGTGCGCTGGGGCGCCGGGCCCTATCGGCTGACCGCCGTGGTCCTAGGCGTTCCCACCGGCCGCCTGGGCAACATGGCCGCGTTCTGGGAGGCCCCGGATGTCCTCACCGCCAACGCCGCCAAGAAGGAGATCATGGCCGGGCTGGCCGAGCCCAGCTTCATCACCCGGACCACCCGCAAGACCGGCGACAAGCTGCCGTTGCGCACCCATGCCGGGACCCTGGACGGCAACAGCGGCACCGTGACCCCGGTCGGGGCGGTGGAGGCCCCGTTCGACACCGCCCAGAAGGCCATGCCCGGCCTGCTCGGGTACGGCAATGTGATCGACGAGAAGCCTCCGGTGATCCTGTCGGCTCCCGTCGCTATCCCCGAAGACAACCCCAACTTCGACGTCCCGCCCACCGCTGAACCCCTGGGGTCAACCAGCCCCCTGGCGCTGACCCCGACCCGGGTCGCCTTCCTCTCCGGCATGACCACCCTGGCCAACGTCCTGCGGGGAACCCTGGTCCAGCGCCACCTGCAGTGGATCGCTCGGCTGCAGCGCACCGCTGCGGAGTTCACGGCGGAGGGCACCAAGACCGTGCTGACCCGGCTGCCACTGCAGGCCCGGTTCCACGTCGGCCAACAGGTCATCACCGAGGAAATCGACAGCAAGGTTCTCTACCAGCTGGCCAAGGGCAATGCCGCCCACCAGGCCTACCTCGACTGGTTCGCCGCCTACCAGGAAGTGGAGATGCACCTGTTCAACTCCATGGAGCGGTTCGGGGAGGATCGTGGTCCGGAGATGTGCGACGTGCTCAAGGTGGCGGCCCTGATGCACGAGATGGTATACGACGCCGAGACCCTGTACCTGGTCGAGTCCGGGAGGTTCGACGGGCTCAAAGCCACCCCCGAGGTGGTGAAGCTACGGGCCGAGGTGATCCAGGGCTGCTGCGACTTCATCGCTGCCAAGGACGCCGACTACGGGCAGGCGATCCGCAGGCACGGCGCCAAGGGTCTGGTGATCAGGTTGTACGATAAGTTTTCAAGGTATACAATTTTGGCCAGCAGGCCGGACCGGGCGGGCAAGTTCGAGAGCCTGGAAGACACGGCCAAGGACCTGCTCTGCTACAGCCTGATGCTCTACGCCTACTGGTGTGAGTACGTCGAGGACGAAAAACCCGAGCTGGGGGTATGAAATGAAGGTCTACCTCGTCACCAACGAGAGCGGCTACCGTCCGGCCCTGCACCTGGGTGTCGCCGAGGCCTACAACGATGCGTGGGCCCGGACGGGTCAGTTCCCCGGTCTGGGGTTCTCCGAGCCGATCCCCCCGCTCGTCGCCCTCAGCATCCCCGGCAACGTCGGCTACGCCGGGGCCACGATCACCCCGATCGATTTGACGATGCCCGAGCTGGCCATGTCGGCGCCGGAGGAGATCCAGCGCCTCATGAACTCCACCCAGCCCCTGGATAAGCCCCAGTCCGAACGGGAGGCGGGCGAGTTCCTGACCAAGGGCCTGTTCAAGCTGGCCTTCTTCCAGGAAGAGAACCCCAAGGACCACCGGCATGCCACCCTGCACGCCCTGATCAACCTGCTCGCCCTGCTCGCCCTGACCCATTAGGAGCCTCATCATGCTGCAAGGAACCATCCCCATCCTCCCTGAGGACTATCTGGCCCAGAAGCTGCAGCCCCAACAGCGTGCCCTGCTGCAGATGGCCATTGAACACACCCTACCCGCTAGCGACCTGATCGCCAACGAGATCGACCTGGTCCTGGACGCGTTGGAGCTGGGTGGGGTCTGGGGCAAGAAGCCGGAAGGCTACGCCTACGTGCGGGCCTTCTTGATCGACAACGAGCGGCTGTTCAGCCACATCCGGACCTACCCCTGGGACGACCCCACCGTGCCCGAGGAGATCCACAAGCGCCGGTTCACCTGGGCCAAAACCCCGGACGA
>Ga0302270_10007002_pt1 | contig 10002 bp, 4 predicted proteins | sample III_Bog_E2_3_FD_198773 | JGI IMG/M metagenome (GOLD analysis project Ga0302270, IMG submission 198773) | Peat permafrost microbial communities from Stordalen Mire near Abisko, Sweden - III_Bog_E2_3 | ecosystem: Environmental > Terrestrial > Soil > Wetlands > Peat | place: Sweden: Abisko...
ATATTTCCTTTTCGCCGCAATCCAGGATGCGCAGCAGGATGTCCGCTCCCACCGCCGGCGTTTCCTGGGACAACACGAAGAGGCCGGAGATGCTCATGCTTTGCGCATTCCCCTTTTTCCATTCCTCCGTCCCCGCGGCGGAGAAGAGGATTCTAGTTCCGAGCGAGACCCTCACGAAGCGACGCAGGTTGGAGGGGTGCTTCCAGGTCGGATCGCCATGCGCGATCTCGTCGAGTGCCACCGCGAGCGGTTCCCGCTTGAACGGCGCCTGGCACATCGCGATCAAAGCCCCCTGCTCCCCGCCGCTGCAGCGCAGGATGGGGAGATCGATCCCGAGATCGTAGAGGGGAGCCGTGTCGGCGACCCCGGCGTGCAGGGTCGTGGCCAGGTCCATCAGGAGGGCAAGAGGCGGATCGGAAACGCATTGCCTCACGGCTTCGAACGCCGTGGCGACGGTTCGGACCGGACGACCTTCCAGGACATCCCCGTAGAGGTCGCGCCGATCCTCCGAGGCGAGAAGCAGGAAGGAGCGGAGGTTCACGCGGTCAGGGACCTTCGCTCTCGTCGGCATCCTGTTCCCGGGGTTCCGCTTCGACGTCGGAATCCTCCGCCTCGAGCGAATCCTCGGCGACATCCACGGTGGAGAGCCCGGCCGCTTCGGGCAGGATCTCGTCTTCCGCTTCGCCGATCACGTGCGCGACATCCTGGACCTGGTCGCTTTCGTCCAGACGGATCACGATCACCCCCTGGCTGTCGCGCCCGGTCTCCCGGATGGAATCGATTCCCGTCCGGATCACCATGCCGCCCTTGGTGATCGCCATGATCTCCTCTCCGGTCCGCACCGATAGGAGACAGACGGCCCTGCCGTTCTTCTCGACCACGCGGAGGTTGATGATCCCCTTCCCGCCGCGGTTCGTCACGCGGTATTCGCCCGGTTCCGTCCTCTTCCCGTAGCCTTTCTCGGTGATGGTGAGGAGCTGGGTTCCCTCCTCCACCTTGACGAGACCGACGACCGCGTCTTCCGGTTCGAGGCTGATGCCGCGCACGCCGCGGGTGCCGCGTCCCAGGTCGCGGAAGGCGGAGAGCGGGAAGCGGATCGCCTGACCCATCCGGGTGGCGAGCACGAGGTCTGGATCGTTCTCGACGAACAAGGTGGCGACGAGCTCGTCGCCTTCGTCCAGCTGGATGCCGATGAGTCCGTCCTTGCGCATGTTCTTGAAGGCGGAGAGCCGCATGCGGTTGATGGTTCCCCGGCGAGTCGCGAAGACGATGCGGCCCTCGCCGCCGAATCCGCGCACAGGCACCACGGAGGTCACCTTCTCCCCGTCGTCCTTGCGCAGCTCCAGGAGATTCGCGATGTGCGTTCCCTGGGAGGTGCGTCCCACGGAGGGCAGATCCCACACCCGCAGGCAGTGCGCCCGGCCCAGCGAGGTGAAGCAGAGCAGATGGGCGTGGGCGGTGGCCACGAAGATCTGGTCCACCACGTCTTCGCCCTTCAGCCCGGCGCCCGTGACACCCTTGCCGCCCCGACCCTGGGCCCTGTATTCGGTGAGGGGTTGGCGTTTCACGTAGCCCCCGTGCGTCACCGTGACCACCATGGGTTCGTCGGCCACCAGGTCCTCCATCGAGACCTCGTCCGACGCGTCGACGATTTCCGTCCTGCGGTCGTCGCCGATCTCCTCGACCACCTTGGTCAGTTCGTCGGCCACGATCCGTTCGCGCAGCGCGCGATCGGACAGAACCGATTCCAGGTACTCGATCCTGCGCACGAGCTCGGCGTGCTCGTTCTGGATCTTGTCGCGTTCCAGGCCGGTGATGCGGCGCAACTGGAGCTCCAGGATGGCCTGCGCCTGGATCTCCGTGAATCCGAAGGCCTCGACCAGGCCGATGCGGGCGTCGTCCGTGGTGGTGGAGGCGCGGATGATGCGGATGACCTCGTCCAGGTGGTCGAGCGCCTTGAGGTAGCCTTCCAGGATGTGGGCGCGTTCCTTGGCCTTGCGGAGATCGTACTCCGCCCGGCGACGGACGACTTCCAGCCGGTGCTCCAGGTAGTGGAATATGAGCTGCTTGAGGTTCAGCACCTTGGGCTGGCCCTCGACCAGCGCGAGGTTGATGACGTGGAACGGATCCTGGAGCTGGGTCTTCTTGAACAGGTGGTTCAGGACGATGTCGGGGTGCGAGTCGCGGCGGATCTCGACCACGATGCGCATTCCGTCGCGATCGGATTCGTCCCGCAGGTCGGCGATCCCTTCGATGGACTTGTCCCTCACGAGGTCGGCGATCTTCTCGAGGAGCTTCGCCTTGTTCACCATGTAGGGGATCTCGGTGAAGATGATCGCCTGGCGGTTTCCGACGTCCTCGAAGTGGTGGCGGGCGCGCACCACGACCTTGCCGCGGCCTGTCAGCATGGCGTCGCGCAGGCCCATGCGGCCGTATATGATGCCTCCGGTGGGGAAGTCCGGGCCCTTGACGTGCTGGAGGAGATCCTCCACTGCGATCTCGGGATTCTCCAGCACCGCCTTGCAGGCCGCCACGATCTCCCGGAGGTTGTGCGGAGGCATGTTGGTGGCCATGCCCACCGCGATTCCGGTGGTGCCGTTGACCAGCAGGTTGGGGATGGCCGACGGCAGGACCGAAGGCTCCTTGAGCGATTCGTCGTAGTTGTCGGCGAAATCCACCGTCTCGCGGTCCAGGTCCTGGAGCATGAGTTCGGCGGCCCGGCGCATGCGGGCCTCGGTGTAGCGCATGGCGGCCGGAGAGTCTCCGTCCACCGAGCCGAAGTTTCCCTGGCCCATCACCAGCATGTAGCGCAGCGAGAAATCCTGGGCCATGCGCACCAGGGAGTCGTACACCGCGACGTCGCCGTGGGGGTGGTACTTGCCGATGACGTCGCCCACGATGCGCGCGGATTTCTTGTAGGGCTTGTCGTGGTTCAGCGACAGTTCGTCCATCGCGAACAGGACGCGCCTGTGCACGGGCTTCAGGCCGTCCCGGACGTCCGGAAGCGCGCGGGCCACGATCACGCTCATCGAGTAGCGCAGGTAGGACTGGCTGAGTTCCCTGTCGATGGCGACGGGGAGGACGCGACCGATGCTCGTCTCCATCGGCTGGGGCTGAGGTTCAGGCGTGTCCGGCGTTCGTTCGTCGTTCATGGTGCTCCCGTTTGGATGCTCGACGGCGGGACCCAGTCCAGCCGTTCGAGGAGGTCATGGTCGGTCGCGTCGGCCCGTTGAGGCACCATGGCGGGATGGCCCCGCCGCAACCAGTCGTCGTCCGAGCCGGGCTCGACCCTTTCCGGATCCTTGCTCCCCTCCAGTTGCCAGTATCCGTCGCCCCTGTCCAGGTAGCGGTCGCGGAACATGGCGTTGGAGCCGGTGCAGAGCCTGACGTCTCCCCATCGGCCCGGAGGATGGGAAGGGAAGTTGACGTTCCAGAACGACCCCGGAGGCATGGGGGGGAGTCCCCCTTCCAGGAGACGGGCCGCCCAGTCCGCGATGGCGGCGTAATGGGCGTCGTCCAGCCCCAGACTGGAGAGCGCCACCGCCGGCAGACCCCACAGGGCCGCTTCGCGGGCGCAGGCGACGGTCCCTGAATACGGTGCGCAAACCCCCGCGTTCTCCCCGGGGTTGATGCCTGCCAAGACCACGTCGGGCCGAGGAAATCCGCTGCAGACCGCGTATTTGACCGCATCGGAGGGCAGCCCCCCCACCAGGAGAGCCGGTACTCCGAACAGTTCCGTCCGAACCACCGACAGCGGAGAGAGGAAGGTGAAGCCGTGACCGGTTCCCGAGCGCTGCGAGGAAGGGACCGAAACGGAAACTTCGAACCGGTCCCGGAGGGCCAGGACCAGCGGCTTCAGGGCAGGGCTATCGGGGCCGTCGTCGTTGACGACCAGTACCTTCAACCGAGCACTCCGATGGGCGTTGTCTGCTGGAACGCGGCGATCCTTGGGCAAGCGCGCAAAGGTAGAACCTTCAGGTACCCCCACCGACTCCGACGCCCGGGATCTCGACGGGGTCCGCTGGATGGATGGACAGGTCCGGTCCGCGTTCCTACCTTGGCACCCCTGTCGGCGGTATAGCTCAGTTGGTTAGAGCGAGGGAATCATAATCCCTGCGTCCGCGGTTCAAGTCCGTGTACCGCCATTCCGGTCGAATTTGACAAAAAATGTCTTCGCCGAGGCTCCTTCCGCCAGACGGGGTCGGGCTTCGTCGTCTCACCCGAAGACAAGAGTCCTGCGCGCCATCCGGTTGCCAGTTGCGGTCCGTCCAGGCAGATCTCCTCGACCGCGTCTCCACAATGCACTTCAAACATGTGGATATCCCACAGAGAACAACCGACTTATCCCCATTAAAGTTGCTTTAGAAGCAAGGAAAACCAACAAATTAAAATTCAATGTTGATGAACAAGGTTTTCCGCATCTTTCAAAACAGTGTGGATAGCGTTTTTTGGCTTGTTTTTCTTGTTTCCCTGTCTATTCACACACCTACTATAAATACAAATATTATTAACTAATCCATATCATGAATGGTGGTTAACCCTGCTGTAAAACAGTTTGGCTCAGACAGAATTGATATGACTATATTTTCTCCCGGAAGATCAAATAAAAATCCAGGCTGCACCATCACTCCTTTTGAGAGGAGATCCCAACATGTTTTCAATTCATTCCGATTCTTCAAACGAAGGATTCGAGACCATCCGCCCCCCGAAGGAAGTACCTCAAATCGATTGTCGTAGAAATTTGAAAGAGCTTGGAGATTTCTCATACAACGATCTTGGATTGGATCGTGGAGAAATTTTCCCATGCTCAGTAGTTCATCTAGCGCAATTTGTACAACTGTGGACGCGGAGAGCAGACTGTCGTTGAGGCGACTTAGGCGTTCCAGAGAGTTTTCCAATTGAATTTGTGGACCCGAGGCATGGATCCAACCCAATTTCAATTGGGGAAGTCCCAAAGATTTGGACAGACCACCGAGAACGAATGTCAATGCGGAATCTTCATTGTGGAGTGATAGAAATCCTTCGTTGTGCAAGTCCTCGGAAAAAACTTCGTCGCAAATCAATGCCTTTCCATGGGTTCTGCACAAGGACAAGACTTTTTTACGCTCCATCGGAGTCAACCACCAACCCGTAGGATTGCCGGGTTGGATCAGGACGAGGGCCCGAACCGTCGGATCCTTCAGATGCTTCTCGACCCAACCAATATCGAGTTGCCACCTTGAAGCTATCCAATGCAGAGGAATACCCACAAGCCCCAAACCGCCGTGTCTCGCCAAATCGTCCAGGAGCGGGTAGCTGGGTCGGCAAACGGCGAGACGTTCACCGGGATTCGCGAGGAGTTGAAAAAGAATGGAATAGGCTTCGCTCGTGCTTGCACAGAGAATCCAATGGTCCGGGCTGCCACCGAATCGACGCGACAACGCCTCGCGGGCCGAAAGCAGACCCGTGGATTGGGGATCGTAGTGGCGCCCCCTTTCGCCAGCAAGCAGGGAAAGGGCCTTGCGCTCGATGTCCGCGCGTTCCTCCCACCCCGTCGGGTCGGTGCAAGCGAGATCGAAGAGGATCTTCCCGCTTCGACGGTTCTCCTCCATCGCCAGCACGAGCGGGGAGGAGAGCCCGGCGGGATTGGAACTGCGCCGGGAGAATTCGATCGATGGCTCCAACGACTCGACCGTCTCGCTCACGCCTCGGCCAGGCATCGATGCAGGAGTCGCGCGATGTCCCCGGTCTGGAACGGTTTCGGAACGAAGGCGGCGATGTGGCTCGGACCGGTATCCTCCCCCTCCTCGAACGCTTCGTATCCGCTGGTGAGGAGAACGGGGAGGTTCGGGTCGATTTTGTGGATTTCCAGGGCCAGTTCCTTGCCCGTCAAACCCGGCATCGTGAAGTCCGAGATCAGGGCCGACCAGGACCCGGGATCGCGACGAAATTCGTCCAAGGCTTCCCTCGGACGGGAAAATGCGAGACATCTGTAGCCGAGAATCTGCAGAAGATGGGAAAGGATCTCCGCGATCGCGGGTTCGTCGTCCACCACCAGGATTCGTTCTCCTCGACCGCGGGGCATGCCATCCACTTCCGGGGACCGGTCTTCCCCGCTCGGAACCTGGACGGGAAGTTCGATGGTGAACGAGGTCCCCCGGCCCACCGTGCTGCGGACATCGATGGTGCCTCGATGGTTGCGAACGATCCCATGGACCACGGAAAGACCGAGTCCCGTCCCCTTGTCGGGACCCTTGGTCGTGAAGAAGGGTTCGAAGATCCGCGGAAGGGTGCTGGCGGGGATGCCGGTGCCGGTATCCGAAACTTCCAGACGCATCCATCCGTCCGAGACGCGATCCAATCGGATCTTCAGGAGGCCGCCGCCCTCCTGCATGGCGTGGACCGCGTTCGTGCAGAGATTCACCAGGACCTGGAGCAGCTGGCCGGAATCGCCCAGCACGGGTGGCGCGGCGGAGGCCATTTCCGACTCCATGCGGACGGAAGCCGGAGCCCAGACGCGAAGCAGCTTGAAGGTTTCCTCGACCAGCTCTTCGAGGTGCACGGGCTGCTTGACGGGATCCTGCCTGCGCCCGAAAAGCAGGATTTGTCGAGCCATGTCCCGGGCGCGGCGGCAGCCTCCCATGATTCCCCGGACGGATTCCGAGCCGGGCGAGTCTGGGAACCACATCTCCAGGAGCTGGGCATGGCCCCAGATGGAGGTCAGGATGTTGTTGATGTCGTGGGCGATTCCTCCAGCGAAGGTTCCGAGCGCCTCGAGCTTTTCGGCATGCACCAATTTGAGTTCCGCTTCGCGCCGTTTCCTGTCGGAATCGATGCGGTCCAGTTCCGCTCCGGCCCGGGCCGCGAAGATCGAAAGCAGGTCGTGGGTCAACTGGGACTCCTCGGCGGGCTTGTCGTCCAGAACGAGGAGGAATCCCCTCGGTTCGCCGTCCCTGGAGTCCAGGCGGATCCCGGACATGGAACGGATTCCGCACCGTCCCAGGTAGGCGCAATCCTCGAAATGGTGGAAATCGTCCCCTTGGGCGGAGGCATTCCGCCTGACCAGGATCTCCTCGCTGAACGATCCGGCCAGAGGATATTCCATCCGATCGAGTTTCAGACCGTCGATCGCCAGGATCCTGCACAGGTTCGAGTGCGGATCGAACTCGGCGACCATCGCGCCCTTGAACCCGAGCGATTTCGCCAACGAACCGACCAGGGAGCGGAAGAAACCCACTCCCCATTCCCGGGAGGTGACGTCGCGAATCGCCTGGAGCGCGCTCTCCAGCGTCCGTTGGCGCTCCTCTCCTTGCCTGCGAGCCCTCCGTTCCGCGGATTCCAGGAGTTCGCGCCGGATGGCCGGACCCAGGCGCGCGAGATTGTCCTTGAGGATGTAGTCCCGAGCTCCGGCACGCATGGCTTCCACGGCGGTGTGTTCGCCGATGGCTCCGGAAACGAGGATGAACGGGATGTCGAGATCCGTCGTTCCCAGGATCTCCAGCGCGGCCAATCCGGAAAACCCGGGCAGGTGGAAATCGGAGAGCACGAGGTCCCACGGCCCCCGGGACAGCGCCTCGCGGAAACCCTCGGGATCGTCCACCCGCAGGATGTCCGACTGGAAACCGTCCTGGCGCAGATGACGGGCCAAAAGGAGGGCGTCGTCCTCGTTGTCTTCCACCAGAAGGAGGCGAAGCGGAGTCATCTGGGACGCCTTTCTCCGAGATGGAACCGGAATACGGCGCCCTTCCCCGACTCTCCCTCGGCGGCGACGGCACCACCGTGGCGAGCGACGATCCTCTTCACCGTGGCCAAACCGATGCCGGTGCCCGGAAAGTCGTTCTCGTCCAAGCGCTGGAAGGTTCCGAAAAGCTGGCCAGCATGCCTCATGTCGAATCCGATTCCATTGTCCCGGACGGCGATCCACTCCTGTCCATCCAGAGTCTCCCTTTCCACCTGGATCCGACCGGGTTCGGTTCGGGAGGTGTATTTCCACGCGTTCCCCAGGAGATTTTCCATCACGGATCGGAGAAGTCCAGGGTCCCCCCAGACATGGAGGTCCTCCGCGATCGTCCAGGTCACGAGACGACCTTTTTCCAATTCCTGGAACCTGGACAGGATCTCGCTGGCGATGGCGGCGATGTCCGTCCTCTGCGGAGACAGGGGCACTTTCGCCGAACGGGAGAAGAAGAGCAGTGCGTCGATGAGATCGGACATCCTCCTGGCCGCTTGCCGGATCCGCCGCAGCACCTCGCGTCCGGCATCGTCGAGAAGGTCCGAATGGTCCTCCGCGAGAACCCGGGCGAAACCGTCGATTCCCCGGAGAGGAGCACGGAGGTCGTGGGAGACCATGTAGTTGAACGCTTCGATCTCCGAGGTTCTCTCCTCGACGCGGTGCTCCAGGTCCGAGGCCAGTTCGCGGTACCTGGTTTCGCTTTCGCGCAGCGCCTCTTCCGCCCGGGTTTGGACGTCGACATCCTCCAGGAGACCGAGAAGAGCGGGGATCCCCTCGTACACGATGGGCTGGACGGAATGGGAAACGTGGAAGGGCGTCCCGTCCATGCGACGCATGTGCGTGCGCAAATTGGCCAGGCCCAGAGGTCCTGGATCCTTCAGTTGTTCCAGGCGGCGGATTCCATCCGATCCCCACATGCCGAGGTCCAACGTCGTTTTCCCGACCACCGCTTCCGCGGAGGGGGCCCCCAGGATGTCCGCGAACCGTTTGTTCGCCAGGAGAATCTCCCCATTGGAAACGCGGGTGATGAGGCATGCGTGCGGATTCTGGTGGAAAAGGATCTGGAATGTTTCCTGGCGAGCCTTGAGTTCCGCGCGCACGGCTTGCGACCGCAGGACATCCCGAAGCAAGGAGCTGCCCAGTAGGATGGAGATCAGGAAAAAACCGGGTTCCGCGAGGTAGGGCCACGGGAAGTGCAGGGTAACGGCCAGGAAATCGTGGAGAAAACAGACGAACAGGACGGCGACGGAGTAGGACAGGAACCGGACCTGGAAACTGTCCGCACCGGTCTTTCTCGCCGACCAGATGCACCAGGCGGTGACGGACATCCCGGCCAGATAGGCCACGATCAAAATCCTTCCGATGGAATTCACCTCGAGGTCCAGCAGGTGGATGTGGCCGAGTCCCCACTGCAGAGGACTGGTGTAGATCCCCCGGATCCGTCCGATCCATTCCTGATCGAACAGCCGGACCACGCCCACCAGGGTCCAAAGGAGGGCCAGGCCGTGCGCCGCCACCGCATGGCGAAGCCGGGGGAGGGGATGCAACGCGTAGGCGAGCTCCAGCATGCTGACGAGGACCAGGGACGTGAACAGGGGTTGGGGACGGTACACGGAGAGATATTCCGGGAGGCTGGCCGACTGGTATTCCAGCACGGAGCAGGTGACGTACCCTGCGCACCCGACTCCCAGAAGGGCGGTCCATCCGTACTCCGGGTTGCGGTCGTTGCCGTACCACATCCACAGGTAGACACACGCCGGCATGAGGCATGCCCCCGCCAGAAGCTGCAACGCGGTGAGGAGAGGGTCGCTCACTCCCCCACTTTACCTTCCCGAGGCCCGTTGCGCTAGTGTTTGGGTAAGCTCTTCCCGAATCCAGGAACCACCTTGGCGGATTCATCCGCGTGGTAGGAACTCCGCACCATGGGCCCGGAAGCCACGGATTCGAACCCGATTCCTTCCGCGAAGGATTTCCAGTCCGCGAACTCCAACGGTGTCACCCAGCGGTCGACCGGCAGATATTGCTTTCCCGGTTGCAAGTACTGTCCCAGGGTCAGGATGCGAACGCCGACCTCGCGCAGTCTCCGCAGGCTGTCGGCGATCTCGCTCCGCCTCTCGCCGATTCCCAGCATCAGCCCGGACTTGGTCAGCGCACCCTGTTCCGCGGCCCAGTTCAACACGCGCAGGGAACGCTCGTAGCTCGCTTGCGGGCGTACGGCGCGGCTCATGCGTTCCACGGTTTCCAGGTTGTGGTTGTAGATGTCCGGTTCGGCGTCCAGCACCTGCGAGAGA
>Ga0302270_10007006_pt1 | contig 10000 bp, 6 predicted proteins | sample III_Bog_E2_3_FD_198773 | JGI IMG/M metagenome (GOLD analysis project Ga0302270, IMG submission 198773) | Peat permafrost microbial communities from Stordalen Mire near Abisko, Sweden - III_Bog_E2_3 | ecosystem: Environmental > Terrestrial > Soil > Wetlands > Peat | place: Sweden: Abisko...
CACCAAGTCCAGGAAGGTGTCGATGTCGGCGGCCGCGCCATGGGCGATCCCGACCCGACTGAGTGGCGGCGACTCCAAGACCTTGTCGGCCAGGTAGCGCAACGACCGGGCCCGGGTGCGCTGCTTGGACTCCTCGGCCACGACCCCGTCGACCAGGGTGACCACGGGCTTGATGTTGAGCATCGAGCCGAGGAGTGCCCGGGCCCCGCCGATGCGACCACCCTTCTCCAGGTGCTCGAGGGTGTCGACCGCGCCGTACACCGCGGTGCGGGGGATCAGCTCGTGGGTACGGGCCTCGAGGGTGTCGAGATCGGCTCCTCCGGCGGCGAGGTCGGCGACGTCGATGGCCAGGAGGCCGAGACTCATGGTCATGGTACGGCTGTCGATGGCGCGCACCTCGATCCGGTCGGCCACGGCCTTGGATGCCGCCAGGGCCGACTGGAAGGTCGCCGACACCCCGCCGGACAGGCTCAGGCTGAGGACGCCGTCGTACCCTTCGTCCGCCGCGGCGAGGAATGCCTGTTGGAACGCACCCGGTGACGGAGCGGAGGTCTCGGGGAGCACGGGACTCGCCTTGCAGCGGGCCCAGAACTCCTCGGCTGTGAGGTCCCGCCCGTCGACGAACTCCTCGTCGCCGAAACGGATGGACAGGGGGACGATGACGATGCCGTGCTCGGCCGCCACCTCCGCGGAGAGATCGCACGCGCTATCGGTTACCACCCGGATCCGGGCCATGGGGCTCCTCCTCGTCGTTCGGGGGCACCACGCCCTCGGTGTCCTGCTCCGGCGTCGTGCCGGTGGTCCGACCGCCCCCCGGTCCGCTCCGTGGAGCACCCCCGTGTCCTCCGGGCAACGGGCGCAGATGGCGCACCGGGGCCTCGTCGGACTCCGAGCCGAGTCTGCCACGGAACGGGGCGTCCGGAGCATCTCCCGTCGGTTCGTCGGCGGTTGCGCCGGACCCGGACCCGGTGGGTTCCCTGTCCGGGGTGATGAGCCGGATCGAGGAGTGCGCGGCCCGTTCCCTCGGACCGTCGGGCCCCGATCCGGCGGGCGCCGGCCCGTCGGGTGACGGCGTCGGAGGGGGGGCGATGGGCTCGGGCCCCTCAGGAGGTCGCACCGCGCGGCGGTCCGCGCCGCGGCGCTCCTCGCGGGCGGCCAACACCACGGTGGTCCCGACGAATGCGAGCGCCCCGGCGACGACGGACAGGCTCACCCGGCCGAGTAGGGCGAAGCCGGAGGTGGCACCGGATACGTTGACCGTGAGCACGGTGACCACGGCCATGACGGCGGTGGCCCCCAGCACCCGAGTGACGGGGGTGGTGAGGTCGGACCCGCCGAGCCCCTCGTCCTTGCCGGCCACCACCGAGAGGGCGATGACCGCAGCCACGGTGTAGGCGATGGAGACCGACAGGGCCAGGCCGCGCACGCCCAGGGGGCCGACCAGGGCGATACCCAGCGCGATGTTGATGCCGTTCTCGACCAGGTAGATGCGGAAGGCGGTCCGGGTGTCCTGCATGGCCTGCAGGACGCGGACCATGTAGAGGAACGTACAGAATCCCGGCAGGCCGAGGGCGAACATCGCCAGGGTGTCGGCGGTGACCGACGCCTGGGCCGACGTCTCCGCGCCGTGGTCGAGGATGAGGTCGATGAGGGGGTGGGCGAGGATGACCATGCCGACGGCCGACGGGATGATCACGACCAGGATGCTGCGCAGTCCGAACACCATGCGTCTACGGAAGGCGACGATGTCACCCTCCGCCCACCGTGCCGACAGCGACGGCGTGACCGCGCTCATGACGGAGACGGCGATGATCCCGTAGGGCAGCTGGAAGAACGTGTAGGCGTAGGTGTAGGCCGACACGGCCCCCGGCACACGGGCCCCGTCGGCCAGGGCCAGGACCACCACGAGGGCGACCTGGTTGGAGAGCACGATGCCGAAGGTCCAGCTGGCCAGGCGGGCGATCCGCCGCATGGCCTCATGACCCGGTTGCCAGCGGAACCGGAGGTGGAGGTCGGACCGCAGCAACGACGGGACGAGGAGCGCGGCCTGGACCACGACCCCGAGGGTGGTCCCGATACCCAGCAGGACCAACGCCGTGTGGTGCGCGTCGATGTTGGCCAGGGTGGGGGTGGGCACGAGGGCGTGGAACCACACCAGCATGGCGATGACGACCAAGTTGTTGGCGATCGGGACGAACATCGGCGCGGCGAACTTGCCCTGGGTGTTGAGGAGGGCGGAGAACAGGGCGATGAGTCCGTAGCAGGCCAACTGGGGGACGAACCACCGGAGGAGGAAGATCGCCACCTGCTGCTGCTGGTGGACGTCTCCATGGTGGTTGGTGGCCGTGTAGAGGTCGATGATCGACGGGGTGAGCACGAAGAAGGCCGCAGTGGCGACGACCAGGATGCCGACCGTGACGGTCACCACCGCGGAGATGGCCTCCCACGCCTCCTTCGACGCCTTCGTGGTGAGCTCGGACACGAAGACGGGGACGAACGTCGCCGCCAGGACCCCGCCGATGACGATGTCGGTGATGATGTTGGGGGTGGTGTTGGCCAGGTTGTAGGCGTCGGCGAAGCCGCCGCCGCTGAGCGCGGCGGTCATGGCCACCACCCGGAACACGCCGGTCAGACGGGACAGGGTGGTGCCGACCGCCATGCCGGCGGTGGCACCGGCCAGACGTGTGGTCGCCCCGCGCGGAGGGGTGGGCGCCCGGGGGACCTCCTCGGTGGAGGCTGCCCCCTGCTCGATCGACGTGTCCTCGTCGGTCACGGCGTCGCCGGGTGGGCCTGGGAGGTCGCGGAGCCGGTCGCCCCGGCCGACGCACGGTCACCGGTCGCCCCGACGGGACCGACGGGTTCGTCCACCTCCTCGGCCCGGCGGGCGGCCCGGCGGCGTCTCGACGTGCGGAACCACCACACGACGAGCACGGCCACCGCCCCGATGGTCAGGACCACCCCGACCACCGACGACGAGGTGGAGCGCACCGTCAACTCGCCCGCGGCCAGACGTACGGGCCCGGCGGGGGCGTGCAGCGTCACGTCGAGTCGGAACACGCCGGACGAACGGGTCTGGACCTGGACGTCCACGACGTTCGAGATACGGGGTTGGAGCACGATGCTCTTCGACCACTGGGTCTGTCCGTTGGGGAAGAGGAGCTTGTCGCTGCTGAGCATCAGGGTGGCCGTCACCGGGTACGGGGCCGTGGACACGATGGTGACCGGGACCCGGCCGCTGTGGGCGGTCAGGGTGACCGTCTGGTCGCTCTCCACGGCGAGCTGGCCGAACTGGGCGTTGACGGCGTCGCCGGCATTCGTGAGTACCGCCTGTTGTTGTGGGGATCGCAGGGTCTCCGTCTCACCGGCGAGCACGAGGTCGCTGAGCTGCAGGGCGAGCGAGTGGGCGCCGACCGTCGACACGGCGAAGCCGTTCACCAGGATGCGTTGGTTCCGGACCGCGTTCACCGGCACGCCGGTACCGCCCCCCGTGGGGTCGAGTCGACAGGCCGTGCGGCACGTGGCCGGCGTGGGGAACAGCGCGAACACCTGGTCGGTGGTGACGGCCTGGACCAGCGGGTTGCCGTCGAGCGAGCTGAGCAGGGCGGCGACGAAGGACGGGTCGTCGTTCCAACCGGTCGGGGCGACGGCCATGACCGCGCGCGGGTTCACGCCGTTGGGACGCTCGTAGTAGATCTGGGCGAGCTCGGCCACCAGCTGGTGAGCGGCGAGCACGGGGTTGCCCGGGTCGGACGAGAAGCGCGCCGTGAGATCGTCGTCGGACGCCATGGCGGTGACCGGGGTGCCCCGCACCACCGTCAGGGTGAAGGGTGACGTCGCCGAACCGTCGGTGGGGGTCTCGCTGAGTTGGGAGGCCGGAAGGACCACCTGGTGGTAGCCGTCATCGGCCAGGGCCGACACCGTCGGGGTGTCGAGTCCACCGCCCGTGATCCAGGCGCCGAGGTCGAGGGACTGACCGGGCGGCGCCGTCGGCACCGAACGGTCGGTGGCCGCCGCCACCACCTGGATGCCGCGGGCCACCTGGAGGGCCAGCTCGTCGCCGAGCCCCCCGTCGACGAGTGCGGTGGCGTCGACGGGGGTGAAGGGGGCGGCGGTCAGTTGGTGCACGCTCGGCGTGGCGGCGAGCTGACCGAGCTGGGTGATGGTGGTCTGGTGGGCCGCGCTGGAGAGCAGCGACACCGTCTGACCGCTCACCGACAGCGTCAGGGGGACCGACGGGTACCGGGTGGCGATCGTCGCCACCGTCGACGTCACCGCGTCGATCGCGGCGGTCGAGGGCGTGGCCAGGGCGGACGACGGTCGTGCCAGTAGAGCGGACGGACTCGGGGACCGGGACGCGACCTGGGTGATCTGGACCGGCAGGACCACCGCCACACGGAGACGCTGGGTGGACGAGGAGGCCTGGCTGTAGATGAGGTGGGTGGTGAAGGAGCTCAGCACCGTGGGACCGGAGGTGTCGACCAGTTCGACCCGGACGGGGAACACCCCGGCGGGAAACGACTGGCACTGCTCGCCTACGGCGAGCAGATGGATGGTGAACGGAGCCGACGCCGACGTGCCCGAGGCCGCGCCGTCCCCCACGACCACCGGCAGCTCCAGATCGACCGCACCGCCGGGCAGGGCCGGCAGCGAGGTGACCGGGATGGCCGAGGCCGTGGACGACAGAGGTGTCCCGAGCGACGTCGCCGTGGTCGACTGGTCGAATCCCGAGATACTCGACAGGCAGGGGTAGACGGCCACAGCGATCCCGAGCCGGGACACCGGTACGGACGCCGACGAGGCCCGCAGGTGGAGGTCGAAGGTCGATCCCTCGGTGACCCAGCCGGTCTGGGACTCGAGGACGAGGGGAGGGGAGGGGGCGCCGGACGACACGAGCCGGACCGGTCCACCCTGGCCCGAGGCACCCGCGGTCGTCGTTCCGGCCACGACCACGGCGATGACCAGAGCGGCGGAGGCAATCGCACCGGCCGCCCGGATCCGTCCACGGGTCATGGCCCTGGTCGGTCGGGTGGGGCCGGTGTCACCGCCCGACGGGCAGGTTCTGGCTCGTTGCCGGTCCACGTCGAACCGCAGCCTAGGTCAGTCGCACTACCCTCGGCTGCGTGTTCCCCGAGCGACTCCGGCCCCTGGTCGACGCAACCGCCGACCTGTCGGACCGCTTCCGGTCGGCGGGCCACACCCTCTTCCTCGTGGGTGGATCGGTGCGCGACGCCATCGTGGCCGACGGTGACGCCGTGGCCACCGACATCGCCGATGACCTGGACTTCACCACCGATGCGCGTCCGGACGACATCGAGGCGGTGCTCCGGGGATGGGCTGACGCCGTCTGGACCCAGGGCAAGCGGTTCGGGACGATCGCCTGCCTGAAGGACGGGCAGAAGTACGAGATCACCACCCATCGGGCCGAGGCCTACCACCCGGACTCCCGCAAGCCCGACGTGGCGTTCGGTGACGACATCGAGGACGACCTGGCCCGGCGGGACTTCACCGTCAACGCCATGGCGCTCCGCCTGCCCGAGCTGGAACTGATCGACCCGTACGGAGGTCTGGTCGACCTGGCGGAGCGGCGGCTCCGCACCCCGCTCGACCCCGACATCTCGTTCGCAGACGACCCGCTGCGCATGCTGCGGGCGGCCCGCTTCATGGCGAAGCTCGAACTCGAACCCACCGATGAACTGGTGGCGGCGGTGCGTGCCGGCCACCACCGCCTGGCCATCGTGTCGGCGGAACGCATCCGGGACGAACTGGACAAGATCATGGTGGTGCCCGTCCCCTCGACCGCCCTGTGGTTCGTGGTCCGGACCGGACTAGCTGACGAGTTCCTGCCGGAGCTGCCCGGACTCGCCCTGGAGCAGGACCCGATCCACCGGCACAAGGACGTGTTGGCCCACACCCTGGCCGTGGTGGACAAGACGTCGCCGGACCGTCTGCTGCGGCTGGCCGCGCTCTTCCACGACGTGGGCAAACCGCGTACCCGGGCCTTCGTGGAGGGCGGTGTCACCTTCCACCACCACGAGGTGGTGGGTGCGCGGATGACCCGCAAACGGATGACGGCCCTGCGCTACCCGAACGACGAGGTGGACCTGGTGACCGAACTGGTCAACCTCCATCTCCGGTTCCACACCTACCGACTCGGATGGACCGACCGGGCGGTGCGACGCTACGTGCGCGACGCGGGTCCGTTGCTCGACCGGCTCAACGAACTCACACGGTGTGACTGCACCACCCGGAACGCGGCCAAGGCCCGGGCGCTGGACCGGCGCATGGACGAGCTCGAGGCCCGCATCGCCACCTTGCGCGACCAGGAGGAGCTGGACGCCATCCGCCCCGACCTGGACGGTGCCCAGGTGATGACCCGTCTCGCCATCCCGCCGGGACGCGAGGTGGGGGAGGCCCTGGCCTTCCTGCTCGAGCTCCGCATGGACGAAGGCCCCCTCGGTGAGGAGGAGGCCTTCCGTCGTCTGGATGGGTGGTGGGCCGACCGGGGCCGGACGGCCTGACGGCTACGCCCGGGCTCAGTCCTCGGGCCAGACCGGTCCCGGATCGCCGGCGGCGAAGGCTTCGACCATCTCGTGGCAGACGTCGTCGGTGTACTGCACCGGCGGCGACTTCATGAAGTACGAGGACGGCCCGAGGAGCGGACCGCCGATGCCACGGTCGAGCGCCAGCTTGGCGCAGCGGACGGCGTCGATGATGACACCGCCCGAGTTCGGCGAGTCCCACACCTCGAGCTTGAGCTCGAGGTTGAGCGGCACGTCGCCGAAGTTGCGCCCCTCCATGCGGATGTAGCACCACTTGCGGTCCTTCAGCCACGGCACATGGTCCGACGGACCGATGTGGACGTCGTCAGGGCCCAGCGTCGAATGCTGGATCTGGCTGGTCACGGCCTGGGTCTTCGAGATCTTCTTCGATTCGAGCCGGTCGCGGTCGAGCATGTTCTTGAAGTCCATGTTCCCACCGACGTTGAGCTGGTAGGTGTGGTCGAGGGACAGACCGCGGTCCTCGAAGAGACGTGTCAGTACCCGGTGGACGATGGTGGCTCCCACCTGGGACTTGATGTCGTCGCCGACGATGGGGACCCCGGCGTCGCGGAACTTCCGGGCCCAGACGGGGTCGGAGGCGATGAAGACGGGGATGGCGTTGACGAAGGCCACTCCGGCGTCGATGGCGCACTGGGCGTAGAAGCGCTGGGCCTCCTCGGATCCCACCGGAAGGTACGAGACGAGGACCTCGGCACCGGCGTCCCGCAGCATCTGGACGACGTCGGCCGGCTCCGCCGGCGACTCCTCGATCATCTCCCGGTAGTACTTGTTGAGCCCGTCGAGGGTCGGCCCACGTTGGACCTCCACACCGATGTCCGGGACGTCGGCGAACCGGATGGTGTTGTTCTGACTGGAGAAGATGGCCTTCGACAGGTCCTGGCCGACCTTGGCCGCGTCCACGTCGAAGGCGACGACGAACTCGAGGTCGCTGACGTGGTAGCCGCCCAGGTCGACGTGCATCAGGCCGGGCACGATGTCGCCGGCCACGGCGTCCCGGTAGTACTCGACGCCCTGGATGAGCGAGCTGGCGCAGTTGCCCACGCCGGCGATCGCCACTCGGATCTTGTTCATCGTGTGATTCCCTTCATGTGGTTGGTCGCGACCCGGAGGTCGCTCGGGTAGTGGCGCCCGCGAGGGTGCCGGCTCTCATGACGCACCGGTCGGTGACGTCGAGGTCATGGTGTCCCCGGACTGGGGATCACCGAGTTCGGTGGTTCGGTTGCCGTCGGCCCGACCCGGCACCTGCTTCTGGCGCTCCGCCTCGATGAGGCGGTCGAGCCAGGCGATGTCGTGCTCCGTCGACTCGGTGCTGTGCTCGACCAGCGACCGGGTGTAGATGTCGAGGCGGTCACCCGAGGCGCGCACGCGGTCGCTGGCCAGTCGGCGCGTCAACTGGGCGCGCCGGCGCTCCAGCAGCCCCAGGCGGGCCGAGGGGGCGAGGTGGCGGGCGAACGCCAGGCGGAGACCGAAGGTGCGGGCGTCGTCGGCCCCGGCCGGCTCGTCGCCCTCGAGCAGCTGCTCGAACAGGACGCGGCCCTGGTCGGTGATGCGGTACACCTTGCGCGACCGCTTGGTCCCGATCGGCGCCCCCGACCTGCGGACACGCATGCCGGCACGCTCGCCGCCGAGTGAACCGGTGGCCGGGATCGGCGGAGGCACGGTCCCGCCCGACTCGGTGACGGTGACCGCGCCCGACCGCTCGAGACGGGACAACGCGGGATAGAGGGAGCCGAAGGAGATGTTGGCGAACAGGCCCAACTCGTCGCGCAACCGACGGCGGATCTCGTAGCCGTGCATCTCCTGCTCGAACAGCAGTCCCAGGATGGCCAGGTCGAGCACGTCAGGCGATCCGGCCGGTGTGGGGCGAGTTGTTCGCGAACTGCATACCTTCATGATACATCATTTCGATGTATCGAACTGATACATCGAAATGATCGTTCCGTCTGTCCACCCGCCGCCCGGGTGGTGAACGGTGGCCGTACGGTGCATCGGTGGGCCCATCCGGTCCGGTGCTCCGACGGGGCCGAGGCGGTACCCTGTGGCGGTGAGCTTCCGACCCGGAGCGCTCGATGGCATCCAGACCTCCCCCACCGGGGGACAGGTCGAGTACCTCCTCGCTCGGAACTCGGTGATCCGTGAGTTCCGTAAGGGGCGGCTCTCGCGCCTCGACGTGTGCGACGCCCATCCGGAGCTGATCCGCGCGGCCACCAATCTCGGCCGGCCCATGGGCGAGCGGTGTCCGATCTGCGAGGAGTCCGACCTGGTCGACGTGACCTTCGTCTTCGGGTCCAAACTGCCGGCCGGCGGTCGCTGTGTGGCGACCCAGGCCGAACTGGCGCGCTACTGGCGGCGCAAGGAACCGGTGGTCTGTTACGTCATCGAGGTGTGCTGCGGCTGCCGCTGGAACCACCTGGCCCGGATGTACCCGGCGGGAGCCGGGGTCGACGCCGTGGCGCGCAAGCCGCTGCAGCGACGCACCAAGGCCTGAGCCGACACCCGGCGGCCGGACCCCGGCCCGACGCACTTCCCCCTGTCCGTCCGGGACCCGCCGCACTACGATGGGTGTGCAGTCATCCGAACTCCGCGGGCCCGTCCCGCCGATGCCGCCGGCAGCCTCCGGGCGCTGGACGGTAGAAGAGGAGGAAGCACATGTCCGATCCACGGTCCGCGCCCGTGACCGTCCCGTCGGTACGCGCCACGAAGGTGCGCGATGGGCGGGAACCCCTGGTCATGGTCACCGCGTACGACGCCCCGGGTGCCCGGATCGTCGATGCCGCGGGTGTCGACATGATCCTGGTCGGGGATTCGGTGGCCAACGTGGTGCTCGGCTACGAGGACACGCTCCAGGTGACGGTGTCCGACATGGCGCACCACGTGGCGGCGGTGGCCCGGACGACGCCCCGGGCGTTGATCGTCGGTGACCTGCCCTGGATGAGCTACCACGTCGATGTGGCCGACACGGTCCGCAACGGGGCGGCCCTGATCCGTGCCGGTGCCCGGTGCGTCAAGCTCGAAGGTGGTGCCGTCCGGGCCCCGATGGTCGAGGCGCTGGTCCACGCCGAGATCCCGGTGATGGGCCACATCGGGCTCACCCCCCAGTCGGTCAACGCCTTCGGCGGTTTCCGGGTCCAGGCCCGGACCGACGAGGCGGCCGCCGAACTCGTCGCCGGGGCCCGGGCGCTGGTGGCAGCGGGTGCGTTCGCCCTGGTGGTCGAGGGTGTTCCCGAAAAGGTGGGGCTCGCCGTGACCGAAGCGGTCGACGTGCCCACCATCGGGATCGGCGCCGGCGCCGGCTGTGACGGGCAGGTCCTCGTGCTCCATGACCTGCTGGGAGTGACCGATCGGACGGCCAAGTTCGTCCGGCGGTACGCGGCACTCGCCGACGACGCCACGGCGGCGGTCGCCGCCTTCGCCGCGGACGTCCGGTCCGGTGCGTTCCC
>Ga0302270_10007062_pt1 | contig 9962 bp, 11 predicted proteins | sample III_Bog_E2_3_FD_198773 | JGI IMG/M metagenome (GOLD analysis project Ga0302270, IMG submission 198773) | Peat permafrost microbial communities from Stordalen Mire near Abisko, Sweden - III_Bog_E2_3 | ecosystem: Environmental > Terrestrial > Soil > Wetlands > Peat | place: Sweden: Abisko...
CACCTGCGGGCTGACAATCATAGCCAAGCATCCAGCTCCGCTCATTCGTACCCTGATAATGATCTCAGCGGAGGCGCTTTCATGAACAGCAAACGGGTTTGGGAGGTTGCGCTCACCGTGTTGGTGGCAATCCTCCTGCTGATTGCCGCCGAGGGGAGGCATCCCTACGGTCTTTACATGGTGCTGAGAACGGCTGCAACGGTGGGCGGAATCTATTGGGCGGTACGGGTGTATCAGGCGGGGCCACGGGGCTGGATGTGGGCTTTCCTGGCTGTCGCTCTCCTGCTGAGCCCAGTCCTGCCAGTCAGGATGCACCGGGAGCACTGGCAGCCAATTGACATGCTTCTCGGCGTGTTGCTGTTTGGATGGGCAGGGTATTGGTTTGATTCAGCGGATGGGGCAGTCCCGGCTGCCATTACGGAAAAGCTCCCCGGAAGAGTGAACAAAAAAGCATTCAGACAACTCAGAGACTTCTCGGTTCATCCCCGCTCCGCACCGTCCGACAAGTTTTTCTCCGCATTTCGCCGAACTCTGAGCGCATTGGCTGAGGCAGGCCAGCCCCACAGCCGCGCGCAGCCGCGGATAACGTGTGCTCCGCCGATCCCCCCGCAAGCACAGATGTCCGCAACAGAATCTCCGAGGGCAATTCTTTCTTTGCCAGAATGTGCGCAGTTCGCGCTGAAATGGCGGCGGCGTCCAAAGTCTTGAAACGGTCTATGCCCACAAACTCTTGTTGAGCGAGCGAAGTGATTCCGGCATTTTGGAGCATGGCTGCGATGAGCGAAAAGTTCCGACGAAGCTGGACGATTGTGTGAGGGATATAGCCGATTGCGCCGGTGACCGAGTAACACTTCACCTGACCATTGATGGTGTGAGCAGGATTGAGAAACTCGCGGCCGGCGCGGGCTGCGCGCGCACAAGCCTCTTCGCTTCCCCAGCGAGCTGCGAGGACACACAGGGCAGTGAATAGAGTCCTGCGGGAGATCTGTAGATCCTCTGAAATCTGGTCCAGGTGGAGGGTCACAGGCGCGCAGAGAGGGGCACCAGATGCGTCCTGCGAGGGCGGATGGTAGATCTCAAGATAAGTCAGGACCAGCGCGCCCGTCGCTGATCGAAGCTCTCTCTTCAGGTTCGGGTAATACGGCAAAGGCTGCAAACCGGACGGGAATGCAGGGTAATCGCGCGGATACTTGGGAGTGTGTCGCTTCCCCTCCATCGGCCTTCCGTATTGATTCGCCATACATTACACTCCCCCCCCCGATGAATCAGCACTAACGGTGCAACAAGCAAGCCAGGGATCAGGATCACCATTAGTGTGAATCCGTTGCAGGCTCTATGGCCATCCCTTCCCGATATTGAGAGTACCTCAACAGATTCAGATTGCTCTCGGTAGCTCTTAGCGGTGCACCAGCATACATTTCCTCAAAATTTTTCCAGAATTTTTACTCGCATTGTGGCTTCGTGTATACGGCACCCGTTCCAGAAAAGGCGGCGTCACGGCGACATTGCCTTTTTTGGGGCCGGTTTTGGAATCTCGCTTGCGGGAAGAAGCATCTGATCCAGCATTGACAACCTCCATCCAGATTGATCCTTCAAACGATTCGAACGACAAATGAGTGCATCTGGCTGATATGGACGGTCAATGCTCTTTAGGAATCTTCTTCTTTATTAGGAATGTACTTAGGAATGGACGTTGCCACAACAACTTTCTATTTCTGAATGAGTTGCAGGCAGTCCGCAAGCAATAAATGTGCCTGTCCTGCGCAATATCTGTACATGGGGAGCGCAAATTCTGCGCGTGGGGATGCACAATATTTGTGCATGGTGCAGCACACTACTTGCCGATTTCACTCCAAGACAATGACTGGCGGCACAGCTCCCCGCTTGGTGCAGGGGCATTGGATTGGGGGCCATTGAAGCCGAAGATGAAATCGGTTCCAGTGTCTTGTATTCGTGGAGGTTCCGTAGACCTGGCCGGAGCTTGGGAACTTGCAACGGCGGGTGCTCCCTTCCGCTGATAAACAGGCTTCTCCGTTGGTTTGAGAGGCCAAGGCTTTCCAGTTTCCGGGTTGAATAGATGGAAGATGAAGCCATCCGACCCATAGGCGTCTGCGGACAATAGGCCGGCCTGAGACAATTCACGCCTTGCTTTGGCGTAGGAATTTCGTGATCCTCCCACAAGTCTTTGCAGTTGAGTAACTGTCCGTTTCAGTTCTCTCGTACTGTAACGCTCGGATTCATGCCAGAGGGCAATGTAAAGTTTCACGGCAACCGGGCTTAGTCGTTCGATCATGCCATCTCGCACTACCGCTTGCGGGATTCCAAAAAAACGTTCGCACATTACCGTCATGGAGTGCCTTCCATGTGCCAGCGCCAGCCGCTGGCTGCGTCAGCGCACGCTTCTGGGGGAAGCACAGGGGCAATAGAGGCGGTCATCAACGCGACTCCGGCACTTGCAGCCGCCCTCCTTGAGTCCTGCGGCTCAGTTCAATCTGGCCTGCGAGCCATGCCTCGACTTCGGCATCAACCCAGCCCACCGCGCGAGCACCCAGAGAAATGGGCTTCGGGAATCTGCCTTCCGCCACGCGGAGGTAAATCGTCGATCGAGAGAGTCCGGTTCGTGTCTTCACTGCCGGAAGTCTGAGAATCATGTTGGCCATCTTCGGAACTCCTTCTGATTGCTGTTTGCAGATTAGAATTAGAAGGCCGTTGAATAAAGGACGAAACCCCGGTTGTACTTTTGTCCGGTCCGCGAGGATACCCATTGCACCTGCTCGAAAATCTTCCTGATCTCACTGCCATGGCCTTTCAATCTCTGCTTGAAGATGGCCCCTTGGCGAGACTCGATGACGGAGACCGGATGGTTCTCTTCGTGCTACTCAAGGTTTACGAGGAGGCGAGGCAAGAGGGGGGCAGCGATCCGTATTTGAAGCAGATGGAGAGGGTTGCCAAACTGGCGACTGAGGCTGCTGCATTCGGCGCCAAGCTGGAGTCAGAAGTATTCCAAGGGCCATTTGCCGACTACCTGCCTCCGTATACCTCCAAGTACCGAGAGCTTCCGAAGCAACTCGCCGAGTTCTCGATGGAGTACGGCTTTTATATGCGCAGGTTTGGCATGAGCGGTCACAAAGCAAAGATCCACGCGGATTGTTGGCTGGTCGAAGCGACGGAATTCGTTCGGTTGAAAACCGGCCAGTACGGTTACGACAAAATAGGTGTGCTGCTCAATGCGATAGGAAGGTATCGTGGTACAGATAAACCGTCCGGCGAAGCAATCCGCAAAAAGCGACTGGCCATCAAAAAGCACTATCGGCACCTCTATGATGAGGTGTTGAAGACTGCGAAGCGCGCTTACGACACTTCGGCTCCTCGCGACTCGTCAACGATAGACGTTGTGAGCCAGTAGTCGGGTTCCGATCTACCAGTTCAGGAGGATTTGGTATTCCCGGAACGGGTCTGCGCGCGGTAGGGGATTCCGGCTTGATCTTGCGGCATAAGCCCCAAGCCTTGCTCTGAAGGGGGTACATTCGGGGGTATTTTCAGTATTGCCATTTATATGTTACTGAAAAAAAGTGACTTGTTAATTGATATGAATCCCCCTCTCGCCACGACCTTATTTATCCCCTTCAAAAGCCAACCATTTAGCTCCCTAAGCCCTTCATTCCACAGCACGTAGTCATTAAGCCGCTTTAAGCGGTCCTAAGCGCCATTACGCGTCGTTATACCCGTTTTAGGGCAAAAAGTATAGCTAAAATTAGCTATTCCTGCGTCAGCCGGGTTTTACCGCGCTGTGAATTTCGGTGCCGAAGAAGGCTCGGCGTAAAGCCTATGTGTGCTTTACATATCCGTCTATATCGGAATTGAAAAGCAAAAGCTCTTCTTCTTTTTGCCAACTCATCCCAGACAAGCACCAGTGCGTCTCGTGGAGGACGGCATCTACTCCGCCGAGTACGTCTCGATAGAAGACTATCCCAAAGACATACGCCTCAAGCTCGTGCTTATCGAACAGCTTGGACTGCTCCGATCCACGAGAGAGACCAAGCTCCCTCCTAGTGAGGGTGCGCAATGTAAGTGGCTCGTTTGGAAGTAGGATTTTAGGCTCTGCATACACTGTTGGATGGCTATGTTCGGGAGGCATCGGGGGAAATTCGACACATCCGACGATACTGCAATTGAAGGAATCGGAAATGATTACAGCGGGAGTTCGACCCCGATTCACAGCTTTCAAGTCCCATATCAACCCTCCATCTTCCCTCTGCTTCTCCGCAATTACCTGAATCCAAGGTCTTTCCGAATTGATAAAGGTTTGGATGCTCAAGAGAGCGGCAGCGGCGGACCCTTTGGAAGCGTTAGCCGCCCGGCGAGTTTCTATGGACTGCCAGCCAATGACTCCGCATGTAAGGCTACCGACAAGGGCCAGAACCCAATTGGGATCTTGGAGGTTAAGCATTGATTCAATTATTCACCCGTTCAGGTGGCCCACACAAAATAAATGAGGTAGAAATCGGGAGAAGGACTCCAGGGATTGTGGATAGATTTCGCCTCATCTTCGCCTATACTCGCCTGTATGGCAATTGACGAGCGGCACCGGGTGTACGTGTCCTTTACGTGTGTAGAAGGAGTCCAACATCCGGTGGGCTCCCATTCCGCAGAGAGGAAGATCGACCCCGCCGCGTTGCCAAGCGCGGATTCTTTCTCCCCGATCTCCGACAGAAACTTGGTCGCATCGTCCGCCGTCGCACAACGATTCGAACGCGCAGAGGCCAGGACGCGCAAATGCGCCCGAACCTTATTCAGAAGAGGATTCTTGGATTCAGCCGCCTGGGACGTTCCGGCGTCTCTGGCTTTCTCGCCCGCGAAGAGGTCGAACGTCTCGGCGGTCATTGCCACGCCTCGACTTTCTCCACAGTCCGGTACTCGGAATGGAAAACGCGGACAGGGCCGAACAGGTCTTCGTAGGTGAGGGGGATGCCGTCTCCATTGGGCTCAATGGAGGAAAGAGCGATGATTTTCCTTGCGGCTGAGGCGGGGGGAAGTGAGGACCCGGAGGGCCATTTTTGTATAGTGGTACGATTACATCCAAGTGAGCGTCCAAGGCGGCGGATTCCGAACCGCTTAACCCACCGCCTGAACTGGAGGGACGGGAGAACATTGTTGAGGTCCAACTCTATGACAGGGAACGACTTCACCCGCATCGATCCAACCCTTTACGCCGCTTCACTGAGGTCTATGAAGACCTCGCAACGTTTGGTTGCATCGACTCGGCACGGCCTCAGCCGTGCCGATTTCAAGGCCAATATTGCCGGCTTTAGCCGCCGAGGGATGTATTGAATATCTTCAAATCATCCCTCAGGGGCTGAAGCCCATCAGATTTTTCGCTGTTTTGCGGCACGGCTAAAGCCATGCCCTTTCAAAGCAATCCAAATGCGATTGCCCTGTCTTCCCTCCTGCCAAACGGTACAATCCGCGCCCCGGCAGTGTATCCTCAACGCTGAATGAAACGCGTCCTGACCGCTGTAATTCTCATTCCGTTGGTTCTGGCTATGGTCTTTCTCAGACCGGGCTGGCAGTGGCTGTTCACGCTGGCGGTGGCCGTGGTAGCCATGCTGGCCACCTGGGAGTACATGAACCTGGCCGCGCTGAGCGGCGCCAAGCCGCCGCGCGTCGCGGTGCTGGTAGCGATTCTGGCACTGTTTGCGGGCAACTATCAGTGGTATCAGCACACGGCCGCCATTCTAGGCCTGCTGTGTCTGCTGCTCTTTCTCTACTGCACCTTCTTCCATCCGGTGGAGCAGGTCATGGCAGACGCCACGGCGGCCATCTTCCCGCTCATCTATGTTGGCTTCTCGCTGGTCGCCCTGCCGGTGCTCCGCGAAGAGGCAAACGGGCCCTCGCTGGTGGCGTTTCTGCTCTGCACGGTATGGGCAGGCGACTCGGTGGCGCTTTATGTGGGCCGCGCCTGGGGACGCCACAAGCTGGCCCCCACGCTCAGCCCCAATAAATCCTGGGAAGGCGCACTGGGCTCAGTGGTTGGTAGCCTCGCGGCTACGGGAATCCTCTTTGGCTTGGCGGCCTTGCTCCAGGCGCACGACATTGCCGTGCTCACCTATCCCGAGGAGGCTTGGTACTGGCTCCTGCTGGCGGTCATCGTCAATGTAGCCGCGCAGGCCGGCGATCTGGCCGAGTCCGCGCTCAAGCGTTCGGTGGGCGTCAAGGACTCCGGTAACCTGCTGCCCGGTCACGGCGGTGTTCTCGACCGCATTGACGCGCTGCTCGTGGCGGCTCCGGCCCTGTGGTACGCTCAGGTTATACATCAGTTGTTCTAAAGGACTTAAGCTATTGAAAAGACTTGCGATCCTCGGTTCCACCGGCTCCATCGGGCAAAGCACCCTCTCCATCGTTGAACAGTTCCCTGAGCGCTACGCAGTGGCCACTCTCGCCGCCGGCCGCAACCTCGATGTGGCCTTTGAACAGGTAAGCCGTTGGCGTCCACGCATGGTCTCGCTGGCCACGGCCGAGCTTGCCGACGCGCTGACCGGCCGTTTGCGCCAGGCCGGCATCACCGGCATTGAAGTCGTGCACGGAACCGCTGGCACGGTCGCCTGCTCCACCCACGCGGAGGTGGATTTCGTGGTCTCGGCCATCGTCGGCGTCGCCGGCCTTGAGGCCACCCACGCTGCCATCCTTGCCGGCAAGCCCATCGGCCTGGCTAACAAGGAGTGCATGGTGGCCGCCGGCGAAATCCTCACCGTCGCCGCCCGCGAGCGCAACGTGCCCATTCTGCCCATCGATTCCGAGCACAACGCCGTGCACCAGTGCCTCCGCGTCGGCACCCATGCCGAGGTCAAAAACATCTGGCTTACGGCCTCCGGCGGACCCTTCCGTCAGCTTCCTTTGGAGAAGTTTGCCGACATTACGCCCGAGCACGCCCTCAAGCACCCCACCTGGGTCATGGGCCGCCGCATCACCATTGACTCGGCCTCCATGCTGAACAAGGGGCTGGAGATCATCGAGGCCTGCCGCCTCTTCAACGTGCCGCCCGCGCAGGTGCGCGTCACCGTCCATCCGCAGTCCACTGTGCACTCGCTGGTGGAGTATGTGGACGGTTCCATCCTGGCGCAGATTTCAGTTACCGACATGCGCCTGCCCATCCTCTACGCACTGGCCTATCCGGAGCGTCCGGCCTCCACGCTCACCTTCGATCTGGCCGCCCTCAAGCATCTTGACTTTGAGCAGCCTGACTTCGAGCGCTTCCCCTGCCTGCGCCTTGCGTATGAAGCCGCGGAAAAGGGCGGTGCGCACTGCATCGCCCTCAATGCCGCCGACGAGGTTGCCGTGGAGGCCTTTCTCAACCGCCGCATCCCTTTCATGGGCATTCCGCGTACAATTGAGAAGGTGCTCGCTGCCACGCCGGAATCCCACCCCTCCACCATTGCCGGGGTGCTGGCTGCCGACCGAGAAGCGCGTGAATTAGCTCAAACCCTGGCGGGCTGAGCTGGCCTCGACGCCAGCCTGGGCGCCCTTCCCCTGAGGACTTACCGCACATTTATGCATGATTTCCTGGTTTCTGCCGTCGCATTCATAGTTCTCGTTGGCCTGATGGTCATCGTCCATGAGTTTGGCCACTTTGCCGTAGCCAAGCTCTGCCGCGTGCGCGTGGAGGCCTTCTCGTTCGGCTTCGGACCCCGCCTGTTCGGCTTTAAGTACGGCGACACGGACTACAAGGTCTGTCTGCTTCCCTTGGGCGGCTTCGTCAAGATGACGGGCGAGAACCCGGGCGAGCAGGTCACGCTGCCCAATCCCTCGCTAGATGCGATGATCGAAAAGGATGGGACCAGTTCAGCACCGCAGGTGGCTGGAATCGATCCCGGCGCATTCACCTCGCATCCCCGCTGGCAGCGCATTCTCATCGGTCTCGCTGGTCCCATTTCCAACTTCATCCTCGCCTTTGTGCTGATGTTCTTTTACTTCGGCGTCTTCAACGAGGTCTATTCGGTCCGCCCGGCGCATCTGGAGTGGGTCACGCCCGGCTCGGTGGCCGACAAGGCCGGCTTCAAGCCCGGCGACGCCATTGTCAGCTTTGGCAGCACCACGCACCCTGACCTGGGCGCGCTGCTCGACGGCCTGGCCGACAACGAGGGCCAGACCGTGCCAGTCACCGTGGACCGCGCCGGCCAGACACTGCCCCTCACTCTCGCGATTCCAGCCGAAGGTAAAACGGAAGAAATCAGCCCGGTGGGCCTGTTCCCGCACTTTGTGGACAACCCGCTCACCATTGATCGCGTCATGCCCAACTCGGCCGCGGCTGAGGCTGGCATCCGCTCCGGCGATCAACTGCTGGCGGTCGACGGGCACGCCTTCTTCACCCTCGATCCGCTCCTCGATTATCTGCAAGCCGGCAAGGGCCAGTCGATCCTGATTACTGTACTCACTCCGGCTGGCGTTACCCAGACGCTCACCGTGCATCCGCACACTGACGATGGCGGCTGGCGGCTCGGCATCACTGCCCAGCCCTACGGCGACATACCCACGCGCCGCGCCCCGCTTTCCATCAGCAAGGCCGCCTCGCGCTCCTTCGACTTCTGCTCCGTCGGCTCCAAGATGATTGGCCAGGTGCTGGGCAAGCTCATTACCCATCAGGCCTCGGTCAAGCAGCTCTCCGGCCCGGTCGGCATCGCCGTGGCTGCCGGCAAGGCTGCTGAAACCCACGACTGGAGCTCCAAGTTCGGCCTCGCCGCCGCCATCAGCCTCAACCTAGGCATCCTGAACCTGCTGCCGTTCCCCATCCTCGACGGCGGCATGATTCTGCTGCTGCTGATTGAGAGCCTCATCCGGCGCGACATCAGCCTTGTCGTGAAGGAACGCATCTATCAGGCCGCGTTCGTCCTGATCGTCGCCTTCTTCGCATTCGTTATCTTCAACGACGTCCCCAACCTGTCCATCTTTGCGCGGTTCAAGCAGTGATTGGGCAGGTGCTAGGTTCTAGGTGCTATTGATTCGGCAATTAAATACTGTCAGGGTGCCCCATCCATTTCCGCGTTTTTTGCGGAAATGGGTGGGAATGCGATGCCACTGTTTTCTTGCCGGATCAATAATCCCTGCACCCAGCACTTAGCACCCAGCACCTTCTCACTATGCCCGTAACCACTGAAGTCCGCGTCCGCTACGCTGAAACCGACCAGATGAACGTGGTCTACTACGCGAATTATCTGGTCTGGTTTGAAATCGGTCGCGTAGAGTTGCTCCGCGCCGCCGGCCTTTCTTACGACCTGCTCGAAAAGGACCACGGCTGCATCCTGCCGGTAGCCGAAGCCCGCTGCCGTTATCGCGCTCCCGCCCGCTACGACGAGCGCATCCTGATCGAGACAACTCCTTCTCTGCTGCGCGGCTCGGTCCTCAAATTCGCCTACAGAATTCTTCGCAAGGACGCAGGCGAAGACGGAGAAGAGCGCGAGACCGTGCTCGCCGAAGGCGAAACGGTACACGTGGTCTGCGACGAGCAGATGAACCGCGTCCCGCTGCCCGAGCACTATGCCGCAGCCCTCAAGGCAATGATGGATGAGTAGCCGCGCTAAGGAACGCAAACCTACCGAAGATCAAACGCCCTGCCAGTTCCCGGGCAGGGCGTTTGATCTTGCTGGAAAACTCTTGGAGAATCGGGTTTTGTAACAGAGCACGACTTTAGTTGGGCCGAAAACTTGCCTTACCTGTCCCGCGCCACCACAAAGTCCGGCATCCACAGCAGAGCCCGCTTGAACTCCGACTCGGGCAGAATCGCCAGAGCCTCGCGCGCCTGCTCAGCGTAACGGTCGGCAATGCCTCTCGCATACTCGATGGAGCCGTTGCGCTTCAGCAACTCCTTGAGCTGCTCGTGGCTCACGCGGTCAAAGCTACGGTCGTCGAGCACGTGGTGGATGGCCTGGCGGTCGCGCGCCGTGCCGTGGTCCATGGAGTGAATCACG
>Ga0302270_10007070_pt1 | contig 9958 bp, 8 predicted proteins | sample III_Bog_E2_3_FD_198773 | JGI IMG/M metagenome (GOLD analysis project Ga0302270, IMG submission 198773) | Peat permafrost microbial communities from Stordalen Mire near Abisko, Sweden - III_Bog_E2_3 | ecosystem: Environmental > Terrestrial > Soil > Wetlands > Peat | place: Sweden: Abisko...
TGGATCTGTGGGTGACGGATGGGCACTACAACCGTCTGCTGCATAACACCGGAAAATTGTCTTTTGAAGACATTGGCGCGGAGACGGGCGTATCGCAGGTGAATGCGCAGTATGTGAGTTGGGGCACCGGGGTCTACGACTTCGACAACGATGGGCTACTCGATATTCTCATTTTTCATGGCGGGCTGATTCATTTGATTCCAGAGGAGCACACGCTGTTTCGTGGTGTTGGCAACGGGAAGTTCGCGGATGTTTCGCGCGAAGCAGGGCCTGTGTTGAGCGAGCGTACGACGGCGCGCGGCGCTTGTTTTGCAGACTACATGAACGACGGCAAGGTGGGCGCGTTCGTCGTGAACCTGGGCGGAAAGGGAACTCTGCTGCATAACGTCTCGACGGACACCGGGCACTGGATTGAGATCAAGCTGGTGGGGACGAAGAGCAATCGCGACGGGATTGGCGCACGGGTTGAAGTGTTCGCGGGCGGCAAGCGGCATACAGCGGAACGCGTGGGTGGGTCGGGATACTTATCGCAGGACGATAGCCGGCTGCACTTTGGATTGGGCGCGGCGACGACGATCGACAAGCTGATTGTGCGCTGGCCGAGCGGGCGCGAACAGACGCTGGAGAAGCTGGACGTGGACCGCGTGCTGACGGTGGAGGAGCCCAAATGAACAGACGCCTTCAAACCGCAATTGGCAGTGGTATGGCGGCATTCGCGGTGGCGGCGCTTACGGTTGCGTTGTGGCCCACGATGAGCCGGCCTGCGCAGGCGAGCACCAGCGATGGTGATGATCATTACGCGTCGCCGCTGGAGGTTTTGCTTTCGCCTGATGGGAATCGGCTCTACGTTTTGTGCCAGGACAGCGCAGAGATCAGGGTGCTGGACGCGGCGAGTTTTCAGGTGATTGGAAAGGTCGCTGTGGGACGCGTGCCGCGCGGGATTTCGCTTTCGCCCGATGGGACGCGGCTGTTTGTGACCAACTCCTGGGACGACACGCTGAGTGTGATCGACACAAAGACGCTGGCGGTGACTGCGACGTGGCCGGTGGGTGCGGAGCCGTCGAGCGTGGTGGAGGATCGCGCCGCCAAGCGATTGTATGTTGCCAATCGGATCGGCAACGATGTGGCCGTGCTGAACGCGGAAACGGGTGCGGAAGAGAAGCGGCTGCTGGCAGGGCGAGGGTCGAGTTACCTGATGCTGTCGCCGGACGGAAGCCGGATTTATGCAACGCATGTGTACCCGAATCCACCCGTAGTTCGGACTGGGTTCGAAAATCGCACGCCTCCGGAGTCGGAGATTACGGTGATCGACACGGCGCGCGCGGTGGTGGTGGATCGCATGCCGCTGCACCGGATCGCAGGGGTGTTTCATCTGGCGATGTCAGGTGATGGGCGGCTGGGCGCGGTGGCTGAGTATCACCCGAAGAACATGATTCCGCTGGCGCACCTGGAACACGGCGCAGCTTTTGAAGATACGATCACGGTGTTTGGCGCGGACGTGGGCGGGACGGTTGAAGTGCCGCTGGACGAACTGGAGCGCTACGTATCGCAGCCATTCGGCGTGGCGATTGCGCCGGACAAATCGCGCATCTACGTGACCAGCGGGGGCTCGGAGATGGTGACGGTGATCGATGTGCAGCGGCTGCTGCGCTTCATTCATGCGCACCCGGCGCCTTTTGCGCAGGATCTTTCGGCGAGCGCGAACTACGTTGCGGCGCGTATTGCGGTAGGGCTGAATCCGCGCGGGCTGGCGCTGACGGGCGACGGGCGCAAGTTATTTGTGGCGAACCGGCTGGACGATTCGATCAGCGTGATCGACACGCGCAGCAATCGTGTGGCATCGACGATCAAGTTGGAGGGCAGGAAGGACATCTCCGCGGTCAGGCACGGGGAGCAGACGTTCTACACGGCGCGTTATTCGTTCCAGGGGCAGATTGGCTGCGCCAATTGCCATATCGATTCTACGTTCGACGGCATTGAGTGGAACCTGGAACCTGACGGATTTGGCCGAAGTATCGTCGACAACAAGTTGCTCGAGGGCGTGAAAGATACGGAGCCCTACAAGTGGACGGGGACCAATCCCGACATACCCACGGAGTGCGGGCCGCGTACGGAGAAGTATTTCTGGCGTTCGGAGAATTATGACAACTTTACGCTGACCGATCTGGCTACTTACGTTCGCAGCCTTGAACCGCGGCCGAATCGTTCGCGGCTGGCAGACGGCGAATTGACGCCGGCGCAGGAGCGCGGCCAGGCGATCTTCGTGCGCACAGTGGACAAGTTCAAGAAGCCGATTCCTGAATACAACCGCTGCTCGTATTGCCACAGTGGGCCCAAGGGTACGAGCCAGAAGATTTTCGACGTGGGAACGCGCAAACCCACGGACAATACAGGGCTGCTGAAGGCGCCGATGCTGACCAACATTGCGCTGACGGCGCCTTACCTGCACGACGGTTCGGCGCGCTCGCTTGAAGAAATCTGGACGGTTTACAACCCGGACGACAAGCATGGGCGCACCAACGACCTGACCAAGGATGAGTTGAACGACCTGATCGAGTACCTCAGGTCTCGATAGGGGAGGTTGCGATGAAGAAGCTCTGTACTTTCGTTTTGCTGTTGGCTGCCGGAACGATGCTCTTTGCTGCGCCGGCTCCAGCTCCGGCAACGCATGTGCCGGTTGCGCCGACGATGCCGCGATTCAAGTTTGAAAACTTCACGACAGCGAACGGCCTGCCGAACGACCACGTGTATGCGGTGCTGGTGGATGGCGATCGCATCTGGGCGGGCACAGATAACGGCCTAGCCGTCTACGAGAATCACGCGTGGAAGGTTTACACGACCGCCGATGGGTTGGCGCATCGCGCGGTGTTGTCATTAGCCGTGGATAAGAATACCGGTGACGTGTGGGCGGGGACCATGGGCGGATTGAGCCGCATCTCCGGCGGGCACATCGACAGCTTCACGCAGTTGAATTCGGGACTGAGCAACAACGTTGTTTACAGCGTCTCCGTCGAAGGCGAAAACGTGTGGATTGCGACGGCAGCCGGGGCATGCCGGTTGAACCTGCACAGCAACCAGTGGTCGCTCTACAACGAGCGCAACACGCCGATGTTTGAGATCTGGTCTTACTCGGTTTCCGCCACGCCGACCAAGGTGTATTACGGCATTTGGGGCAGCGGCGTGCTTGAGTACGACCAGAAAACCGGGAAATGGGATAAGTACGACGATCCGGATGGAGAGACGGAGATGGTGCTCTTCAAGGATCAAGGACTGATCCACGAGATTGTCACATCGGTGAGTTATGTCGATAACGTCCTATGGGCGGCCACTTACTTTGGCGACAGCCACTACGACGGGCGCTACTGGCACAACTTTCTGACGAAAGACAGCGGACTCCCCTCGAACTTCACCAACGTTGTGAAGGGCGTGGATGGGAAGCGCGCATGGTTCGGCACCGACAAGGGGCTGGCGTATTACGACGGGGTGAACTGGGCTGTCTATACCCCGTCGTTGAAAGATGGCAAGCCGCAGATGACGGTGCGGGACGCCGAAGGCAACGTGACGCCGGTTGCGGTGACGACGGCGCCGGCTCACAACTACATTCTCAGCATCGATTTTCAGGGCGACGACATCTGGGTTGCGACCGCAAAGGGATTGAGCCACGGAATCAGGGAAAAACAATAAGAAGTTCAGGAGGAAGATCATCATGATTGCATTTGCAGAGATTCTGGAGACCATTGCGCACGCGCCGATCAGGAAGCGTGCGATGACCAATCACGGAGTACTCAACGAGGCGTACGCGTATGCCAAGCCGAGTTCGTTTTCGCGCGGGATGCGTCTTGACATTGGCGGGGTTACGATCCTGCTGATTTCAGGAACGGCTTCGATTGATGAGAACGGTGTGAGCGTGCACGTGGGCGACTTTCCAGCGCAACTTCGGCGCACATTCGACAACATCACGGGGCTGCTGGAAGCGGAAGGGTGCACATGGCACGACATTGTGCGGACGAGCTGCTACCTGCGGGACATCGATCGCGATTACGACGTATTCAATGCGGGACGCACTGCGTTTTTCAAGGAGCAGGGGCTTGATCCGCTGCCGGCGTCCACGGGTATCGAGGCGCATCTGTGCCGGCCGGAACTGCTGGTGGAGATTGAGGCCATCGCGATGTTTCGTACGGATAAGCTTGGCGACAACGAGGGGTAGTGGCGATGCGCAAGGGATGGTTGTTGGTTGGGATGTGCTGGCTGGCAATGGGCGCCGTTATGGCGGCTGCGGGCCAAGGCGCGAGCAAGAGAGTGTGCGAGTGTGGTGCGCATCCGCCGGGACCGCCGAAGGATCGCGAGGTGACTCCGTACGCGGGCGAGCCGGACGACATGAAGCCCTATGCCAAGTTTGCAACGCCATACGATCTCAACTACATTCGCCCCAATATCTATGTTGGCGCGGCGCGGGACATTCCCGATCCCAAGGACGTGACGGAGGTACGCATAGGCTTCTTCGGGCCGATTGAGCACAACTCGGAATCGGTGCTTGGATTGCGCATGCTGCATGGAGCGCAGCTGGCGATTGAAGAGGCCAATGCCGGCGGCGGCTATGGCGGCAAACCGTTCAATCTGATGCTGCACAACGACTACAACAACTGGCAGGCGAAGGCGGTGTATGGCGACGTGAGGCCAACCGAACCGGCGATCTGGGGATCGGCTTCAGATGAAGCGGTGAAGATGGCTTATGACGAGCAGGTCTGGGCGATCTTTGGTTCCATCAGTTCCGAGTCGACGCACATCGCTTTGCGCGTGGCGTTACGCGCGGAGCTTCCAGTGGTGAGTTCGGCGAACACCGATCCCACCGTTCCGGAGACGACCATTCCGTGGTACTTCGGCACCATGCAGGACGATAGACAACAGTATCTGACACTGGCTCGACGCATCTATACCGAGCTTGGACTCAAGCGTGTTGCGGTACTGAGATCAAGCAGCCGATACGGCCGCTTTGGGCTCGGGAAGTTCCTGGATGCCTCGCGGCGGCTGGGGCATCCGGTGGTGATGGAGCAGATTTTTCAGCCTGGAGACACGGATTTCGCCAAGCAACTGAGGGTGATCCGAAGCTCGCGTCCGGATGCAGTTCTGCTGGTGGGAGACGAGCCGGAAGCGGCAGCGATCCTGAAGCAGATGCGTGCGGCGGGAATGAAGCAGCGCGCGTTTGGCGAGTTTCGCACGTTGGGCGACACACTGCTGAAAGAGGCCGGCGATGCGGCGGAGGGATTCGAAGCGGTGTATCCGTACGACCCAACACGCACCGACCCGCGCTGGCTGGATTTCAACAAGCGGTTTGAGGCGCGCTTCCACGAAAAGCCGGAACAGTTTGCGTCGATGGCTTTTGACACCATGAATGCGCTGTTGGATTCAATCTGCAAGGCGGGGCTGAATCGCGCTCGGATTCACGATGCGCTGGCGAATATCGACACTTATGACGGTGTGACCGGGCGCATGATTTTCGATCCCAACTTGAAGAATGTTGCGCCTTTGTATTTGGGCACTGTGCACAACGGGACGATTACGTATCGCATTGCGACGATGGACAAGCAGCAAGTCAGCGGGTCAGCGGGTCAGACCCCTGCGGTGGGGCAGACGCCGCTGACGCGACAGGAACCGGTCCCAGGTGTTGACGGTGGGTCGCGTTCGCCGGAGGCGCCGCCTTATGCGCGGGTGGGCGAGGATGGGGTGGAATATAACGGGCCGCATCGGGCGGATGTGCCGGCCGGGCCGATGAACGTGGTGCTGTTTGGTCCTAAAGCAGCACAAGTTGCCGCATCGCCGGAGGTGCAGGCGGAACTGGCATTTGGCGCGGCGAAGGGACGGCACTGGAAGCTGTTGCCGGTGGAGAGCGATCAGAATTGGGGAGCTGCGTCCACTGCACTGGTGCAGGCCCTGATGGATGATCATGCGCTGGCGATTGTGGCGCTTGATCGCAATGCGAGCCACCTGGCGGAGCAACTGGCGCTGAAGAGTTTTGTGCCGGTGCTTGCGCTGAGCAGTGACAAGTCGCTGACATCCAATAACATTCCGTGGATTTTTCGGCTGCAGCCGGATACCACCCCGGCCACGGCGTTACGGATGCTGATAGCTGCCGTCTGTCGCAGTGGTGCCAATCCCGAAAAGCTGAGGGATGTGCTGGCATCGGGAGAGGTGATCGATGGGGCTGCCTTTCTGTCGACGGGCGAGCCGGCAACGCGATAGGTCGTCACTCGCAAGTGCTCTACACTGGAATCTGTTATGAATTTCAGATGGAAGAGTGGGAGAGCGAAGCAGGCTTTCCTGTGAGGGTATTGCGTGTCGAATATCAGAGTTCTCGTTTTTGGCCGTACAGGACAATTGGGGTGGGAGTTGCGGCACAAGCTGGTCTGCCTGGGCCCGGTCGCGAGAATTGACACTCCCGATGTGGATTTCACAAGGCCCGAAACGATTCGCGATGCGGTGCGCGCGGCAGAGCCGGCGGTGATTGTGAATGCCGCGGCCTACACGGCGGTGGACAAGGCGGAGAGCGAGCCGGAGCTGGCCATGGCGATTAACGGCGCGGCGCCGGGAGTGCTGGCGGAGGAAGCGAAACGGTTGGGCAGCCTGCTGGTGCATTATTCGACGGATTACGTCTACGACGGCACAAAGCAAGGCGCGTATGTGGAAACCGATGCAACGAATCCGCTGAATGTGTATGGGAAGACGAAGCTGGCGGGGGATGAGGCGATTGCGGCAGTGGGATGCGAGCATCTGATTCTGCGTACCAGCTGGGTGTATGGAGCGCGGGGCAACAATTTTCTGTTAACGATGCTGCGGCTTTCAAGAGAGCGGGAGGAGTTGCGCATTGTGGACGACCAGACCGGCGCGCCGACTTCGAGCGAATGTATTGCGCAAGCGACAGCAGACATTGTGGCACAGGTGCTTGCGCCGGCGGGGGGCGGTTTGCAGGGACGGAGCGGACTGTACAACCTGACCTGCGCGGGCTCTACGACCTGGTTTGGATTTGCGAAGGCGTTGCTGGAGAAGTCAGCTGACGGTCTGGGCGCTGGGACGCCAACGTTGATTCCGATTCCGACCAGCGAGTTTCCGCGGCCGGCGACAAGGCCCAAGAATTCGCGGCTCTCGTGCGCGCGGCTGGGAGAGACATTTGGATTGCGGATGCCGGATTGGGAGGAGGCGCTTACGCTGGTTCTGGAGACGCTTGGAGACGGGGTGACGCGGGTGTGAGCGCGCATTCTGGTCGAAATCCGACAGAAACTTCGAGCTTTGCGCGAATTGAGTTTGCGGAACTCTTTTATTCTGTTGGGTGCAAAAAAACCAGTGTGGCTAACCTCTTTTCTTTCAATAAAGTGGGGGGTGGGGTACACGGAATCTTTGGTACGGACCGGGCACATCCCCGACAGATTGGGGCGGCGGGTTGAGTGGCTTTTCATGGGTGATTGCTTCCCAATTCCATTGTGCGCCAAATGATGGAAACAATCGGCAGTGTGTCACGAACAAAAGCGAAGGCTTTTGATGCTGTACCGAAGATGGGAGATGGCCTCCCGGAGCCGGCTTGCAGGAGTTGGCTTCAAACCGCCCGGTGCTGCTGCGTTCGGAAATGGCGTGGTGGTGAACGACCGGTGAAAAGTCATCGGAAAGATGGCAGGTAGGTATCGAGGAGATGAGCGCAAGCAAACCGTCCGATGATGCATCGTTAATTTCCTAAGGCGCTGTCGAAACTGGAGTCGTGCTGATGCTCCAGGATAAGCCGGGAAGGAACCTGTTTACGGTCCTGGTGGCAGTCGGTGTATCGGCGGCATGAACTCGATACAGGGTTCGGTAGGGAACGTGAGAACTTTGCTCTGGATGGAAAGGGAAATGACAAGTGGCAGACACCACGAGGAAGAATATCGATGCCGGAGCGAGGGGCGGATCATCCTGTAGTAGCGTTGAAGCGCCTGTAATGGGCGGGGAGCGAAGAGGATGACATAGCTCGACGGAGGAGGGGCCAACTGGGCACCCAGGATGAGCCTTTACCTCCAGAGAAGGTTTGCGCTCGCGAGAGACAAACGCAGGGCTATGAAGAGCCGTGTGAATCGAGAGGTTCAAGCACGGTTCCGTGAGGGCCTCGGGGTGAAATCCCCCGGGGCTGCTCGACAATTGCCTGCGGTGGGGCAGACGTTCGCTATTCGATCGCACTGAGTTGGTTGCTTCCGACGCTTTCGCCAGGAAAAAGGCGATAGGGAGGTACCCGGCGATAGGCGAAAGGCCCGCGGCTAAAGCCGCTGGATTGCGGGACGGCATTCAGTGGCCTGAAGGCCACTGCTCCCTCCGTGCCACCTGCGGGGGTACCTGCGGTGGGGCGGAGGCTCGCGATTCGCTCGCACGGAGTTGGTTGCTTCCTATCTTTTCGATAGGAAGACAAGAAGCAGGTTCCCTTCGGCTTCGTTCAGGGCAGGCTTTCGACTTCGCTACGCTTCGCTCAGAATGACACCAAGCATTGGGCTCGGAGCCTTTTCTGGGAGGACTGGCAGGGCACGGCCTGGGTGGACGATCTGTCGACCAGAGATCTTAGAAGCGGGACGAGGGGCACTCGGCCGGCCGAGTGCGTTAGCGAGGCCGAGAACGCAGACTGAGCGGTGCATTTCCATTTCGCTGCGGGCGCGCTCCATCTCGACAACGTCATAGGCAGCAAACCTGGTGCTGACGCCGATATACAACGACGAACGAGCCCTGATGCACTCGGTGTTCCAACCCTCAAAAGTTCGTTCGAGACGTTTACAGACTGGGCAACCCATAACTTCCCTCTCCGGCCTCAGGCCAGACATTCGATAAGTGAGATGACACTGCCTTAGCGCGCGAGAAGTTGATGCTCGGCGTGGAACCAGTCCTGGATGTCGTTGCCGGGTTTGCTGCCGCGGCTTTGATAGATATGGAATGCGCGTTCCCTGATGCTGTCTTGCGAAGCGGAGAGTTGCGGCACAGGTGACTTACCGGCAGGCGAGGTTTTGACTTTTGTCTGTCTTTGAGCTTTGGAAACTGTCATTAGGAACCCTCATTGATATCAAGGGCTAAGAGATAAGATACTTCAGAGTAACTGCCTTAGTTCAGCGAACCTGAAAGGGGAGAGTAACTCAACCCTAACTTCATGTTATTCCTATCTATCATCGGAGTCAACCGCGTGCCACTTGCAGTGGGGCGGAGGCTCGCACGGGCGTACTGCTTCCCACCCTTTCGCCAGGAAAAAGGCGAAAGGATGGGGCACCCGGCTGTTCGGTTGCACAGGCCCGACGCTCCATGCCCGACTCTTTGATTGTTCAGGTTGAACGCGGCCTTTCGAGGGATTGGCGGTCCCAGTTGCCCAGGGTGGCTCCGGCGGCGTAGGTGGTGCGGCAGAAGTCCAGGAGGGCGGCGGCGGGGGACTCTGTTGCGCGGAGGTCGTCGTACATGAGCAGGAACTCGCCCAGTTGGGGGTGGTAAAAGGCAGCCTCGGGATGGATGGGGGCGGTCTTGAAGCCGGCCGGCTCGGGGACGGTGTAGGAGTAGAAGGCTGCGCCTCGGATATCTCCGCCGCCGGGCCAGAATCCGACACTGCTTACCTCGTGCGAATAGGCTTCGCGGGTCATGGCGTCGGCTTCGGGGCGGTCGGGGGCGCGGCGTCCGGAGAAGCGGCTGACGGCGAGGTCGAAGCTGCCCCAGAAGAAGTGGACGGGGCTGGATTTGCCGTGGAACTCGGAACGGAACTGGTGGAATACGGAGTCGACGGAGAGCAGGACGCGCCAGAAGCGCTCGACGGCGGCGGGATCGTAGGAGGCGTGGACGCGGTCCTCGTCGAAGGGAATGGGATTGGGGATTTCGACGGGCATGCGCCAGATTTTTACTTCGATGCCGGCCGCATGGAGCATGGTCATTACTTCGCGGTAGAAGCCGGCTACGGGACGCGGGGTGAGCGGGAGGG
>Ga0302270_10007077_pt1 | contig 9956 bp, 2 predicted proteins | sample III_Bog_E2_3_FD_198773 | JGI IMG/M metagenome (GOLD analysis project Ga0302270, IMG submission 198773) | Peat permafrost microbial communities from Stordalen Mire near Abisko, Sweden - III_Bog_E2_3 | ecosystem: Environmental > Terrestrial > Soil > Wetlands > Peat | place: Sweden: Abisko...
TCTTCCGAACGTGACGATCGGCGGACAGTCGCACAATGTGGTGTTCGTTGCGACCGAGCATGACAGCGTTTATGCCTTCGATGCGGACAGCAACGGTGGGGCCAACGCCAACCCTCTGTGGTTTGCGTCGTTGCTTACCTCAGCGCACGGCGCGGCTGCGGGAGCCACCACGGTTTCTTCGAATACCGTGGGCACCGATATCGTCCCCGAGATAGGAATTACAGGAACTCCGGTCATCGATCCCGCGAGCGGCACGCTGTATGTGGTGAGCAAGACCCAGGAAGGCACCAACTTCTTCTTGCGGCTGCACGCACTTGATGTAACTTCGGGGGCGGAAAAATTTGGGGGACCTGTTGTTATTACCGCGACGGTTTCCGGCACCGGAAATGGCAGCTCGGGGGGCACGCTGACACTCGACCCCGAGTGGGAGAATCAGCGGCCAGGGCTCCTGTTGCTCAACGGTATTGTATATATTAGCTTCGCTGCTCACGGCGACAACGGCCCGTGGCATGGTTGGATCCTGGGATACAACGAACAGACTCTTAAGCAGACAGGCGCGTTTTGCGCGTCGCCCAACGGCGATGGCGCCGGTGTATGGATGAGTGGCGCCGGCCTGGCTGCCGATGTGATCGATCCTGTCAATCATCCGTATGGCCGGATGTTCACGGCCACCGGGAATGGCGATTTTACAGCGACCGTGCCGTATGCGGCAGGCATGGACTTTGGAGATAGCATCCTCAATCTGGACCTCACCAATGGCGTGCCAACGGTCCAGGATGAGTTCACCCCAGCCGGCCAGGCACAACTGGATCTGTGGGATATGGACCAGGCATCCGGGGGGCTCATGATCGTTCCCACTCAGACTTCAGGAAGTAACCCGTATCTGTTGGTCCAGGCTGGAAAATCGGGCATAGCGTACCTACTCAATCGCCAGAATCTTGGGGGATACAACACCGCTGGCGACCAGGTAGTACAGGAGTTGCCGAATGCCGTTGGAAACACAGGCGCCTGGAGTACGCCTGCGTATTGGAATGGAACCGTCTACTATTGGGGACAGGTTGATACTCTGAAGGCATTTCCGCTGGTGAATGGATTGCTTACCGGTCCCAGCGCGACTTCCTCTGAAACGTATGCCTATCCGGGAGCAAGCCCGGTGATATCGGCCAACGGGAATACGCAGGCAATTGTCTGGACCATTCAGTCCGATGGATATATGAGCTCCGGCCCTGCGGTTTTGATGGCCCACAACGCAACCAACGTATCCAGCACGCTTTATTCAAGCAGCACGAATGCCACGCGTGACAACCCCGGTCTTGCGGTCAAATTCACAGTGCCCACGGTGGTCAATGGGAAAGTGTATCTCGGGGCGCAATACGAATTGAGCGTGTATGGACTGCTGAGTGGACAACAGCCAGTATCGGATCCGGTGTTGAGTCCGGGAGCCGAGACCTTCAGTGGCAGTCTCTCCGTGAGCATAACGGACGCTACGCCAGGAGCGACGATTTACTATACTCTCGACGGCAGCACGCCGACCGTGGCCTCCGCGGTGTACACGACCCCAATCGCCATCACGGCAACGACTACGATTCAAGCGATGGCGAGCGCTCCGGGTTACCTGCAAAGCGGGGTAAATTCTGGAACTTATGTCGACTCTTTGCAGGTAGTAAGTACACCGACCTTCAATCCTGGAAGCAGTACCTCCACGCAATCTCTTTCAGTGAGCATCAACGATGCGACGGCGGGCGCCACCATCTACTACACCACCAACGGGACGACGCCCAGTGCGTCGTCGACCGTGTACAGCGGTCCAATCACGGTGAGCGCAACCGAGACAGTGGAAGCAATCGCGGTTGAGACGGGCTACACGAACAGCGCTGTGGCCACGGCGGTCTACACAATCAGCACGCCCGGCACCACTTATATCAATTATCCCAGCAGCGGTTTTACGGCCGGCGCCCTGTCACTGGTCTATGGCGCATCGGTGACCGGCGGGATGTTGCAACTGACCGACGGCGGAGCCAACGAAGAGCGATCCGCGTGGTTTGCTACCGAGGTTCCGGTGCAGAGCTTCATTACCAACTTCACCTTCCAACTGTTGAATGCCTCGGCAGACGGCATGACGTTTGCGATTCAGGGAGAAAATGTCTGGGCGTTGGGCGATCCTGGCGGGGGGCTGGCCTATCAAGGAATTACCAATAGCGTGGCGGTCAAGTTCGACCTCTACAACAACGCCGGGGAGGGCATCGACTCCACGGGGCTCTACACCGGTGGCGCGGCACCAACGGTGCCGTCTGTTGATCTGAGTTCCACGGCGATCAACCTGCACAGCGGGGATATCATGAACGCGCAATTGGTCTATGACGGGACCAATCTGACCATGACGCTCACTGACACTGTGACCCATGGCGCGGTGACAGAGGTCTTCCCGGTGAATATCCCGAGCATTGTGGGAGGCAGCACGGCCTATGTCGGATTCACCGGCTCCACGGGGAGTTCGACAGCGACGCAGAATGTGCTGTCGTGGACCTATGCGAGTCCGGCAGGAAATGTCGCTGCCGCGCCCACGTTCTCGCCGGCGGCCGGGAACTACGCCGCCGCGCAGTCAGTGACCATCAGCGATGCGACCAGCGGGACGACCATCTACTACACCACCAACGGGACAACGCCTACTACGTCGTCTACCAAGTACACAGGCGCGGTCACAGTGAGTGCGACAGAGACGCTGGAAGCCATCGCGGTCGAGACAGGCTTTACCAATAGCGCTGTGGCAACTGCGGCTTACACCATTACTTCGGTGCTGCCTGCGCCCACATTTTCTCCAGCGGCTGGGAGTTATACCGCAGCGCAGCCAGTGACCATCAGCGATGCGACCAGCGGGACCACCATCTACTACACCACCAACGGGACCACGCCCACGACGTCGTCGACCAAGTACACGGGCGCGGTGACGGTGAGTGCGACAGAAACTCTTGAGGCCATCGCGGTCGAGACAGGCTTTACCAATAGCGCTGTGGCAACGGCGGCATACACCATCACTCCGGTACTGCCCGCGCCTACATTCTCGCCGGTAGCCGGGAGTTACACCGCCGCGCAGCCAGTGACCATCGGCGACGCGACGAGCGGGACCACCATCTACTACACCACCAACGGGACCACGCCCACGACGTCGTCAACCAAGTACACTGCCGCCGTCACAGTGAGTGCAACAGAGACGCTGGAGGCAATCGCGGTCGAGACAGGCTTTACCAATAGCGCTGTTGCAACCGCGGCTTACACCATCACTCCGGTGCTGCCTGCGCCCACGTTCTCGCCGGCGGCAGGGAGTTACACCGCCGCGCAGCCAGTGACCATCAGCGACGCGACGAGCGGGACGACCATTTACTACACCACCAACGGGACCACGCCCACGACGTCGTCAACGAAGTCCATTGCCGCTGTCACGGTGAGTGCAACAGAGACGCTGGAGGCCATCGCAGTCGAGACGGGCTACACGAACAGCGCTGTGGGAACTGCGGCTTACACCATCACTCCGGTGCTGCCTGCGCCGACATTCTCGCCGGTAGCCGGGAGTTATGCGACAGCCCAGTCAGTGACGATCAGCGACGCGACAAGCGGGACGACCATCTACTACACGACCAACGGGACCACGCCCACGACGTCGTCAACCAAGTACACTGCCGCTGTCACGGTGAGCGCAACAGAGACGCTGGAGGCCATCGCGGTCGAGACAGGCTACACCAACAGTGTTGTTGCCACGGCCCCATATACCATAGGTGCGGCAACCAGCTACATCAACTATCCCAGCAGCGGATTCACGGCCGGCGCCCTGTCACTGAACTATGGCGCATCGGTGACCGGCGGGATGTTGCAACTGACTGACGGGGGAGCCAACGAAGAGCGATCCGCATGGTTTGCATCGGAGGTTCCGGTGCAGGCCTTCACAACCAACTTCACCTTCCAACTGTTGAATGCCTCGGCGGACGGCATGACTTTTGCGATCCAGGGAGAAAACATCTGGGCACTGGGGGATCCTGGCGGGGGGCTGGCCTATCAAGGAATCTCCAACAGCGTGGCGGTCAAGTTCGACCTCTACAACAACGCCGGGGAGGGCATCGACTCCACTGGGCTCTATACCAACGGTGCGGCGCCGACGGTGCCGTCTGTTGATCTGAGTTCCACGGCGATCAACCTGCACAGCGGGGACATCATGAACGCGCAATTGGTCTATGACGGGACCAATCTGACCATGACGCTGACCGACACGGTGACCCATGGCACGGTGACGGAGGTCTTCCCGGTGAATATCCCGAGCATCGTGGGAGGCAGCACGGCCTATGTCGGATTCACCGGCTCCACGGGGAGCTCGACCGCGACGCAGAATGTGCTGTCGTGGACATTCTCCGCACCATAGCTGGCCAGTGCCGTGGGGTTATGGCATGTTTTGAAATGCCGCAGATCGAAAGCGATGTACCGAATCGATGGCGCGACGGCAAGGTGATTCAATGCCTTACGCTTTCTTCAAGGGCCTAAAAGATGTTTGTGATGCGCAGGTCAAAACTTCTCGAAGGCCCAATGGCATTGCCTGAAAACAGACCACCGAAATCAATCAAGTTCAGTACATTATTCAGGTTTTGTCCATCCGCCTGGATGCGTATCTTCAAGCGGTCCGATTTGTAAATGTCAGCTCCCGCGGAGGCGTTCACCTGCAACGCTGGACGAATTCGGCCGCGAGCGAAGTTGATGCGATTCAGGACCTGCTGACCGTACTCGGCCAAAACGGTGGACGGATTGCCATCAAATTCAAAAGGCAAGCCCGAATCATATTGCACTCCAAATGCTGTTGAGAGGCGCGGCGCCGCCTGGTAGCGAACACGCCCGCGAACGGTATTGCGCTGGTCCTGCGAATCCGGCGCATGGCCAGTCAACTGAGACGCAGCTTGACCGGCATGAGGACCGAAGAAGAGTCCGCCGGTGACAGGGAACCAGGCGTTGCCCACGATATAGGAGTAACTTCCGAACCCGGAGAATCGATGCCAGTCGGAAATCTCAATCTTCCCTTCGGCGCCGTAAAGAATGGCCTTACGGAGGGAGATAGGAAAGCTGATCGTCGTATTGAAGATCTGACTATCATCGGCATAGTGATCGACGACTCTTCTGAAGTAGTTGCTCGCCAGCGCAAGATGCCCGAACAAAACCTTGTTCATTCCAGCTTCGTAATAATCCCCTTGCGAAGGCTGAACGGGCAGATTCAGAAACCCGGTGGGATCGATGCTCGCTACGGATGGCGAACTCGACAACAGGATATTTTCGAACGATGGAGTTTGAAATACCCGGTCATAGGAGAAGTGTAAGACCGTGTCAGACTTTTGGAAGTAATGTGAAATAGCAAGGCGCGGCTGCAGGGCTTGCTGGTTGAGAAGCAATTGGTAGTGGTCCCAGCGCAGACCGGCATTGATTGTCCAGTTGTGCAAATGAATCAAATCCTGCACAAAGACCGACTGCTCCAGATCGGGACGATTTGCCCGGTATGCAAATTCGAGAGCCGATCCGGGATCGAATTGTGAGGGGTCAGTAATGTTGTAGTTCAACATCTCATTCAAGAACGTGTTGTCGGACTCAACGCCTGCCTTCCACTCATTTCGGCCGTGATCGATCGTCGCACTGGCTTTGAAGTACCCTTCGCGAAACCAGTTGTGCTGAGAAACGACGATCGGCGTCGATTCAGGGTTGGAATGGAAGTCATTGGAGTTATCGCGAACCATCCCGCGCAGATCGCCTGTGGCGGCGGGAGAGAACATATGCTCGCAGGAGGCGGTTCCAATGGTTTCAACGTCATCGGCAATTTGGCGTTGCTCTGCAGTCTGCTGCACCATTTCATTCGGGATTTCATAGCGTGCCAGTTCATGGCGCACGATGAATCGAAGACGATCGCTCGGCGAAAGGTCTCGCGCATAATCTACAGAAAAATCGCCCGTCGTACCCGTATTCGAAAAGTTCTGGGGAACAACAGGGTTCAAATAGTGCTCTGTCCTGCTTCCGCTCGCGCTGCCGCCGAGAGTGTTCTTGCCCCAGACGTACTGTCCCTTCCCGAATGCACCAGCGGAATCGAAGCTGCCGCCGGAAAGGACGACCTGGCCATGGAGGCCAGGCTGAGAATCTTGCAGAGTATTGACTTCGACCACGCCCCCCATTTTCCGGCCGTACTCTGCAGGAATTCCGGCGGTATAGATGCTCATCGATTCGAGATCATCGGCTTCAATCTCCGGCCCGAAGCTCGGAGAGCGATTGTCCGTCAGCGGAATGCCATCAACAACGAACTGCGTTTGATACTCCGAGCCGCGGGGATGCAGCACGGCATTGCCTTCATAGAGCCAGCCGGGCTGCGAGTTCAACAGATCCTGAAGGTCGCGGCCTGGAACTGAGCTGAGCCGGTTCTGGATGAAGTCGGAGCCCATTTGGATGACGGAACCTGCATCATCTGGGTCGTTGAGCGTGCCGATCGCACGAACGGTTATCGATTCCATGGCTTGAAGCATCTGGAGTTGAATCTTCACTGCAACTGGCAATGACGAGTGGATCTCGATCGATTCGGATTTGGCCGCGAAGCCTGGTTGCTCAAATTCGAGTTGGTAGAGGCCGAATGGAAGGCGCTGTATGTTTAGGTCTCCCTGATCGTTGGTCGCAAGATTTTTTCGATATTGATGCGCTTTGCTTACGATCTGAACCGTTGCTTTCACGCCTAGACCGGCTGGATCGATCACTTTGAGGCGCAATTCTCCCTGATTGGTTTGGCAAAGCAGCGGCATGGCAGAGAGGAGGAAGAGAACCAAGGATTTTTTCATAAAGAGTCAGCCTCTCTGATTACGTTGATCGAATGCGCCGTCATGACTTTCTTCAAGCAGTATCGCGATCTTATCCTGGTTCATGCGCTCTTGTTTGCCATCGTGCAGACCGCTTGAATAGGCTAACCTATTTCCATGAGTGCGATATTTCTTCTGCCCGGCCTGCTCTCGCTCTATCTGGTGATCCGCGGGCGAATCGAGACGGCGTTTCTTTCCGTATACCTTCCCGCACTCCTGCTGCTACCCGACGGATACGCACTCAGAATCCCTCATTTGCCGGCAATCTCCGCGGCGCAGTCGGCGCTGATCCCGATAGGCGCAGTGGCGCTGTATCGCCTCTTGCGGAGTGGCATTCCCTCGCTCATGGACATTCTGGTGGCCTTGTTCATCGTGAGTTCCACCGCAAGCGAGGTTCTTCGGGAGCGTGTGATGAACGATGGCATCTTCACCGCCCTGATCTCTTTCATATCCATCTTCCTCGCCTATGCGGCAGGGCGCATGATGATCGAGCCCGGCCTCCGGCTGGTTACGGTGCGGCGCTTTGTGATACTGGCTCTGTTGCTGGGCCCTCTCGGCTTGTATGAATGGCGGATGGGACAGAGTCTCTATGGCGTCATAGGGCAGAGGGTCTTCAATCTGGACAGTGTCCGGGCATTTATTCAACTAAGATCCGGGCGAGGAAGAATGGCGGTATCTTTCAATGATGCCGAGTTGGCGGGAATGGTCTTTGGAATAGCTGCAGCTTTGAATGTATGGCTGGTTTACCTCCGCAAATGGGGTTCGACGGCGAATCTGGGAAGGCTGCTTGCCTGGTTTGAGAAGTACCACATCCCCGGCCTGATCCTGTTGCTGTACGTCTTCCTTACGCAATCCCGCGGGCCTATGCTTGCCGTGGGAGCCGCTTACCTTATTCTCCAGATTCCCAGATTCAAGAACAAAAAGGCTGCAACCGTTTTTGTGGCTATTCTGATTGCCGTAGCCGCCGTGTCAGCATACCAGTACTTCTCTCACTATACAAACGTCTCCGACCCCGGCGCCATCGTGAATGAGCAGCAGGGCAGCGCGCTCTACAGATTCCAAATGAACGAACTCTACCAGCCCATTGTGAAACAGGGTGGCTTCCTCGGCTGGGGCATTTTGAGCCGTCCAGTCCTTCCTGGCATGTTCTCTGTGGATAACGAGTTTCTGCTCGTACATCTCGCCTATGGAAACGCTGGATATATTCTCTTTATACTCATCGCGATGGAAACGTTTCGGCGGCTGATTGTGCGCTCATGGAGACTTGAGGCGCCCGAGGATCAGGCCTTTGCCATTTCCCTTTTGGCTGCCATGGCGGTGTTCTGGATTTCAATCGCCACGGTGTTCATGGGCGAGCAAACACCGCAGATCGCCTTCCTTTTGATCGGTTGGAGTCAGTCTCTATCCCCAGCTTCCAAGGGTGCGGAGGCCGCGCCGGAGGATACAGAGCGTTCCAGGTTTACCTTTAAAAGGATATTCAGTTAGTCGTCATGCGCCACATGTGTTGACCTGCACGCCTCTCTTAACCCAACCGGTGAAAACTCACCTTCGATTGAATGGAGAGTTGAGTCATGGGATTGTTACACAGGCAGTTCACCAGGAAGCTCAAGCTTGTCGCCGTGGGTGGTTAGATGTAGGGGCTTAGCTAGAAAACTGCTTGTAACCTGCTTCACTGTGCAAAGTCGAAGTGCAGAGAGTCGATTCGCAAGCATATTTATGCTCAAGTATCCGAGCGAATCACGTTAACTTAATGGTTACTAATGTACTGTTTTTTCGTCGCGATAATCGAAAACAGGAGCTAGTTTGAGAATCCCCTGTGATCAGCATCACTGCCCGGTAAAAGTACCGCGACGGAAGATGCAGGCAAGGATTCAACGAGTCTCAAAGGTTGTGATTGAAGGTAGTCGGGAAGACTGCGGCGCTGCTGGAATACTGCCCAGCAGGCAAGAGGATAGCTATGCCGTTTGGAGCGTGGAGCGCAAAAAACGCCGGAAGATCGGCTCCGCTTCATCTTGCTTGCATGAGGTATCTTCGTTCGCTTGTGCTCTTTACGTCCGCCTCAGCGACCCGCAAGACAAGATAGACGAGGCCGCGCTTAAGCAGGAGATTGAAGGCTCCTCATTGCTGAGGAGACCCGGCCAAGAGCCAGGTATTGGAGAGAGTGCAGTGACGGAGACATTTGCAATTCTCGATAGCGTCCCTCTCGCAGAGTCTTCAAAGGAGGTGGGGCGGTGGGGCGATGCGGCGATGCGGCAAACGGCGCTAGGACACTTTAGTAACTGAACAGGTCTGAACAAGTGGCCGATTATGCCGATATTAAGGTTTGGCTGCGGCCAAACTTTGATTCTCCTTTGGTCTTGCTTCATTTGCGATTGCGTTGGCTGATGGCTGAACGATCCGCGTGCGTTAGGGCGTGGCCAAGCAATCTCTGCGCGGCCTGCAACGTCACTGAGCGAACCTCAAGGAGGATGCATGCTCAACTGCATCCTTAGCCCGCTTCCCTGCGGCCCCATCCAGGAGCAGTGACCATGAAAAGACATACCTCTTTTGCCATTGTATTTTTTATCTTATGTATTCTAGCTCTTCTTCCTTTATCCGTTTCGGCACAGACATTGTCGCTCAACGATGGATCGATCGTACAGAGCAGCACCAATCGCATGGGAGTGAATATTGGAGCGATCGATTATTGGGATAGCGGGCAGATTCTCAAGAACCTGATCGGGGCCACTAATCCGGGATTTGAGCCATTGCAGAACCGGCAAATATGGGCTCTGGCGACAGCCGGAACTACCACCACCTTTACTATTCCCGATCAATACGATGGCGTTCCTGCGAACTACTGGTCAGGCGGCACGTTCACCGTGGTCGAGTCGCAATCGGGCGGCGCCGAACTCGGTTGTACCGGCTCCATTGCATCGAACACCGGCCCGAATTATCCCCTGGCGGGCAAAACGACCTATTCGGCTCCAGCGATCACGGTTTCCACTCCGTGCAACGCACCGTTCAGCGTGGGCGACACAGTTGTCCTGAGCATTTCGACCTTTCCCACGCCTGAATCGTGGTGGGAGAGCGGAGGACTGGGCGGAATGATGGGCT
>Ga0302270_10007080_pt1 | contig 9954 bp, 10 predicted proteins | sample III_Bog_E2_3_FD_198773 | JGI IMG/M metagenome (GOLD analysis project Ga0302270, IMG submission 198773) | Peat permafrost microbial communities from Stordalen Mire near Abisko, Sweden - III_Bog_E2_3 | ecosystem: Environmental > Terrestrial > Soil > Wetlands > Peat | place: Sweden: Abisko...
CACCTTTGCCACCGCGGCCTGCGTTTGCGGCTCGCGGAAGCGGACGTAGATGGTGGAGAGAATTCCACGGGGGATCGGCAGCAGATGGGGTGTGAAGACGATCTGGCTTTGGTCGACGCCGATCTGCTCAAGCAGTTCTCCGGTGTGGCGATGAGTAAATACTGCATACGCCGACAGATTATCCGCCGCGGACATGAAGTGGGTCTTCGCGGTCGGCGCCTTGCCCGCGCCGCTTACACCGCTCTTCGCGTCGGCGACAATGCCGTGGTCCAGATCGATGAGTCCGGCGGCCACCAGCGGCCGCAGCGCCAGGATGATGGAAGTTGCGTAGCAGCCGGGGTTGGCGACGAGCCGCGCACCTGCGATCCGCGCGCGATGCAGTTCGGGCATGCCATAGACGGCTTCGGCCTGCGTCGCCGCAGCCATATCGGAACCTTCATCCTCGAATCCATACACGGCGCGATTTGCTGACTGGGCGAGCCGCCATGCGCCGCTCAGATCGATGACCCGCAGACCGCGCGCAAGCGCCTCGGGCACCCACTCGCGCGACTGCTCGTGCGGAGTGGCGAGAAACAGAACCTCTACGCCGCGGCTGCCAAGGAGCTCCCACGAGAAAGGCTCCTGCTTGAGGTTGGCGGTGGCATTCCCGGAAAAGCCGCCGGCGCTGCTGCCGCCCAATTGAGGATGAATTTCGGCGAGAGGCACACCACCGCGTGCCGCGTCTTTGGGGTCCACGCGCCCGGCAAAGACCGGAGGCGTGCCCTGGAGACGGGGATGCCGCAGCAGCAGCCGGGCCAACTCGGCCCCGGCGTACCCTGTAACTCCAACAACCGCGGTTTGAACTGTGTTGGTCATGACTCCAGAAACATCCTCAGCCGGGCTTCCACTTCGCCTGCCCGGCGCGGGTCTGGACAGATGACCAGAACCGTATCGTCGCCGGCAACGGTGCCCACCACCTCCGGCCATCCCTCATGGTCCAGGGCCGCGGCCATTGGCTGGGCTCCGCCCATCACCGTTCCCACGACCACCTGATTCATTGCCTGGCGCACGCGCAGGCCAAAACTCTCGATCATTTCAGCCACGGACGGCGGACTGTTGTCTTCGACTGCCGTGGTCGAACCATTACCTCTGGCGCCTCCATTGCTGTTGGGCATGGAATATCCGCCAGGGCCCTTCGAGAGGCGCAGCTCGTGAATATCGCGCGACAGGGTGGCCTGAGTCACCTCAAAGCCGCGGCGATGCAGCTTGCGGCGCAGTTCGTCCTGGTTGGTCACGAATGAACTGGCCACCAGGTCCCGTATCGCGTTGTGTCTTTGCAGTTTCATCGCTTTCCGTCGCCAAATCGATCGCCGTTTCCGGGTAGATGGAAAGCGCGGCTCGCGGTGCGGCGGTCGCGCATGAATAAATATACATCATAATTGTATAAGTATGCAAAATGAAGTTTCAGTTTTCTGCGGGCTTTCTCATGCGGCATATGGCAATTCAGGGAATTCTGTGCGGACAGGCAATCCTTACACCCCTCCGCGCTGATACACTCTCCACTGGTCGCGCCGGAGAATTGGCCGCGTTCCCTATTTCAAGCCAATGACACCAATTGCTCCGATTTCCACCATCAATGATCTTTTTCGCCGTATCGTCACGGCAGCCAACCCGCGTGCCGTGCTCTGGCAGGACGAGTTTGGCCAATGGCAACCCGTTTCCTCAGACCAGATCTACCAGCGCGTCCGAGCCCTGGGCGAAGTTTTTCTCAGTTGGGGCGCACAAAAGGGCGACCGCATCGCCCTGATCGCCGAGAACCGCTGGGAGTGGGCCGTCACCGACTTCGCCGCGCTGGCCATTGGCGCAGTCGATGTGCCCATTTATCCCACGCTCACCGGTGAGCAGGTTGCAGGGCTGGTGCGGGATGCCGGCTGCCGGATTGCCGTGGTCTCCACCCGCGAGCAATTCGACAAGCTGTACGCCGTCCGCAGCCAGACGATGCTGGAACGGATCGTGATCATGGATTCCCCAGGGACGGAATCTCAGGATTCGCCGCAGGGGGCCATTGCGTTTAGTGCGCTGATGGCTGGAGCCGATGACCGCGGCAGTGAGCGCGACCCGGTGTTCGACGCATTGGTGGGCGCCGTGGAACCCAAGGACCTGGCCACCCTGATCTACACCTCAGGGACCACCGGCGAGCCCAAGGGAGTCGCATTGACTCATGGCAACATCGCCGCCAACCAGAACATTTGCGGCGTGGATTTCAACTTCAATTCCACTGACTCCTGCATCTCCTTTCTGCCTCTTTCGCACATCACGGCCCGCGCGCTGGACTACGTGATGTACAACCATGGGGCGCAAGTGGCCTATTGTTCCAAGTTCGACAAGTTGCCCAAGGCCATGCGCGAGGTCAGGCCGACGGTGCTTGTGGGAGTGCCGCGCGTTTACGAAAAGATTCGCCAGGAAGTGGAGCGGCAAGCCTCGCTTTCGCCGGTGAAGAAACGCATTCTGGCCTGGGCCGTTGGCCTCGGCTCCGGCCATCGCGAGACCGTCTACGACGGCCGCAAGCCCTCCTCGCCGATGTGGAAGCTGGCCGGGAAGCTGGTTTATTCCAAGGTGGCCGAGGCCTTCGGCGGCCGGGTGAAGATATTTGTCTCAGGCGGCGCGCCTTTGGGGATCGACACCGCGCACTGGTTCGCCTCGGTGGGGATTGCCCTTTGGGAAGGCTATGGCTTGACGGAGACCTCGCCGGTGATCGCCCTGAATACGCCCCTGAGCCACCGCCTGGGCGCCGCGGGGCTTCCGCTGCCCAACGTCGAGCTCAAGCTGGCTGAAGACGGAGAGCTGCTGGTTCGGGGGCCGTCGGTGTTTGCGGGCTACTGGCACAAGCCTGAAGCAACTGTCGAGTGTTTCGACCCGGAGGGATGGTTTCGCACCGGCGACATTGCTCACCTGGACGCGGACGGATTCCTTTTCATCACCGACCGCAAGAAGGAGTTGCTGAAGACCTCGGGCGGCAAGCTGGTGGCGCCACAGCCCATTGAAAACAAGCTCAAGAACAACGCGCTGGTGGCGCAGGCCGCGCTGGTGGGCGACAGGCACAAGTTCATCTCCGCGCTGCTCTCGCCCAATTTTGTCGCTCTGGAAGAGTGGGCCCGGCATCACGGCATCGAGGCAAAATCTCATGCCGAATTGGCGGCCGACAGCCGCGTGGTTGCCCTTTACGGCGAAATTGTCCGGGAGGTGAACGGCAGCCTGGCCAACTTTGAGACCCTGAAACGATTCCGCGTGGTTGCCGAGGAGTGGGCGATCGAGTCGGGCGAATTGACGCCTTCGATGAAGCTCAAGCGCCGGGTCATTACGGCTCGATACGCGGCGGTGATTGACGCACTCTACGCGGACGAAGCAACCTCACGAGGCGAATAGGCGAGATCAGCTTGCCGGCGATCAGGGCGCGCTTGCTCCAAATGAGCTGTAGTCCGCGAAAAAAAGGCGCACCCCAGGCGCTCACGCCCAGCAGGCTGCCAAACACGATGACGGCGTCGATGCTGAGACGGCCTTCGTGCGACCAGTAGGCGTCCGGATCGAGGTTGAGCCAGAGCGCAAACTCGTCCAGAGTGAGTGCGGCGCCCACGCCAAAGCTCACCGACATCAGACGGCTGAAGAAGATCGAGAGCGGCGAGTGCGACCTTCCCAGGTCCAGCAGCCAGCCGTAACCGACCAGCAACAGGATGAGAATGCCCCACACCAGGTGATGAATATGGTGACCGCGCACCGTGACCCAATGAAACGGCCCCACATGGTGCGTGATCAGGCTGACAAGGATTCGGACGCCCACAAATGTGACCAGGAAGGACACCGAGGCGATGAACATGCGTTGCCGCGGGCGGTCGGGGATGGTAGCGCGAATCAGGAATCCCAGCCGGGTCAAATGCAGCAGGACGAGCAACAGGACGATGACCAGGCTGGCAAACGCCAGCAACAAAAGCGCTCCGGTTCCGGGCATACCTTATTGAACCATTGCAAAGCGCCATTCCCAACAACGAAATGCGGCAGAGCAAAATCTTCAAGCAGCGTGAGCCTGGTCACGATTTTGCTTTACAGCGCGGAGTTACACTGGATAAGGCGTCGAGACCCGGCGATTGGCCCGGTTCAGACGTACGGTTCAGGGAGTTGCTCCCAGCTCGGCCAGTGCTTAATGCAAGTTGGAGCGGCCGCGCAGATTTGATCAGGAGATTTTACGATGCGAGTTGCTTTGTTGACCGGTGGCGGCGATTGCCCCGGACTGAATGCTGTGATCTACGCGGCTGTGAAAAAGGGCATCAATCACTATGGCGATGAGTTCATCGGCTTTCTCAACGGCTGGCGCGGCGTGCTTGACAACAATTGGATTCCCCTCACCCTGGAAAGCACCGATGGCATCCAGTTGAAGGGTGGCACCATCCTGCACTCGTCGCGGACCAACGTGAAAAAGATTCCCGGCGGCATCGACAAGGTCCAGGAAGTTCTCAAAACCAACAAGATTGACGCACTGATCGCGCTTGGGGGAGACGACACGCAGTCGGTGACCATGTTCCTCAGCGAGCACGGCGTGCCCAGCGTGGGCGTACCCAAGACGATCGACAACGACATCAACGGCACCGACACCACCTTCGGGTTCGACACCGCGGTCATGATCGCCACCGAGGCCATCGACCGCATCCACACCACCGCCGACTCGCACAACCGCGTGGTCGTGGTGGAGGTGATGGGCCGCGATGCCGGCTGGATCGCCTATGCCTCCGGCGTGGCCGGCGGTGCGCACGTGATCCTGGTTCCCGAGAAGGAGATCGACATCGACCATGTGTGCGCCCTGCTCAAGTACAACTATGACCACGGCAAGCATTACGGCGTGGTTGTGGTGGCTGAGGGCTGCCATCTGCCCGAGGTGGGCCAGGTGATCGACGAAGGGGCGAAGCTGGATTCGTTCGGCCATGCGCGCCTGTCCGGCATCGGTGAGGCGCTGGCTGAGTTGATTGAGAAGAAAACCGGCTACGAGACCCGCTCAGTGAACCTGGGGCACACGCAGCGTGGCGGCGTTCCCACCGCCTACGACCGCACTCTGGGCCAGCGTTACGGCCTGCATGCCATCGACATGGTGCATGACAAGAAGTGGGGCCGGATCGCCGTTCTGCGCGGCCTGGACATCACCGACATCACCATCAAGGAAGCCATCGCCAGCAACCGCCGCCTCGACCAGCGCTTCTTTGACGTGATCGCGGATTTGGAAGCGAAAGTTTAGGTTTCCCGGCCGCTCTTCGGCCTGCAAAAGCCATCCTCTTCGCGAGGATGGCTTTTGCTTTCTAGGCTTTACAGAAACCATAATCAGATCAGTAGTTTACCTGGCCTCCGCATGAAACTGCTGTAGTTTGCGAATTAGCCCGGCTCATCGTTGGAGGAACGCCGACACATGTTCAAAGCCAAGATGCTCGCTGCCCGGAGATTGTTCTACAATTCTCCCGCGAGGTAGAAGTGACTGAGAATCCATTACTGATACGCCCGTTTTTGCAGGTGGCGTCGATCTGCGAAAGGCACATCCTTGAGCCCGATGGGACACTGACGCTCTTCAGAATTTTCGATCGTTTCATGATCTCAGGTCCGGCTGAGGAAATGCCCGCAACTGCGCTTTCCTTTACTTTTATCCTGAAATTGGCATCGGGTCCGGTCCGGGGAAAACTCGCCGTGAAGTTGACTCCGCTCGACATATCTCTCCAGCCCATGCAATCTGTGACGATCCCTGCACTATTCGAAGGAGACGATGAACGCAGCGCGGTTCTCATCGGCCAAATGAGAATGGAGGTTAAGGACGAGGGGCTTTATTGGATCACTGTTGAGATTGAGGGGACGGAGTATACGAGAGTCCCTCTTCGCGTTGTTTACCAAAGATCACCGACAGTCCTTCCTGGTTAATGACTTGTGCGATAACGGAAGAAGATCCTGTCTTAATCACAACTCCGGTGTCGTTTGACTCGTCCATGTCAAACGACACGGCAATTTCGCGAAAAATGTTGCGCGCGGTTTCATTGTCGATGCTGCAATTATCCAGTTCAGCGAGTGTCAATTGGAGCTTACCCACCATTTGAATAGCACCTGCCTTGGAATCCAGGTGCATATTCCAAGAGGCATTTGCTAGCCATTTTTCAAAAGCATCTAGCGCTTTCTCTGGCTCAAGCGATACCAGCATGTCGACCAGATGCTCGCGAATTTGAGAAACAGTGACCATGGTTGTCAATTCTAACCCGGACGCACTCGAAATCATACGCATTTCCGAAAAGGAACTGCGCCAAAAGTTTAATGACGGGCGGTTCTGGGACGGGACCAAATCAGGAGAATTGACGAAAGTCATTCTTAGCAGGCACATTCCCCAATCTTCACACGAACCCGCTGGGACGGAAAGCCAAATCATCTCGTTACGAGATTCCAACGATCAGGAGGTCGCTAGGGCGCATATTTACTTTCGGCCGGACGGCACTTTAGGAGCCTCGGGCTGGCCTGATCCGAAGATAATCCGAGCGGGCAACATACTTTACATGCAAAAGAAAAAGCGCTGAATAAAGTCAGCAAGGCATAGGCTGCCACTTTCTGAACCACTTCAACGATCATCCCATGCCCCCGGATTCGGTCTGCCGGGGCGCTTCCACGTAGCGTCCCAACTCCTTGACCATGGCGCAATGCGGCTGAAGCGCCTCAAGAAGCCGCGAACCTTCCTCAGAGGAGTGAATCTGGCAATCCACATAAAAAATGTATTCCCAGGGTTTTCCATGCACGGGACGGGACTCGATTTTGGTGAGGTTGGTGCCGATTTTGGAGAGTTCAGAGAGCGCGGCGACCAGCGAGCCGGGACGATTTTCGACCGAGAAGGCCACGCTCATCTTGTTGGATTCCGGATCGGCATCGGCGTCCTTGGTGCGACGGACCAGGAAGAAGCGGGTAAAGTTTTCCGGATTGTCCTCAATGCCGGCCTGAAGGATCTGCGCGCCGTAGTAGTGGGCCGCGGCCTCGCTGGCGATTGCACCCGCGTGGCGATCGCGCAATTCAACCAGTTGCTTGACGCTGCCGGCGGTGTCGTAGAAGGCGAAGGCCTCCATTCTGGAGTGGTTAGCCAGGAACCGCCTGCACTGCGCCAGGGCGACCGGGTGCGAGAAGACGCGATCGATTTGTCCGATAGAGGCGCCGGAGATGGCAATGAGATTGTGGCGAATGCGCAACTGCGTCTCCCGCTCCACTTTCACATCGTGGGCGAGCAGCAGGTCGAAGTGCTCGGCGACCGAGCCGGCCAGACTGTTCTCGATGGGAATCGCCGCTGCCTCCACGGCTCCGTTCACCAGGGCGGCAAAGGCATCCGCGGAAAGAGAAAACGGAACGATCACCGCATCGGCGACCAGTTTCATGGCCGCTTCGTGGCTGAATGAGCCGGGTTCTCCCTGAATGGCAATCTTCATTCCGGTGCCTGATTCTCCTGTCGGTGTTCTTGAAGGGAAGGCCATGGGAGCGGCCTGGAAGGACTGCTTTCTGGCACCATACCACAGGTCGATCGGAATTTCGTCAGGGAATCGTTCTGAAGGCATGAAAATCAACTCCGCAGCCACAGGTCGGCTGCAACAAACGCAAGAAAGACCGTGGCGATGACGCCGTTCATGGTGAAAAAGGCGGCGTTGAGCCGGCGCAGGTCGCCGGGCGAAACCAGGGAGTGCTCATAGGCCAGGAGCAGGCCAACGGCGGCAATTCCGATCCAGGCGACTGTACGAAAATGAAACAGTAAGCCGAACCAGACGAGCAGGCCGAGCATGGCCAGATGCATGGCGCGGGCGGCCGAGAAAGCGCCGGGAATGCCGATGGACTGGGGCAGGCTGTAGAGTCCGGCGGCGCGGTCGTGCTCGAAGTCCTGGCAGGCGTAGAGAACGTCGAAACCGCCGGTCCAGAGTGTGACCGCCGCGGTGAGCACCAGGATGCGTGGATCCAGAGAGCCGCGAACGGCAATCCAGGCTGCCGCGGGAGCAAGCCCCAGGGCAAGGCCCAGCACCAGGTGCGACCAGCGGGAGATGCGCTTCATGTAGCTGTAGCCCAGCAGCACCACAAGGACCAGCGGCGACAGGTAGAGGGTGAGCCGGTTGAGTTGGGCCGAAGCCAGTACAAAGACGAGCGCGGCGAGGACAGTGAAGCCGAGGACGAACCTGCGCGTCAGCAGGCCGGCGGGAATGGCGCGAGTTCTGGTCCGGGGGTTGGCGGCGTCCAGATCGGCGTCGGCCCAGCGGTTAAAGGCCATGGCGCAGGAGCGGGCGGCGACCATGGCGACGAGAATCCATGCGATCGTTCGCCAGGCAGGCAGGCCGCCGGCGGCAAGGATGGCGGCGGTGAGAGCAAAGGGGAGCGCGAAGATGGAATGCTCCCACTTGATCATCTCCAACGTCGTGCGCGTCCTCGTCCACAAGCCTGGCATGGTTGATTCCAGTTTACTTGAGCGCCGGGAACCGTGTGCTTGAAGGGCGGAGGGGGAACGGTGGACGGGCGGACTGGCTTGCGATCAGCCGCGGGCTTCCGCTTCCTCAACTGTGGCGGCGAGGGGAATGACCTTGTCCACATGGGTGAGCTTGAACAGTTCCAGGACGCGTGAACTCACTCCCGCGACAATCAGTTGGACGCCTTTGCCCTTGCACCGGACATAGTGATTGACAACCATGCCCATGCCTGTGGAATCCATGTAGGGCACATCGGTCAGGTCGAAGATGGTGACGGACGGCGGCTCGGCGCTTCGCAATAGCGATTGGAAGTCGAACATGTTGCGCAGGGTGAGGGGTCCGGTGAGGCGGAAGATCACCGTGCCGGAATCTTTGCCTTGCTTGCGTTCGATGGTCAGAGGGGCGTCGATGGCCATAGTGGGATAAGTGTAAGGAATAAAACGCGGTTTGTCGTTACAAATGTGTGAATGTCCGGGGATGAACCGAGGCTCGAATCCCGATGGGCAGCTTGCAGTCTGATGGGCCAGTCTGTTGGGGCGCAAAAAAGAGCGGCCACGGAGGGGGGGACTTCTCCGTGGCCTGGCGAATGGCTCGAAATCCAGATGAGCCTACTTGATCGTGGCTTGCTTCGGGGACTCGGAAGGCTGGTTGGCGACTTGCAGGTTATTCTTCACGCTGAAGACGCCGGGAACGCCGTTGGCGCGTATGAAGACGACTTCCTTGTCGGCCTGTGAGTCGACGATGCCGTCAAGCTGGACACGGCCGTTCTGGACGGTAATGCGTATGGTCTTTGCGGGATCGACGGCATATTTGTTCAAGAACGCATAGCCGTAGATGGCACGGTACTCTGCCATGCGGATCCCGTCGTCCATGGGAGAAGGGGGATCTACCTGGATATCGTCGACTACGTCTTTGACTCCGGGATAGGTACTGATCAGGGCCAGGGCCGAGTCTCTGGCCACGTAGTTGAGCGCATGGCCGCCGAGGGTGGCGACGCCGTTCTGGACGCCCAGGCTGATGGCGTCGAAGACGTTCCCATAGCCGACCTGATCGTATTCAAGCTTTTCGACCAGTTTGGCTTGCAGTTGCTGGTCGGGTACGTTGGGTCCGGCAACCGCAATGTCGTTACGAACCGCCGTGACTCCTTCCACCTTGTGGGCGCGCTTGTCGGCATCGGCCTTGTACTCGTATAGACCCACGGTGCCGGACAGCGTTGCAATGCCATTCTGAACGTCCATTTTCAGATCCTTGAACTGCGATTTGTTCAGTTTGGATTGGAGTTCGCGGGCGGCGGCGGCATCGTCCGGGGCCTGCGCGGCTGGGCTGGAAGCCTGGGACGCGGCCAGGGAGGCGTGCGGAAGGCTCAAAAAGGTTCCGGCAAGCGTGATTGCAAGGATTGCAGCTTTGGTAGTGCGAATCTTTTTATTCATTTGAAAATCTCCTCGATGATGCTGCATGAGCGTTGCGGCAACCCGCC
>Ga0302270_10007101_pt1 | contig 9938 bp, 4 predicted proteins | sample III_Bog_E2_3_FD_198773 | JGI IMG/M metagenome (GOLD analysis project Ga0302270, IMG submission 198773) | Peat permafrost microbial communities from Stordalen Mire near Abisko, Sweden - III_Bog_E2_3 | ecosystem: Environmental > Terrestrial > Soil > Wetlands > Peat | place: Sweden: Abisko...
AGCCGTCGTTGTCAAAGTCGCGCGCATCGCAGCCCATGCCGGATACGCTGTCGCCGTTCGCGTTGTAGGCCACGCCCAGCTCCAGCCCGCGCTCCTTGAAGGTTCCGTTGCCCTGGTTGATGAACAAAAAATTCGGCTCCGTATCGTTGGCGATGAACACATCCATCAACCCGTCGCCATTGAAGTCCGCAATGGAGATGCCCATGCCCTTGCCCAGCGCCTTGCCGAATCCGCTGGCCTCGGTCACGTCTTCAAAGCGCCCGTTGCCCAGGTTGTGGTACAGCCGCGACGCCACGCTCTTATAGACCGTCGGGCTGCAATACTCCTCGCGCTGGGCGTCCATGCGGCATTGCTTGTCGGTCTCCGGCGTCCACACCGTGTAGTTGGTCACAATCAGGTCCAGCCGCCCGTCGTTGTCGTAGTCGAACCACGCCGCCCCCACGCTGAGCACGTGCTCCGGCTTGTGCTCCAGGCCGGAGCCGGCCGTCACATCGGTAAATGTCCCGTCGCCGTTGTTGTGATAAAGCGTGTTGGCGCCGGCATTGCAAACGAACAGATCGTCCCAGCCATTGTTGTCGTAGTCGCCCACCGCCACGCCAAAGCTGAACCCCACATTGACGCCGCTCAGGCCGGCTTTTGCCGTTACGTCCTCAAACGTGCCATCGCCCTTGTTGCGCAGCAGGCAGTTGTAAAAGCCGGGATCGCTCTTCGCCAGTTCCGGCAACTTGGCGCCGTTGGTAAAGAAGAGATCCATGCGGCCATCGTTGTCGTAGTCGATCACCCCCACGCCGCCGCACATCGGCTGGGGAAAATACTTTCTGCCCGTGAAGTCGTTGTTGGTCCGGTACGCGAACGGGGATCGGCCGGCCACATTGGTGAACCAGAACTCCGGACGCCCGGTCGGGCGCGCCTGTCCCGCATTGCTCCCCGTTTGCATCGCGCCAACCAGAGACCCGGCAAAGGCCTGCGGCGCCAGGGCCGCCGCAGCAGGCGCCACAAGCAGTTGTCGAAGCAGGTCTCTGCGGGTTCGAGTCGCCATAGCGGCAGCTCCTGGCTCTGCCGGGGTTTCACCTGGGTCCGGAACTTCTTCATCCTAGCAAGCGGCGGCCGGCGGGGGCGGTAGCGCGGCCACGTCGCTGCGAAACGAATCGGTGGCATCTTTGCTCTGGAAGAAACAGGAATTGGGACAATTCAGACGTACGTTGGCCCGCTCCGGCTGGTGAAAATGGCGGTCCGCGCGTGAATTGCCGGTGGCGTCAGGCGCGGATTCCGCATTAGAAATCGTTTTCCAGGAGAAACGAAAAAGGCCCTGAAGAAATCTCAACTAAATCGTTTGACAGTTCGAATTTGGTTGTACTAGTCTTTGATGGATTTTAAGAACACGTCGGGAAGGTGCTGAACTGAGAACGTTTTCATTCCTCTGCAAAGAAACACAACTGCGTGGAATGTAAACGTGTTCATTTTGCACCGGATATGCCCCGTTTCTCATCCGGACCCAGCTCCATCGGGTCGGAGACGTTTGCCGTTCGCCGCGCCCCTTTCCGCGCAGCAACTGCCCAAAATGGGTCGGCCGACGAAATAAATCTTCCCGCCGGACTGGGTCAACCGCCCTCCGGATGGAACTCTGGATTTTCCACCCGGCAACGACCGGCGTGGGGAAAAAGGCCGTGGATATCCACAGCCTGAAGGCGAGTCCCGGCGCACCCTGGCCGCGATTTGCGTACGAGGAGCAGCTCTTTCAAGAGAGGGCGCCCTGGAAGTGAACCAATTTTTTACTGGAGACGCTATGCAAAAAAGGCGAGTTGTATCGACACACAGCCTGTTGCTTGCACTTCTTGGAGTATTTCTGTTGGCCGTGACCAATCTGAGTTTTGGGCAGGATGTGAATGCCTCACTCGGCGGCACGGTGACTGATCCAAGCGGCGCGGCCATTCCCGGAGCAAAAATGACCTTGACGAACGAAGCCACCGGCTTCACGTCCAGCTTCATTTCTGACGCTGCGGGCGAGTATTCCTTCCACAACCTGACGCCGGGCAAGTATGACTTGAACGTCACGGCGACTGGTTTCAAGAGCACCGAGCAAAAGGGCATTGAGCTGGCGGTAAGCCAGGCTGCGCGTGTTGAGGTAAAACTCCCCCTCGGCGCAACCGATCAAACCGTCACCGTCATCGGCGATGCATCGCTGATCAACTACGAGAACCAGACGCTGGAAGGCGGCGTGAGCCCCGAGGCTCTGCAGGACTTCCCACTGGTCGTCTCCGGCGCACCGCGCTCTTCGGTTGCTGTAGCCACCATGATGCCCGGCGTCACCTCGGCCGGCGGCAATAACGCATTCAACGCCCGCATCAACGGCGGCATCATCACCGGCGACGAAGCCATCGTCGACGGCGTCACCACCTCCGAAGGCTACATGAACCAGAGCGGCATGGTCGCCCTGCAGACTGACTTCGGCATGTCGCCCGACATCACCAGCGAAGTCCACGTCCTCACCGCCGACTACGACGCCGAGTACGGCAACACCACCTCCGGCCAGCTCATCATCCAGACCAAGAGCGGCGGCGAAAACTTCCACGGCGGCGGGTATGAGTACATCCGCAACGACTTCTTCAACTCCAACCAGTACCTCGGCCAGACGCCGGCTCCCGGCTTCCGCAGGCCCCCGGACAAGGAAAACGACTACGGCGCCTACATCGGCGGCCCCTGGTACGTCCCCGGCTTCCACGGCGCCAACTCCTTCCTGAAGGGCTACTTCTACTTCAACTGGGAAGGCTTCCAGGATCACGGCGGCGCAGTCAGCGCGACCGATTCGATCGCCTCCACCAACGACCGCGCCGGCAACTTCAGCGCCTGGCCAACCCAGCTCTACTATCCCAACGACCCGGCCAAGTACGGCGCGCTGGCCGGAACCGCGATTCCCGGAAACATCATCAATCCAGCCTTCGAAGACCCCATCGCCAAGGCATGGATGGCCGCTCTTCCCACTCCGACCAACAACAATGAAGAGAGCAACTACTTCATTCCAGTCTCCGGACAAGGCTCGCTCACCAACAGTGAGAACGTCTACTTTGCCCGCGCGGATTTGAACATCGGCGCCAAAGATCACCTCTACTACACCTACTGGTGGCAGTACAGCGGCGTCAACACCGCCAGCGATCTGCCGCTCGCTCTCTCCAACGCCAGCCCCGCCAACCCTGAGAACGCGCCCATTCAGCGCTTCAACTGGGAGCACACGCTGAGCGACACCATGACCAACCACTTCAGCTTCGGCTACCTGAACCGTAACGAGGGTTACTACCAGGCTGACGGCGCTTCCACACTGCCCAAGATCTCCGGTGTTGCCAGCACCGAGGACATGCCGGAGATGTCGTTCGGCAACTACACCACCCTGGGCAGCACGGATCCGGCCAGTTCGGCGCATGACGTGACCACCCGCGGTACCTACGGACTCAACGACATCTTCACCATGGTTCGCGGCAGGCACACCATCAAGGGCGGCTTTGAGTGGAAGAAGGCCGGCACCAGCATCCACGAGGGAACCAACCGTGGCGGCACCTTCAGCTTTGCGCAAGCCACAACCGGCAACTCGGCCTGCGCAAACTGCCCCGGCGACGACATGGCGTCGTTCTATCTCGGCGCTGTCGGTTCAGCCTCAACCGAGTACTACAACGTCACCGCCGAGTATCCCCGCCAATACGGATACGCGGCTCACGCCGGCGACTCCTGGCGCTTCACTCCCAAGCTCACGCTCAACTACAGCGTCCGCTGGGATTACATCACTCCGTTCAGCGAAAAGTTCGATCACCTCTCGTTCTTCGACCCCAACGGCGCCAACCCCGGTGCAGCAGGCATGCTCGGTCGCCTGGCATATGCCGGAAACCAGTGGGGCGCTGCCAGCTACGGAGCGTCTTATCCTGAAATGCCGTTCAAGAAGGCTGTTGCTCCGCGCGTCGGCTTTGCTTACTCGCTCAATGACAAGACCGTTCTGCGCGCCGGCTACGGCCTGTACTATGGCCAGGCGTTCTATCCCGGCTGGGATGGCGGCATGAGCCAGGATGGCTTCAACCATACTGTCTCCCTCGCAGAGACGCCGAGCGGAACCTTCCAGGTGCCGGCCCTTTACCTCGAAAATGGCATCTCCGCTGCGCAAACCGGCTCCACGGCGAGCACCATCAGCTCGTCGATCGACAACGGGTCCACAACCGGCATCAAGTATCGCCCGCTCGATGGCAACAAACGGCCTTACTCCCAGCAATGGAATATGACCGTCGAACGCCAGTTGCCCAGTAGCTTCTTTGTCAGCCTCTCGTATGTCGGCACCAAGGGCACTCACCTGCCTTCGGCATTGAGCCCGCTGAATATCCTCAACCCCAACGATCCAACGGTGCAGGCGCTCGGCACGCACCTCAACGACACGTTCGCCGTCAACCAGGGCACGCTCGACGGTGTTTCACAGCCGTATGCGGGCTGGGCCGGGCAGATGACCGCATGCTCCCCAACCGTGGCGCAGGCACTGGTGCCCTATCCGATGATCTGCGGCAACCTGCAAGGGCAGAACGAGGAGCATGCAACCTCGATCTACAACTCCTTCCAGGCCAAGGTCGAGCGGCATCTGTCGCACGGTCTGTATCTCCTCGGCACCACCACGGTGCAGAAGATGTACACCGACGGTTCAGACACGGTGCAGTCGGGCAATACGGCTGGAGCAGGCAACCAGGGCAATAACGGTCAGTTCTCGCCCTTCAACGAAAAGCCCCGCGCCTGGTCGATCGTGCCGGATAACGTCCCCGTCACGGTTCAGGTCTCGGTTGTCTACGAGCTGCCCTTCGGCCACGACAAGCGGTTCCTCAACACCGCCGGCCCGGCCGACTGGGTTGCCGGCGGCTGGCAGGTAACGCCGCTCTACCACTACGATTACGGCACGCCGTTCTCGTTCTACTCCTCAAACTGCATCACTTCACTCGACGCACCCAACCTGCGTGAAGGCTGCGTCCCCGGCATCCAGCCTGGACAAACCGTCCAGTTGCATGGCCGCCAGGGATACAACCCGGCAAGCGGAGCGCCGTACCTTAACCTGAACGCGTTTGAACCGGCGACTGTGTTCAACAACTTTGGCTATACGGGAACCGGCAATGCCGTAACCTCCGTGTACGGCCCGAGCTACAAGAACCTCGACATCGCCCTGGCCAAGAACACCAAGATCGCCGAGAAGGTGACCTTCAAGTTCAGTGCCAACTTCTTCAATGCGTTCAACAACCACTACCTGATCGCATCGCAGGGCGGCAACTACGGCGGCCCCTCGGTCGCGTTCCACAACGATGTGGCAAACAGCAACTTTGGAACCTGGACCGGCAGCGTCAGCTCACCGCGCACCATCCAGTTCTCCGGGCGCCTGGAATTCTAGGCTCCTTGCCTGTTGTGCTCCTTACATCCGCGTCATCTGGCCTGCTCCATGGGCCAGATGACGCTTCTTTTTTCCTATCGTGCCAACACGCGCTTCTTCGCCAGAGCTCCGCGACTGTTGTCGCCGGAACCACAGCTCTCACGATTTGAATTTTCCAGTCCTTACCAGGCCATCAGGGGGTTGAATGCGGATGCAGTCGCAGGTAAATCTTGACCTCTTCGCGCGCCAGTTCTTCCTGCCCCAGCTTGTGATACACCCGCGCCAGCGCCATGTGCGGCTCGGCGTAGCTCGCATCCAGCCGCGCCGCTTCCTTCAGTTCGTCGCGCGCCGCTTCCGGTTTCTGCTCATCCTCAAGCACCGTCCCCAGTTGAAAGTGCGCCTTCGCAAAGCCAGCGTCCAGGCGGATGGCCTCGCGCAGATCCTTCTCCGCCTCAGCCGGCTGGTTGAGGAACTGCTCGGTGATGCCCAGGTTCAAGTACGGCCACGGCGACGGATGCTCCGTCCCACGATCGAGCGCAATGGCTTTTTCGTAGTTGGCAACCGCCAGCTCATTCTGGTTCTGGTAGTAGTAGCAGAGTCCCAGGTTGTCGTAGGCACGCGCCATCTGTGGATCAAGCGCAATGGCCTGTTGAAAGTCTGCGATTGCCCGGATGTATTCATGGCCGTCGTAATCCAGCCGCCCCAGCCAGTATGGATAAAGCGCGGCCTTGCCGTCGAGCGCGGCCAGCGATTGCAACTCGGCGCGCGCCCAGTCCGCGTGCCCCATGCGAATGTAAGCCATGGCCAGCGAGAAGCGCAGCTTGGGATCGAGCGGCGCAACTGCGGCGGACTTCTTCCACGCGATGGCCGCATTCATGAAGTCCTGGTTGAGAAAATAGACTGTGCCCGCAAACGCCAGCAGCCGCGCCGCGCGCGCCGAATGCGGGTCGCGGTCAATCTCCGCCAACAGCAGCTTCTCCGCGGCGATAAAATCCCGCGCGTCCACGGCGTGTTGCAGTTGCTGTGCTGTCTCGGGCGCCAGTTGCAGCGAGGCAACGAGCGCCGTCTGCGGTTGCGAGGCCTGGGTTGCAGGTTCTTCGCCGGCCGATTGCGCCGCCAGCGGCGCGCTGCGCAACCAGAGCGCCGCGACTACAAGAACCGCTCCGCACAATGTGTTGCCCCGCGCGCGCCTCATGGAGAATAGTGTAGTGGACGGAGCCGAAGTGAAGATGCGATTCCAGGGCGAGCGAATCGGCCACCGCGCCTGCCGCGGACCCGCGCCGAGAGCCGCCTGCGCCCTTGCCTGCGCCGCGCTGCTGCTCTTGTCTTCGCCTGCCGTTGCCCAGACCTCCGCTGCCTATCGGCAATCTCTCCTCGCCATCCAGCAGCAGATTGAAGCGGGCAACCTGGACGACGCGCGCAACCAGATCGCCGCAGCCGCGCGCACCTATCCGCACAATGGCGGCCTCGAAAATCTGCTCGGCGTCGTTGACATTCAGCAGAATCACCCCGCCGATGCCGCAAAGGACTTCTCCGCGGCCATTCTGCACGATCCCCGCCTTGAGAGCGCCTATCTCAACCTGAGCCGCCTGCGCATGCAGACCGCGGCAACCGACCCGGCCACGCGCGCCGAAGCTCTGCGGCTCAGCCTCAGGGTGATCCAGCTTGACCCGGCCAGCGACGAGGCCCACTACCAGGCCGCCACCATGTATGCGTGGAACAAAGACAATCGCCTGTCGCTCGAACAACTGAAAAAACTGAGCGCCCAGGCGTCTTCGCAGATTGGCGCACAGGCTCTGCGCTGCGCCGACGATGCAGCGCTCGGTCCCCGCAATGCCGCCACTGCTGCCGCGGTCGCGCTCGCTGCCAATCCCGACCTGACCGAGCAGGACGCTGACACCTGCCTGCCGGCACTGCGCTCTGCGCGCCGCGCCGACCTGATTGAGCCGTTGTTTGCCGCTGTGGCCACGCATCAGCCGCTCTCCGCCCCTGGCCTGCGCATCCTCGGCCTGGCGCAGGAGGCCAATGGCAAGCTCGCCGCCGCGCGCGCCACGCTGGAGAGCGCCTTCGCTCTCGAAAGTAAATCTGTCGTCCTCCTCGAAGACATGACCCGCGTCGCCAAAGCCGCCCATGACAATGAGGGCGCGCTCGGCTATCTCGCCCATGCGCGCGACCTCGATCCCAACAACGCCGCGCTGCCCTACGAGTTCGGCTTCATCTGCGTGCGCATGGGCTTGCTGGCCGAAGCGCGCAAAGCCATCGCCGAAGCGCTGCGCCTGGCGCCAGACGAGCCGGCATACAACCTCGCCATGGGCCAGGTGGTGTCGTTTTCTGACGATCCCTCGCAGGCTCTTCCCTATCTCAAGCGCTTCCATGACTTGCGTCCACACGATGCGCAAGGCGACCTGGCGCTGGGCCAAGCAAACTACCGCGCCAAGGACTTTGACACCGCCCTGGTGTGGCTCAAGCGGGCCGTCGCCAGCGCAGCCACCGCGCCTGAAGCGCACCTCTACCTGGGCCGCATTGCGCGTGAACAGGGCCGCCTGGACGATGCAACCGCGCAGCTCAAGCAGTTGCTTGCCTTGCAGCCCGATCAGCCCGAGGCGCTGGCCGAACTCGGGCAGATCAGCCTGCAGGCGCGCAACTATCCCCAGGCCGAGACGCATTTCAACGCCGCTCTGCGGCTCGATGCAGACAACTACCTCGCCAACTTCGGCCTGCTGCAGCTTTACGCCCGCACCGCCGACCCACGCCGCGACCAGCAATCGCAGCGCTTTGACCAGATCAAGAGCAAGAAGGACGAACGCGACCTGAAAATGATGCGGGCCATCGAAATGCGTCCCGACACCGGCCCGGACCACCACGACACCCAGTCCAACTGAACCCGACAAACGTACACCCGCACTTTGGAGACCACCATGAATCCTGCCACAAAAAATGATCAGCCGCCCGCAACAGTGTCCACAATTTCCGCTCGCGCCCTGCCCTTTCTGGCCCTCCTGCTCTGCCTGCTGTTTTCAGCCGCGCTTGCCCATGCGCAGAGCCTCACCGGTCGCTGGGCCGCAAGTGGCAAGACCCTCGACAATGGCGAGCAGCAAAAGGCGATCCTCGACCTCAAACAGGACGGCAGTCAGCTTACCGGCACCGTTCGCGGCCTGGGCTTCTCCGTCGATGTCAAAGGCACTGCGAACGGCAGTCACTTCGAGCTCTTCGGCGTCGATTGGAACGACAAGAAGCCCTTCCTGACCGGCGACCTCGCCAACGGCAGGATCACCGGCAAGCAGTGGGACGAAAGCTTTGAGGCGCGCCCGGCCACCTCCGCCGACGAGTTCCCTACCCTGCCCTACATCGATCCGCCCGCGCTGCATACCGTTCCGTACAACGGCCTGGCCAAGACCCCGCCCATGGGCTGGAACAGCTGGAATCTCTTTCAGGGCAAGGTCGATGACCAGACCGTGCGGACCATGGCCGACGCCATGGTTTCCAGCGGCATGAAAGACGCCGGCTACATTTACGTCAACATCGACGACACCTGGGAAGGCGTCCGCGACGCCAACGGCAACCTGCAAGCCAACTACAAATTCCCAAACATGAAGGCGCTCGCCGATTATGTCCACTCCAAGGGCCTCAAGCTCGGCATCTACTCCTCGCCCGGGCCGCGCACCTGCGCCGGCTACCCGGCCAGCTACGGCCACGAGCAGCAGGACGCCAGCACGTTCGCCAACTGGGGCATTGACTACCTCAAGTACGACTGGTGCAGTGCTTCTTCGATTTACAAAAATGACGCGCTGCATCCCATCTACCAGCTGATGGGCGACGCGCTCCACGCGACCGGGCGGCCGATCGTCTACAGCCTCTGCGAGTACGGCATGGGCAGCGTGGAGAAGTGGGGCGCCGAGGTGAGCGGCAACCTGTGGCGCACCACCGGCGACATTCGCGACGAGTGGGACAGCATGATGTCCAACATTGAGAAGCAGGTGCCCACCGCTCCCTACGCCGGCCCCGGCCACTGGAACGATCCCGACATGCTGGAGATCGGCAACGGCCACATGACCGACGACGAGTACCGCACGCACATGAGCCTGTGGTCGCTCACCGCCGCGCCGCTGCTGGCCGGCAACGACATCCGCACCATGTCGGCGGTGACCAAATCCATCCTCATGAACAAGGAAGTGATCGCCATCGATCAGGACTCGCTGGGCAAGCAGGCCTCGCCCGTGAAAGACGGCAACTTTGAAACCTGGGTCAAGCCGCTGGCCGACGGCAGCGTTGCCGTAGGCGTAATCAATCTTGGCTCCTCAACAGCGCAGGCCACCGTGCATGCTGCCGATCTGCACCTGGGCGGCAAGCCCACCAAGGCTCGCAATCTGTGGAGCCACAAAGACGTAAAGTTCGCGCAGGATGCCTACGGCGCACAGGTTCCATCGCACGGCGTGCTGCTGCTGCGCGTCTGGGCGCAATAAACAGAGACAGCAACGCGCAACTATTGAATCGCTCTTCGCCGCAGCAAAGCCATGACCGGCAATTCATCGCCGCGTATAGTTTGCCCGGCGAAGAG
>Ga0302270_10007104_pt1 | contig 9935 bp, 5 predicted proteins | sample III_Bog_E2_3_FD_198773 | JGI IMG/M metagenome (GOLD analysis project Ga0302270, IMG submission 198773) | Peat permafrost microbial communities from Stordalen Mire near Abisko, Sweden - III_Bog_E2_3 | ecosystem: Environmental > Terrestrial > Soil > Wetlands > Peat | place: Sweden: Abisko...
ATCCGGCCCTCAAATATTGTCACGCTCTCCCACCCATTCCGCACAAAACGCGGAATGGATGGGGCACCCAATCATCGGTATTTATGGGCCGGATCAATAGGGAACGGGAATGCGGATTGGCGTACAGAAAAGGAAAAGGCCGACTCCTGAGAGCCGGCCTTTTCTGTTTCCATCAAGTGCGCCGCAGGTTAGGTGGTAGCGCGCGGGATCACGGTGATGACCGTAGCCGGAACCACGGCGCCGGAGCCCGTATACGTGCAACCACTGTCAGTGGCATTGCTGCAGGGAGGCAGTGCGGGCGCAATCTGCTTGGTGTCGGTGGGCGGATTCGACGTGCTGACCGACGAGGGGATGGAGATGAAGTGGACCAGATTGTCGCCCTGCGTGGAGACGAAGAACAGAGAGTTATCCGGGCTGAATGCGCCTGCCAGCGGAGCCGTAACGGCCGAGCTGCCAACCAGAGTCACATAGCCTACCGAACCCAGCGAACCCTTGGTGGAGGGAATGTAGTACGGCAGCTTGGCGCCGGTGTTGGAGCTGGCGGCGTTGTAGGTGACAAAGGTCAGATCAGAGACCGGCGAGGTGATCACCTGGTTGACGGCCGTGGACCCGAGGCTGGCCAGCGGTGTCTGGCTGACAGTGCTGATAAAGGTGAGGCCGGAGAGCGTCTGAACGCCGGTGGTGGCGTTTACGCTGTAGGGGCAGACATCCGGAACCGGGATGGCGCCTATGGTCTGAGTCGGAATGGTGATGCCCAGGTCCGTCAGAGTAACGCCACCGGTGGTCTGGGTTGCGCCCAGGATGTGGTTGCCGTCCGTGGTGGCGACGATGGTGTCAGTCTGCACGGCCTGAAGGTCGGCCTGAGGGTAGAGTATCTGATTGGCCGTGCTGCCCACCGTGCCCGACGGGCACCAGGCGCGCGCCTGGGTGCTGGGACCGGCCAGATAAGCGCCGATGCCGGGGATCATGGGAGCCACGCCCCATGCGCCGCCAGCAGAGCTCAGGTCATAAGTGCTCCAACCGGTGTTGACGCTGTAAACGTAAAGGGTATTGTGGTGGCCTGTTGAGATGGCGGTGTTCAGGGTGGTGCTATCGACGATGTAGAGGGTGCCGGAGTCGGCGGTCCAGGCGGCTGCTCCCGCCATGCCGCTCTGGGTAAGCGCGGAGCCGGCGGAGATGTTGTAGAGGTACAGAATGCCGCGAGTTTGGTCGTTGATCAGCGCCTGGGAACCGTCGGGCGAGATGGCCAGCACCACTCCGGGTACCGAGGTGTCCTGCTTGGTGATGGCGTTGTTGGTGGTGGAGTAGGCCATCAGCTCATGCGAGGAACCGAAGTAGATGGTGGAGCCAACCTTGTCCATCAGCATGGAGTTGGGCACGTAGGGCAGCTTGACGGTGGAGCCGGCGGTGCCGTTCAGCAGGTCAATGGCGCTGAAGTACTGCGAGTTACCCGGAGCGCCGAACCACACATAGTCGCTGGTGGTGCCGGGAGTGGTGATGGTGACCGCATTGGACGAGGAGGAAAGCCCGGTGGCGTACAGACCAAGCTCATTGACCGGCGAAGGATTGCAGGTGGACGGCTGGCAAGTGGCGTAAATGCTGGCGACACCCGGATGCGCCGCCGTAATGGTGCCCGACGAAACGCCGATATCGATGGGGTTGGTCGACTGGTAGCCAAGCGAAAGACCCGTCAGCGATGCGCCGTTGGTATCCACCGCCGTTGCGTTCAGCGTTTGGGTTACGCCCTGAGTGACGGTGGCGGAGGCGCCGCCGGCGGCCGTCTTGAGGGTGATGTACTGCGGCGGGCACACCGAGAAGTAGCCGGCCGAAGAGCCGGAGCCTGCCACCGACGCGGTGATAGGCGTGGTGCCGGGCAAAAGTGCGGTGATGATGTTGGTGTTGGAATCGATGGAGCCGATCGTCCCATTGCCTACCGAATAGGTGAAGGCGCCCAGCGATGACGAGCAGGTGGGCACTGAGGTTACGTTGGAAGGCAGCGGGCAAGCGTACGATGACGAACTGAGACCCGCCGGAGCGCAGAACAGAGCCTGCGCGCCGTTATTCGAGTAGCATGCCTGGGAGTCCAACTGCGCGTTGGCCGTCTGCGAGTAGCATTGCTGGCTAACGCCGGCCAAGGCGATGGATGTGACCTGGGCGTGGACGTAGACCTTGACCGGGTTGGAAGTCACCGAGTCTCCGGAAGCCGTGATATAGGCAATGCTGTAAGGCAAACTGCCGGTCGCTGGCAACGGATTTGGCTTGTTGCAGGTGGTGTAGTCGGCAATGCCGCCGCCCGAGTTTCGGTTCCATGTGCCTGCGCAGATCATGCCGCTGGGAGAGATGTCCACCAGCGCATTATTCGATGTGCCGTAGGTCCAGGAGCCCACACTGGCGCCAGCGCCCTTGCAGGTAGTTGCCGTCGGCGTAGAAATCTGCTGGGTCTGGCCAAAGGCCAGCGAGATGCCGGTGGTCTGCGGCTGCAGAACGACGGCAGACACGTCACTGAGCTTGAGACCGTAACCGAGACCGTTGCAATAATTGGCATCGGGGTTGCGATAGCAGCCGGACACAGTAATGCCGGCAGGAAGGGCCAGGCACAGCAAACTAACAAGCGTCAAAAACCGCCGCATGAATCCTCCCCGCCCCGCTCTTTCGAACCGCGGAACGGTCTGAAGCAAACCGTCGCAAAAAATAGGGTTGAAACGACCCGGCCTGAAGCACGAAAACGGCTCAGAGCGGGAGAAAACGCATCTGGAGAGCTCGCGGCAAAGCCGTCTTGCCAACTTCCGCAGGCGAGTGACCTCTCCAACAGACTCCAAGGAAAAAGTGTAACAGGACGGACCGACCCATGACACCCGGCCACCCGTTGGCCGCCCATGATGATAGACGGCTGGCGGGGGCGATGGAGAGCAAAGCAGCCGTTCCGCTCCATCCCCAGGCGTCAGGACGCTGGCGGCATGTAGCGGGCAAACCAGCGAATGGCGCGCTCAAGCACGTCGCGGCTGTGGGCTGGATTGGTGAATCCGTGGCCCTCGTCGGGGTAAACCACCAGCCGCGAGGGAACGTGCAGGCTGTGCAGCGCGTGCCAGAACTCGAACGACTGCGGGGCGGGACACTCGCCATCGCGGTCGCCAACCACGACGAGCGTGGGTGTGGTGGCCTGCTTGACGTAATTGATGGCCGAACTTTTGGCGTAAACAGCGGGATCGTCGTACACCGATGCGCCAAAGTACGGAATCATCCACTGGTCGATGGAGTTTTCTCCGTAGTAGCTGAGCCAGTTGGAGATACCTGCCCCGGCCACGGCCGCGTGGAAGCGATGGGTCTGGGTGACGGCGAACATGGTCATGAAGCCACCGTAGCTCCAGCCGGTAAGCCCCACGCGGTTGGTATCGACCGAATATTTGGCCAGAACCGCATCGACGCCAGCCAGGATGTCGCGCAGGTCGCCATAGCCAAAGTCCTTGCGATTGGCCTGGGTAAAGGCCTCGCCCTGGCCGAAGGAACCGCGCGGATTGGGCTCGAGGACAAAGTAGCCCAGGGCTGAAAAAGCGGCCGGGCTGAGCGCAAAATAGCCACCCCAGGCCGAACTTTCCGCGTAAGCGGGTCCGCCGTGGACCTCGACAATCATCGGGTAGGTCTTCTTGGGGTCGTAGTTCGCCGGGAGTAGCAGCCAGCCCTGCACATGAAGGCCATCGCTGGTCCAGTTGAGGGAAGCAGATTTTCCCCAGGAGGGTTCGGCTCCGTCGTTGAAGTGGCTGAGCCGAATCAGGTTAGCGTCTCCGCGCCGGGCGGTTTCCGGCTCGGCCGCATAGATTTCCGGGGCTTGCTCAAAACTGCCGGCATGAAAGACGAAGCGGGTGCGGTCGGTGGTAGGCGAAAGACTTGCTTCAAGTCCATCGGCTCCGACCGAGCCGGGCAGAGGAAAGGGTATGCGATCCTCGGCGGCCTGAATATTGCCGCTGGCGAGGTTGCCGGTGAGGCGCAGGCTGATGAGACGGAAGTTGCCTCCGGCCAACTCCGTGGCCCACAGATGCGTGGGGCTCTGCCAGGTGAGCCACTCGGGCGAGGAGGGCCGCGCCGGGGTCAGGTTGACGGGCTGGCCACCCGCAGCGGGAACCAGCCAGATGTCGCCGCCGGTGACGCCCTGATCGCTCATCAGCCCGCCGATGAAGGCGATAGCCTTTCCGTCCGGTGACCAGCGGGGCACGGCCATCTGCAAGCCGTGGAGCGGACCGGCGACGGTGGCCGGATCGAGGATGGCCGTGGGTGCGCCGTCGACGGGCGGGGTATTGACGGGCTGGGTGTAGAGCTTGGCAACCCACCAATTGTTCTCGCCCGGCGGCTCGGCAGCCATATAGGCCAGAGCCCTGGCGTCCGGCGACCAATCGAACTCGTACACGTGCAGAGCGGCCGGAGTAAGCAGGATGGGCTGCGCCGGTTCGGCGGCGGCGGCGGGAACGCTGGCGACACGCTGAATCTCAATGCCGTCTTCGCCAATGACGCCCGAGGGTGAGTTCATGGCCGCCAGCGCTCCGGCCGGGCGGCTGGCTCCCGGCACGTAAAGAAATGCGATGGAACGACCGTCGGGTGCAAAGGCGGGCGCGTCCACCGCGCCATGCAGAGCAGAGATGCGGCGGGGTGCATGGCCATCCATGCGATCCAGGTAGAGGTCAGACTGGTCGCCGGGGGCTGCGCAGTCAGAGAAGAAAGCCAGCGCGGCCGAGTCGGGCGACCAGACCGGCTGGCCCTCGCGGCAGCGCTGGCCGGGATCGCTGGAGGCAGTTACGCGGCGGCTTTTGGCCAGGTTGTCGAGCGGAGCCACGCGCAGCTCTCCGCCGCCGCGGTCGCCCTCGACCCAGGCCAGACGCTTGCCGTCAGGCGAGACGGCCAACTGGCCGATACGGTGGCCGCGATGGAGGCTGGCCAGCACCTCGTCAACGTGTGAGGAAGCGGCTGACTGCGCGACGGCGGGAAGAATCGCGGCTGGCATGAGAGCCGCGGCAAAAGCAAGGGAAAACACAAATCGCATGAATCGATGCTAAGGCATGGGCGGTGGCCAAGAGGCAGATTCACCCATCGCCCTCATTTCCGAGATGGAAGCAGCAGTTTGGCATTTATTGATCCGGCAAGAAAACAGTGACATCGCATTCCCACCCATTTCCGCAAAAAACGCGGAAATGGATGGGGCACCCTGACAGTATTTAATTGCCGAATCAATAAGGAACCTCCGATTAAGTTCTGTTTGCCGCCTACATTCCCTCAAGGGCTAAAGCCTTATTGATTCTATGCGGCTTATCGGCACGACTATTGATCCGGCAATAAGGCAGTGACACCTTCTTCCCACCCTTTCCCGCAAAAAGCGCGAGAAAGGATGGGGCACCCTGACAGTATTTTGTTGCCGGATCAATAAAGTCGTGCCCTTTCAAAACATAGACTTAATCAGAGGTTCATTGGCGTCGTTCCGAGGCATCTGTGGTGCGGCAATCGCGCTTCGCGCGGATCTGGGAGAATCGCGCCAGTGCGCCGTCCCTACGGGACTCCGGGGGGGTGATGGGCTGCTCTCCCCACGTTGAAACGTGGGGCTAACTTGCGCTGCGCCTACAGCGCGGGTTTATCGCATCGATGGACCTGGAAAGCACAGTTTCGGAGATTACGTTGACGCGAATGTTATTGGTATCCTGCCCTTTTTGCAGAAAAAAGCGGAACGGATGGGGCTGGTTCGATCCGGGCCTATTGATCCGGCAAGTAAACACCAACACAGCTCGGGTGCCCCATTCTCGCCACGTCTTTGTTTTTGTGGCTAGTGGTGTCCGCCGGAAATAACATCCCTTTTCTTCGGGCGTTTATGAGTTGGTTAACCAAGCAAGTGTTCCCTCGGGGGCTAAAGCCCGGTTGATTTTACAGTTTTTACGTACGGGCTAAAGCCCGTACCCTTCAAATTGGTTAAATGACCATCTGTCCATCTGTGTGGCGGACACCACTATTGATCCGGCAAGAAAACAGTGACATCGCATTCCCACCCATTTCCGCAAAAAACGCGGAAATGGATGGGGCACCCTGACAGTATTTAATTGCCGAATCACTAGGATGGGGTAACACGATGACAGTATTTAATTGCCGAATCTATAAAGGCCCTCCTGATTCAGCCATTCTTCAGGAGCCTGAAGGCCCCTGATCCCTCCGAATTTCGTATCTGCAACGGTAGCGATAAAGCCTGCGCAATGGATGGGGTACGGTGTTTTTATTTGAGGGCCGGGTCGGTAAGAGGGGCGCGGCTTGAGCCGCACCCCTCTTCGTTTCACCTTGCGGAAGGTTATTTGCCGCCGTCGCGCAGCAGCGCCGAGGCGGCCCAAAGAACCGGGGCCTGACCATGGAAGTCGCCCGTGCGGCGGCCACGCATGTAGTAGTAGTCCCGATCGTTCTTTTTGCCGGTGCCTTCGCAGACCTGGGAGACGTCGCCATTCTGGTCAATGTAGCCAGAGACGCCGATCCAGGCCTTACCAGGTGCAAACCTCGGAATAATGGATGGTCTTGGTGTACTGATGCGGGCTGACAACAAAGTGCTCGGCGAGGCGCTTACCCACTTCCTGCGGCGAGCGGCCGGCGGGCCAGTTGGAGAAGTAGTCCTGCTCCGCAGGCAGCAATGCGGCTGCGCCGGCAAGTACGGCAAAGGCCACCAGACGCATGGAGAATTTGCTTTTGAACATTTTCAAAGATCCTTTCGCTTTATTGATCCGGCCCTAAATTAGCTTCATAGCGACCCCACCCTAGCCGCAAAAACAAAGACGCGGCGAGGGTGGGGCACCCGAAATCTCACAGTACTTGCGGGCCGGATCAATAACCCGGCGTCCGGTTGCCGGGTTCAAGACAAGTACAGTGCGGAGAGCCGGCACTGGGGCCGCCGCTTCCACTTCAAAGACAATTTATACACGGGCGGCGGCTGTCGCGGCAGCCGAAATGGGACGCTCCGCAGGGCAAAGGCATCTAAATCCCGCCTATCGGTTTCCATGACCGGCCTTGTAACAGGGCACGGCTTCAGCCGGGCCGATAGTGCAGCAGAAGAACGATAAGGGCTTTAGCTCCTGCCAACCTGCCAATTACCAACTGAAGCCTCATACAGGGGCTGAAGCCCGCCATACTCTGGGCGTTCGTGTGCGGCCCGGCTGAAGCCGTGCCCTGTTACAAAGCGTATGAATCCAATAGACAACGCGGTACTTCGTTTCCTTTACAGATGAAAATTAAGATGCGTTTGCCATGGAGAAAATCGCTCGCTCCTTGCGCCGGTTCGCTCCTGATCGCTATCTTGAGAAAGCGGCGTGTTGCCGTCTGAAGCCCAACTATGGACGCACTCAAGCGACTCTTCGAGCAGCATTTCAATGCGACAGTGGAACGGATGCTGCCCGTGCAGGGCCAGCTTGGCGCCTCGGGCCGGATCATTATCCGGCTGGTGGGCGGTGGACACACAGCTATCGGCATCAAGTACGGGGTGCACGAGGAGAACGTCGCATTCCTGGAGTTTTCGCGGCACTTTCGCCGCCGTGGACTTCCGGTGCCGGAGATCTACGCCGAAGACCTGAGCCACGGCGCCTACATTGAGCAGGACCTGGGCGACACCACGCTGTTTGAGTTTCTGGGCAAGCATCGCGATGGCGACAACATCGGCCCCAAAGCTGTGGAGGCGTACCGCAAGGTGGTAGCCGCGCTGCCCCGCTTCCAGGTGGAAGCCGGCCGCGATGTGAACTACAAGGTCTGCTATCCGCGCTCAAGCTTCGATCGCCAGTCAATCAGCTGGGATCTGAACTACTTCAAGTACTACTTCCTGCGGTTGGCCGGAATTCCCTTCAACGAGCAGCGGCTCGAAGACGACTTTGGCAGGCTGACCAAGCTATTGCTGGCCGCTCCGCACGAGTACTTTCTCTATCGCGATTTTCAGTCGCGCAACGTCATGCTGGTGGATGGCGAGCCCTACTTCCTCGACTACCAGGGCGGGCGCAAGGGCGCGCTGCAGTACGACATTGCCTCGCTGCTGTTTGACGGCAAGGCCGACCTGCCGGCGGATGTGCGCCAACAGCTGCTCGACCACTATCTGGAGAGCCTGGCGCGCTATATTCCCGTTGATCGCGCCGCCTTCCTCGACTACTACTACGCTTACGTCTACGTCCGCATCATGCAAGCCATGGGCGCTTACGGCTTCCGCGGATTCTACGAGCGCAAGACGCACTTTTTGCAGAGCGTGCCCTACGCGCTGAAAAACCTGAGTTGGCTGGCCGAGAACGTCAAGCTGCCCGTGGCGCTGCCCGCGCTGATGGAGGCGCTCAACAACCTGTGCAGCTCAGAGAAGCTGTTGAGCCTGGCCGCAGTGCCGGTGCCGCTCACCGTGCGCATCTTCAGTTTCTCGTACAAGCAAGAGCTGCCCGTAGACACGAGTGGCAACGGCGGCGGCTTCCTCTTCGACGCACGCAGCCTGCCGAATCCGGGACGTGAGGAACGCTTCAAGCAATTGACGGGCAAGGACGTGGATGTCATCGAATACCTTGACCGCCAGGCCAGCGTGCATCAGTACTTTGCGAATGCGCGTGCGCTCGTCGATATGTCAGTCGGCAACTACCAGCAGCGAGGCTTCAAAGATCTTCTGGTCGGCTTTGGCTGCACCGGCGGGCAGCATCGCTCGGTGTATCTTGCCGAGCAGTTGGCCAAGCACCTGCGCAGTAGCGGAGTCGCGGTGGAGATCAAGCACATCGAGATGGAGAAGCAGGGCCGATGAAGGCGATGGTGCTGGCAGCTGGACTGGGTACGCGGCTGCGGCCGCTTACCGATGACCGGCCCAAAGCGCTGGTTGAAGTGGCCGGGCGCACCATGCTGGAGATTACGCTGGAGCGGCTGCGCAGCTTCGGCATCGATGAGGTCATCGTCAACGCGCACCATCATGCGCAGAGGCTCGTGGATTATCTGGCCGCGCATCAGAACTTCGGGATGCGCATCGAGATCTCACACGAGGAGCAACTGCTCGATACCGGCGGGGGATTGAAGCGGGCGGCGGAGTTCTTTTTGCGCGGCGGCGAGGACGAGCCGTTTCTTGTGCACAATGTGGATGTGCTCAGCACCATCGACCTGCCCGCGATGGCGCGCCAGCACGCTGCTTCCGACGCGCTGGCTACGCTGGCCGTCAAGCCAAGGCAAAGCTCGCGCCAGTTGCTGTTCGATCAAGCAGGGCTGCTGTGCGGACGCCGCGCGGGCGATGCAACCGAGTGGGCGCGCGAAACCACCGATGCCGAGCCGCTGGCCTTTTGCGGCATTCATGTGATCTCTCCGCGCGTCTTCTCGCTGATGGATGAGCAGGGCGCATTTTCGATTGTGCCTGTGTATCTGCGGCAGGCTGCGGCGGGCGAGCCGATCGCTGCCTATCGCGCCGATGCGAGCTACTGGCGCGACTTGGGCCGCGTTGAAAGCATCCGGCAGGCTGAAGACGATATTGCCGCTGGCCTGTGCCGCTGAAACGCTTTCCTCAAGGGCTAAAGCCCAGATCATTCTATGCAGTTTACGGCACGACTGAGGTCGTGCCCTTTCACAAAACATAAACGACCATCTGTGTGGCGGCCACCACTAGGTTTCTGACCACATGAATTCGTACTTTGGCATCTCAGCTTCCCATGTCTCAAAATCGAGACCTAGGGGCACCCAGAATGGTTCAGAATCATCCGGTCAGAAACCTAGTGTAGTGAGTCTGAAGTTTTTATCATAAATTGCAAAGAGCAACTACAGATTCTTCGGCTCACCACCCCCGAACTGAAAGGCGTTCGGGGCCCCGTTCGCTCAGAATGACAGTGCCTTTTATGATGCAAACTTTAGAGTCTGTCTAAGAACTTGCATTGGCTGCAATATTCGTCCGTCCCTCCGGGACGCGCGGCGTATTCCGCAGCTAACCCAGGGTT
>Ga0302270_10007119_pt1 | contig 9924 bp, 9 predicted proteins | sample III_Bog_E2_3_FD_198773 | JGI IMG/M metagenome (GOLD analysis project Ga0302270, IMG submission 198773) | Peat permafrost microbial communities from Stordalen Mire near Abisko, Sweden - III_Bog_E2_3 | ecosystem: Environmental > Terrestrial > Soil > Wetlands > Peat | place: Sweden: Abisko...
CGGCGGCTTGAGACTGAAGTGGTGGTAGAAGGTGACCACGCCGTATGCCTGGCTGAGCGGCACGCGCAGGGAGCGGGCCACAAAGCGGATCGAGTCGTCGTCAAGATACCCGAACGAAGACTGGACACTGTGCAGCGTCTCAATCAGTGCGTGGCGGGCAAACCCATTCTTGCGCATGGTGCCGTTCACGATCTTCCAACGTTTGTCGTCGCTGGGTAGCGGCGGAGGTGTGAATGCTGGCACGGTTCCCTCCCGAGTGCTCACAAGCAGGATACAGGCGATTGGGCGATGCTCGCTGCCTGTCCTAATTTGTAATTGCCGGGGTCATGATCCAACCGTGATAACGGTCACGGTGTGCGGGAAAGCATCTCACCTTATGGCACAGGGGCGCTTAACTCCATTCAAATGTGGATCGGCGAGATTGACTCTTGTTATCCGAGCGGCGGCAGCCGGTCGGAGACTCCAAACAGAAAAATGATGCCAATAATGCAACTATAGGCCGCGCCGGCCCAGGCAATGGCGTGGTAGAAGCGGGGGTGGTGTCCGGTGGCGCGGAATGCGCCGCCCATGGATGCGGTCATCAGCGCGTTCATGGTAACCAGGCCAACTGCGAATGCCGCCAGGCCAAGCATGCCGCGCGACGTTCCACCAAGATTTGCGGTGAGGAAAAAGAGAGCCAACTGGCTTGGCGTCTCGGCGCCAACACCGTGCAGCATGCCGATGACGAAGACCGATTTTCCGGTATACATCCACTGGAAGCGCTCCGGCCTGGGGGCCAGAGGGTTCCAACGGCGCCGGACCATCCATGCCAGCCACAGCACGCCGTTGATGGCGATTGCCAGCCGGCTCTCGATCCGGCTATGCCTGTGCCCGTGCGCGTCTTTGCGAAGGATTCCGGCGACCACGCCAATTCCCAGAACAATGAGCGTAAGGCCGATCAGCCGTTCGGTCCAATGGTCCAGCCCCTCCGGCAGTCCCATGTGCATCTGAAGTACGGCAATGCCCAGCGCAGCCACGGTAAATGCGTGGCCCAGGGCGTAGGTCATGCCTAAACGCAATCCGCTGCGCCAGTTGCGCTGCACTGCCGTTATATCGGAAATGGCGGCCAGGTGATCGTAATCGAAGCCATGACGCAGCCCCAGCACCAGGCAGGAACCGAGAGCGGCGTCGAGTTTCCAGTCGGCCAGAATTGCGGTCACGAACCCAAGTATAGAGCAGAAATGCACCAATCGGCGTGAGGTACGTCACCGGGAGAGCCCAATGGGTGACGTTGCCTACTTGCTGGGACGCAGTTCTACCTGGTAATCGCGGTAGTCGATGGTCACGACGGTCTGTCCAAAGAGAAAGCTGTTCGAGACTGCCCTGGCATGGGTGGCCATGGCATATCCGTTCACATTCGCATAATGGCGCATCATCCGCGTCGGTCCGGTAAACACCGACGGGCTGGCGGACGCAGTTCCCTGGATCTCAACAATCGAGCCGTCCTTCTCGTCCACCCACAGCGTTCCCTCGAGAAGATTCGGCGCCTTTCGACGCGGTGAAATGTCCAAGACAAAGCAGTCCCGCCCATCCAGTTGCTGGGCTCCGCCGGGTTTCAGCTTCATCTCGTAATTTGCTGAAGTGATCCACGACCCTTCCCGGTTGCCGGGCAAATTGATCCGCTTCTCGTTGTCCAGGATCACGCTCAGAACCAGTCTTTGTATAACCTCGGAGCCGCTCTTTGAAAGGATTTCGTAACTCTTGCCCGTATCCTTCCTGTAAGTGGTTTTTACCGTCATCTCTGCCGTGGGATGATCCAAATCGCTATTTCTAAAGACGGCGTAGTGTTCGGTCACCGTATATCCAAGGGTATTGTCCAACCTGGCCCGGACTGCCGCGTCGATGTGCTGAACGACCGGCGAGTTGTCGTCCTGCTGAGCTGCAACGGCGGCGGCGCGGATGCATCCTGGAAGGCAAACGACGAGAAGACCTAAAGCGATAAGCCGCCGCCCACACCATGTCATGCCGAGAGTTCTCCCAAAGAGAAGCTTAACAAGAATCGATGGGGGCGGCGGGACGCATGGACTCGGGGAGGCCACGCCATCACAGCGCGCGGCGGCCCGAGATCAGGTTGATGATGAGAACCACCACTGCTACTACAAGCAAGAGGTGAATCAAGCTTCCCGCGATGTGCAGGGTGAATCCCAAGAGCCAAAGCACCACGAGAATTACGATGATCGTCCAAAGCATTGTTCTCTCTTTCAGTTGAATGAGCACCCAGGGAGACTGGAGTCATACTGGGTGCTCATGCGGGTTTCAAATTGATTGCCGCATTACCTGGAGGCGGCTTCCGCCTTGGCGCCTCTGACGGCGTCGAGGAAGGGCTCTGTGGTTGGGGGAGGAGGTATCTCTCCGCGGAGGACCGCATGGGTTGAGACGTCAGGACCGTAAATGGTCTTCATGGAATCGTCGTCCCTGCGGACGTCGGCGCCGTTCAATGTAACTCCGGCAAAGATTCCTCTGGCGCGCGAGTAAGTCAGAATCTCCGCATTCAGTTTCCAATCGGTATCGGCGGAAGCATGGCGGCCTATCGGTCCGGCTGCCGCGGAGGCGTCGGCGCCAATCTGGAACTTACTGGAAAGCAAGCGCTGCATTCCCTTGTCGCTCTGGATAATCATGACCAGATCGACGCCTTCAACGCCAATCTGCAGGCCCCAGTTGAGTCCGGTAATGGCGAAGAACGCCGGCGCGCTCCATCCGTCCGGTGTACGGCAGGTGGCCAGGCCTCTGCCGCCTTCCGCGCCGAACACGAATCCGCCCTTGATCATGTGCGGCACAACGGCGACGCATTTAGCATGATCGAGTACCTCTTCCGGAATTCCCTTGTCTGGCGCGGCCATAACGTCGCGCAGCACACCCGCTGCATGGTCAATTCGATCGGTGGTTGCTTCGCTCGGGGAATCGGCCCAACTGAAAGCAGTCAGGGTTAGAAATGCAAGGAACAGCATTGTCTTTTTCATTTGTGTCGCCTTTCGTATGGTTTCCGGCATAACGCATCGACTGCGTCGCAGGGGGTAGTGGGCGAACTGATTGACCACGCAAGAGAATTCGTGTCTTCTTCGCATAAGCGCAGCGGCGTGGCCGAAAACGTTTCTTTACCGCTCCAAATTTGAGTGGAAAGCGCAAGAATTGGTTGCCCGGATTGAGGAGTAGTTGCAAGAGCCGAAACAAAGGCAGCTACGACGATGATTGCAGTTGCGCTATGCTTGTCTGCGGTGTGAGGTTGGATAGTGCCGGACGAAGCCCAACAGGAACGAAGCTCGAACGAGACGCAATTGGCGCGGCGCGGGTTGCTGGTGCGCGGGGTGGTGCAGGGCGTGGGATTCAGGCCGTTTGTTTACAGGCTGGCGATGGAAGAACTCCTGGCTGGCTTCATCGGCAACGATACCGATGGAGTGACAATCGAGATTGAAGGGCCCGAGCAGCGGGTTGAGGCGTTTCTGGGCCGGCTGCGCGCGGATGCGCCCCCGCTGTCGCGTATCGACTCAATTACAGTGCGAGTGCTGCCCGCAACCGGGGAGGCTGGGTTCCGGATTGTTGCCAGCGAGGTACTCGGCAGGGTTAGCACAGGGATTCCCGCGGACGCAGCGACATGCGCCGACTGTCTGCGCGAGTTGAACGACCCCGTGGACAGGCGGTACCGGTATCCGTTCCTGAACTGCACCAATTGCGGGCCCCGGTTCACCATCACGCGGCGAATTCCTTACGACCGGCCGCAGACCTCAATGGCGAAGTTCAAAATGTGCGCTTCATGCCAGGCCGAGTACGACGATCCGTTGAATCGCCGCTTCCATGCGCAGCCCAATGCGTGCTGGACTTGTGGGCCGCGCACGTGGCTCGAGAATGCGGCCGGAGCTTCGATTGAAGCTGACGATCCTGTGACCGCGTGCATCGATCGCCTGATGGCCGGGGAAATCATGGCCATCAAGGGCATTGGCGGATTCCACCTGTGCGCAGACGCGACCAATGAAGCAGCGATCATGCGGCTCCGCGAGCGCAAGCACCGGTATGGAAAACCGCTGGCCGTAATGGTGAAGGATTTGCAGGCTGCACGGGGCTTGTGTACTCTCACGCCGGAGGAGGAAGCGCTGCTGACGACGGCTGCACGGCCAATTGTGTTGGCGCGGCTGAGAGAGCAGAGTGGCCTTGCGCCCTCGATTGCGCCGGGGATCCCGTGGCTGGGCGTGTTTCTTCCCTATGCGCCGCTGCAGCATCTTCTCTTTGCCGACCCTCGTGTGAAGGCGCTGGTGATGACCAGTGCCAACCTGAGCGAGGAACCGATTGCGATTGATAACAGCGAGGCGCGGAGCCGGCTCGCCGCGATTGCGGATGCATTCCTGATGCACGATCGCGAGATTTTGCAGCGGTGCGACGATTCTGTGACTGCCGTGGTTGATGGCGCCCCGCAGTTGATTCGTCGAGCGCGCGGGTTTGTGCCGCTTGCGATCGCACTGCCTTTCGATTCGCCGCCGTTGCTGGCCGTTGGCGGGCATTTGAAGAACGTGTTTGTTCTAGCCCGTGGCCGATTCGCGCATCAAAGCCAGCATCTGGGTGATCTTGAAGACATAACCGGCCTCGACTTCTTCCGCGAGTCTCTAGATCATTTGATGCGAACGTTTGAGATTGAACCGGAAACAGTGGTGCATGATTTGCATCCCGGGTATCTTTCGACTGCGTGGGCGAAGGAATGGGCGCAAGAGCGCGGGCTGCCATTGATCGGCGTGCAGCATCATCACGCGCATGTGGCGGGATGCATGGCGGAGCATGGCTTGACGGGACCTGTGATTGGGCTGGCGCTGGATGGGACTGGCTATGGGACGGATGGAAAGATTTGGGGCGGGGAAGTGCTGATTGCGCGGTCGCGTAGCTTTGAGCGGTTTGCGCATCTGGAATATATGCCGATGCCGGGAGGGGATGCAGCAGTGCGGGAGCCGTGGCGCATGGCGCTTTCGGCGCTTCATGCTGCTGGGTTCGATGTGGAGTCGGAGCAAGTGCTGGCGCTGCTCGGCGCAGAGCGGAACGAGGCGCGCGTGCTGAAACGAATGATCGAGCGCCAGATCAACTCGCCGATGACATCGAGCCTGGGGCGGCTGTTTGATGCGGTAGCAGCCGTGGTGCTGGGGCGACGTGTGGTGGATTATGATGCACAGGCGGCGATTGAGCTGGCGGGGATCGCTGTGGATGAACCTGACCGGATTGAGCAGGGTCCGTATTGGCCTGAGTTGCACTCGGGGGAAGATGGCTCTGATGGCGTGGCTGTGATTCGGACTGGGAAAATGTGGAAGGCGATACTGGAAGACTTGTGGCGAGGTGTGCCGGCGAGGCGGATATCAGCGCGGTTTCATGCGGGTGTTGCGGAAGGGTTTATTAATGCGGCGGGGAATGCGCGGATTGAGACGGATATCAATATAGTTGCGCTGAGTGGTGGTTGCATGCATAACCGCAGGCTGGCGCGACTGTTGCGCGTGGGGCTTGAAGAGGAAGGTTTCACTGTGTTGCAGCATCGCGACGTGAGTCCTGGGGATGGCGGGCTGAGCTACGGCCAAGCCGCGGTCGCTGCAGCCACGCTCCGCATATGATCTACACGTTCATGAACGGCTCTATACGCTAACGAACCCGAACTGAGAAATGGTGTAAAATGCGAAGTCAGTAGTCTTGCATTGGCATGGAGTGAACTATCCCGCTGCTTTGCGGCGGGTGCGGAGGATCGTGATGAAGCGGCTCATATTTAGTCTCTGCCTGGTGTGCGTGGGGCTCGCCGTTCCGAGTCAAGCGCAGACAGACTCCTCGAAGCAATCTGGATTGCTGGTCTTCGATCTGCAGAAGTACACCTCCGATGTGAAGCTCCCCAAGAAGATACAGACGCAGCTCGAACATGCCGGACTCCAATGGGGCATGGTTAAGCACACCCTGCTGATCCCGCTCGTGAACCAAAAATTTGTGAACATCGACACGTTAAACCTCACGCGGTTCGGGGAGCAGAAAACGCTCGAGGTGACGCCAGGCGACTACACGATCACCTGTATCGCACACGAATTCAATTCAAATTCGACAAGCGCAGACAAGTTCCTGTCAAAAAATGCCTTCTTCAACATGGATGTTCTGAAATTCACAATGCTGCCGGGTAAAGTCACGACCATCGAGGTCTCTTCGAAATACAAGCCACAGTCAGCATGGTTCCGCTTGTCGAAGGAGACCATGTATATTCCGGAAGTCAGTGTACAGGTGTTAGTGGATGGAACCCCCACGGGCGAAGCCGTGGGGGTTGACCGGCGAACGGATAAATCTGTGGCTTGGGACGACTACAAGGGGCCGCTAAAGTTCTAACCCGAAACTGACGCGCTTCTCGCGCAGATTTTGATCATGTGGGAAATACTGACCCCTCACGACTGATCCGCGACCCCTGTCTTTCACCCCGAGAGGCGGACTAGCTGCTGGGCTTCCAGTCTGGGGCCTAGGATGGAGATTCTCGGAATGCGGCCGCGGACCATCGCGACTTCGTCGCAGCGGTGCAGGCGCGGGCAGTTCTGGCAGTCCTTGAAGATCTTGTCGGGAAGCTCGGACTTATCCTCGACTGCGCGGAATCCGTACTTGAAAAAGAAGTCGGGGATGCGCGTGAACAGGCACACGGACTGTATGCCGTGCAGTTCGGCCTCTTCAATCAGCGCGCCAAGAATGCGGCCTCCAGCGCCCTGGCTCTTGGCCTCAGGCCTCACCACAATGGATCGCACTTCAGAAAGATGCGGGCCGTAGAGATGAAGCGCGCCACAGCCGAGGAAGACGCCGCCATCGGACTCGGCAACTGTGAAGTCGCGGATGTTCTCGCAAATCTCGGCGAAGGGGCGCTTCAGCAGCGTGCCATCGGTCGAAAGCGAATTCACCAGATCGTAGACGTTGGTGGCGTCCTGGAGCAGAGCCTTACGCACCAGCATGGACGGCCTCCGCAGTCTTGACTTTGGCCAGAGCGGCGATGCGCCCCGTCGCGGCTTCCAGAGCCCCATGCACGCGGTTATGCGCGGTGCCGCCGGTCACGTCGTGGCAGTCCAGCGTCGCGGTCAGTGTGATGGCGGCGAAGAAGTCCTCATCGAACTCGAGGCCGAAGACGCGCAGTTCATTGATGGTCAAATCGCGCAATTCAACGCCTTCTTTCAGAGCGAAGCGCACCACATTGCCGATCTTCTCGTGCGCGATGCGAAAGGGAACGCCCTTGTGGACCAGATAGGTGGCGGCGGCCATTGCATTCAAATAGCCGGATTGCGCGGCCTCCGCCATGCGCTCGCGATTGAACTGGATGGCCGTGGTGAAGCGAGCCACCAAGCTCAGCATCCGCGGCACGAATTCGACCGCAAAGGCCGGCTCCTGCGTCTCCTGCATGTCTTTATTGTAGGCCAAAGGCAGCCCTTTGAGTTGAAGCGTAACCGCCTGTGCCGCGCCATGAATGCGTCCAACCTTGGCGCGAATCAACTCGGTCAAGTCGGGATTCTTCTTCTGGGGCATGGCGCTGGAGCCGGTGGAGAAAGCTTCGGGCAAGGTGACGAAATTGAATTCGGCCGTAGCAAAGAGAGTGATTTCTTCAGCGAATCGGCTGAGATGCAGGCCGACGAAGGTGAGCGCGTGGAGGTATTCGAGGATGAAGTCGCGGTCGCTGGTGGCGTCGATGGAGTTGGCGGTTGGAGCGGCGAACCCTAACTCGCGCGCGGCGATGGTGCGATCGAGGGCGAGGGTTGCGCCGGCCACTGCGCCGGAGCCAAGTGGGCACTGGTTGAGGTGTGCGGCACAATCGCGCAGGCGCTCGGCGTCGCGCAGGATCATTTCGACGTAGGCAAGCAGCCAGTGAGCAACCAGCACCGGCTCAGCACGCTGCAAATGCGTATAGCTGGGCATAACGGATTCGCTCGCGGAGTGGGCCTGTGCAACCAGAGCATTGGCCCATGCGGCAAGCGCATCGATTACTAGATCGATTTGCTCGCGAACGTAGAGGCGCAGGTCTGTTGCGATCTGCTCGTTGCGGCTGCGTCCGGTGTGCAGCTTGAGGCCGAGCGAGCCGACGCGTTGAACCAGATTGAGCTCGACGAAGTGATGAATGTCTTCGGCGGTGGGGTGATTGCGCACGAGGGTCTGTCCGGCTTCGGATGCATGTTCGGCGGCAATGGAATCGAGCGCGGTACGGATCTCCGCTCCTTCATCGGCGGTCAGTATTCCGGCGGCGATGAGCGCGGATGCGTGGGCTTTGCTGGCAGCGACTTCGTGGGGAAGGAGGCGCCAGTCAAAGACTATGGAGCGCTGCCACTTTTCGAACTCGCTATCGAGCGGCTCGCGAAAACGGCCGGACCACATTTTTACGGATTGTTGCTGGTTGGACATTTGTCTCGTTCCAATCATTCAGAGATTTATTAAAGAAGTCCACGAATCGCCGAGCCTTGATTCTGCTTCCATAATGCGGGGGTCGGCGTTTGATTTAAGGGTCTAGCGGACGGGTGCATGATCTCAACGGACGGTATCGCCCTCAAGAACGGATATTGTCGTCTTGCACGCCGCCAGGGGATCTTTGCGTCGTCCCCTAGAATGACAATTCCTCTCGGCTCAACTATCTGGGCCTGCCTTGCGAGAAAATGGAGGCATTGCGACTCGTAAGCTTCACAGTGTGGCATTTTTCCGCTCCTCCCGTCAGGCTTCAGTCCCATGAGTGCATTGGTGAAGAAGCATTCTGCCGAAGTCAGGGGCTTGGCATGCTCAAGAAAACAGAGAAGATTCGTCCACAGATTTGCGAAGGTTGAATGTGCCTCGCCCCTATTTCGAATCGCTTCCTGAAGGGATGCCAAATTTCCAAAGTTATGTGCCACAAACATGATGGGTTTTTCCGGGAAGTGCTCGGGTAAAGGGCCTCCAGGCATTCTCCCCCTCCACAGTCCGGTCCCCCCAGGAAAGAACGCGGTGCCCGCGACCAGTTCGTCGAGTGTTTTTCCGGTGCGTTCTACCTTATCGGGATAGGTCACAACCAAGCGTCCCATCTCATCAAGTAACTGCTGAATCACATTGACGCTTAGTCTTGGCATTGAAAACTACCTCAGGGGCTAAAGCCCAACGCATTTTATGGGCTTAGTCGGCACGACTGAAGTCGTGCCCTGTTACAAAGCCTATCCGAAATGAGTTTTTCCGCAAGCTGCGGAGGCCAGCGATACGCTCCTACTCCTTTTCGTTGGTGCTGTTCAATCTGGGCATTTCGCTGCCTTTGCTGAGGGTGAGGAGGCCGGTTTTGGCGTAGGTTAGAAGCTTGTCGCGGGTGTCGGTGATGTCGAGATTGCGCATGGTTAATTGTCCGATGCGGTCGCGCGGGGAAAAGGTTGACTCGGTTTTCTCCATGCTGAGGCGCTCGGGGTGGAAGGTGAGGTTGGGCGACTCGGTGTTGAGGATGGAGTAGTCGTTGCCGCGGCGGAGCTCGAGTGTGACTTCGCCGGTGAGGGGCTTGGCGACCCAGCGCTGAGCGGACTCGCGGAGCATGATGGCCTGGGAGTCGAACCAGCGGCCCTGGTAGAGCAGGCGGCCGAGCTTGCGGCCATTTTCGCGGTACTGCTCGATGGTGTCCTCATTGTGAATGCCGGTGATGAGGCGCTCGTAGGCGACCCAGAGCAGGGCCAGGCCGGGGGCTTCGTAGATGCCGCGGGACTTGGCCTCGATAATGCGATTTTCGATCTGGTCGGACATTCCGAGGCCGTGGCGGCCACCGATGCGATTGGCCTCAAGAAGAAGTTCGACGGGGTCATTGAATTGTTTGCCGTTGAGGGCGACGGGGAAGCCTTCTTCAAAGCGGACGGAGACTTGCTCACGCTGGACTTCGACATCGTCGCGCCAGGAGGCTACGCCCATGATGGGGGCAACGATTTT
>Ga0302270_10007142_pt1 | contig 9900 bp, 9 predicted proteins | sample III_Bog_E2_3_FD_198773 | JGI IMG/M metagenome (GOLD analysis project Ga0302270, IMG submission 198773) | Peat permafrost microbial communities from Stordalen Mire near Abisko, Sweden - III_Bog_E2_3 | ecosystem: Environmental > Terrestrial > Soil > Wetlands > Peat | place: Sweden: Abisko...
GAACACCCCGGCGACGATCGCCAACGGCCAGATCTACATCGACTTCGATTTCGCTCCGCCGTATCCGGCTGAGCACATCACATTCCAGTCGATGATCAACGACAACTACCTCACGGAGGTGACTGCGTAATGCCGTACCCGCAACGTCTACAGAACTTTTCGGTCTTTGCCGATGGCAAGGGCTATGTGGGACTGGCGCCCGAACTCAACCTGCCAAAGGTGACTTCGAAGACGGAAGAGTACCGCGCCGGCGGGATGGACACACCGGTCGAGGTCATCACCGGCACGGAGAAGCTGGAGTGCTCCTTCACGCTGGCGGAATACAACGCCGCGGTGATGGCACTGTGGGGCATCACCACGAGCGCGGAAACCCAGTTCAGCTTCCGCGGCGCGGTGCAACGCCAGGGCGAGGACGCGCAAGCGATCGTCGCCACGATCGGCGGCCGGATCAAAGAGCTCGATCCCGGCACGTGGAAGGCGGGCGATCAGGCCACGCTCAAGTCGTCCATCGCTGTGACTTATTACAAGCTCAACATCAACGGCGTGGACGTGATCGAGATCGACGTCGTCAACATGAAGCGCATCATCAAGGGCGTCGACCAGCTCGCCAGCCAGCGCGCGGCGCTGGGCATCTAAGCCCTTTCTGTCTTCTTGGAGATGGGGCGGTCTTGCGAGCCGCCCCTTTTTTAGCAGGATTCCATGCAGCAAACTGAAACCACAATCAAACTTGAATTTCCGATCACGTCCGGCGCCCAGCTCATTCAGCAGATCACCTTGCGCCGGCCGAAGGTCAAAGACACACTGGCCGCCCAGAAAGTGGCGGGCAGCACTGCTGAGCAGGAGGTCCGGCTGGTGGCGAACCTCGCGGGTCTCACGCCGGCAGAGATTGAAGAGCTTGACGCCGCCGATTATGCGCGCGTGCAGGCGGTACTCGAACGTTTTTTCTCCCCGACGCCGCGGAACTCCGCCAAAGCGTAGTCTTCCTCGCAAACGTAACGGGCTGGTCCCTGTCTGAAATCCTCGAGCTGTCGATCGAGGATTTCCGTGACTGGTCTGAATCCGCGGAGTCTGTTTACAAGTCGCTCATTCCTCAAAGCTGATGCCTACTCCCAACGCCAGTGTCGTTGTCAAAATCGGTGCGCTGATGGACTCGACCGTCGGCGCCGTCTTCGGCAAGACCACGTCTGGTCTCAAGAAGATCGGCGACACGATGAAGGACCTGGCGTCGCGCTCGCAGGAGATGAAGCGGCTGGACGCTGCGAGCGTGCGCCTGGGTGAGTCCGTGGAAGCCCTCACCGGGCGCTATGAGAAGCAGAGCGGGACGCTCGCCAAGGCTGAGGCGCGCTTCGCTGCGATCAAGGAGAAGATTACTGCAGCCGGCGGCGCCGACGAGAAACTGGCCACTCAGCTTACGCGTGCAGACGAAGCGGTCACGCGCGCCCGACTGAGCCTGGACCGCACGAATGTCAGCCTGGCCAAAGCCAAGACGGACTACACTGGTGCCTCCGCAGCAGCGGAAACGTTCCGTGCTGCCAATCAGCATGTGGAGTCCTCGCTGAACCAGTTAGGCGCGGCCATGAAGCGCTATGAGAGCGCCAGCGCTGCGCTGCAGGCCAACGAGGCGAAGCGCGCCGAGTACCGGAGCAAAATGCTTGGTGTCCTGGCTGCGGGCTACGCCATCCGGAAGACCGTTGAGAAGGCGGCCGAGGGTGAAGAGGCCGGGCTGAAGCTCAAGTGGTCGCTCGATGGCGGGGACGCTCGCCATCAAATCGGCTCGATCATTGAACAGACGCGCGCCATCGCGGCCAGAACGATGGCGACGGCTCCGGAGCTGTTCAGGATCCAGGCTGTACTGAATCGCGAGAGCCTGTCTGCGGACGAGTCGCGCATCGCATCGGAGACGATCCACAAGGTCGCCTCAGTCACCGGGCAGGACGCCACGGAGACGGCCAAGGCCATCGCGAGCATTTACAACACGGTCGGGCTCCAGATGGTCGGCTCGACGCAGCAGAAGCTCGCGCGCATCGGCGACCTGGCAACAGCCATGCAGCAGCGCTTTGCCATTGATGACATTGGCAGCCTCGGCGCAGGCCTCGCGAAGGCGCTCCCGCAAGCAACGATGGCGCGCGTGAGCTTCGAACAGACCGGCGCCGCGATTGGCGCGCTCACTCGTCACGGCCTCGATGCCGGCGCTGCCGGCCAGCAGATGAGCGCGGTGCTGATCAACATGACTAAGGCTTCGAAGCAGCTCGGCTTCCAGCTTGTTCATGACGCCAAGGGCAACCTGGACTTCGAAGGCACCATCCTCGCCATGCAGGCTCGCTTGAACCGCATGGGTGGCCTCGAGCGGAACCGGGATGCGCTGACCAAAGCGTTCAGCCGACGCGGCGCCGGCGCGGCTTTCTTGCTCATGGAAGCCGCGGCGACCGGTGATCTGACGAAGGCGCAGAACGCACTGGCCAACAGCACGGGCACTGTCGATCAGGAGTACAAGGAGCTGGAAGACAGCGCCAAAGGGATGCTCCTGAGAATCACCAAGGCGTTCAATGAGACGCTGTTGCCGATTGGTAGAGCACTCTTGCCCGGACTGAAGACCGTCCTTGAGCCGATCGGCAAGCTGGCGACGTGGGTCGGCGGTTTCCTGGAAAAGCACAAGACGCTGGCGGCATGGCTGGGCGGGATCACCACGACGGTGATCGCGATGACTGCCGCGGTCTACGCCGGCGGCTACGCATGGGCGTTTCTCCATGGTGGCTGGCTCCGGGCTGGCAAATTGCTGGAATGGCTCAAGCTCAAAATCGTCGCGCACAGGCTTGAAGTGCTCGCGGATGCCGGTGCTGAGGAGACGGCAGCAGTCGCGACGGAGAGTCTGGCAGTTGCGGAGACTACCGGCAGCGCAAGGGCCTCACTGCAACCAGACCGAAATAAGGGAGACATCATGAACGCATCCGTGAATTGCCTTCGACTGATCGAAGGCTCGGAGGGCTGTGAGCTAAAGGCCTATCCGTGCCCGTCCGGAATCCCCACCATCGGCTACGGCCATACCGCCAGCGTCCGGCTGGGCATGACCTGCACGCCGGCGCAGGCCTCGGCCTGGCTCTGTGAGGATGTCCACTACGCGGAGAATCTGGTGCAGGAGCACGTAAAGGTCGCGCTCACTCAGGACCAGTTCGACGCACTGGTCTCCATCCTCTTTAATGTCGGGCCTGGCGCGAAGGGCGAGAAGGACGGGATTATTGTTCTCGCCAATGGCCAGATCTCGACGCTGTTGCGCAAACTCAACGCGGGTGATTACGCCGGCGCGGCCGAGGAATTCCCGAAGTGGTGCCACGGCGCCGGCGGCGCCTCGCTGGGTGGCCTGGCAACGCGCAGGGCGCGCGAACGTGCGCTTTTCCTGGGCGTCCAGGACTACATGCTCGCCGCCTGACGTGGCGCGCACACGGGCCAACGTGGTGCAAGAGAGGCGGTCGCGACGCTCCGGTGTCCGCTGATCCTGCGCTGGCCGCGGCCCACCAAGTTTACTTCCGGAAGACAACATCATGAAAAACTGGCTTCTCAAGCACTGCACCCCGCGTGTGGTGCTGATCATCCCGTGGTTCGTGCTGGGCACGTTGCTGTGCTGGCCGGCCTTCGAACTCGGCCTGCTCCTCCACGGCACTCGCCCGGGCATCACCAGCACAGCCTGGGCACTCGACTGGCTCACGGACTGCCACAAGAACAGCGCGTGCCTGCCATCACAGGTGACCGGGACAGTCGGCGTCATCAGGGCGGCATCGGTCCAGAGCTACCAGGCGTCGCGGCAAATGCAACTCACCGCCGTGGAAGGCCTGTCGTTCCTCAAGGATGTTCATCGCGACACGCACAACGTGCTGTCCGAACTCCGGACATCCATCCATGAGACGGGCCTGCTGGTGCGCGACACGCGCCAGCGGCTGAACACAGCGCTCGACGATGCGGATCTGGCTGTAAAGTCAGGCAATCAGCTCCTCATCACGGCAAACTCGACGCTGCTGCCGCTCAAGAATTCCCTCGACAACATCGACCGCTTGACCAAACTGGCTGCCGACCAACTCGCAGCCGGCTCACCGAAGGTCCAGCAGACCATGACCGATCTGGACCGGGCAGTGGACGACTTCGCCAAGCTGCTCGAGGACAAGAACATTCAGGCCACGATTGCCAACATCGCTGGCACGAGTGGACATCTCGATGGCGCCGCCGAGTCGATCGACGACGCTCTTCGCCCGTGGCGTCAACGCGCGGGCATGCTGAAAACCATTGTGAGCAAGGCATTCGACATGCTCAAACTCACATTTCCCGTCCGTTAGGAGAACAAACACATGACCGTATTTCTGACTTGGCTCAAGATCATTCCGACGATCCTTTCGACCGTCATGTCCACCATCGCCGCGCTCGAACAGGGCTTCCAGGAAGTCGCTGGGGCGACCGGCAACAGCGCCGCCCAGACCCGGCCTCGGACCTGGGTGCGTTGGGCGAGATGTCGCTGACCGAGCTGATCATCAAGACTGGGATCCACGACGCGATCGCGCGGAAGCTGAATGAAAAGGGCAAGCTGTCGCGGAATGCCATTGCGGAAGGTATCATCAACAACGTCCGCAAGCGTCGATCTCGTCGTCGTCGTCGCCTTCGTCGTCGTCGGCCGCCGGCGCGCCTTTGCCGGCCTTGGCGCCCTTCGGCTCGTCGTCGTCGTGAGTCTTCCCGGCTGCGGGCGATGTCGTTGCGCCCGCCACTTTCGGTCTGGTCATCGTGTCTCCCTTCGTCGAACTCGGAGCGGACGCTCCCGCTTCCGAAACCTGTGCCATCGCGAATTCAGCAGCGCGCTGAGATTCGCCCTCGAAATCCGCCGTGTCTCCGGCTGCCTGCTGGGCGATCTCGTCGACCAGCGCTGCATAGGCCACATCGGTCGTTCCCATCTCATCCACCAAACCAGCGCTGATCGCCTGTTCGGCGAAGAACACGCCAGCCTCAGTCGCTTTGACCGCCTTGAGTGTCATCCCGCGATTGCGCGCCACCGCCTGCGTGAGCATTCCGTAGCACCGGCGTCCCTCGGCCATGGCAGATGCACGGGCACTGTCGCTCAACGGCTGGTGCGGATTGCCGTCGATCTTGTGCTCGCCAAAGTACATGTACTCGTACTTGAAGCCCTGCTGCTTGTCGTAGTCCGACTGATCGGCGTGGCACATTACAATGCCCACCGAGCCCGCCGCGCCAGTTCGCGTGATGTAGATCTTGTCGGCTGCGCTGGCAATGGCATATGCCGCCGAGCAGGCCTGCTCACAGATGGATGCGAAGATCGGCTTCTGGCCGCGCGCCGCGTAGAACTCGTCGACGACGTCGTACAGGCCGGCCACCTCACCGCCCGGTGAATCGCAAAGCAGTAACAGCCCGCGCACATCCGGATCCGCGAGCGCCGTGGCGAGCTCTCCGCCCAGCCACTCGTAGCTGGTCATGCCGCTCCACGGACGCAGCCCGAAAGACTTACGCACCAGCGTCCCGCCGACATCGATCAGCGCGACGCCCTCGGGCGTTACAGAGTAGGGCTTGCGATCACTCTTGTCCTGGTCGACCACGAGCGCGGCGTCCACGTCCCCGCCGAGGCGCGGCAGCACGACGTTGCGGACAATGATGTCCAGCTTGTCGCCGGCGATAGCCAGCGGCTGGTTGAATACGCGCATGGCAACGCCCGTCAGGCCAGCGCATTGGAGATGTTCTACTGCCATTACGCTGCCCTCCGGTCGAGTTCCAAGCTCACGATCTCTTCAAGCACCGCGTAGAGCCCGGCCGGCGTAGCGAGCGCGAGCCGTTGCGCTGGTGTCGCGCTACGCACGCCCTTCTTCTTCTGGCCCGGGCGCGCCGGACTTTCGCCCGTGGGCATGCCCGCGGCGGAGCGGTCCCTTGCATTGGAGTCGTAAACCAAACCCAGATTGTCTGCGCGTTCCTGGTCGCGGGCGTTCTCGCTGTCGATCTCCTCCACATCGAAGCCCTGCGCACTCGCAGACGTGTCCCGAGAGCCCAGGCCGCCGCGGATCGCATCCAGCGTGGCGCCGATCTCTTTGGCCGGATCGACCCACTGCCGCACTGGCGGCACCCACTTGACGCTGGTGAACGACAGCGGGTCCTTGGCGTAGTCGGAATAGTCGAGCTCGCCGGAAATCAGCGCCGTGCGGAGCCAGGCATCCCAGATCGGTCGGCAAAAGCGGAAGATGATGACCTGGTGCTGGAACTGCTCGCAGCGCCGCCAGAATTCAATCAGGCCGGCACGGATGCTCGAGTAATTGACACCCGTCAGATCGCCGGTCAACTGCTCGTAGGTAACACCGAGGCCCGCCGCGATCGAGCGCAGGTAGACGCGCATGAACTCGGGCAGGGAATTGAACTCCGGTGGTTTCGAGAACGTAATGTCCTCGTTCATCCGTAGGTACTGCGTCGTGCCCGGCTCCATCACGGCCGTGCCCACGCCGGGCGGCACGATCGGCGTTGTACCGGGCGTGCCAGGTACCTCGTTGAACATGCCCTGGCCCGTCATCTGCTTGACGACCGCCACGAACATGGCAGCGACCTTCTGCTTGACCAGTTCCGCGTCTTCGAACTGATTCAGCTCGTGGATACGCAGCAACACCGGCGCGAGCCACGGCACGCCGCGGAGTTGGCCGGTGCGCAGCGACTGAAACACGTGCGCTACGTTCTGACTCGCCACGCGCAGGAGCAAGCCTGCATTGTTCGGCCAGATGATGGTGTCGCCCGGGTGCTGCTTTAAGAACCAGAAGCCGGCCGGCGCGAGTTCCTTATTCAGCTCGACGCCGGCGCGCACCTTGTTGCCGTTCGGGCGATCGATGTTGTACCAGGTCGGCAGCAGCTCGGATTCCAGGAGTTGAATCTGAAGCGGAACGCGCAGGCCGCTGTCTTTGCGGCGCGGGCGCAGACGCGCAAAGCACTCGCCGCCCTCGATCACTTCCCTGCACAACAGTGTCTGCAGCCCATAGAAATCGCAGGCGTTATGCGCGTCGCACTGGTCGGTCCAGCGCAACCAGGCACTCTGGATCTTCTGCTTGACCGTCTTGTCGGGGTGCATGGACTGCGGCTTGATGCCGGTCCCGATCGCGTTCGCGGCAAACGAGGCGATCCCGTTGCTCGCCCACGGGTCGTTGCGCGAGGTGAAGCGCGCTCGAGAGCGGAGCGTCTCGATGGTCTGGATGCCGATGGTGTTCGGACCGGCGTTGCCCGGGTTCCAGCCGTGCGTGCGGCGCCCCCAGCCGGAGGCGTCGTAAAAGGGCAGCGCGCTGCCACCGGAACCGCCCTGATACTCAGCAGCCAGGGAAGGCACACTACGCGCAGGTGCACTCACATCGGAGCGGTAGACGTCGGTGAACAGCGCGGCTTTGGCCATAGTGTGCGACCTGGTCGCTTAGAAAGCGGAAGGGATACTGGGAACGGTCATCGAGAAAACGGGCGCATGGTCACGGCGGACCTTGGCGATAGCGTCCCGCACGACGGCCGCCGGATCGTTCTTACCGGCGATCTGCTGCGCAAAGTGCAACGCAGCATCGCGCATCGTGTTCATCTGGCGTACCGTGTTCTCGACCTCCGACAGGTCCACAGGCGCAAGTGGCGCGTCCGTGTCGACGCCCTGAACAAAGGGCCACATCGCGAAGTCTCTGAGGCACAGCCAGCTCAGCAGCAACGCCTCGAGCGCGACCTGCGGCGTGATGCGCGCAGCGCGCGCCGGCACGACCGGCCGGGGTGCGTCATCCGGCATAGGACCGCGCAACTCCGGCTCTCGCTCCGGCTGCCGTGCATGCTGCACCGGCTCCTGCGCCGGCTTCTTTGCCTGTTTCTTCACTGCCATCGTTAAACTCCCTTCGCCGTGTTGATGCGCACCTGGCGGATCGGTGGATCCGGTGCAGCCAACGCAGCCTGGATCTCTGCACGGATCCGCAACAACTCCGAAAGCGAGCGTTTGCGCACCCGGTTGTCGCCATACTGCTGCTCCGCGGCGCCGCTACCGATCTCCTTGTCGATCCGGTCCAGATCCTGTTGGGTGTAGGCCATCGCTTAACTCATCCACTTCGGCCGCACCGTGCGGCTCTCTTCGCGCTGGTCAATGACGCGCGCCGCGGCTTGCCCCGGGAGTACCACCGGCGCGGCAGACTGCTGCCGTTGCTCCTCAAGCGCTTCCCAGGCCGCATCGCTCAACCGCTGGCCGCCGCACAACTCGTACATCGCCCGGTTACCGACCGCCGTGTCCAGCGGTTCGTTGCGGCCGGTCACGTGCCACTCGATGGCCCCGGCCTCCGTGACAATCCTGGTCTCGGCGGTCAGCCCATGGAAGTACGTCTCGTCATAGGCGCTGGGGTGGTGCGAGTAGCCCTTGGGGAACGGCTGTTCGTCGAGAGGCTTATCCTTGCCCAACGAGTCGTACACAACCTGTTTCACGCAGTGCGTCCCGATCGTTACGATCCGCAAGCCGCCGCGGAGTTTCGATTGATCGATTGACGAGATGTTCTCGATGATTTTGAACGGGTTGTGGCCACCCTTGGTCGGCACGACCGTCCGGTAGGACGGCACAACCGCTCCGGCCGGTCCGTAGGCTGGCTGCGCCCACTGCCGGCAGAACGAATAGACCGTGTCCGCCATGTAACCGGAGTCCACACCGCACACCCAGATCGGCAGTGTGCCGCCGTCCGCGTGGGGCCAGTCCATGGTGAGCAACTCGGCCAGGCGTTCCCACGGTTCCGGATCCGCCGGCGTGCAGCGCACTGGGCGCCCGCCCGGGCCCGGCCGTTCCGGAGCGATCACTTCATACCAGATCGACCAGTTCTCCCCGCCGTTCTTGCCCCAGGCCTTTACCTCGACCTCGAGTCGCGGCGGATTCTCCTGAACGTCCACAAACGCAGTGAGGAAAGACGCGCCGCGCGGTACCTTGCCGTAGGCGTAGTCTTCCCGACGGTCATACAGCCGCTTCCAGTCCGGCGCCATGCCCGGCACATCCCAGACCTCGGCCAAACTCGTATTCACAAATACCTTCAGGCGTTCCGGGCTGTCTTTCGCCTTCAGGAAGTCCCAGACCAGTTCCCGGAGCGGTTTGAAAGACGAGTACAGCTCGCTGATCCAGAAGCCCGCCGCGCCGGTAAATGGCCGGTCCGCGCGCCACACGCCACGCTCGACCGCAGCCCAGCGCTGGACGTCGTTCCACAGCGCACCGCAGTGCTCGCAGGCGTACTGCGCCGTCGCGGCACGCTTCTTCAGATCGTCGGACTTCTTCTCGAACTTGACCTGGCGCCATGCCAGGACCTGCGCTTTGCCACAGACCGGGCACGGCACCCAGAACTTGCGCTGGTCCGTCTCCGCGTACGCCGCGGCGATTTGCGACTCGCGAGCGATGGTCGGCGAGCAGGTCTGAATCCGCTTGCGCCGGCCGCGGAACGTCGCCGTGCGCTTGTTCGCCACGTCGATCGGGTTACCTTCACCGCCCGAGGACTTGGGATACTTGTCGACCTCATCGCAGAACAGGTACCGGATCGCGTAGGCCGCCAGGTTCGCCGGCGAGCCCGCGGCGGTCATGATCAACGGGCCGCCCGGGAAATCCTTCGTGTCGATCGTCGTCGAGGAGTTACGCGACTTGGGATCCGAGACCAGCCCACGCAACGCTGGCATCTCGCGCAGCATCGGCGCCAGCCGGAACTTCGAAAACTTACCGACGTCCGAGTCGCGCGGCATCACGACCATGATCGGGTCGGGGTCGCGTGCGATGACGTAGCTGATGCCGACCAGGATCGTGATTGTCTTCAGCAACTGCGTCGCGGACATGATCACGATCTCGTTGATCGCCGGGTCGCCGATCGCGTTAATCGGTTCGACCTGATACGGAGCCGGCCGGAAGCG